>Ga0070706_100000620_pt1 | contig 40956 bp, 33 predicted proteins | sample KBSK5501metaG_FD_65476 | JGI IMG/M metagenome (GOLD analysis project Ga0070706, IMG submission 65476) | Corn, switchgrass and miscanthus rhizosphere microbial communities from Kellogg Biological Station, Michigan, USA - KBS K5-50-1 metaG | ecosystem: Host-associated > Plants > Roots >... | reverse complement strand
CACTCACCCTCGGCTCACTCACCCTCGGCTCACTCACCCTCGGCTCACTCACCCTCGGCTCACTCACCCTCGGCTAGCTCAACTACGGCTAACTCAGCTTCGGCAGCAGCGTCGCGAGTTCTTCAAGGCTGCTCAGATCGTGTCCGGACAGCGTCAGGTCAATATACGGAGCGGCCACCATCATCCCGAGCGTGCTCGGCCGGAAGTTCGGGTTGTCGCCTCTATGCGGGTTCATCCACACCACCCGGTGGCTAAGCCGGGAAAGCCGTTCCATCGCCGCGGCCAGGACGCCCGGATCGCCGCGGTCCAGGCCGTCGGAGCAGATGACCACGATCCCGCCACGGCACAGGCCCCGCCGCCCCCAGTCCCTGACGAACGCATCCAGCGAGTCACCGATCCTGGTCCCACCCTCCCAGTCGAACACCGTCTGCGCGGCGCGCTCCAGCGCGTCGTCCGGCCGCCGGTGATCCAGCGCCCTGGTGACGCGGGTGAGCCGGGTACCAAAGCAGAAGACTTCGACCTTCGCGGCCGCGCGCTTCGCGGAGTACGCGAACTGGAGGAGATTGCGCGAGTAGTCCGCCATCGAGCCGGAAACGTCCAGGATGAGGATCAGCGGCCGCAGCCGGACCCTGCGCCGTCGCCAGAACAGTTGGGCCGGCTCGCCGTGCAGCCGCTGCGACTCCCGCATCATGCGGCGCAGGTCGGGTGCGCGCCCGGAGGGTGCGCTTCTGGTTCGCCGCGTGCGTCGTGTCGGCGGTGTCAGCCGGATCCGGGCCATGATCCGCCGCACCGCCGCGAGCTCCTCGGGAGTGCAGGCGGCGAACGACTTGTGCCTGAGCGCTTCGGCATCGGACGCCATCAGGCCGAGCGTTGCCTCCTCGTCGTGCCCGCCGTCGGCGGGGTCGGTGGCCGGGACCTCCAGCACGGCCTGGGCCTCCGCTGTCACCTGTGCCTTGAGAGTCAGCATCTCCGGGATCGGATCGGCGCCACCGAGGAAGAACCTCCGGAACACCTCGTCGTAGACGGAGATGTTCTCGCGTCGGGTGACCAGCGTGGCACGTCCCGCCCAGTACAAATCCAGCAGGTCGGAAGGGTCCAGCGGGCTCATGGCAGAGCAGAAGGTCAGTATGTCGCCGGAGCCAACGGCGAGCCCAGCCGAGCGAAGTTCAGATGCGAAATCCACCAGCACGCTGACAAAGCCCGTGCGCTCCAAGGCAGTGGGCTCGAGGGCAGTGCGCTCCGACGCAGTGGGCTCGAGGGCAGTGCGCTCCGACGCAATGCGCTCAGGCACCGGAGGTAATCTCTTCCAGATTGTCCCGCACCACATCGAGGTCGTCGCGTTCCTTCACCACGGCGCCCAGGGTGTCCTCGGCGATTTGCGCGCCGAGATCCGTTTCGCCGAGGAAGTCGAGGGTGCGTACCCAGTCGATCGTCTCGGCGACCCCGGGTGGCTTGGCCAGGTCCAGTTCGCGCAGCCGGTTGACGGCCTTGACCACCTTGCGGGTCAGCGCCTCGGAGACGCCGGGCGCGCGGACCAGCACGATCTCTATCTCACGCTCGGCGGGTGGGTATCCGATCCAGTGGTACAGGCAGCGTCGCTTCAGCGCGTCGTGCAGCTCACGTGTGCGGTTGGAGGTGAGCACCACGACTGGCGGGCTCTCCGCCTTGATCGTGCCGATCTCCGGGATGGTGATCTGGAAGTCAGAAAGGACTTCGAGCAGGAACGCCTCGAACTCGTCGTCGGCGCGGTCTACCTCGTCGATCAACAGCACCGCCTGGTCACCGGCCCGGACCGCTTCGAGCAGCGGCCGCTCCAGCAGAAACTTCGGGCCGAACAGCTTGTCGACCGCGTCGGTGTCGGCGATCTGGTGCTCCGACAGCGCCCGGATGTGCAGCATCTGGCGGGCGTAGTCCCACTCGTACAGGGCCTGGAACGCGTCGATACCCTCATAGCACTGCAACCGGATCAGCTTTCGGCCGAAGACAGACGCGAGCACCTTGGCGACCTCGGTCTTGCCTACCCCGACCTCGCCCTCCAGCAGGATCGGGCGTTGCAGAGACAGCGAAACGAACAGTGCGGTAGCTAGCCCCCGGTCGGCAAGGTAGCCGCCTCGGCGCAAGATCTCCGTGAGCTCACCGACGGTCTCTGGACAGTCCATCCAGTGCTCTCCTCGCCGTCGGCGTCCTCGTGGTCAGCGGGCCTCCGGCGGGCCGAGGACCAGGTCCCGGACGCTGCCCCCCTCCGCGTTCAGCTTGCCCTCGCGTTCCAGCCTGGCCCGCCACGCGGTGCGCAGATCCTCGTCGGTGCCGGCCAGGCCGTCAAAGCCGACGTCCGCCATCTTCTTGCAGGACTTCGTATTGCCGCAGGCCTCGTCGAGCTCCGCACTGGTCTGTCCCTGAGCGCTCCATACCCCGCGGAGCACTTCCAGGGCCTCATCCGGCTGACGACTCATCTCCGGGTACCTTTCGGCCGGTCCTGCCGTACTGTCTTGGGCCCGACTCTAATTCCTGCCGCTGGTTCGGGCGACATGCGATTAAGGGTTCTCTTATTGAGCTGCGTTCTGCTGAGCGCCTCGTGACCGACCCCACGGGCCAGGCACGAGTCAAGGCCTCGCTGGCGACAACGTGCCCCAATCCGCACGGGGCACGTCCCAACGACACCGAATCCGCTCCGGGCACGTTTGGGAGCGCGGGTTCGCGGCTGGGCGCGCGCCGGGCGCGCGGTAGGGGCCGGGCGAGTGCACGCCCGGCCCCGTTGCTGCGGGTGAAGCACCCTCAGTCTTCGGTGGGCAATGCCCGGACCGGGGCACTGGCGGGCCTCGCCTGGGGGCCGCGGATCGTGATGAGGATCACGAGCAGCGCGCACACGTCGAAGATCGTCGCGACGAGGAACGAGGTTGCCATGCCGTGGGTGAGGACATGATGTGCCTGCGCGAGTGCGGTAGCACCCGCAAGGGGATGCGCGGCCGCGTTCCTGCTCGCGCTGCCGTACACGGTGACCAGGGCGGCCAGGCCGAGTGACCCGCCGACCTGCTGCATCACGTTGACCATGCTGGACGCGGCGCCGGAGTCCTCGGGCCGGACCCCAGCGAGGGAAGCCATGGTCAGCGGGACGAAAACGACGCCCATTCCGATGCCGAAGAGCAGCATCGGGCCGAGGACACCAGACAGGTAGCCGGTGGACTGGGAGACCATGGACAGCCACGCCATGCCGCCGATGACCGGCAGCATGCCCGCCAGCATCAGGGTCTTCGGCGCGAACCGGGCCAGCAGCCTGGGCGCGGCGCGCGACACGGCGAACAGCCCGACCGTCATGGGCAGAAACGCGATCCCCGCGCGGAGCGGGCTGAAGCCGAGGATGTCCTGCACGAACTGGGTGAGGAAGAAGAACATGCCGAACATGCCCGCGACCAGCAGCAGCCGGGCGGCGAAGGAGCCGGAGCGGCCGAGGCTGGAGAAGAGCCGCAACGGGGTGATCGGCTGCCTGGCCCGGGTCTCGGTGACCAGGAAGAGTCCGAGCATCACGACCGCGGCGGCGAAGGTCGTAATGGTCAGGCGGTCGCCCCAGCCGCTAGCGGCGGCCCTGATGAACGCGTAGACCAGCAAGGTCATGCCCGCTGTTGAGGTGAGCGCACCGGTGAGATCGAAACGGCCGGGTTGCCGCCGCGACTCCGCGATGAAGATCGGCGCTATGGCCACAACGGCGATCCCGATCGGCACGTTGATGAACAGCACCCAGCGCCAGGACAGCCACTCGGTGATCACGCCGCCGAGCACCAGGCCGAGCGACGCGCCGGCAGTGACCACCGCGGTGTATATGCCGAGCGCACGGGTCCGCTCCCGGCCTTCTGGGAAGCTGCCCACGATCAGTGCGAGCACGGCGGGCGAGGCCATCGCACCGCCGACGCCCTGGGCGGCGCGGGCCGCCAGCAGCATCCCGGCCGACGTCGCCAGCCCGCCGGCCAGCGAGGCCACGGTGAACAGGCCGATGCCGGCCAGGAAGACCCGCCGCCGGCCGAGGATGTCACCCGCCCGCCCCCCGAGCAGCAACAGCCCGCCGAACGCGAGCGTGTAGGCGTTCAGCACCCAGGACAGGCTGGTCGCAGAGAAGTGCAGTCCATGCTGGATGTGCGGCAGCGCGATGTTCACCACGGTCATATCGAGGATGATCATGAGTTGAGCACCGAGCACCACCAGCAGGGCGATGCCTGGACGGTCATGGTGCCGGCGCCGCGTGCGGCGCTGAGGTGGCGCTACGGTTCCTGACAGTGATGGAGCAGACAAGGATTTCCCCTGAGGCTTGAGGTAGTATCCGGAGGAGTACTCCGATTACTATACGGAGGAACCCTCCGATTAGCAACCTATTAAAGTTGATGACGATGAGCGCGACAGAGACGTCCAGCCCGGAGCAGCCCGCTGTCATGCGTGCCGATGCACGCCGGAACCACGAGCGGCTGCTGGCCGCTGCGGCCGCGGTCTTCACCGAGCACGCGGCCGACGACGTGTCTCTTGAGGAGGTGGCGCGGCGCGCGGGCGTCGGGATCGGCACGCTCTACCGGCACTTTCCGACCCGCCAGGCGCTGCTGGAGGCGGTATACAAAGACCAGGCCGAGGCGCTGCACGCCCGGGCGCTCGAGTTGCTCGACTCGCCCTCGCCCATCGAAGCGCTCGTCACCTGGCTGCGCGCCATGATCGAATTCGGCGCCACGAAGCGAAGCCTGTCGAAATCGCTGATGGCCACCCTCGGTAAGGATTCCGAGCTGGTCTCCATGTGCAGCACCCTGATTCGCGAGGGCGCGACGCCGCTGCTGACCCGCGCGCAGCAGGCCGGCGAGGTGCGGGCCGACACGGACACCACGGACCTGCTCAGGCTGTCGCACGCGATCGCCGTGGCGTGCGAACACGCGTCCCCCCACGCCGACCAGGCCGACCGGCTGCTTTCGCTCATGTTCGACGGCCTCCGATCTTCTGCCCCTGGGTCGGCGACCCCAGACCGTCTCGGCAGTAAGTCGGACGTCTAAGCCGTTGCCGTCAGGTACCGCTGGCGGTCCGTCGATGGCGGCGCCGACCTGGTGGGCCTAGATGGCTCTAACGGCCATATGGCTGCTCCGTGGGGCATTCACCTGAACGCGTGACGAGACTACGCTCAGGAGAAACCGCATGGCCGGGTCTACCGTATGAGCCGTACCGGCCGGCTACGGCGCAATCGGAAAGCGCTGCCTCTGCTGGGCGGCCGGGCCAACGGTTCGCCGTGCGGGGATTGAGGGGTGAGGACATGGCCTCGACACCAGCTTCACAGCAGTCCGTACAGTGGACCGCCCCGGAGTGCACATGTCACTTCAGCTGGCGCCCGGACGAGTGGGGCCGAATCTGCGAGGTCCGCACCCTGGCGCTTGACTGCCTGGCCCATCCGTTCGAATTGCCGACGTCTTTGCACTGCCGACGGTTTGACGATCCGGCTCCGCACCTGCCCCGGCGGAGGCGGCACCTCTTTGCCGTTCATTGGTGAGTTGCCGGACTAAGCTCGCTGGCTGACGAGACGCCAACGGCCCCGCATATCTGCTGACCATCACCACCCGAACACGCGCGATCACCACCATGCCGGGCAACGTAACGGCGACTCCGTGAGGCGGGGCCCTGGCCTGCTGATCTCGATACGTTGACCGGTTTACGGCGGGCATGAGCGCTGCTGTATCCGCACCCCCGGAGGAGTGCACGTGCCCACCCCCCGCCATTGCCGACACTGCTGGGGTGACTGCCCAGGCGACTGCTTGCTTCCGGGTGACCCGGACCTTTCCTACACCGGCCGACTAGGAGGCTGACGTGGCGGGAGCGGCTGCTGATGCTCCGGAGTTGGAGATGGTGGCGGCACGGAGTTGACGGTTGACCATCCGGCTTGACGAGCGATGCATCGGCTCAACTCGGCAGTGCTCGCGCTGGACATCGCGCTCGCCGGATGTGGAGATGATGTTCGTGGAACTCGCGGGCGAGTTGCTCACCCGGTAATTCCGCAGGAGCACGTTGTTGTCAAGTCGGCGGAACTGGCGGGGTCCAGCCGTGCTGTCGACCTCTGCTGCCAGGGTCGGGGATGTCCCTTCCTACAGCATGGCAAGCCTGTGACCTGGTGGGCCTAGATGGACTTGAACCATCGACCTCATCCTTATCAGGGATGCGCTCTAACCGGCTGAGCTATAGGCCCTTATCTGGCGGCTCCGCGCGCCGGGAACACCGCCGCGCAAGGTTACCGCATCCGGGAGGGAGACCGGGTCAGTCACTCTCCCGGAGGGTAACTTCGATCCCGCCGCCGAGGTGGGTGACGAGGTTGTAGATCATGGCACCCACCGTGGAGAGCGCGGTGATCAGGACGATGTTCACCGCGCCAATGAGCATCGTGTAGCCGAGAACCCTGGACGCCGAGAACCATTTGGTCAGGCTGACCCCCGCCGAGCCCGAACTGGAGGTCACGCTCTCCAGCGTCCTCTGGACCGAGGCGAAGACACCGAGCGTGTCGAGCGCGAACCACAGCAGTGCCACGGCTACGAACAGCATGACCCATGCCACCAGGGAAATCAGGAAGCTGAACTTCATCACTGACCATGGTTCGAGCCGGGCCACGACGAGATCAGCCCGGCGGCCCCGGGTAGCACCGGCCTTGGCCTTACGCGGCGTGGCGGAGAAGGCGGGCCGCCGACGGGCGTCGCCGGTATTCCCAGCGGTCATGGCTGGCTCCGTGAGCTCCGCGGGGTACGGTGGCGCGCTGCCCACGCTGCCCGCAAGGCCGCTGCCCGCAAGGCCGCTTTCCTGGCCGTACGTTCCTACCGACGCGCTCTCCCGGCCGAACGGGGCGTCCTGGCCGTTCGGGTACTCGGTTTCCCCGGTGTAGGTATAGGCATTCGCGTTCACCTCGGCCGTACCATCGTGGCCGGGCGAGTCACCAGCAGAACTCGGGATGGCCGACCCCTGATGGCCAAGACCGCCGCCGACCGAGCCGTAGCTGGCCGGATCGTAACCGGCCGGATCGTAGCTGACCGGATCATGGCTGGCAGTTCCGTAGCTGCCCGGATCGTAGCTGCCCGGATCGTAGCTGCCCGGATCGTAGCTGCCCGGATCGTAACCGGCCGGATCATGGCCGGCCGGATCACCGCTGGCAGCATCATGGCCGGCCGGATCATGGCTGGCAGCATCATGGCTGGCAGCCTTATAGCTGGCAGCATCGTAGCTGCCCGGATCACGACTGACCGAGCCGATGGTTACCGGGTCATCGCTGTCCAGGCCATCGCTGTCCGGGCCGTCAGATACCGAGTCGTCGCTGGTCAGACCGTTCGCATCCGAGCCTGCCGCTCCGTCCGGCAGCCACGACGGTGGCTCCACACGTTGGTCCACCCGTCCTCCTCCGGAAGTCTTCTACGAGACGAGGTTATCCCCAATGTGAGGAATCGATCTCGCCAGGGGCGCATGGCCGTCCGATTGGTTACCCAATCGACTACTCCTTAGACTCCGCCACGCTTCAAGACGTTGCGTCCCCCGGACCGGTTGTCATCTCACCGTGATCCTCAACTATCTCCGGGACATCCCCCGCCTCCGGGGCTTCCCCGGGCTCAGGGACGTCCCCGGCCTCAGGCCCTTCCCCGGACTCGTCCAGGGCGTCGACGTCGGCACCGTCCAATGACTCGGCGTTGCGGGCGATGGCCACCACGCTGTCGCCGGACGCCAGATTCATCAGCCGGACACCCATGGTCTGCCGACCTGACAGCTTAACCTCCGCGGCGGAGGTCCTGATGACACCGCCTGCCGAGGTGATGGCGAAGACCTCATCGTCGGGGTGAACCATGAGCGCGCCGACGAGCTCACCGCGGGCCTCAACGATCCTGGCCGTCAGCACACCACGGCCGCCCCGGCCCTGCACCGGGTAGTCGTCTGCCTTGGTGCGCTTCGCGTAGCCCCCGACGGTGGCGACCATCACGTCGGCGCCCTCACGGACTACGTGCATGCCGAGCAGTTCGTCGCCGTCGCCGAACCGCATGCCGATCACCCCAGATGTGGCCCGGCCCATCGGGCGCAACGCCTCGTCGGTGGCGTGGAACCTGATCGCCTGGGCTTGCTTGCTCACCAGCAGGAGATCATCCTCGGGCGAGACGAGACGAGCCGCGATGACCTCGTCGTCTTCACGCAGGTTGATGGCGATGATGCCGCCGGACCGGGGTGAGTCGAAATCGGTCAGCCGCGACTTCTTCACCAGTCCGGACCGGGTCGCGAGGACAAGGTAGGGCGCGAGCGAATAGTCCCGCAGCGCGAGCACCTCGGCGATGCGCTCGTCGGGCTGGAAGGCGAGCAGGTTCGCCACATGCTGGCCCCGCGCGTCCCGCGCGGTATCGGGTAGTTCGTAGGCCTTGGCCCGGTAGACACGGCCCTTGTTGGTGAAGAACAGGATCCAGTGGTGGGTAGTGGTGACGAAGAAGTGGTCGACGATGTCATCGGTGCGCAACTGCGCCCCGCGCACGCCCTTACCGCCCCGCCGCTGCGCCCGGTACAGGTCCGTCTTGGTGCGTTTGGCGTACCCGCCGCGGGTGATGGTGACGACCACATCGTCCTCGGCGATGAGGTCCTCATCGGTCACATCGCCGTCATAGGCGATGATCTTGGTCCGCCGGTCGTCGCCGTACTTGGTGACGATCTCGCCGAGTTCCTCCCCGACGATCTGCCGCTGCCGCTCCGGCGAGGCGAGGATGGCCTCATATTCGGCGATCCGGGCCATCAGCTCCTCGTACTCGTCGATGAGCTGCTGCCGCTCTAGGGCGGCCAGCTTGCGCAGCTGCATGTCGAGGATGGCGCGGGCCTGCTCCTCGTCGATGTCCAGCAGTTCCATCAGGCCCTGCTGCGCCTCGGCGGCCGAGGCGCTGGCCCGGATGAGCGCGATGACCTCGTCGATGGCATCGATCGCCTTGAGCAGCGCGCGCACGATATGCGCCCGCTCCTGCGCCTTGCGGAGCAGGAAGCGGGTGCGCCGGACGATGACCTCGATCTGGTGCTTGACCCAGTACCTGATCATTTGGTCGAGCCGCAGCGTGCGCGGCACGCCATCGACAAGCGCGAGCATGTTCGCGCCGAACGTGTCCTGCAGCTGAGTGTGCTTGTACAGGTTGTTGAGCACGACCTTGGCGATCGCGTCCCGCTTCAGCACGATCACGAAGCGCTGGCCGACCCGGTCACTGCTCTCGTCCTGCATGTCGGCGATGCCGTTGACCCGGCCGTCCTTCACCAACTCGGCGATCTTGGTTGCCAGGTTGTCCGGGTTGACCTGGAACGGGAGCTCGGTGACGACCAGGCAGGTACGGTCGCGCGCGTCCTCCTCGACCTCGACCACGGCCCGCATGGTGATCGACCCGCGCCCGGTCCGGTAGGCCTCCTGGATCCCACGGCGGCCGACGATCAGCCCGCTGGTGGGAAAGTCCGGTCCCTTGACCCGCTCCATCAGCGCGTCGAGCAGTTCCTCGTCGGTGGCGTCGAAGTTGTCCAGGTACCACTGGACGCCCGCGCCCACTTCACGCAGGTTGTGCGGTGGGATCTTGGTGGCCATGCCGACCGCGATCCCCTCGGACCCGTTGACGAGCAGGTTGGGGAACCGGCTCGGCAGCACCACGGGCTCGGATCCGCGCCCGTCGTAGTTGGGCCGGAAATCGACGGTCTCCTTGTCGATATCCCGCAGCATCTCCATGGCCAGCGGGGCGAGCCGGCACTCGGTGTACCGCATGGCGGCGGCTGGGTCATTGCCCGGGGAGCCGAAGTTCCCCTGGCCGTCGACCAGGGGCATCCGCATCGACCACGGCTGGGCCAGGCGGACCAGCGCGTCGTAGATGGCGGAGTCCCCGTGCGGGTGATACTGGCCCATCACGTCGCCGACCACGCGCGAGCACTTGGAGTAGCCGCGCTCGGGCCGGTACCCGCCGTCGTACATCGCATAGAGCACGCGGACGTGCACCGGCTTGAGCCCGTCCCTGACGTCAGGCAGAGCGCGGCCGACGATCACCGACATCGCGTAGTCGATATAGCTGCGCTGCATCTCGACCTGGATGTCGACCGGCTCGGTCCGGTCATGCTGCGGCAGCGGAGCGTCTCCCGAGTCCACGTCGGTCACGTACTAACCTCTCCCATATCTCACTGATGTCAGGTTCCTGGATGGGGATTCGCGCCGGGCGCCCCGGGCAGGCCTAGATGTCGAGGAACCTGACGTCCTTGGCGTTGCGCTGGATGAACGCCCGGCGTGCCTCGACGTCCTCGCCCATCAGCACGCTGAAGAGCTCGTCCGCCTGCGCCGCGTCATCGACCGTGACCTGCCGGAGCACCCGGTTCGCCGGGTTCATGGTGGTCTCCCACAGCTCGGACGCGTTCATCTCGCCGAGACCCTTGTAGCGCTGGATGCCGTCCCGCGGCCGCGGGTCCTTGCGTCCGGCGGCGATCCCCGCCTCGATCACCGCGTCGCGTTCCCGGTCGGAGTAGACATAGTCCGGACGGACTCCGCGCCCGTCCCACTTGATCTTGTACAAGGGCGGCTGAGCCAGGTAGACATGCCCGGCCTCGATGAGCGGCTTCATGAACCGGAACAGCAGGGTGAGCAGCAGCGTGGTGATGTGCTGGCCGTCCACATCGGCGTCGGCCATCAGAACGATCTTGTAATAGCGGAGCCTGGAGATATCGAAGTCGTCGTGGATGCCCGTGCCCAGCGCGGTGATCATCGCCTGGACCTCGTTGTTCTTCAGCACCCGGTCGATCCGGGCCTTCTCGACGTTCAGGATCTTGCCCCGGAGCGGCAGGATGGCCTGGAACTCCGAGTCCCGGCCCTTCTTGGCCGAGCCACCGGCCGAGTCACCCTCGACTACGTAGATCTCGCACCGAGCCGGGTCGCCGGACCGGCAATCGGCCAGCTTGCCCGGCAGTGAGGTGGATTGCAGCAGGCTCTTGCGGGTCAGGTCACGGGCGTGCCGCGCGGCGATCCTGGCCCGCGCCGCCTGGGTGGCCTTGGTGATGATGTCCTTGGCCTCACCCGGGTTGCGCTCGAACCAGTCCCGCAGATGGTCGTTGCAGACCTTCAGCACGAACGACCTGGCCTCGGTGTTACCCAGCTTGGTCTTGGTCTGGCCCTCGAACTGCGGCTCGGCCAGCTTGACGTGGACGATCGCGGCCAGGCCTTCGCGCACATCCTCCCCGGTCAGGTTCTCGTCCTTGTCGCGCAGCAGTTTCTGCTCCCGCGCGTACCGGTTCACGATGGTGGTGAGCGCGGCGCGGAACCCCTCCTCGTGGGTGCCGCCCTCGGCCGTGTTGATCGTGTTGGCGAACGTGTGCACCGATTCCGCGTAGGACGCGTTCCACTGCATCGCGATCTCGGCTGCGATGCCGTCACCCTCGTCACCAAAGTCGATCACCGAGGCGTGTACCGGCTCCTTCGATGCGTTCAGGTAGCGCACAAAGTCCGCGATGCCGCCTTCGTAGCAGTACCTGACCACCCGTGGCTCGCCGTTGATGTGCTCCGGCCGCTCATCGGTCAGCGTGATGGCCAGGCCCCGGTTGAGGAATGCCATCTCCTGGAGCCGGCGTGACAGCGTCTCGAAACTCCAGTCCACGGTCTCGAAAATCGAGCCATCAGGCCAGAACGTAATGATTGTGCCGGTCTCGTCAGTAGGCTCACCCCGGGTGAGTGGGGTAACTGGACGGCTCATTTCATACGTCTGCCGCCAGACATATCCGTCACGCCAGATTTCGACCTCAAGCCGCGCGGACAGGGCATTGACCACCGAGACACCGACGCCATGCAGGCCACCCGAGACGGCGTAGGATTTGCCGTCAAATTTGCCGCCGGCGTGCAGAGTGGTGAGCACGACCTCGACCGCGGGCCGCTTTTCGACCGGATGCTCGTCAACGGGGATGCCACGGCCGTTATCGGCCACCCGGACGCCGCCATCGGCAAGCAAGGTAACGTCGATCCGGTCGCAGTACCCGGCGAGCGCCTCGTCGACCGCGTTGTCAACGACCTCTTGCACCAGATGGTGGAGGCCGCGCTCACCGGTCGAGCCGATGTACATGCCGGGACGCTTGCGCACCGCCTCAAGGCCCTCGAGGACCGTGATCGAACGTGCGTCGTAGGACAAGAGCAAGCCTCCTGGAAGTGATACGCGCCCGCAGGGCCGTGCAGGTCCCCTCAGCCGTCTGCCTGCCCAAGTAGCGCTCTTATATTTTACCTGGGAGGACCCTCCGTCTCAGCCGTAAGTGTCACGCGGGCCGCGGCCGCCGCGTACCCTCCACTCGCCGGCGCGCCGCGGCTGCTCAGGTCCGCGCACTTTCACCCTCGTGACGGTGCCATCCCCGAGTTCAGAATTGAGTCGCCGGATCAGCGTGGCGGCGAGCAGCCGCACCTGGGTTGCCCACGCTGTGGAGTCAGCGATCACGACAAGCTCACCCTCGGTAAGCCCGTCAGGCCGGGTGTGTGCGGCGAGGTCGGCCCCCACGATCTGGTCCCAGCGGCCGAATACCGAGCCCACGGCGGTGGCGGTCCGCCAACCCTGGTCATCGATGAGCCCGTCGATAGCGGCGTGCAGCGGCTGCGGATCGTCCCGGCGGGCCCGTCGTGAGCCGCGCACCCAGGCCGGGCGGTCAGTGCGGGAGTCTTCGCCGGAGAGCCGGTCAGCGTGAATCGCGCCCATGGGAGCCTCGCCGCGGGCCTTCGCGTCGGCTTTCGCCCCGGCCAGGGCCTCACGGGCGAGCCGGGCGCGCTCCGCCGGGTCGTCATCAGGCACGGGTGATCACCCCCGAGGCCACCTCGAACCGCGTCCCGGCCAGCACGCCGGGGACATCGGCGGCCACCGCGGCGGTGACCAGGACCTGTTCGGCCCCGCCGACCAAGCCTGCCAGCCGCTCCCGGCGGCCGGTGTCCAGTTCGGCGAACACGTCATCCAGAAGCAGCACCGGGTCGTCGCCACCGGCCCGCAGCAGTTCGTAGCCGGCCAGGCGCAGTGCGAGCGCCATGGACCACGATTCCCCGTGACTCGCATAGCCACGGGTGGGCAGGTCGCCGATCCGCAACTCCAGTTCGTCCCGGTGCGGGCCGACCAGGCAGACTCCCCGGTCCAACTCGTCGGGCCGCGCCCGGCCCAGCGCCTCGCGCAACCCGTCCGCCAGCAACCCCCGGTCAGCCCCGGGCCCGATGCCGTTTCCCGGGCCGGCCCCGCCCTCGGAGCCCGCACTCCCACCCGGGCCAGCACTCCCACCCGGGCCAGCACTCCCACCCGGGCCAACGCCACCGCCGGAGCCAGCGTCACCCCCCGCACCGAGACCGGACTGGCGGTAGTTGATGCTGGCTTCGTCGGCCCCACCGGAGACCTCGGCGTAGGCCTTGGCGACCAGCGGGCGCAACGCGGCGGTCAGTTCGATCCGGCCTGCCAGCAACTCGGCCCCTTTCAGGGCTAGATGCTCGTCCCAGGCGTCGAGCGCGGCGGGCAGTCCCATCCCTTCCCCGCCGCCTTGTTCTTGCTCGCTGTCGCCGTTGTGTGGCCGGCCGGACCGGGCGAACTCACGCGAGCCCGAGCGCGTCCGGGCCGACTTCAGCAGCGCGGTCCGCTGCCGGACCACCCGCTCGTAGTCGGCCCGGACGCCCGCGTACCGGGGCGCGCTGGCCACCAGAAGTTCGTCGAGGTACCGCCGGCGCTGCTCCGGGTCGCCCTTGACCAGGGCCAGGTCCTCAGGCGCGAACAGCACTGTGCGCAGCACCCCAAGCACCTGGCGGGGCCGCGGCACAAGCACGCGATTCAGCCGGGCCCGGTTCGCCCGACCCGGGTTGATCTCGATCTCTACCAGGTTGTCCCGCTCCGAAGAGGTGATTGCCGCGCGCAGGATAGCCCGCTCCGCACCGCTTCGCACCAGCGGCGCATCTCCGGCGACCCGGTGGCTGCCCAGCGTCGCGACATAGGCCGCCGCCTCGACAAAGTTCGTCTTGCCCTGGCCATTCGCGCCGAGAAGGGTGCTCACGCCGGGCTCGAGACTGAGGTCCGCCGCCGCATAGGACCGGAAATCAATGAGCGCGAGGCGGGTCAGGTGCACACCTGCTGAGGTTACCCGTGGGGACCGCCATCGTCAGGGGCAGCCGCGCCTGCACCAGCGAAGCGCTGACACGATCGGCGGTTACCTGCACTCTTCATAGTCTGAGCCGCTCTTGCCTCGGGTCAGGCGCCGAGCCGGATCGGCATCAGCAGGTAGCGGTAGTCGGGCTGCTCGTCTGGAGCGGGCTTGCCGGTGATCAGGGCGGGCTTGCCGGGCTCGGTGAACGCGATCCGGGCGACGTCCGAGTCGATCGCGGTGAGCCCGTCCAGCAAGTACTGCGGGTTGAAAGCGATCTGGATGTCGTCGCCCTCATACCCCGCCTCCAGGACCTCGACCGCCTGGGCCTCGTCGCCTGTCCCAGCTTCAAGCACCAGCTGACCCGCGGAGAAGGACAGCCGCACGGCGGTGTTGCGTTCGGCGACGAGCGCAACCCGCTTGACCGCCTCGGCGAATGGCCCGGCCGCGAGCTCGGCGACCGCGTTCACGTGGCTGGGCAGGAGTGCCTGGTAGCGGGGGAAATCGCCGCCCAGCAGCCGGGTCGTGGTCCGGCGCCCGGCGCCTTCGAACCCGATCATGCCTTCGCCGCCCGCCCCTTCCTCGCCAGGTAGCGCGAGGGCGATCGACACCTCCGCGCCCGCCGTCAGCGCGCGGGCGGTGTCAGCCAGCGCGCGGGCAGGCACGAGGACGGAGGCGGACAGATCTGGCCGTGCCGGGCTCCACCGGAGTTCCCTGATCGCCAGGCGGTACCGGTCCGTGGACACCAGGGTCAGCGTGTCCCCCTCGATCTCTATCCTGACGCCGGTCAGCGCGGGCAGCGTGTCGTCGCGGCCAGCGGCCGCCGCGGACTGGCTCACCGCGGAGGCGAATGCGTCGCTGCCTATGGTGCCGGCCGGGGCGGGCATCTCCGGCAGGGTCGGATAGTCCTCAGCAGGCATGGTGAGCAGCGAGAACGTGGCGCTTCCGCAGCTCAGGGTGGTACGCGCGCCGTCCGAGCTTATTTCCACCGGCCGGGCCGGAAGGCTCCGGGTGATCTCAGCGAGAAGGCGGCCGGACACGAGCGCGACCCCTTCTTCGGCCGTGGACACTGGGACGCGAGCCTGCGCGGACACGTCGTAGTCGAAGCTGGACAGAGTGAGGTCTGTGTCCGCCTGCAGACGCATGCCGGCCAGCACCGGGACGGCCGGGCGGGCCGGCAGGGCGCGGGCCGTCCAGGCCACCGCCTCGGCCAGCACGTCGCGTTCCACCTCGATCTTCACAGGAAGGTGCCTCCCGTTCTGGAAAATGTGCGTTCTGGCGTGGCGATCGGGTTCGAGCGGCCGGGCCGCTGGGTATGCCAAGCCGTGGCCGGGCCGCGGCTGGATCCCGGCCGTTGGTGGCTGGATGGGCGGTCAGTCGGCCTACTGGGTAGTTGCCATTCAACGAAATAACGATAAGTAGTCGTCGTAGGGTCGGTGGACACTGGGGATACAGTCTGATTCCCCAGGTCAGAGCCCAGTTTTCCGTCCACAGAGGTTGTGCGGCAGCGTGGTGCGACGGGGGATGCGCTGTGCACAGCGGTCGTTTGGCCGCCAGTTTTCCAGCGGATGCCCCCCGTTTTCTTGGAGTTGTCCTCTGTTCGTCCCAAGCCTGTCCACAGAGATGTCCACAGCCTGTGTGTACCGATTGTGACGGGCGGCACTGTTCTGTGGTTGTTCACCCGGACCGCGCCTGTTGTTTGATGCGGTTGGTAAGTTCTGTGACCTGGTTGTAGATGGACCGCCGTTCCGCCATCAGGGACCGGATCTTCCTGTCCGCGTGCATGACAGTGGTATGGTCCCGCCCGCCGAATTGCTGCCCGATCTTCGGCAGTGACAGATCAGTCAGCTCGCGGCACAGGTACATGGCGATCTGCCGGGCGGTGACCAGGACCCTCGAGCGCGACGTGCCGCACAGGTCGTCAATGGACAACCCGAAGTACGAGGCCGTTTGCCCCATGATGGTGGCCGCCGTGATCTCGGGGCCTTGGGCCTCGGGGATGAGGTCCTTCAGGACGATCTCCGCGAGTTGGAGGTCGACCGACTGCCGGTTGAGGCTCGCGAAGGCGGTCACCCGGATGAGGGCGCCCTCGAGTTCGCGGATGTTGGTGGAGATCCGGCTGGCGATGTACTCCAGGGCCTCGGGGGGTGCGTTGAGCCCCTCCTGCACCGCCTTCTTGCGGAGAATGGCGATGCGCGTCTCGAGTTCCGGTGGCTGCACATCCGTGAGCAAGCCCCACTCGAACCGGCTGCGCAGCCGGTCCTCCAGGGTGACCAGGCGCTTGGGCGCGCGGTCGCTGGAGATGACTATCTGCTTGCTCGCGTTATGCAAGGTATTGAAGGTGTGGAAGAACTCCTCCTGCGTTCCTTCCTTGTTCTCAAGGAACTGGATGTCGTCCACCAAGAGCACATCGACATCACGGTAACGGCGCCGGAACCCGTCCTGCTGACCGTCCCTGATCATGTTGATGAAGTCATTGGTGAACTCCTCCGAGCTCACGTAGCGCACCTTGACGCCGTGGTACAGGCTTTGCGCGTAGTGGCCGATGGCATGGAGCAGGTGGGTCTTGCCGAGGCCGGAGTCACCGTAGATGAAGAGCGGGTTGTAGGCCTTCGCCGGGGCCTCGGCGACCGCCACGGCCGCGGCGTGCGCGAAACGGTTGCTCGAGCCGATCACGAATGTCTCGAAGGTGTACTTGGTGTTGAGCCGGGCCTGGGTCGGGCGCGACGAGTCGGCCAGCGCAGGGCTCGTGGCGTCGCGGCGTTCCCGGCTCCGGATCGGATCGAACGACGCGGCCCGGTCGAAGGCGGTGGCCGGACCGAGCCCGCCCTCACCCTGGGCCGACGTGAGGGGGCGATGCATCGGACCATGCCCCGGTTCCGGTGCGTGGCCGGGGCCGGGCTCGCCGGCGTGCTCGTGCGTTCCCAGCAGGCTGCGCGGGTCGGCTGAGGGTGCCAGGCCCAGGTGTCCCGGGCCATCGGACGCCGCGCCGCCGGCCGGTGGCAGGTCGTCGGCGGCCGGGGAAGCAGGAGGGAAGGCGGCCATGGCCGTGGCGGTCGGATCGACCGTGACCGCGAGCTGGATGCTCCGGCCGAGTTCCCGCGACAGGGCGTGGGTGATGAGCGCTCGCAACCTGGTTTCGAGTTGCTCCTTCACGAACTCATTGGGCGTCGCGATCAAGGCTGTGTTCTCGACCAGCCCCAGTGGCCTGGTCAGTTTCAGCCAGGCCCGCTGGTGCGGCTCGATGTGCATGGTCGCGAGTTCGTCCAGAGACCTGGCCCATACCGCCGCGAGGTCTGCTTCACTCATCAGTCGTCCACCTCGCGCCCCCACATGTGATCAACAGCTTTGTCCACAGGCTGTGTACGCCGCATGTCACGGAGTACTCAAAATCCGCCGGATCAGCGCCCGTGGACCCGCCGCGATCCGCGCCACACTGCTGCGGCCGGAGTTGTTGTCCACAGCCTACGGGCCGCACTCGGTGGACGTTCGGCAAACGGCCGGGTTGCGGGACGCGCTGGGGCTTGCTGGCCGGGCGGCTGGTTTGACCGGTGGTCAGCGCTGCGCGTACCGTTAACAGACCCAGCCACCGTGGCCCGCCTTCGGCGTGCGCATGCGCGCCGTCGGCGTAGTGGCGGGACAAGCCGAGCACCGCACTGGAGTCCCTGTGAGCAAGCGTACGTTCCAGCCGAACAATCGACGGCGCGCGAAGACGCACGGGTTCCGGCTGCGCATGCGGACCCGTGCCGGGCGGGCGGTCCTGGCCGCGCGGCGGCGCAAGGGCCGCGCGCGGGTCAGTGTCTGATCAGCCTGCATCTGCCGACGACGGGGGAGATCATCTGTGCTTCCCGCAGAGTCCCGGATGCGGCGGCGGGAAGACTTCTCGGCCGCTGTTCGTGGCGGCAGCCGGGCAGGCCGTCGGCTGCTGACCGGTCACCTGCTCCTCCGGCCCGAGGCTGAACGGCCGGCCCTGGTGGGATTCGTGGTCAGCCGCGCCGTGGGGGGCGCCGTGGTGCGGAACCGGGTGCGGCGTCGGCTGCGTTCAGCCGTGCTCGGGTACCTGGAGTCGCTGCCGCAAGGTAGCCTGCTTGTGGTCAGAGCCACTCCACAGGCCGCGACCGCGCGCCAGGCGGATTTCGCCGCCGAACTTGACCTGGTGATAGCCACATTGCTGCGGCGGCAGGTTGGGGCGCTGAGCCGATGACCAGGTCAGGCTACCGGTACGCCGGTGCGCGGCCGTCGGTCGGCGCGCGCCTGCTGCTGGCGTTTATCGGCGGCTACCGCCGGTTCATCAGTCCGCTGATGGCGGCCCGGTGCCGTTTCGCACCCTCATGCAGCGCATATGCGTTCGAGGCGGTGCAGGAACACGGCGCGTTGCGGGGCTCCTGGCTGGCCGTGCGGAGGGTCGCCCGCTGTCATCCGTTCAACGGGGGTGGCTTCGACCCGGTACCGCCACGCCGCACCGGACGACTGTCCACGCCATCGCAAGGAGCTAGCTCGTGAACCCGCTCAACCCCCTGTATTACGCGGTCGCGTGGGTCATCATGCGCCTCCATGCCGGGCTGGGCGCATTGTTCGGCCCCGCCAGCGGCCTGACCTGGGCGCTCACAATCATCGTCCTTGTCGTGATCATGCGGCTGCTGCTGCTGCCGCTGTTCATTAAGCAGATGCACGCGACGCGGAAGATGACGGTGCTCGCGCCGCAGGTCGCAGAGCTGCGCAAGAAGTACAAGAACGACAAGCAGAAGCTCAACGAAGAGACCATGAAGCTGTACAAGGACAACGGGGCGAACCCGCTGGCCGGCTGCCTGCCGGTGGCGGCCCAGTTGCCGGTCTTCTTCGCGCTGTTCGGCGTGCTCCGGGCGATCTCCCTGGATGAGCCGAAGTACGGGCTGACCCCGGCCGTGGTGGCCAGTGCCCAGCACGCGCAGATCTTCGGCGTCACGGTGGCAGACAAGTTCCTGGGGTCGCTCAAGCCCCTGACGCTGTACCCGATCTCGAACGCCAGCAGGCTCGTGATCGTGATCACCGTCCTGATCAGTGCCGCGACGACGTTCCTGACCGTGCGGCAGAGCACGAAGCGCGGGATGACGCCGCAGATGACGCCCGACAACCCGATGGCGTCCTCGCAGAAGTTCATGGCCTACATCGTGCCGGTCTTCGCACTCTCAGGCCTGTACTGGCAATTCGGGCTCGTTCTGTACTGGGTGACGACGAACGTATGGACGCTTGGCCAGCAGCACGTGCTGTTCAAGAGGTTCCCGCCGCTGACCCCGGCTCCGGCGGGCGCGGCCGGCGGTACTGGTACCGCGGCAGGAAAGCAGCCCGCGGCCGGAAAGCAGCCTGTGAAGCCCGTAGCCAAGGCGTCGGCGAAGCCCGTAGCCAGGCCGCCCGTGAACCAGCTCCGGGGGGGCAGCAAACAGTCAGGGGCGGCCAAGCCTTCTGGCGTGACGACGGGCAAGAGGGAAACCGACGCGGCCGCCAACGGCAGCGGCAGCGGCGCCGGTGGCGCGCTGCGCAGGCTGGTCAAGGGCCGGGCGGAACCCGAGCCGGAACCACCCCCGCCCGAGACTAAGCTCGTCAGGCAGCAGCCGGTGCGCCAGCCGCGTAGCCGGCGCTCTGGCAAGCGGTGAGGCGGCGGAACCATATCCCGGACCGCGTGGCGCCTGGACTGTACGGATCCGGAGCAAGGAGGACCCGGTCGTGAGCCAAGGGGAGAACGCCCCTACCGTGACCAGCGACGATGTAGCGGACCTGCCGCTGGTGACCGGCGTGGTGGATAACAGCGGGCCTATCGACGGGGAGGCTGCCCTGGAGATGAGCCTCGACGAGCCGGACGATCTGGATGACCCAGCGGATCTGGAGCTGGAGGATCTGGAGCCGGCGGCCCCGGCGACCGGCGAGGGTGAAGATCTCACCTCGGCCCAGGGTGAGGACGCGGAGGAAGCCCGGCCCGAGTCTGCGGATCCCGCGGATCTCGAGCAGGAGAGCGAGATCGCTGCGGACTACGTTGAAGGCCTGCTTGACGTGGCCGACCTTGACGGTGACATCGACATGGACGTCGAGGGGGACCGCGCGCTGGTCTCCGTGGTCGGCGCGACGCTGCAGGAGCTGATCGGTCCGCGCGGCGAGGTGCTTGAGGCGCTGCAGGAGCTGACCCGGCTGGCGGTCCACCGGCAGACCGGCATGCGGACCAGGATCATGCTGGATGTCGGCGGGTACCGGCTCCGCCGCCGCTCTGAGCTCGCCGAGCTTGGCACGGATGCCGCGGAGGAGGTCAAGACCAGTGGCATCCCGAAGCGGCTGGCCGTGATGACCCCGTTCGAGCGCAAGGTTGTGCATGATGCCGTCGCGGCCGCGGGACTGCGCAGTGAGTCCGAGGGCGAGGAGCCGAACCGCCGGGTGGTCGTTTTTCCTGTCGGCTGACCCGGGCAGGCTTCGTGACCCGGGCGGGGTTGGAGACCCGGCGGGGGGGCCTGCCACTCGGTGGCCGCCCGCACCCGGGCCGGGGGCGGCACCCGATCCTCCACCCGAAGCGCGCGCCGTGTTCGGGTCCCTGCTCCCGGCTGCGGAGGAGTATGTCCGGCTGCTGGCCGACGCGGGCGTGGCCAAGGGTCTGCTCGGCCCGCGGGAGGTGCCACGGCTGTGGGACAGGCACGTGCTGAATTGTGCGGCCATCGCGGAACTGGTGCCCCGCCCGGCCACACTCGTCGATCTCGGGTCGGGCGCCGGGCTGCCAGGGGTGGTACTCGCGCTGTTGCTGCCGGACGTGGAAGTGACCCTCCTGGAGCGGATGGAACGGCGCGTTGCGTTCCTCCAGGACTGTGTGCGCATGCTCGGCCTGCCCAACGCCACAGTGCGCTGCGCCCGGGCGGAGGACCTGGCGGGGAAGCTCCTCGCGGATGTCGTGACGGCCCGGGCCGTGGCTCCCATGGAGCGGCTGGCCGGGATGGCGCTAGGCCTGGTGCGGCCGGGAGGCCTGGTCCTGGCCATCAAAGGGACTGGAGCATCCAGCGAGATGGCCAAGGCCAGGCCGGTACTTCGTCGTCTGGGGGTGCGAGATGCAACCGTTCTCCGGGTCGGGGGCGGTAAGGTCGATCCGGCTGCGACAGTAGTCCGGCTGATCGCGGGCGATCACTGAGACAGCGAGCGCCGGGGGGCCAGGCAGGAGAGGAGCGCAGCGGTGGTTTCCGCAAGCGGCCTGGGATGGCCGGAGGCGCCCGGACCGGACTCCCGGGATTCGGTCACGGGCAGCCCGCCGCTGGCGGTGAGAGGTCTCGGCTGGCCAGCGGAGGGAGCGGATCGTGCACTCGGCCCCGGCAGGCAAGAGGCCGCGGACCAGGAGCCACCCTCGGTGGCTCAACTGGGCTCCCGCGATGACGCTGCATCCTCCCGGCGCGTGCGGCGGGCCGTCTCGGCGGCGGTTTCACGTGAATCCGGGGCCCGTATTGAGCCAGGGGATGGAGCGAGTTCCGTGGGAGATGGGGGTGAGATGGCCGGGAGACGGGGAAAGAGTAATGGGCCCGGGCCGGTCACGTATGAGTCCGGTGAGCGGGCAGATGTGCCTGCCCGAGGTGGAGGACTGGCGTTGAGCGACGGAGCGGACAACGACTCCGCAGATCCTCCCGCACGGGAGCCCGCACAGGCAGGCTACCCCGGTCGGCGGGAGCGGGACTGGCCCCGGCCCGTTGCGTGCCGGGTCATCACCATCGCCAATCAGAAGGGCGGGGTCGGTAAGACCACCACGGCGGTCAACCTGGCTGCCTCGCTGGCGCAGCATGGTTCGCGGGTGCTTGTCGTGGACCTGGACCCGCAAGGAAACGCGTCCACCGCCCTGGACATCGACCACCGCGCGGGGACCATGTCCGTCTACAACGTCCTCGTCGAGGACCGGCCGCTGGCCGGGATTATCCGGGCGGTGGAGGACATCCCGCTGCTGTACTGCGCCCCGGCCACAATTGACCTCGCGGGCGCAGAGATTGAACTGGTGCCCCTGGTGGCGCGGGAGTCGCGGCTGTCGCGGGCTCTTTCTGCTTACGATGCGTCACAGCTCGACTACATTTTGATCGACTGCCCTCCGTCGCTGGGCCTGCTGACGGTCAACGCCCTCGTCGCCGCCGAAGAGGTCCTCATCCCGATTCAATGCGAGTACTACGCGCTTGAGGGACTTGAGCAACTGCTCCGGACCGTGGACCTGGTCAAGAGCCACCTGAACCCAACCCTGTCTGTCTCGACAATCTTGCTGACCATGTACGACTCGCGGACCCGGCTGGCTTCCCAGGTGGCGGAGGAGGTCCGGGAGCATTTCGGGGATGTGGTGCTTGGTTCCGTCATTCCGCGTAATGTCCGGGTGTCCGAGGCACCGAGTTACGGGCAGTCGGTGATGACGTATGACCCCGGGTCCAGTGGCGCGCTGGCCTACCTGGAAGCGGCCAGGGAGATGGCGCACGGTGCGGCCCCGATGAACCGCGCCGGCTGAGCGGGCCGCCGGCCTGGCGGCCCGGGCGGGCAAGCACCGAATCTGCCCGGATGTTGTCCGGATGGCTGCAGATCCGCCGCGGGATGACATGCTCACTAGAGGGACCGTCGGCACGGACTGCATTGCGAGGAGACGTGATGGCTCAGCAGAGGCGAGGGCTCGGCAAGGGCCTGGGCGCGCTGATACCGACTGCCCCGCCGGGATCATCGGCGGCGTCTCCGGGAGTACCACGCGCCCGTGGTGCCGCGGACCCGGTGGGAGGCCGGGCTGAGCCAGGCGGGCCCCGGGAGCATGCCCTAGGTGCCGCCTACTTCGAGGAACTGGCGATCGGCTCGGTTACGCCCAACCCGCGCCAGCCCCGGCAGGCCTTCGACGAGGAGGCACTCGACGAGCTGGCCGCGTCCATCCGCGAGGTTGGCCTGCTCCAGCCCGTCGTGGTCCGCCGGGTCATGCCAGGCCACTACGAGCTGATCATGGGAGAACGGCGCTGGCGGGCATGCCAGCGAGCGGAACTCGAGCAGATCCCGGCGATCGTGCGGGCGACCGCGGATGACGACCTGCTCCGCGACGCGCTCATGGAGAACCTGCACCGAGAGCAGCTCAACCCGCTGGAGGAGGCTGCGGCATATCAGCAGTTGCTTGATGACTTCGGTGCGACACACGAGGAACTGGCCCGCAAGGTTGGCCGTTCGCGGCCGCACATCTCGAACACACTGCGGCTGCTGCACCTGCCGCCCGCCGTGCAGCGGCGGGTGGCCGCGGGCGTGCTGAGCGCGGGACACGCCCGGGCACTGCTCACGCTGGATGATCCGGAAGCGCAGGATCACCTCGCCCACCGCATAGTGGCGGAGGGACTGTCGGTCAGGGCGGTTGAAGAGATCGTTGCGCTGGGTAGCACCCGCCCGGTCAAGGCCCGGCACGCTCCGGTGAAGCAGGCACTCACCCCCGCGCTCAGCGACCTGGCGGACCGGCTGTCCGATGCCTTCGACACCCGGGTGAAGGTGGAACTCGGTCGCCGTAAAGGGAAGATCGTAGTTGAGTTCGGGTCCATCGAGGACCTCGAGCGGATCGTGGCCACCATGTCCCCCGAATGGGGCCAGACGCTGAGCGCCTAAGCACAGCGCCAAAAACAGCACAGGGGGCCGGAGGCTTGGTGTCAGTTTCACGTGAAACCAGATCCTGCCCCGGAGTGCTGAGGCAGTTTCACGTGAAACAGAATCAGTCAGACGCGGGACAGGGCCGTGTCACGCAGGCTGGCGACGAACGCGTCCACGTCCGCCTCCGAGGTGTCGAACGCCGTCATCCACCGCACCACGTGCTCCTGCTCGCTCCAGACGTGGAATCCCCACTGGCGCTGCAAGGGCTCGATGTCCCGAGGGTCCATCGCCGCGAAGACGGCGTTGGACTCGACCGGCTGGCGCAACTCGATACCGGGAATCCCGTGGACCCCGTCCGCCAGGCGCCGGGCCATCGCGTTGGCCTGGCGGGCGTTCCGGAGCCAGACGTCATCCTCAAGCAGGCCCAGGAACTGGGCGGCGAGGAAGCGCATCTTGGATGCCAACTGCATCTGCTGCTTACGCTGGTAAGGCAGGTCCTCGTCCAGTCCGTCCGCCATCACCACGACTGCCTCGGCGCCCATCGCACCGTTCTTGGTGCCGCCGAAGCTGAGCACATCCACGGGGGCGGCGAGGTCCGCCAGGTCGCAGCCGAGGGCAGCCGCCGCGTTCGCCAGACGTGCCCCGTCCATGTACAGCCGTAGGTCATAGGCGCGGCAGAACTCGCCAAGCTCCCGGAGTTCGTCAATCGCGTAGCACGTGCCGAGTTCGGTGACCTGAGCGATGGCCACCGCGCGAGGCTGGACCCGATGCTCGTCACGACGACCGCCCAGTCGGCTGGCGATGAGATCAGGGGTCAGCTTCCCGTCCGGCGCGGGAACCGTCAGCAGCTTGCTGCCGAGCACTCGCTCCGGAGCGCCGCACTCGTCCACGTTCAGGTGTGCGCTCTCAGCGCAGATAACGGCCTCGTAGGGGCGCAGCAGCAGGCTGAGGCCGAGCACGTTGGCGGCCGTGCCGTTGAACACGAAATAGACACCGCCACGCGCGGAGAAAATGTCCCGGAGCTCGCGGGCGGCCCGCTCAGTCCACGGATCGGCGCCGTAGGCGTGCGTGTCACCGGCATTAGAAGCCGAGATCATGCGCAGGACCGCCTCGTGCACGCCCGTGTGGTTGTCACTACCGAAGCTCTTGCGTGAAGTCACGGCCCGAGCCTAGCGGCCCGCCAGAGGATGCCTTCCCGGCCGCACGCTTGGTCGAACAGCGAGACGCTGGGGCGCAGACAATCTGAGTTCGCGCCCCACACGTCGATGTCCGCCACTCACTTCCCTATTGTCACAGCAGCTCGCGAACCTGGTGCTGCACATCGTCCTCTTCAACGCGTTCAACCGGATCAACGCTACGACCGGCCAGATGCTGGCGCGTGGAGCTGAGACGGGTCAGTTCCCCCGTTCGGCGGCCAGGCAGAGCAGGTCACGGCAGGCCACGCCGAGATCGAGCCCCGCCGCCTCCAGGGCCATCGGCAGGGTGCTCGTCTCGGTCATGCCGGGCGCGACGTTGACCTCCAAGAAAAACACCTGGCCGCCGGTGACGATGAGATCTGTCCTGGACAGGTCCCGAAGGCCGAGCACGTTGTGGGCCGTGATGGCCGCATCGGCAGCGGCCGCCGCCACGTCCGCCGGAAGCCGGGCGGGCGTGTAGAACTCCGTCTGGCCGGTGGTGTACCGGGCCGCGTAATCGTAGGCGCCGCTGACCGGCCGGATCTCCACGGCCGGGAGCGCCTCCGGTCCCCGGCCGTGATCAAAAACGCCCACGGTGATCTCGGTGCCGGTGATACAGCGCTCTACCAGAGCCGTATCGCCATATGCGAAGCAGCCGATCATGGCGCCAGGCAGGTCCTCTGCGGTCAGCACGCGCGCCGCGCCAAGTGCGGAGCCGCCGCGTGCGGGCTTGACGAACAGAGGCAGGCCGAGGGTCGCCACGATCCGGTCGAGCACCGCGCTGGCGCCGAGATCGTGGAACGTCTCCCGGGGCAACGTCACAGACTCGGGCGTGAGCAGCCCGGCCGACCTGACCACGGCCTTCGCGGTGGGCTTGTCGAAGGCAAACCGGCTGGCGTCCGCGGTCGAGCCGACATAGGGCACGCCCAGGAGCGCGAGGACTTCCCTGATCGACCCGTCCTCGCCGCACGCGCCGTGGATCGCGGGAAAGATCACATCGGGCGGATCGGCGATGATTGCCGGGATCAGTGCCGCGTCGGCGTCGGCCGTCTCCGCGTCCACGCCCGCTTCCTGCAAGGCGTCGCGGAGACGGTCCCCGGACCTCAGCGAGACCTCACGCTCGGGAGAAAGGCCGCCGGCCAGGATAAGGACGTGCCCCAGGTCGCTCATCGGGACACAGCATTGTGGAACACAGTGGCACCGGCTGGGCCGGTCATTCCGGCCGGGCGCGATGTGACCGGCCCGGCGGGGCGCGGAGCCGCACCGAACGTCGATCGCAGTTCCACCTCGGCCCCGACCACCTCGGCCAGCCGCCTGACACCCTCCCTGATCCTGTCCGGCTCAGGGAAGCAGTAGGACAGCCGCAGATGGTCCGCACCCGAGCCGTCCGCGTAGAAGCCCGTCCCGGGGACGTAGGCCACCCGCGACGATATGGCCCGGGGCAGCATGGCCTTGGAATCAACGCCCGGCGGCAGTTGGAGCCACACGTAGAACCCTCCGGCGGGCCTGGTCCAGCGACAGCCCCCGGGCATCAGGGCCGTCAGCGACTCCAGCATGGCGTCCCTGCGTTCCCGGTAGAGCTCGCGGAAGACCTTCACCTGCTCCCGCCATGGCTGTGTCGCCAGGTATTCGCGGACCATGAGCTGGGCCAGGCTCGAATGGCAGAGCACCGCCGACTCGGCCGCGAGGACGAGCCGGTCCCGGATCCCCGGCGGGGCAGCGGCCCAGCCCACCCGGAGCCCGGGGGCGATGGTCTTGGAAAACGTGCCCAGGTACACGACGCCCTGGTGGTCGTCGGCGCGCAGGGCCCGCAGCGGTTCGCCATCGAACCCCAGCAGCCCGTACGGGTTGTCCTCGATCACCAGCAAGCCGGCCCGCTGGCAGATATCCAGTACGCGCGCCCGGCGTCCGGCATCGAGCGTGACCCCGGCCGGATTGTGGAACGACGGGACTGTGTAAAAGAACTTGATCCGCCGGCCTTCGGCCGCCAGACGGGTGATCGTCTCCTCAAGCGCTTCGGGAATCAGCCCGTGGTCATCCATCGGGACGTGAACGACCTGTGCCTCGTAGGACGTGAAGGTGCCGAGCGCGCCCACGTAGGACGGCCCCTCGGCGAGCACAACGTCGCCGGGGTCCACGAAGATCCTCGTGATCAGGTCAAGGGCCTGCTGCGAGCCGACCGTCACCACGACCTCGTCGGGGTGCGCGCGGATGCCCTCCTGAGACATGACCTGGCAGATTTCCTCACGCAGCCCGGCATCACCTTGCGCCACCCCGTATTGCAGGGCGACCGCGCCGCGGTCGGTGACGAGCTGGCCGGCCATCTCACCGACCGCATCAAGTGGCAGCGCGGCGATGAACGGCATGCCACCGGCCAAGGACACGATCTCGGGACGGGCGGCCACGGCGAACAGCGCGCGTATCTCCGATGCGACCATCCCGCGAGCCCGGGCCGCATATTGATCCACATACCGGTCAACGCGTGAGCCGCGGGACTGCGGAATCTCCTGTGGCTGCTGCGGGCTACTGGGGCGCCGCCCAGCAGCCACGCGGCCAGCCGCGGCGGCGGCCGCGGCTGCTGCCGTGGGCGCGGGCACCTGTGGGCTGTCTGGCTGCCGGGATTCGGGCGACACGGTATCTCCTCCAGTCGGATGGGTACCATGTCAGGGTACGGGCCGCCGGGGGGGTGTGCCCGCAGGTACCCAGGATTCCCGCCACCGGCGGCCCGCAGGAAACTGCCGCTGCCACGATGACAGGGGTGCCAGTGCCGCGCCGTCTCGTCAGCATCACCCTCGACAATCTTGATGACCTGCCCCACCGCTGCCGCCGCTGCGTGTTCTGGGAACTCGATCCGGTTAGCCACGCACGGGCGCAGGAAGTGGGCGATCCGGCCCTGGAGAAGGAGGCGTGGATCTCCTCCACCCTGCTGGAGTGGGGAAGCTGCGGGAAGATCGTCTACGTGGACGGAGTGCCAGCTGGATACGTCCTGTACGCGCCGCCCATGTATGTCCCGCGGTCAGCCGCCTTCCCGACCAGCCCGGTCAGTGCGGACGCGGTGCTGCTGATGACCGCGCATGTTCTCGGCGAATTCGCAGGTGGCGGCCTGGGCCGCATGCTCGTGCAGGGTGTAGCCAAGGACCTCACGCGCCGCGGGGTCAAGGCCATCGAGGCGTTTGGCGACCTGCGCTCGGAGGGCCTGTCCTGCGTGATGCCCGCCGACTACCTGCTGGCGGTGGGGTTCAAGACCGTCCGGCCACACCTGCACTACCCGCGGCTGCGGCTGGAGTTGAAGACCGCCGTGTCGTGGCGCGAGGACGTCGAGGTGGCGCTGGAGCGCCTGCTGGGATCGATGTCACCAGAACGTGCCCTGCGCCTCGCGTGACGCGCGCTGCTGGCCTATCGCGACCAGCCAGCCGGGCCACGTCATGAGGGGCCGTGGGTGGCGGATCGTTTAGCGTTCGGTATTGGAATTTTCATGTAGCAGCAGAAGCGCGAACGCGGCGACAGTCGAATCGTCGGTGATCATTCCATCCCGGATCATGTCGCGGAACTGGGCGCGTGAGACCCATTCATGCCGCATGTCCTGTTCCTCCGCCTCGCGCTGCGGGGTGCCCGCCGTGAGCCCGGTGGCCAGGAACGCGTGAAAGCCCTGGCTGCTGAGGCCATGAGCGCTGTGCAGGAAGCCCAGGGGGGTCAGGTGACGGGCGCTGAGCCCCGTTTCCTGGGCCAGTTCGAGCCGGGCCAGCCGCTCGGGGTCACCGGTTCCCCGGCCGGGGTAGGCACCCTGAGGGAACGCCCAGCAACGCCGTCCGATCGGGTACCGGTACTCCTCGACCAGGCAGAACCTATCCCGGTCGGCCGGGATGACGACCGCGAAGTCTGGCTTGCTCACCACCGCGTAGCTGCCCCGGCTTCCGTCCCTGCGCTCGATCTCATCACAGCGCAGCACCATCCAGTCGTCCTCATAGAGCAGGCTGGAAGAGATGGTGCGGATGTCCGGATCGCCAGCTCGCGCGTTGGGCACCCAGGCTCCTGATTGCGGGGCAGGTCAGCTGGTGCGGCTCAGAGGAAGTCGGCGATCTCGCGGAGCAGGGCGGACTTCGACTTGGCCCCGACCACCTGCTTGACGACCTCGCCACCGGAGAAGACGTTCAGGGTCGGGATAAGCATGATCCCGTACTTCTGCGCTGTCTCCGGGTTCTCCTCGATGTTGAGCTTGACCACGTCGATCTTGTCGGCGTGCTCCTTGGCGATCTCCTCAAGCACCGGGGCGACCTGGCGGCACGGTCCACACCACTCCGCCCAGTAGTCCACGATGACCGGCTTCTCGTTCTTCAGCACGTCGACCTCGAAGCTGTCATCGGTCACGATCTTGGTTGTGCCCACGGCGTTGTTTCCTTTCGTTTCTGTCGGTGATGAGGCTTCAGGACTCGTGGTCCGCGAGCCAGCGTTCAGCGTCCAGGGCCGCCGCACAGCCGGTCCCGGCCGCCGTGACGGCCTGGCGGTACGTGTGATCCACCACATCACCGGCGGCGAACACGCCGTCGACGCCCGTACGGGTGGAGGGGTGCTCGACCAGGAGGTAGCCCTCTGCGTCCATCGGCAACTGGCCGACGAACAGCTCCGTGCGCGGCTCATGGCCGATGGCCACGAACACGCCGTTGACCGGCAGCGTGGTCTCCTCAGCGGTTTTCGTGTCGCGCAGCCGCAGTCCGCTGACCTTGCCCTCGCCGAGAACCTCGGCGACCTCACTGTTCCAGCGGAACCCGATCTTCGGGTTGTCGAACGCCCGGTCCTGCATGATCTTCGAGGCCCGGAGCTTGTCCCGGCGGTGGACCACCGTCACCTTGTTGGCGAAACGGGTCAGGAACGTCGCCTCTTCCATCGCCGAGTCCCCTCCGCCGACGACCGCGATGTCCTGCTCCCGGAAGAAGAAGCCATCGCACGTCGCGCACCAGGAGACCCCATGCCCTGACAGCCGCTTCTCACCGTCAGCGGCGAGTTCGCGGTAGCGCGAGCCGGTGGCCACGATCACCGTCTTGGCGAGGTAATCGACGCTGCCCACGCTGACCACCTTGGGGTTCGCGAGCAGGTCCACGGCGGTCACGTCGTCGGCCACGAGTTCCGCACCGAACCGCTCGGCTTGCTTGCGCATCGCGTCCATCATGTCGGGGCCGATGATCCCATCAGGGAAGCCAGGAAAGTTCTCGACGTCCGTCGTGTTCATCAGCGCGCCGCCCGCCGTGACCGAGCCCTCGAACATCAACGGGTGCAGCCGCCCGCGCGCGGCATAGATCGCCGCGGTGTACCCGGCCGGACCCGACCCGATCACGATGACATCCCGAACGTCGGTCACTGCTGTATGCCTTCCTTCGAACTAGCATCGGCGTCAACCGATCTTAGGGCGCGGAGATTCCCGCGGTCAGCCACCGCGCATGGGTAGGCCAGGCCGCGCTCAGCCGGGGCCGGGAAGCGACGAGTGGGCCAGGACATCGCTGCGCGCACCCGAGCAGGCAGGTCCGACCACCCACACCTGGGCCGGCCCCCGCGCTGAGGCGGGCAGCACGATGATCGTGGCGGCGCGGCCGTCGTAACGGGCCCTGTCCACCAGCCGGGGCGACAGCCCGGCGGCGATCCGTTCTACACAGGCCAAGGCGGCATACGTGTCAGCCTGGCCCGGAACTTGCGAGGTCGGGGCCTTCGCGGTCGGCAGCGCGGCGGCGTGTGTGCCCGGGGCTGGGGTGGCGTACCGGGCCAAGACCGTCGCCACCTGCGCCGTAAGCTGCCCGGGCCGGTAATTCGTGCCGCTGGAGATCACGGCGAAGCTCAAGCCGGCGCTACCGCTGCCCGCTGCGGCGTTCGACTGCCCGGCCCGCGTGGCCGGGCGCTGGGCCGTGCTGGGAGCCGCCGCGCTGGAAACCGACGATCCCGATGTTGAGTGCGGGCGTGAGAGCAGGTACCCGCCGCCTGCCGCGACGAACGCAGCGGCGGCCGCGCACGCCAGGACCTTCCGGGCCAGGCCCGGCCTGCTCCTCGGCGTGCGCCGGCCAGACGCAGGCGAGGGTGAGACCCCCGGAACAGCAGACACTGTCTCCTGGGCTCTCTGGGCTCTCTGGGCTCCCGGGGCGGCGAGGGCTCCCTCGGCGGCCAGAGCGGCGCTGATTCGCGCGGCGAGTTCGGCAGGCATCGGCGGCACGGAGGTGAGGGTGAGCAGCGAGGGCACGTGGGCGAGCCCGGCGTCGACTTCCGCGCAGCTCGAGCAACCGGATAGGTGCGCGCGGATCCTCGCGGTCCTGCGCCTGCCAAGCAGGCCTTCCCGGCACAGGGCCAGGGCCTCCGCGTCAACGTGACCTCTCATGCCGGGCTGTCACCCCCTCCCTCCGCAGCTGAGACGCGCGGGCTGACCGGCTGGTTCCGGGTCGGCTCATTCCGGATTGCGGCACCATGACCGGAGTGCGGCGCCGCACGAAGGTGCGCCAGCCGCGGGAGCAATCTTGCCCGCCCCCGGGCGCATCTGCTCTTCACGGTGCCAGGGGAGATCCTGAGCAGCTCCGCCGCGTCCGCCACCGAGTAGCCGAGCATGTCGATGAGGACCAGCGCCGCGCGCTGCTCGTCGGGAAGTGTCCGCAGCGCAGCCAGCACGTCGAGCGAGGTGTCGGTGTCCGCGGCGTGGTCCTGGTGGGTCGCCCCGAGGGTGAGGGCGTCCATCGTGCGCTCATCCATCCCGCTGGTGGCCGGACGCGCCGCCCTGCGCCTGAGCCGGTCGAGGCAGGCGTTGACGACGATGCGGTGCAGCCAGGTGGTCACCGCGGACTCCCCGCGGAAGTCCGCGGCCCGCCGGAACGCTGAGATCATCGCATCCTGGAGGGCGTCCGCTGCCTCATCAGCGTCCGCGAGCGTGCGCAGGGCAACCGCCCAGAGCCGGTCGCGGTGGCGCATGAAAAGCAGGCCGAACGCATCCTGATCACCACCGACGTGACGGTGCAGCAGGTCGACGTCGGTGGGCACCACCTCCGGGACCCCGCGCGGATCAGGCCGTGGCTGCCCGGGCTGGCCGGGCACGGCTCAGCCCGATCCCCGAACGACGACGTTGAAGATCTCCGCCTCGTATTTGCCGGAGCCAAGCGGCGGAAGCTTGGTGAACCAGATCAGCACATAACGCTTCTTGGCTGAGCTGGTGACCTTGAAGGTGTACGTCCCGCCGACATTTTGCGTGCTGGCCACCGTCGTGAACGTGGACAGGGTCGACGCAGCGACCGAGTTGTTGTCACCGACCTCGAGCGAGACGTTCGCGCCTGGCGTGGGCCCGAATGTGATCGTGACCTGGTTCAACTGCACCGGCTTGCCCATGTCCAGGATCAGGCCGGTCCCCTTCTTGAGGCCGCCGAACACCGGATCGTTCAGGTAAAACTGGGTATGCCAAGCGGTCGACGGGTTCCCGTCGACCGCGAACTTGGCCTCGCCGTCGTTCTCGTTCTGCGGGTCGCTGGCCAGGCCGAGAGCGTCGAATCCGTGTGCGCTGGTCGGCGTGAGCGCCGCGGCCGAGGCACTCCCCGACCCTGACGGCCGAGCCGACTGACTGGTCCCGGTGTTGCCCTGGGAGGACGTTGCCGGGTGCCGCCCGAGACTCCAGACGCCGACGGCGATGGCGGCGAGGACGGCCACGGCCACCACGGCGATCACGCCCCGATTGGCCGGCCGCTCTGGCCGCGGCTCCGGGCGCGAACCGCCGCCGCCTGCGAACTCATCTCCCGGGCTCCAGTACTCCCGCCCGGGGCCCGGCCCCGATGGCATGTCGGAACCGGTGTAGTCGGGGCTGCGGGGCACCGCCGCCGACGGAGCCGCGGGCGGCGGGGCGAGCGGGGCGGGAATGACCTCCGCGAGGGCGTCGGCCAGCAGCGCGGGCGTGGTCAGCGGTGGCCCGTGCCGGCGCTCCCGCTGGAACAGGGCCTGGCAGGTGACCTCGTCGATCGAGGCTGGCACGCCGGCGCAGACCTGGCGGGGACTCCGCGGCCGTCCGTCGGCCAGTGGCGCCGGCGGCAGAGTCGGGCTGTCCGGCCCGGGCCAGTGACAGGTAAGCGCGGCATAGAGGAGCATGCCGAGCCCTTGGGTGTCGGCGAGCGCCGGGTCGTCCGCGGTCGCCCCGGACAAGGCGGCGTCGATGCCGAGACCGAGGACCTTCACACCGCCACCGGGCGTCCAGCGCAGCGAATCCGTGGTCAGGCAGAGGTGGGCCAGCCCGGCCGCGTGGGCCACGGCGAGGGCCTCCGCTCCCTCAGCGACGATCTCCGCACCATGTGCCGGGTCGAGCGGGCCGTCAGCGAGCAGGTCGTCGAGCGAGTCGCCCGCCACCCACTCCATGACGACATAGGCGTGGTCCCAGTCATCCTCTACATCGAACACCTGCGCCAGGCGCGCGTCGGTCAGCCTGCTCGCCGCGCGCGCCGCAGTGACCACCTCGCGGATGCGCGGAAAGCCCGGCGCGAACGTCAGGACGGTGACGGGCCGCGCCAGCGTCTCGTCGATGGCCATCCACGCTGCCCAGCCGCCGCTCGCGTTGACGCGATCCTCGAGCCGGTAGCGGCCGCCGAGCCGGGTGCCAGGTTCAGAAATGAAGGTGCTCATGCATCTGAAGTCAAGAGCGGGGCAGGCCCTCGACCCTCCTTCCGAGCCCCCGTAGCCGTCAGCGATGTGGAGTACGGAACCATAGTGCTGGACACCATGCTAAGCCGCGCATGATGCCATGACGCTGCCCGAGTACCCCGCTAGCGGAAACCGTTACCCGCGAGTGACCCTGCTTGGACGACGATAACCCGGTTCGCGGTTCCACGGGGAGATCTCATGCCGCGCGCCGCGATGCCGGCCTCGGCCGGGATAGGCCCGGCCACTGCCGCCATAGGCCGACGGCCTCAGCCGGAAACGTCACCGGCACCGTACTACGCATGCCTGCCTGACCGTCCTCCGAACTTCAGTCGTGCCCCGAGGCCTAGCCGTGCATTGAGGGTCTCACCGAGATCGGTGACCTCGGTGATGCCGAGGGCCCGGGAGAACAAGACGTAGAGCAGCAACGCGCCGCTACCGCCAATCAGCACGGTGATCAGCCCGAAGAGCGGCCCCGGTGCGAGAATCACGCCAATCATGAACATCGTGGCCCAGGCAAAGATCATGGCTGGGATGGCTGCGGCATGCATCCGCACCAGGCTGACGGTGATCAAGCGGCCATCCAGTCCGCCGAGGCGCCGGCTGAGGATACGCCAGGAGAAGGCCACGCCGGTGACGTTCGACAGCCCGAACGCGACCCCGAGACCCTCCACCACATGCCCGGCAGGCAGCAGCGTCAGTGACAGGAGGCTGGCTGCGATGTTGACGGCCATCACGGCGACCCCGATGAACATCGGGGTGCGGCTGTCGTGCAGCGAATAGAAGACCCGCAGCAGCAACTGGAACATCATGTACGGCACCAGGCCGAGTGAGAAGATACCGAACACCTCGCCGATGTAGCGCGCCTCCGCGACGTTGGTGCTGCTGTGCCCGATGCTGAATAGGAATTCGGTCAAGGGCGCCCCCAGCACGGCAAGCAGCAGGGCGGCGGGCACGACGATAACCGACGACAGCCGGACTCCGGTCGAGAAGTCGTCCCGGACCAGCGCGTACCGACGATCCGTCGCGTGCGCGCTCATCCGGGGCAGCAGGGCGGTGATCACCGATATGCCGATGATCGCGTACGGCATCTGGAACAGTTGCCAGGCGTAGCTGTAGGTGGAGAACGAGTCGGAGTTAGCGCTGACGGAGGCCTTGTTCGCCACGTTCTGGACCACCAGGAAGGAAACCTGGGTGGTGACGATGTAGCCGAAGAGCGGGGCGGCCATCCGGCGGATCTCGGCCACCTCGGCCCGCCGGAAGTCGAACCGTGGCCGCCAGCGGAACCCGGCTCTGCGCAGCGCCGGAATCATGGCCACGGTCTGCGCGATGATGCCCAGCGTGGTGCCGAAGCCCAGCAACTGCACCTGTCCCGAGGTGATCGTGGTCGGCCTGACCCCGATCCCGCCCGTGGCGATGAACATCAGCAGGACGCCGATGACCACCAGGTTGTTGATCACGGGGGTCCACATCGGGGCCGCGAAGTGCCCGCGCGCGTTCAGCACCGCCCCGGCCAGGGAACTCACCCCGTAGAAGAAGATCTGCGGGATGAAGAAGTAGGCGAAGATCACCATCAGGTGACGTTCCGGCCCGGTGATGGCGTGCGCGTACAGGTCCACCAGCAGGCTGGCGGCCAGCGTGGCCACCACCGTCAGGGCGAACAATGCGCTGGTGCCGAGGGTGAACATGCGCTGGTCGTAGGCCTCGCCGCGATCGGTGTCGCGCTTGGCCGCGTTGACCAGCAGTGGGACCACGACGCTGGTGAGGATCCCGCCGAGCATCAGGTCGTAGACGGTGTTCGGCAGCGTGTTGGCGTTGTTGTAAGCGTTGGCGACTTCAGTCACGCCGAGCGCGTATACCAGCACCAGGGTGCGCAGGAAGCCGGTGCCGCGGGAGGCCAGGGTGCCAAGGGCCATGATGCCGCTGGACCGCACCAGGCTCACATCGGCTGTGCTGATGCCGCCCGCGTCCGGGTCGGCGGGCAACGGGATCATCCCGTCGTCATGGACGCTCCGCCCGGCCTGGGATGCTGGCGTACTCATCCGGCTCCTCCGGTCTGTCGTCATGCTTGGCAGGCCCCCGGCTGACGTTATCGGCTTCGCTGCGCCCGCTGGCCGGATCCGGGCCGTTCGTGTCCTCGGAGGGGTCGGCGGCCTCTGCCCCGCCCCGAGGGCCACGGCCGCGACGGAACGCCCGGCCGGCCGAGGTCGCGGCGAACACCGCGACCGCAAGCCCGATGATCACCAGGGCGAGCGTGCCGAAGTGCGTCGCGTTCACCGTGAGCGTCGTTGCCGTGCCCGGCAGCGGCGTGCCGCCCGCGGTGAGCAGGCTGAGCTTGAGCGTGGTCGTGCCCGCCGCCGCCGCCTTGACCTTGACCGGGATGGTCCGTTGCTGGCCCGCCCCGATGGTCACGGTTGCCTTGTAGGGCAGGATCGTGACCCGCCCGTCATTGGGCGCCTGGACGCTCAGCCGGACGGTCACGGGCTGATCGAGCTTGTTGCTGATGGATATGGGCACCGGGCCGGACTGGCCGCCGAGCGTGACCTGGGAGGCTTCGATGATCTGTACCAGCCGCTCTTGCGACGCGAGGTAGTCGGAGACCCGCTCGAACAGGCCGTTCGCCTGGCGGGCCCCGCTGGCGCCACGCCACGCTGATGACTCCACGGCAGCGACCGCGGTGCTCAGGTAAGCACCGTCGGGCGGGTCGAGGATGCTGCCGTGCAGCCGGAGCCGCACGTTCAGCTGCCGCACCTGGCGGAGCAGGGATGCTCCCAGCTCATCGTGGCTGGACAGCTGCTGCGGCGGCTGCTGGCGAGGTACCTGCCCGGCGAGGGAGTTCGCCTTCACCAGGTTGGCCAGGCTGACGGGGCTCAGCCACGGTGCGCTGACCGTCTCGGAAATCAGGGCGCTGGCCACCCCCGGCGCCGGATCCCACTGCCGCGGCGGGGTAACGACAACGGAGCGCCGCAGCGCCGGCGCCTCGGCGGCGATCATGGCCGTCTCGGCGAGGAAACGCTGCTCGGCGGCGAATGAAGCACCCGCGGTCGAAGCTCCGGCCGCCGCCGACTGGCCGGCCGCGCGGGCCGACGACGTGCCCAGGATCTGAGTGAGGGTGTCGTCGGCCAGGGCGACGTGCAATTCGGCGCCGACCCCGTCCGGGGTCCGGGTCACCGCGCTGGGGGTGAAATTTACCTGGCCGAGCGGCGGCATCATGGTGCTGTCGAGGATGACGGTTCCCGTCCCGTTGACCGCGAGGCTGCCGAGCACGCCGTAGTCGGCCATCCCAGCCGCCGGCCAGGCAATCCCGCCGATGCCAGCCGGGGGGCTGGCTTGGCCACGAACCAGGTCCGTCGCGGCGGTCGCCGGGCGTTGTGCGCTGCCCAGGATCCTGCGGGCCGCAGAACGGCTGTCAACGAACGCATGGGTCAGGTCCTGATCCATGCCCTGATGGGCGAGGGCGGCCACGTCCACATCGTTGTATGGCGTCACGAAGAAATCCTGCTGGGCGGTCACCGAGCGGAGCGTGCCGAGCCAGGCCCGCGCAGCCCGGCTGGCCGGCTCCGCGGTCGTGCCGGTGCAGGTCGCGGTGCCGCCCACGCTGTAGGGCTGGGTCATCGCCGACACGGTGGCCAGCAGGCCTGGGTCGATGGCCCAGGTGAGGTTGGCGCTGGCCGCCGCGGATGTGCTGCCCGCCGCGAGGAGGTCGGCCAGCCGCCCGCTTCCAGACAGGCTGCCAGCGAGGCTGTTGCTCAGCAGGGCCGGGCAGGCCGCCTGCTGCGGCGAGTCGACCAGTGGCCAGACCCAGGCGATCTGCAGCGGGCCCGCCAGCCCCGAAGCCGACTTGCCCGGCCAGAACGGCAGGAAGCTGTGGTCGGTGTCCAATGCCACGCCATTGGCGTCTACCTCGGCCGCCAGTGGGTAGACGCCGAAGACCGTCATGCCGACCTCGCGGACCGGGAGCGACACAGTCCACTGCTCCGTGGCCCCAGGATTGAGCGTGCCGGGCAACTGCGCCACCGCACCGGCCACGGTCGTGTCCACCGGTAGGTTGCCCGCGGCATAGTTCGTCAGGTCGCCGCGGCTGGTCAGGGCGGATCCTGACGACCGGAGCTGGACCGAAAGGCCGGACACGGCACCGGCGGTCGCGTTGCTCACCACGCCGGAGACGGTCACCGGATGGCCCGGCCGGGCGATGCCGGGACTGACCGACGTGATCGCGACGGACACCTGTCCGGCGGCCGCCGCGGGCTTGGCGGCGGCCAGTGGAACGACGGCCAGGACGACGGCCGCGCATGTCGCGGCCCGTCGGCGGGTCAGCCGACGGTGGCCAGGCGCGGGACGCTGACGTGGCATGCCGGAAATGCTATTGCCGTTCCCTGAGTGCATCTTTCAAGATGTGTGCGGCTCCCAAGATTTCCCCCCGCTATTGAATACCCCTTACCCTCGATGCCCGTGCCCGATTCCACATCCACCGCCAGGAGCGCCCCGTCCATGAGTGAGCCGGAGGGCCTTAAGGTGCCCCGCAGGCGAGCGGGAGACCAGTGAGCGAGGAGCAGCAGAATGCCGCAGTCGCGCTGCTGCGCCAGGCGGCGGCGCCGGCCCAGGAACTGGGCCGGATTTTCGCCCGGCAAGGCCACGAACTCGCCTTGGTGGGTGGATTGGTCAGAGACGTCTTCCTCGGCCGGCCCTACCGCGAACACGACCTGGATCTTGCCACCGACGCCACCCCCGAGCAGGTGCTCGAGCTCGCCAGGGCCTGGGCGGACAAGGTGTGGGAGGTAGGGATCGAGTTCGGCACGGTCGGGCTGCGCAAAGGCCCGTGGGTCTTCGAGATCACCACCTACCGCAGCGAGAGCTATGTCGCCGATTCGCGCAAGCCTGACGTGCAGTACGGCACGTCGCTCCTGGCGGACCTTGCGCGGCGGGATTTCACCGTGAACGCGATGGCGGCATGGCTTCCCTCGCTGGAGTTCGTGGACCCGTTCGGCGGCCTGCGTGACCTGCGTGACCGGGTGCTGCGCACCCCGGGCAGGCCGGAGGACTCGTTCACCGACGATCCGTTGCGCATGCTGCGCGCCGCGCGGTTCGTCGCGCAACTGGGCTTCTCGGTGGCGCCTGGTCTGCCGGAGGCGATGCGGGCACTGGCTCCCCGGCTGGCTGTCGTTTCAGCCGAACGAATAAAAGATGAACTGGTCAAGATCATGCTGGCGGCCGAACCCAGCGGCCCGCGGAGGGGGATATCGCTGCTCGTGGATACGGGCGTGGCCGACGTGGTCCTCCCGGAGGTGCCGAAACTCCGCCTGGAGATGGACGAGCACCTCCGGCACAAGGACGTGTACCAGCACTCCCTCACCGTGCTGGAGCAGGCCATCGGGCTGGAGGACCGGTACGGCCTGCACGGCGATCTGGTGGTCCGGCTCGCCGCGTTGCTGCACGACATCGGCAAGCCGAAGACCCGTGCGCTGCTGCCAGACGGCCGGGTGGCCTTCCACCACCATGAGGTCGTAGGCGAGAAGATGGCCCGCGCCCGGCTCAAGGCGCTGCGTTTCCCCTCCGGGGTGGTCGCCGACGTGTCCACCCTGATCGGGCTGCACCTGCGGTTCCACGGGTACGGGGAGGGAGGGTGGACCGATGCGGCGGTCCGCCGGTACGTGCGGGACGCCGGTCCCCTGCTGACCCGGCTGCAGGTGCTGACCAGGGCGGACTGCACCACGCGGAACAAGGCGAAGGCGGCGCGGCTGGCGCGGGCCCAGGACGACCTGGAGGCGCGCATCGCCGTGCTAAGTGAGCAGGAGGAACTCGCGAAGATCCGGCCGGACCTCGATGGCAACGAGATCATGCGGATTCTCGGCGTGCCGCCGGGCCGGGTGGTTGGCCGGGCCTACCGGTACCTGCTCGAACTGCGCATGGAGCACGGCCCGCTGGGCGCTGAGCGGGCCACTCATGAACTGTTGCGCTGGGCAGCCGCAGAAGGGGCAGCCGCGGAAGGGGGACCGGCGGAAGGGGGATCGGCGGAAGGGGAAGCCGCGGAGGGTCCAGCCGGTGACGAAGGCCCGGAACCCGAGGGCCCGCCCGCGGACTGACGTTGCAGCAGGGAATAGGCCGCCGCGGCGGCCACGTACCCAGCGGCCACGACGGCGATCAGCGGGTAGGACAGGCCGCTGCGCGGCATGATCAATGACGCGCCGGCGGCCCCCACCACGAACGGCACGTTAAAGAGCAGGTCGTACAGGGCGAAAACCCGCCCGCGGTAGCTGTCCTCCACCGACTCCTGGATGATCGTCGTTGCGCAGATCGCCACGCCCTGGGCGACTATCCCCAGCGCGAACGCGATGACCACGAACGGGACCTGGCTGAACGTCGGGCCGAGCAACCCGGTGATCACGCCGCCGGCGGCGAGCAGGATGGCGATCCAGGTCGGCTTGGCCAGCCGCCTAGTCGCCACGGGCGTGACGACCGCTGCCGCGCCGTAGCCCGCCGCCGCCGCGATGACCACCAGCGTGAAGTGCTTCAAAGACGTGTTGGCGCTGGCCGTGACGTAGAAGTAGTTCCGGTACAGCAGGATCGACATGAGCAGCAGGATCCCGTACATAAACCGGTTCGCGCCGGTGGCGCCGAGCGCGGTTGCCACCGGGCGCCTGTGCCAGACGTGACGGGCTCCGCTGATGAGGCCGCTGGCCACAATGGAAAGTTCCGCGAGCAGCCCGGGACGGCGCGCGTCCCCCGTGGTCGGGGGTGGGCCGAGCAGGTCGCGGCGCATAGTCACGCCGACCGCCCCGGCGAGCAGGTAGCACGCCCCGGCGGCCAGCAGAGTCGCGGCTGAGCCGCCGCGCCCGCCGCCGGTGACGAAGTGCACGCCCAGGCCGGCGATGCCGCCCAGGAACCCGACCACGGTGCCTGTGGTCGGCGACACGGCGTTCGCCATCACCAGCTTGTCCTCGGCGACCACGTGCGGGAGCGCCGCGGACAGCGAGGACAGGAAGAACCTGTTGACGCCCAGCACCGCGAGCACGCTCACGTACAGGGGCAGCCCCAGACTGCCGGAGGCCACCAGAGAGGCCGTGACCGCAACGAAGACGGCGCGGATGAACGCGGACCAGACCAGGATCTGCCGCCGGGACCAGCGGTCGATGAACACGCCCGCAAACGGCCCGATCAGCGAGTACGGCAGGTAGAGGACGGCGAAGGCGGCGGCCGCGGCCGCCGGATCGGGGAAGGTTCCCTTGTTGAAGAAGACGTAGGCGCCCACCCCGGCACTGAACGCTCCGTCCCCGGTCTGGGAGATGAGCCTGGTCGCGAACAGCCGGCGGAAGTTCCGTTCCTGCAGCACGCTCCGCAGGTCGGCGGCGAAGGACACGCCCGTGTCGCGTCCGCGCCACTTCTCCCTGAACGCAGCCAGCCCGGTCACCTGCTCAGCCTACGGCGAACGGCCGGGCTGGCCGCCACGATGCTCAGCCCGCGC
>Ga0070706_100000617_pt1 | contig 41048 bp, 29 predicted proteins | sample KBSK5501metaG_FD_65476 | JGI IMG/M metagenome (GOLD analysis project Ga0070706, IMG submission 65476) | Corn, switchgrass and miscanthus rhizosphere microbial communities from Kellogg Biological Station, Michigan, USA - KBS K5-50-1 metaG | ecosystem: Host-associated > Plants > Roots >... | reverse complement strand
CTTCGCAGATGAGACATTATTGCGCGCATCCAGGGGACGCCTTGCAGTTACTGTTCTGCAAGCTTTTGCGGTAGTACGGGTAAACCAAAAAGCCCTGAGGTGGAAATGCCTTGCAAATCGCAAACACTTGTAGTATAGTATATTGGAAGATTTTATTGCCGATTGAGGGATTGAAAATACTTTACAATCATTGGTAGATTACCAGCGATGAGCAGGAGTAGTAGGTCGCTTCAATGCAGAGAGTAACTGGATGGTGCAAGGTTACAAACCATTTGACCGAACTCGCCTGCGAGCAGCAAGTGTGAAGGAAACCCGGGTTGGGGTTCATTCAGTGAAACTAAATCAAAAGTCCTAGCGCTTGCCGGAGTGCCCGTTATCGCATATAATGAGTTTCAATCACAGACTTTTGATGATGAACTAATCGTTTTGGGCCTGTAGCGCAGCTGGAAGAGCGCATCCATGGCATGGATGAGGTCAGGGGTTCGAGCCCCCTCAGGTCCACCATTTAGTCTGAGTTTGATAAAACAGGGTGGTACCACGAAAAAGCCTTTCGTCCCGTGAGGATGAGAGGTTTTTTATTAGGGAGAGACATTTTATGATTACGCGAACGAAGTATAACCCTAAAGAAATTGAAGCAAAATGGCAAACGCAATGGGAGGCTGAACAACAGTATCATGCCCCCGATAAATCGCCTAAACCAAAGTTTTATAACCTGGTTATGCTACCTTATCCTTCCGGTGACTTGCATATGGGTCACTGGTATAACTATTCGGGCGCTGATGCTTACGGTCGCTACTTGCGTATGAATGGCTATAACGTCATGCAACCTATAGGTTTCGACGCATTTGGGCTGCCTGCTGAAAATGCCGCTATCCAGAGAGGGATACAAGCACGTACCTGGACGCTGGCGAACGTTGAGACTATGCGCAGACAGCTGCGTTTGATGGGCGCCGGGTGGGATTGGCCGCGCGAGATAGTTTCTTGTTTACCCGATTACTATAAATGGTCGCAGTGGCTGTTCCTGCAATTTTATAAGCACGGACTGGCTTATCGCACAAAGGCTCCTGCTAACTGGTGTCCAAGTTGCAATACAACATTGGCAAATGAGCAGGTATTGGCGAACGGAACGTGCGAACGCTGTGGTAGTGTCGTAATTCGCAAAGAGATTGACCAGTGGCTGCTGAAGATTACAGACTACGCAGAAGAGCTGCTGGATTTCTCAAAGATTGAATGGCCTGATAAGACTGTGACCATGCAGAGAAACTGGATCGGGCGCAGCGAAGGGGCAGAGATTGTCTTCTTTACTGAAATCGATGGACGACGCGAAGAGATTCCTGTTTTCACAACACGTCCAGACACCATTTATGGTGCTACATTCTTTGTGCTTGCGCCTGAACATCCCTGGGTAGAGAAGATAACGACACCTGAGCACAAGGCTGAAGTCGATGCATATGTGAATCAGGCACGACAGATGACCGAAATTGAGCGCATGAGCACTGAGAAAGAGAAAACAGGTGTCTTTACAGGCGGTTACGTCACTAATCCGGTTAACGGTGAGCTTATTCCGGTCTGGATTGCCGATTATGTGCTGATGGGCTATGGCTCAGGTGCGATCATGGGTGTGCCTGCCCATGACCTGCGCGACTTTGAGTTTGCGCGTAAGTTCGGTATTCCCATACGCGAAGTGATACGACCAGTAGGTGAGGCAGCGAGCGATCCCGCGACCTGGTCAGAGGCGAAAGTACACCTGGGTGCGATGGTCAACTCAGGCCCATTCAATGGTGTACCAGCAGACAAGGCAATTGCCATGGTAACTCGCTATCTTGAAGAGCAGGGTATTGGCCGGTTCATGGTTATCTACCGTCTGCGTGACTGGTTAATCAGTCGACAACGGTACTGGGGTACACCGATCCCGATCATCTACTGCCCCAAAGATGGAATGGTTCCTGTACCTGAGGATCAATTGCCTGTTTTGCTGCCCGAGCATGTAGAGTTCAAGTCAACCGGTGAATCACCGCTACGTTACGAGCCAGAGTTTCTGAACACAACCTGTCCAATTTGTGGTGGGCCTGCTACACGCGAGGCGGATACAATGGATACCTTCATCTGTTCATCCTGGTACTTCCTGCGTTATGCCGACCCACACAACGACCAACAGGCATGGAGCGCAGAGGCAATGGAACGCTGGTTGCCTGTCGATCAGTATATTGGTGGAGCAGAACACGCAGTCATGCACCTGCTGTATGCTCGCTTCTTCATAAAGGCGCTACGTGATATGGCTTACCTGAACTTTGATGAACCGTTTACCCGCCTATATCACCAGGGCACTGTGTTGGGTCCTGATGGACAGAAGATGTCCAAATCACGTGGCAATGTCGTTGCACCAGACGAGTTTGTCGAAAAGTACGGGGCCGACACGGTGAGAGCATACCTGACATTTATTGGCCCATTTGATCAGGGCGGCTCTTTCATACCCGAAAATTTAGAAGGTGTGTGGCGATTCATGAACCGCTTCTGGAGCCTGGTCAATGATGGCTGGATCGAGAATTCCAGTAATGGGGAGACCAGTGAAAGCAGGGTTATCGAACGCCTACGCAATAAAACCATTAAGCGCGTTACGGAGGAACTAAGTAACTTCCGCTTTAATACGGCGCTAGCCACTTTGATGGAGTGCAATAATGCGTTGATAAAGCAGCAACATACTCCAGTTGCTCGCAGCGTGACTTTCCATAATACACTGGAGACAATGATGCAATTGCTGGCTCCGATGGCACCACATATCACTGAAGAACTATGGCATATCACGAATCATAATGGGAGCATTCACACGACAGCATGGCCCAGTTATGATGAGGCGCTGACGCAGGATGAGATGTTCACTCTGGTTGTGCAGGTTAATGGTAAGGTGCGTGAGAAGATAGAGGTGGCTGCTGGCACCAGGGAAAGCGAGATACGAATGCTGGCGCTGGACAATCCACGGGTTGCATCATTCATTGGAGAGGCGACTGTGCAGAAGTTGATCTATGTGCCTGGGCGGCTGATTAATATTGTTGTGCGAAAGGGATAATGATGAATCGCGCATTGCTACAGGCTACCGCGACTTTTTGGACCACGCCGCGCTAGCCTGTAGCGATGATTAGGCTGAACCTGCCGCTTCAAAAGCGAGTACGTTAACAGAGCATTACACTAGAACATCTACGGCAACGATATCGCGCTCCACAGCCACGTTGCCGGCTTCGAAGTAGCTCCCATGCGGATCAGCGTTATCAAAGGTTGGGACCATGAAATCTGCATCGACCTGGAATGCTGGAGTTAGTCCGGCACCAATCAAGTCGCTTTGCGCATGAATATTGACCCAGTTCACTACATTACGTGGTTTGCGACCTGATGTATCGTCGAGCAGGTAGTGTACGAGCCAGAGTGGACTGCCGAGTGTGAACAGGTGGGCTAGTTGAAGGTCAGGTGTTTCCGATTCCAAATCGAGCAGACTCTCATAGGCCACCACGGTACCCCAGCTATGGGCAATAATCGAACAGTTACACCCACTGTTCGCAAGCGGGCGTAATTTCATTTTTGCTTTCTCTTTGACCGCATTACGTATATCTCGACTCACCAGGTACTTCACGAATTCGCCTAGGTAAGCATCCGGGTTCGTGAACCAGGGAGGGAGAACAATCTGACCTGATGCCACTTTCTGTGTCAACTGAGACCATTCGCCTACCAAGGCCGGACTTTGTACCTGCGCTGTAGCACGCGCCAGCAACACGGTCGTCAAGTCCTGGCGTATTTTGGCTTCAGCATATTGTTCCTGAGCAGTAAGAGGGGTGGCAAGCATGTTCATTGCCAGGTTGTTACCGCTGCTCGTTGTACTAAACACGTCGGCCCAGAATACTTCGATGTAATCATCAAAAGTGGGGAATTTGAGGTATTGGTTGTAGACCTGATCCCAACTGAGCGAATATCCAGGACGGGTCGGACCAATACCATGTATCCATACAACACGATAGTCCATTGTAATCTCCTTTTTGCTGTGCCACGCTGATAACATTTCCCTCCGATAGACGCTAAACAGGACGGTTTTTTGGTAATGAGTTTTGTAACCTTTGACGTTAATATCTTTATAGGTAAACTTTCTCAGATCCACTTCACAGTAGCCGATTTTCACAAAATTGGCAGGTATTGATGGAACCAAAGCGGTTTTCTATTCGTATATCTGACATGTAGTGTGACGTGCTTTTGATGTGATGTGATGTGATGTGATGCATTTCACAGCTCGAGTGTTATGTTGTCGATAGGTACACCCTTGTTTTCCGCTTATACTTTGTTTGTAAGGAATAAGTAAATGAGAATGAGTGTTATAGGATAAAATCAAAATTGGTATTGGAAAAACTTTGGGGTTGGTCGTCTATCTAAGTGTAGTGGCTAGATTGTTCTAAGATAGCCGGGCAACATTGATCTGTTGAATATGTATAGTAAAGCCGCGGAGACAGTCCTATTAAGGAAGAAGGTAACTATTATGAATCCGCAAATCCAATCTGAAAAAGAACTTGATATAGAAAATAATGCTGATATAGCTATTACTGAGACGGATGCTCTTACCGAGAATGGTTTTACTTCTGAAGAAATTGTTTCTTTGCTCTGGTTGCGCCAGTGGTATCAAAATGGTGGGAGCGATCGCGTTGAGGTCATGCGCCGCCTGGAATTTCTGAAGCTGATGTTTACGAATGGGAAGATTGAGCCTTAAGCTCAATGCACCTGTGTATGGGCTTATCCTTTCTCTACTCACTCGCCACCTGGGGTGGCAAGAAATAGAATGAGAGTTTTGTGGGATGCTTACACTGGTAGGTGTTTGCAGACTTAAGTGCGCTTGCCCCACTTTCGCACTGGTAGAGTGTTCGTAATGACACCGGCTACCAGGGCGGCGCAAGCGCCCCCACCCAACCCTACACTACCCTCGCCCCTACGCGAAGCAACTCCGCTGTACATCATTGCCGCTCCTGCCTCGATGCGAACCAGTATTCCAGCCCCTGGTTTGTAGTGAAAACAAACTGGCTGTTTACTACTTTGGAATAGCGTACAGGATGTATAATACAACAAATCTACTCTATTCCCCCTTTCCCAGGCATTATTAAAAAGATAACCGGAATGGGGCAATCTACGTACATGTAGATAAAGTTAGTAAGTCATAGACACTAATGGTATGGCATTAGTGATGTGATATCTACAGAATAAGGACTTTTATGCGTATTATACTTTACCTTGGAAAAGGCGGCGTTGGCAAAACAACCATCTCGGCAGCTACAGCTGTTCGTTCGGCGGCGTTGGGCAAGCGGACACTTGTAGTTAGCACGGACCTGGCGCATAGCCTTGCCGATTGCTTCAATACGCCACTAGCTTCGGAGCCAATGGAACTGGCAACAAATTTGTGGGCGCAAGAAGTGAATGTGTTAGATGAGATGCGTCACAGTTGGGGCAAAGTGCAAGACAAGATAAGTCAACTGTTGCGCAAACACGGCATTGATTCGGTGATGGCTGAAGAACTGGCACTCATTCCTGGGATGGATGAGATTGTCAGTCTGCTCAATATCTATCGCAATGCTCGCGACGGGAACTTCGAAGTTGTAGTTATCGACGCTGCGCCGACAGGTGAGACAGTGCGACTGTTAAGTATGCCCGACACATTTCAATGGTACGCCGGGCGTATTGCAGGCTTAAATCTGAAGAGTAGTACGCTTAAACTCGCACGCCCATTCATCAAAGCTTTCCTGCCCACCGGTGAAATGTTGGAAGCTTTGCAAATCTTGAGTGATCGAGTCAAAGCGTTGCGCGAGGTACTAAGTAACCCCGATATCAGTTCCTACCGACCAGTAGTCAATCCAGAACGCATGGTAATCAAAGAGGCGCTGCGGGCTGAAACCTATCTCGCGCTTTTTGGTTATCCTATCGATGGTGTAGTATGCAATCGCGTCATTCAGCCAGGCAATTATGCTGACGAGTTTATGCAAGACCTCTATCGCAATCAAGAGAAATTACGCCTGATGATTCACAATACCTTCGCGCCTCTGCCTATCTGGGAGGCTCCTTACTATTCCCGCGATATTCTTGGCATAAAGCAACTTGGAGAATTAGCAAAGGCTATCTTTGGTGATTTGGACCCGACACAGGTGTTCTATCGCGGGCCTATACAGGAAGTGATACGCCAGGGAGATACGTATGTGCTGCGCCTTCCGCTGCCACATGTCGAGATGGATAAGGTGCTGATGACGAAAAAGGGCGATGAGATGATTGTCGAGATTGGTAACTTCAAGCGAGATATTACACTCCCGGCGGTGCTGGCGAACCAGGAGGCAAAACTGGCGCGCTTTGTGGACAAGGCGTTAGAGATTCACTTTACCGCGTCCCAGAGCGCGGTCGAAGTCGCTTAACGCCTTCTCTCCTTGTCTCATGCAGACTCATACTCAGGAAAAGGTGGCAAGGGGCCTGATGATACCCCAGGCCTCAGCCCAGCCAGAGGAAAAGCCTGCAGGGGACCGCTCGGTCTCCTCGCCTCTACCCGCGCTCGCTCAAGTTCCGCCACCCGTTGGCGTAGCCTGCGCAGTTCAAGGCGTTCCTGAAATGCCGCATATATCGAGACCACATACAGCACCACTGCTCCTAACAAACACGAGATTAGCAGCCACGTGCCCATAGGGAGTGGAGGTGTCTTCCACACAAAGAATGACAGTTGTACAGCTGTGGCAAAAGCAGGGACATTTTCAATCACCAGCACAGCAAGCGACCCGCCGAACAGCACAAGCACCAGGAGCACGAGATAGAACATAGTCTCCTCCTTATTGGAAAGATGGTACAGCCGCGTTGCCGGGGTCTTACACCACGCTGAGAACCGACGCATCAAAAACGTGAAGGCAAGCGAGGGTCCTGCTCACGGTTCCCATGCTTGACGCACACGCTGTTGACTGGAGTGAAACCCTGGATACGTATCAGAGCTATTATTATAGGAAAAGAGAGCGGGTAGAGGGAAGAGCAAAGAAGTGATATTCTGGTTAAGGATGCGTTATGGTTTTCTTCGAATGATTATGAAATCCAATCTTGAAAACAGGGAGACAGTCTTCCTCGTCTAGATACGTAGGAATAAGCAGTGGAGAGAGACCCTGCTGAGCTATCACAGGATCACATGTGGAAAACCAACCACGACCATAGCATACGAGACAGGGGAGCATCAATAACCAGATTATTAGGCAAAGTACACAGTAGCATGTGGGCATTTCATTACCCCGGGAGCCTCTTACGCAGGGTGTAACGCCACTTTCCTTTCTGACGCATTTAGAGATAGATGATTGACGACGTGCGGGTAAAGTAACAGGGAGTGAACCTTTTTGACAAATAGCGCAACTGAAATCAGATAGATCTAGTTTGCGTTCGTGGCCAGAGGAGCGAGCGAAGCCGCTTCTCCGCTGGCGCCAGCAACGGCCTTCGGCTCGGCAGTCTCATTACTCTTTGTCTCAGTCCGGGTGCGTTGCTGGCTAAAAGGCTCACTTCCTGTTTTCGATGAATTTCATGTTATTAGATCCTATATGAATGCGTTGGGTATCGCCACTTTTCTCATTTGGGCGGATCCTCAATTATTGATGTAAATTGAACTGCAAAAAAGCTCGTGATGCAGCGTATTACAATTAACATGTTGTTTGATGAAAGAATAAAAGGGTTTCAAAAAATGGATGATCCACACCAGACAAGCGAGCAAACCTCAGCCTTTTCTCCTGACATAACTAATTCAAATGGCACTGGCTCGCCACGAATTCACTCTCAGCTGACAAGCAATGAGGGCAACACGAGAGTGATGAATCGTAATATGCGAGAATCTGTGAGAATATTTATTCGTGCCTATAGCGCATCACTTAGTATTTTGGGGACGGTCATACCTGTCATTGCCTCGTTTATAACAGTGGGACTCTACCTTACACTCCCAAATTCAACCTCACAATGGTATATACTGCTGGTTGGGGGCTTGATTGCAGTGATTTTCTGGTTCGTGATTGCTATTCCGGTTTGCGGCTTATGCACAGCACAAGGCGCGAACTCCCATAACTACGGTCTCCTTCAAAGCCGATTACATCAACTGAAAGCAAGCCTTAGCTTAGAAGGTTTTGCTGATGGAGACTATGAGGGCATCAAATCGCTTAAAACGATTATGGAACATGCGGGATTTGACGAGAAGAACAACAAGCACCAATGGGAGGTAGTGAAAGAAGCCTACGCTTGCTGTATTGAGATCAGCAGAATGCTCTACAAATTCCCTTCCGGGCTCCGCTGGGTCGTAGGCATGGGATATAACACAGCATGGACAATACTTCATCATGGCGAAGAAGCTATGATTGAAGTGGCGGATATCGGGACGGTAATTCGCGGAGCAAAACATGATTTTCTGTCTATTCAGGGCTCTTATATGAAAGGAAAGGATGGACTGCTCGTTGATATTATACAGGCAGTAGCTGTGCTGAAACATGAAGCCTTGATCTACTTTAGAGAACACCAGCCAAGCAAGATAAACATGGCACTCAGTCAAACCCAACAGCAGAAAAATAATTCGAATCTTTCATCCTCAGCTGCTTCTGCATCCGATGGGAGCATCACAGACCCTCCTCCTGTATTGGATAAGCCCATCACAAACACTATTGCTCAGACTGAGCTAGAAGCTATATCTCGGTTGACACTGCGTGAAGTAAGAAGTGCACTCAATGATTTCCGTGAAAAACGCTGGGAAGGTCTTGTGCGACAGCGCACCCGACTATTGAAGGCAACGGTGGTTACAGGGATCGTTACATATGTATTGCTTGGTGTAATTATTTTGGCATTCAACTCCATTGATAGCAAACAGAACCTGCTAGCTGCAACTATAATCTACATGGTAGGTGCCATTTCAGGTTTATTTGTAAGATTTTACTCTGAGTCGCATAGCGGTAAGTCCATTGATGATTTTGGTCTTTCAACCACTCGTTTAGTTGCTATTCCTTTGCTCTCTGGCCTGGCTGGCATTGGAGGAGTGCTTCTCTCAGAAATTCTTGCTGCAATGGAATCTAATATAGGAATCCCAAACCTTTTCACTCTCCAACCCCGAGCCTTGCTTATTGCGGCTGTCTTTGGCGCAACGCCCAATCTATTCATTAGAGGTCTCCAAAAGCAAGCTCACGAATATGAAACTGAGCTTCAAAGTAGCAAAGCTGCAGAAAAGCCTGTGGAAGAAACCTCAGAAACTATCTGAAAAAGGTTTTTGCTGGTCAAGTGTGATACAATGAGAGCAATGAATAGAACACGCTACCTAACTGATTTGAGTGATGCAGAATGGAACTGCATTGCTTCTCTTTTCCCTCCCCCTTATGTCCATGGGCGCCCCAGACTGCATAGTTCTCGGGAAATTCTCAATGCCATCCTGTATCTGCTTCGAAGTGGATGCGCGTGGCGCCTGCTTCCTCACGATCTGCCTCCTTGGAAAACGGTGTATCATTACTTTCGTCTGTGGAGGAGGAATGGCTTATGGGAACAGGTTCATACCGTTCTTCGCGAGCAAATGCGTGAAAAGATGGGACGTGAAGCTCAACCAAGTGCAGGTATCATCGACAGCCAAAGTGTCAAAACCATCGGTCTGCGTGGCCCTCGTGGCTATGACGCAGGCAAGAAAATCAAAGGGCGCAAACGTCATCTACTGGTGGATACGCAAGGCTTCATCCTCAAAGCAAAAGTGCATTCCGCAGACATCATGGATCGCGATGGCGTGATGCTCTTAGTCGAGGGGGCTGCAAACCAGTTTCCTCGGCTTCGCCATGTCTGGCTAGATGCCGGCTACAACGGCAAAGGGAAAGGCAAGGACTGGATTGAGACAACCCTGGGATGGACTACTAAGATCGTCCAGCATCCCCCGAAGCCCCGCTATATCTGGCTTCCCAAAGGAGTCGAGCCAGACTGGGAGAAGATTACAGCGCATCTGCCTCCTGCGGGGTTTCACGTCTTACCTCGACGGTGGGTTCATCGAACGAACGTTCTCCTGGTTGGGCCAGAATCGACGTCTGAGTAAAGACTACGAACTACACTGTGAGTCGGAAGAAGCCTGGATCTACATCGCCATGACTCGCTTGATGGCAAAACGTCTGGCTGCTGCTTAAGCCTTTTTCAGACAGGTTCTGAGACGTATGGCAGATGGTATCATTACGTAGACTCATAGCGGTGGTCAGAAATCTTGAGCCGGACTCCACTCAGCAAGAGAACTGCTGGCCTGTCGGTGTTTTGCTGACGAAAACGAATGAGAGATCTCTTGCGCACCCTTATCGCCACCACTGAGGGCGGTCGATTGCGTTTGGATGGCGTGGAAGGTAGGGATAACTCACGTTTGCGGGTGGCCGCAGCAGCGGTCGGAGGGCGAAGGTGATGATTAGTCCCGTCACGAATCCACCCACGTGGGCAAAGTATGCCACGCCTCCCATTCCTTGCTGCACGGTGCTCAGCGTTGCGACACCATCAAACAACTGCAACACGAACCAGACACCAATCAGGATGATTGCTGGCAGCGTCACAATGGTGAAGAAAATGAAGATGAAGATAATGGTTCGCACACGTGCCCATGGAAACAGCACCAGGTAGGACGCCAGCACACCGGCAATCGCGCCGCTGGCTCCCAGGCTGGGGATGGGAGAGTTTGGATCAATGAAGACTTGTGTCAAGCCCGCAATGATCCCACAAAACAGGTAAAATCCCAGGTATGGAAGAGGTCCCATGCGATCTTCCACATTGTCTCCAAAAATGTAGAGGAAGAGCATATTGCCGCCAATGTGCAGCCACCCGGCATGGAGAAACATCGCAGTGATAAGGGTGAGGTAGACCGGGTCGGGTGTGTGAAAGGGCAGATTCGCTGGCACTCCTGGGAGTGAGGTTTGAGGGATCCCATGTGTGATCGCCGCGGGTACAACTGCATACGCGAACATAAATGCAGGGGCATCAGGACCGAGCGATACCTGGTAGAGAAAGACCACAATATTGACAACGATCAGTCCCCATGTGACCCATGGCAAGCGTCTTCGCGGTCCTGCATAATCCTTAATGGGGATCACCAGCTTCCTCCTGCTCTGTTAAAGGCTACACACTACACCGTGCTTCTAGATTGTAGCAAATGAGTGCGAGCAGGGTCTAGTGAGCACTGACCATTTTCTACGAAACTTTTTTGCGATACTTCCCTGCGAGAGGATCATACCTATTGTGTGAGCTTTCCTTTTCTCGTGGTTATCCACGCTCGACATCGGCATATCTGAATTGGACGAGGCCAATCACCAGCAAGACCACGGCGAAGCCCGTCATGCCCAGGAACGCCGCCCAGTTCATTCCAGCGGTCATCGGGTTGCCATACTGGTAGAAGATGGAGAGCGACATCACCCAGTCGGGAAGTTGGAGCACCCCTTTGAGGAATGCCGTCAGGAAAGCCAGGGCGATATACGCGCTCAGGATGCCCAGCACGGCGCCATACCGCAATCGTCCAGCCAGGGCATACACGAGGCCAATGATAATCAGGGCCGGCGGCAGCATGCTGAAACTGGCGGCGAGGACATGGCCCTGGTCTATGCTGAAGTTGTCTATGCGTGTCCCAACGAGAATTGCCAGCCAGGTGAGGATCGGTGCCAGCAGGGCTAGCAAGCAAATGGCTCCGAAGCGCTCGAGCATGACTCGTGGTCGGGAGCGCGGGGTGTCCAGCACCAGTTCCAAGCGCCCGTTCTCCAGATCTGCGGCCCAGGTGATGGCCAGTGTCAGAGCGAAGATGGCCACGATAACCGGCAGAAAGGCGAAGACGAAGGTGCCTACAAACCCCCCGTTAGTGCCGGTATCACTGCCGTTAAAGAGCTTGGCCAGTGTTGGCGTCTTTTGCAAGGCCTGGCGGAACAGCTCCAGGGCGTTGGGAAGCAGCAGCACCACATACCCAAGGCAAACGCTGACTAGGCCAAGCAGCCACCAGAAGGCAGACCAGCCCTGAGCACTGAGCGCCTGCAGGCCAATCGCGCGCACCGAGACATCGCGCTCGGCCTGTCTTAAACTGCGTTCGGCCAGATGGTTGCCAGTTGGATGTGTGCGTTGGAGGGAGAACGCTGGACTGCCACTGTCGCGCCTGGCAAAGATAAGAAGGCTGATGGCTGCGCAGAGCGCGCTCAGACCCACGAGCAGGAGAGCAGCAGCCGACGAGCCTTGGAAGCTAGGGACGAGCGGGCGGTTCAGGTTGTAATAATAGAAAGGCGAGAGGTACTGGACCCAACTGCCGTTGACCACCCTTCCAATGCTATCCAGTAGAAAAGATAGAAGCAGCAAGCCGCTCGTCCAGCCAGCGGCGACGCTGCGACTGATGGTAAACTGGGAAATCAGGAGCGCCACCATGCTAAAACAGAAGGCCAGCAGGATCAGGTTCAACCCCGCGAGCAGCGCTCTGCCTACATCGATATGTCCAATGCTGGCCTCGCCCACCACAGTCCCCAGGGCGAACAGCACCGCTATCAGGAGCAGAGCGATCACAAGTGCACCGATCTTCTCCAGCAGCAGGCGTACCCGTGGCTGCGGGGTGGCCAGTAAGACATCCAGAGTGCCTCGTTCCTCTTCTCCACGCACCAGGCGTGCTCCGGTCAGAATCGGCCATATGCAGAGCGCAATGGGTACGATGGATTCCAGAAGACGAAAGGTGATAAACCCCTCGGGAGTCCCGATCGCGTATGGGTCGCCGAGAAAGCGGTAGCCTGGCGCGAGACTGGCAAAGGCTGCAACGACGGCTGGCGTGGACTCGGCGAAGTCCACCGCCATGAGGAGGCCCACTAAAAGGCCCCAGCCCAGGATCGGGACCCGAAAATCTCTGAGCGATTTGCTCCAAATGCTGCGAAACATCGTACACCTCCTCTCAAGCACGCGCAATCGGCGACAGCTCCGGCTCGTAGAAGCGCAGGAAGATCTCTTCCAACGACGGTTCACGGGTCGCAAAGTTTGTGGCCTGATGGTCGCTCGCGATGCGAATGATCTCCGTCAATGCACCCTGAACGTTCAATTGCAGGATGCGCTCATCTGCTCTCTCAGCCACGCTGGCGACACCCGCGACATTCTTAAACCAATCAATAGAGGCTGGGCCAGGAAAACTGATCTCTACTTCGTGCTGGTGGATATCTTTGAGCGTTGAGACATGGTCGATTTTGACCAACCGTCCTTCGCGGATGATCGCGACGCGGTCACAGGTGTGCTCGACCTCAGGCAGGATGTGCGAGGAGAGGAAGATGGTGCGCCCCTCGGCGTGCTCCTCGTCAACCATTTTGTAGAATTCCTGCTGGTTGAGCGGGTCCAGTCCGCTGGTGGGTTCATCCAGGATGAACACGGCTGGCTGGTGCATGAAGGCCTGCACCAGCCCCAGCTTCTGTTTGTTTCCGCGCGAATACTCGCGGAACCGCTTGCTCGGGTCGAACCCCAGGCGGTCGATCAAGCTACGCACATAGGCGTGGTCTATGCCCCCGCGCAGGTGGCCCAGGTACTCGATGATCTGGGCACCCCGCAGGCCGGGATCGAAGTTGAATTCACCCGGTAGGTACCCGACCAGCTTCTTGACCTCGGTTGGCTGTCGCCAGCAGTCCAGTCCGCCGATTGAGGCGCTCCCGCTGCTGGGGCGTAACAGGCCCATCAAGACACGCATGGTCGTGGTCTTGCCCGCGCCGTTGGGGCCCAGGTAGCCGAAAACCTCGCCCTCAGAAATGGCGAACGCGACCTCGATAATACCTCGACTCTTGCCGTAGCTTTTGGTGAGCCGGTTGGTTTGAATGATAGTAGACATACGTTTTTCCTCCTCAGAATAGTGAGACCGATCAATTTTACGGCTTCGTCTCCGGGGGGTCGACCATCATCCCGGCGACGATAAAGGCAACTATATGCTCCCGTGCGCGTGCGACGGCTAGCGTAGAGGACAGATCCTCACCTGGGAGAAACGTCTGGTACATAGGGATGGAGGAGAGATAGGACCAGCACATCTGCTCGGCCAAAACAAGCTGGATGAGGGGATCGAAATCCGATCGCAGCAGTCCAGCGCTCCGGGCCTTGGAAAAGGGTGTCCTGAGCTGGTCAATATCTTCTGTCTCAAATTGTGAGACAATCTTTGTGAACGTCTGCCAGCCCTCGGCCTGTTCCCAGAGAATAATGCGCATGAGGCGTGGATGTTCGAGCAGGTAATCAAACAGCGCTCCAATAGCGGTTTCGAGGAAGGTTCTGAACCGGTGAGCGTCAGTGACAATGGTTTCGTCTTCAAGCAAGGGGGCCAAAACGCGCGCCCCGAACTCACTGTTATCCCTGTCAATGCGTTTGTTCACTGCTACATAGAGACTGAGCTTATCGCCAAAGTACTGAAAGAGCAGGCTCTTGTTGTAGCCAGCTAACGCCGCGATGGCATCGATACGCGCCCCATCGAAACCGTGCTCAGCGAAGATCGCTTCTGCCGCGTTGAGTATCGCCTCCCGCGCACCTTTTGCATTATGTTCTCGCCCTCGTCTACTTCCAGGTTCTCCAGGTTCTCCAGGTTCAGACATGCTCTTCTCATCTCCTTTACAATCTAACCAGATAGTTATCTAACTATCTGGTTAGATTGTAGTCGGGAATGGTGAGGATGTCAAGAGGAAAGACTGACATTTTTTACTATATTGTTGTGAACGACTTGTGTTTCAAATGAGGCCAAATGTGTCCCAGACGTGATTCTGGTGGCTTATGCTTATACTTGGAAGAATCTCCAAGGAGTTGTAGCGGTATAAACCTACAACAAGGCCGATGGTTCGATTGCAAGTGCCGTGATGGTGAAGGAGATGCTGAGGTGATTCTAGACTTGCGACCCTTGGGTCGCAAAATCAAGCATATTGAGGTAACTGGACTGGCTCCGCCAGTCCAGTTACCTCAATATGCTTGACAATGAATAATCAGGGCTGTGAACAAAATGTGATAAAAAGGCAGTCTACTGTGATCTGAATGTGATTTCAGCGCAGTATGCTTCTCAGTAGAAGGGTGCAAGGAGGCTGGTTGTTCCCTGGAACCCTACAAGCAAAGGACTAAAAACGTTTTGTATGAATCACAAAAGGAGAAGTATGTCATTGTACGCCAGGTCAGGATGACACCATCATGAAAAATATACAGTCTGTGGCAGCTAATCGAAGGCTTGGGCTGGTATTTATTATCATCTCTGCTGCCTCGTTTGGGGTAATGCCTATCTTTGCTCGACTGGCGTATAATGCTGGGGCTGAACCTATTACGGTATTATTCCTACGATTTACTATAGCTGCTGTAGTAATGAATCTGATCATGGTCTTAAGAAGGACAGAATATCCACGTGGGCTTATTCTATTGGAACTGATTTTGTTAGGAGCAATAGCATATGTAGGTGAGTCTCTTGCGTATTTTCTGGCGCTTAAGTTGGCTTCTGCTGGTTTGGTTGCATTGTTACTTTATATCTACCCGGCGCTGGTCACAGCGTTATCGGCTGTTTTCCTGAAAGAGCATCTTACACGTGTTAAGATTATAGCGCTCTTCCTTGCTCTTTCGGGAACAGCTCTCACTATACGAATAACAAGTGGTGGTAGCATGTTGGGTATTCTGCTAGGTATTGTAGCAGCCGTTGATTATGCAATCTACATCCTGTTAGGAAGCCGTATAGTGCGACGTTCAAGCCCAATCGGCTCAACGACAGTGATTATTACATCGACAGCAGGAGTGTATGCTGTCATTGTTGCTCTACGTGGTGTAACTTATCCCACGGCCTCAACTGGTTGGATTGCAATCATTGCGATTGCGCTTATCTCAACAGTACTTGCTTTCGTCACTTTCTTTGCTGGCCTCAAGAGAATCGGCCCAACCAGCGCTTCGACACTCTCAACGTTTGAACCAATCGTGGCCGTTGTTTTAGCAGCAATCGTGCTGGGAGAGACGATAAGCCCAATTCAGATTTTTGGTGGCATACTTATACTGTCCGCCGTAGTGCTCCTGGCAAGAAGCGACAAATTGCGGAGTAAGTTAAGACGGAACAAGCGAGAGGACAAAGAGCAAAATACGGAAATGTTACAAAAGGTGACGCAAGATTCTCTAAATGAGCAAGACGCGGAAAAGTCACAAGTGGCGACGCAAGCGTTGCCACAAGACCCAGAGGGTATACATAAGGGGAGAGGGCAGGGGAAAGGAACGAGGGCGGGGACAATCCCCGCCCCTACTATACACGAAGATGACTACAGGGCAAAAGATAGAGTGGAGGCATCCCCTTGAGGGTGCCTGGGTTTGCGGGTTGTTACGGCAAAGTTACACTAGAAATTATGGAGGTATATTATGGAACGTACCTGGGTAACAGTAGAGGGCAATGAGGCTGTAGCCAACGTCGCTCACGCATTGAGTGAGGTCATTGCGATTTACCCAATTACTCCATCGACACCGATGGGTGAACTAGCTGACGCCTGGTCTGCGACTGGACGAGTCAATCTATGGGGAACAGTGCCGCAAGTAACGGAAATGCAATCAGAGGGGGGTGCCGCCGGGGCAATTCACGGCGCATTACAGACAGGAGCCCTGTCAACAACATTCACGGCTTCCCAGGGCCTATTATTGATGATCCCTAATATGTATAAGATTGCCGGTGAGTTGACGCCAGTGGTATTTCATGTAGCGGCACGCTCGCTCGCGGCGCAAGGGCTGTCAATCTTTGGTGATCATGCTGACGTGATGGCCACACGTTCAACAGGCTTTGCCTTGCTGGCCTCAAATTCGGTACAAGAAGCGCAGGACCTGGCACTCATTGCACACGCATCTACCTTAGAAACACGCGTGCCGTTCTTGCATTTCTTTGATGGATTTCGCACATCACACGAAATTGATAAAATTGAGCAATTGACCCGTGAAGACTTGCAGGCAATGATCGATGATGCATTGGTTCAAGCTCACCGGCAACGCGCACTCTCACCTGAGCATCCTTTTATTCGTGGTACAGCGCAAAACCCCGATGTGTACTTCCAGGCCCGAGAGACTACAAATCCCTATTATGCAGCTTGTCCGGCAATTGTGCAGAATGCAATGGATAAGTTCAGCGCGTTAGTCGGACGACAGTATCACCTGTTCGACTACGTTGGCGCGCCTGATGCAGAGCGTGTGATTGTAGTGATGGGTTCCGGGGCGGAGACAGTGCAAGCAACGACAGAGTACCTTCTTGCGCATGGTGAGAAAGTAGGTGTCGTCAAAGTGCGCTTATTCCGCCCTTTCTCGGTAAAAGACTTCTTGGAGGCATTGCCGTCTACGGTTAAAGTGATAGCCACCCTGGATCGTACAAAAGAACCGGGGAGCATTGGTGAACCGCTCTACCTGGATGTGTCAACCGCAGTCAAGGAAGGTTGGGATACCAGTAACGGAAACGCCTTACCAAGTATTATAGGTGGACGTTATGGCCTCTCCTCAAAGGAATTTACCCCTGCGATGGTCAAAGGTGTCTTCGATGAAATGAGCGTTGCAGATCCAAAAAATCATTTCACGATTGGTATTAACGACGACGTGACACATAGTAGCCTGGAATATGATGCCTCGTTTTCTATCGAGAGCGAAGACACGGTGCAGTGCGTGTTCTGGGGACTAGGCGCTGACGGCACAGTGGGAGCCAACAAAAACTCGATCAAGATAATTGGTGAGGAGACAGAGAATTATGCACAGGGCTACTTCGTGTATGACTCCAAGAAATCGGGATCGATAACGATCTCGCACCTGCGCTTTGGGCCGCACCCCATCCACTCTCCTTACTTGATAGGGAACGACCAGGCCAATTTTGTAGCCTGCCACCAATTCACCTTCCTGGAGCGTATCGATGTACTCAAGTACGCCAGGCCAGGTGGAGTTTTCCTGCTCGATAGCATCTATGAAACAGAGAATGTCTGGAACCATCTCCCAATCGAAGTGCAGCAGGAGATTCTTGACAAGGAACTCCGCTTCTATGTGATTAATGCACAAAAGATAGCCAGTGACACTGGTATGGGAGGACGCATCAATACAGTGATGCAGACCTGCTTCTTCGCGATCAGTGGCATCCTTCCGAAGGAAGAGGCTATCGCACAGATCAAGCGAAGCATTCAGAAGACCTACGGCAAACGCGGTGAGGCAGTGGTGCAGCGGAATTTCCAGGCAGTCGATGAGACCCTGGCGCACCTGTACGAGGTGAAGGTTCCCGAAGGGGTAGGAGTAGGACAAACACGAGGAACATCGGCAGAGGGTATGGCACAACAACGTTCGCCAATCGCTTTACCTATGTTGACGAGGAGGCCACCCGTTCCAGCGGAAGCACCAGAATTTGTACGCAAGGTGCTGGGATCCATGATTGCTGGGGAAGGTGATGCGTTGCCAGTAAGCGCTTTGCCAGTCGACGGCACCTACCCTTCCGGTACGGCTCGCTGGGAAAAGCGCAATATTGCCTTGGAGATGCCTGTCTGGGACCCCGATATCTGTATTCAATGTGGGAAATGCGTGATGGTCTGCCCACATGCAGTTATTCGCCAGAAGGTTTATGATCCGAGCGAACTAGAGGGAGCGCCTGAGACATTCCTGTCTACGGATGCACACTACAAAGAGTTTCCTGGCACGAAATATACGCTACAGGTATCGCCAGAAGACTGTACCGGTTGCAAATTGTGCGTAGATGCATGCCCTGTCAAAGATAAGCGACAGGTGGGGAGAAAGGCAATCAACATGGCTGATCAGCCACCCATTCGCGAACGTGAGAAGGTGAACTGGGAGTTCTTCCTCTCGCTGTCAGAGGTAGATGCGACGAATTTGAACCTGGCAGCGATTAAGAACTCGCAGCTATTGATGCCCTTGTTCGAGTTTTCTGGAGCCTGTTCAGGATGTGGCGAGACGCCTTATATCAAGCTAGCTACGCAATTGTTCGGTGATCGCATGATTGTCGCCAATGCCACCGGTTGCTCATCGATCTATGGCGGGAACCTACCAACGACTCCATGGACAGTCAATCAACAGGGAAGAGGGCCGGCCTGGTCGAACTCGCTCTTTGAAGATAACGCTGAGTTCGGTTTGGGCATGCGCCTGACCTTAGATAAACAACAGGAATTCGCCAGTGAGTTGCTCACACTGTGTAGTAACATAGTTGGCGAGGAACTGGCGCATGAACTGCTGCATGCCGATCAATCCAGTGAGGCAGGCATTCAAGCGCAGCGAGTGCGTGTAGCCATGCTCAAGGAACGCCTGCAGGAAGCTGAAAGCACGGAATCTCGCCTACGGAATTTGCTCAGCGTGGTAGATGCCCTGGTGCATAAGAGTGTATGGATTATTGGCGGAGATGGTTGGGGCTACGATATTGGTTTTGGAGGCCTCGACCATGTACTTGCTTCAGGTCGCAATGTGAACATACTTTTGCTTGATACCGAGGTGTATTCTAATACCGGAGGACAGGCGTCAAAGTCCACTCCCCGAGGAGCAGTGGCTAAATTCGCTGCGAAAGGCAAGGATACGCCAAAGAAAGACCTGGGCTTACTGGCGATGGCCTACGGCAATGTGTATGTTGCCCACGTGGCAATGGGTGCCAACGACCAGCAAACTCTGCGCGCTTTCCTGGAAGCCGAAGCTTACGATGGCCCTTCTTTGATCATCGCCTACAGCCACTGTATCGCGCATGGCATCGAAATGAGCAAGGGAATGGAACAACAAAAGCTGGCAGTGCAGTCGGGATATTGGCCGCTATATCGCTACAATCCAGAGCTGCATGCTGAGGGTAAAAACCCGCTAATCCTCGACTCTAAGGAGCCGACGATTCCGCTGGAGAAGTTCGCCTACAACGAGACACGTTTCCGAATGCTGTTGCAGAGTAATGAGGAGCGTGCTGAATCCCTGATGAAGTTAGCTCAACAGGATGTACAGAACCGCTGGAACCATTATCAAGAACTGGCTAAAGAGCAGGAGCTAACAGGTGATGGCACTACCACTGCCGCTAAAGTTACTGCTACACCAGCAGCTCATGGCGATGGCGATAAGCCTAATTGATAACCGAGATAAGAGTATGAAATCGTTGTAGGCAAACGAGCGTTAGGAAAAGTGTGGGGGCCGATAAATCGGCGGTGGGCGCGGTGAACCGGCCCCTACGGCATTTGGTCGATTGCCTACAAACAATTCATACACCCTAACGAGAGAGGAGTATGAATATGCCGGATCTGACCACAACCTATTTAGGTCTACAACTGAAAAATCCATTGGTAGCGTCGGCATCACCACTTTCAAAGAAGATGGATACCGTGCGAAGAATAGAGGATGCTGGAGCTGCCGCTCTGGTGATGTATTCGTTATTCGAGGAGCAAATCACTCACGAGAGTCAGGAACTGGATCATTACCTGGAGCGCGGGACAGACACTTTTGCCGAATCCCTGAGCTACTTTCCTGACCTGAACTACTATAATCTGGGGCCGGAACCCTACCTGGAACATTTACACATAATTAAGCAGGCAGTGAGTATTCCTGTGATTGGCAGTCTGAACGGCATTTCGTCAGGTGGCTGGGTAGAGTATGCTCATAGGATCGAGCAGGCGGGCGCCGATGCATTGGAGTTGAATATCTATTACCTGCCAACCGACTCTGATTTAAGTGGAGCAGAACTCGAAGAGGACTACGTGCAGCTTGTCAGGGATGTGAGAGCAAAGGTGAAGCTTCCTATCGCAGTCAAGCTCAGTCCTTACTTCACTGCGCTTCCCAACATGGCAAGGAGGTTTGTAGAAGCAGGCGCGAATGCGCTCGTGTTATTCAATCGTTTTTACCAACCAGACTTCGACCTGGAGGAATTAGAGGTCGTGCCCAACCTGGTCTTAAGTACATCGCACGATCTGCGTTTACCACTACGCTGGATTGCTATTCTCTATGGGCGTATCCAGGCCGATTTCGCGCTAACGAGCGGTGTCCATACCGCACAGGATGTGCTTAAAGCGATGATGGCGGGAGCAAACGTTGCGATGATGACTTCTACGCTGCTGGAAAATGGTGTTGGCCGGATCATGCATATCCTGACTGATTTGCAAGAGTGGATGGAAGAACATGAGTACGAGTCAATTGAACAAATGAGGGGTAGCATGAGCCAACAAGCAGTAGCTGAACCGGCAGCTTTTGAGCGCGCAAATTATATCAAGGCGCTCAATACTTTTGACCAGTACGTACGGTAACATCCATAGGCGCATAAGAATGGTCTGTAACATTTCCTGGGTGGGAGCAAGTTTAAGGGCGGGGGCAAGTTCAAGGGCGGGGGCAAGCCTCGCCCCTACTATACTGAGTGTTGCAGGCTGATGCGTCGGACAGCATCAGAGTAGTTATTCGTTACTGGCGGGTCCAAACGAGCTGCCGAAAATCCAGCCCACAATCGTCTGTGGTTCCCCTTGAATGAACCCGGCAAGATTCTTTTTGACCCACTCGAAGGCGAGTGGAGTCGACCCCTCCGCTCCAGCTTGCGTTTCAAAGACACTAATGGTTAGCACTTCATTGTTGCCGACGCGCACTGCATAGTAAGCAGTGAAGCCGGGTTCCCGGCTGATGATGTGCAAAAATTCTCCCTGGATACGTTGCATTACTTCATCTATGAAATTCGGCTTAATAGAGTACTTTCGTGAAAGTAAATCTTACTTTTGTGACCCATTTGTGACAAAATGGGAGTAAGCTAGTTGAATACAACAGCTAGATTGCAAGGAAGTATAAGTAGTTAGTCAGCACGTGAAAGGAATATTGCTTAGCATGAGTACCAACCTCGGTTTTGAAAACACCGACAGTTTTCTGATTGAAGATCGGGTTTTCGCCCCGACAAAAGACGTTGTAGAAAACGCAAATATCACTGCCTACATGAGGTCCAAGGGCTTTGACGACTACGAGGACTTTTACAAGTGGTCGTTGGCTCACAGGAACGAGTTTTGGGATGATATGGCAAAGGAGTTGCACTGGTTTGAACCCTGGCAGACTACCTTTGCCTGGACCGAGAGACCTTTCTTCAAGTGGTTCGATGGTGGCAAGTTCAACATCGTCTACAACTGCCTTGACAGGTACATGCAAACCCCGACGCGTTCCAAAGTCGCATATTATTGGGAAGGCGACGCTGGTGCAACTCGCACTATTTCCTACGAAGAACTGTATGTTATGACTAATCGACTGGCGAAAGGCCTGCAAAATCTGGGCGTCAAGAAGGGTGACCGGGTAGCAATCTATATGCCCATGATACCCGAACTGGTCGCGGCTACATTAGCCGTAGCCCGCCTGGGCGCAGTACATATGATAGTGTTTGGCGGTTTTGCAGCCAGTGCACTGCGCGACCGCATCATTGACTGTGATGCCAAAGTGCTCATCACAGCCGATGGCAGTCATCGCGGTGGCAAAGTGATCGAACTCAAGCACATTGCAGATGAGGCCATTGCTGAGACACCGACTGTCCAAAATGTTGTTGTTGTACGGCACACGGGGATGGAAGTGCCAATGAAGGCAGACCGCGATATATACATGGACGAGTTGGTGGCAGATATTCCTGAGGATACTATTGTACCCTGTGAACCGATGGACAGTGAAGACCTCCTCTACATCCTTTATACCAGCGGCAGCACAGGGAAACCAAAGGGTGTGGTACATGTCCAGGGCGGTTACGCCGTAGGAACATATGCAACCACCAAATTCGTGTTTGATATAAAACCAAGCGACGTGTTCTGGTGTACCGCTGATATTGGTTGGGTAACCGGTCACAGTTATATCATTTATGGGCCCTTGATGAATGCGGCAACGGGCGTTCTGTTTGAGGGAATACCGACATACCCCGCCGCTGATAGGTTCTGGGAGATTGTCGAGAAATATAAGGTAACCATCTTTTACACTGCACCAACCGCTATTCGCAGTTTAATGCGATTTGGCGAGGAGGTCCCAGCCAGGCACGATCTTTCGAGCTTGCGACTGCTCGGAACGGTGGGAGAGCCAATCAACCCTGAAGCCTGGATGTGGTATCGCAAGAACATTGGTCGTAATGAACTTCCGATAATGGATACCTGGTGGCAGACAGAAACGGGAATGATCATGATCAGCCCTACACCTATTCTGCCACTCAAGCCAGGCAGTGCGAGCCGCCCATTGCCGACCATCGAGGCAGATGTAGTCGACAAGAATGGAAACTCACTCCCTCTAGGTAAAGGTGGTTTTCTGATTGTGCGACATCCCTGGCCAGCGCAGATGCGTACGATTTTTGGCGACCCTGCCCGTTACCAAACGTACTGGGATACAATCCCGGATGTATACTTTGCCGGGGATGCTGCACATATGGATGAAGACGGCTATGTGCGGATTCAGGGACGTGTAGACGACGTGATCAAAGTCAGCGGTCACCGGCTTGGCTCTATGGAAATCGAGTCAAGCCTGGTTAGCCACCCGGCCGTCGCAGAAGCGGCCGCCATCGGTAAACCCGACCCGATAAAAGGCGAACATGTCAAAGTGTTCATCATCCTCAAAAACGGCATCGAGCCTTCCGACGAATTGGGAAAAGAATTGAAGCAGCACGTTCGCATAGTTGTTGGCCCGCTCGCTACACCCGATGAGCTTGAGTTTGTACCAAGTCTCCCTAAAACGCGCTCAGGCAAAATAATGCGGCGCGTTGTACGAGCGAAGGAACTCGGCGAACCAGTCGGTGATATCAGTACACTTGATGGCTAACAAGGGTTGCTTCATTGACAACACAGGTTTGTGAGTTGTTTTCACAAACCTGTGTTGCCAAAACTTTTCCCAAAGCTTAACAAGGAAACGTACATGATTGTAAGTGAAGTAATGACCACTCATTTAGTGACTGTCACTCCGGATGACACTTTGAGCCACGCTGCGAACCTGTTACGACAGCATCAATTCCATCATCTGCCGGTAGTCAGTGCCACAAACCAGATTGTAACCCAGGGACAACCATCTACAACCCGTAATTCGTGGCCTGTGCTGGAGGGTTTGATAACCTCAAATGATATCGATCTCGCGGCCGCTGTAGGGACTGAAAATTCCCTCCATGGTGAACAACGTCCGTGGGAGGAGCAGCGAGTAGCCGAAGTGATGAATCGATCTATTATGCGAGTAACTCCCACAACCAATGTAGCTGCAGCAGCGCAGATGCTTGTTGAGCAAGGGCTGAACTGCTTGCCAGTTGTAGAATATGAAGAATCGCTCAATACAGAACAAGACTCTGAGCATGAAGCACGTACATTTCTAGTTGGATTGCTTACACGCAGCGATTTACTTATAGAACTGGCACGCACTCTTGGCGCATTTGAGCCGGGAATGAACTTACTTATACCACTTCCCACGGGTGATCCTACTTCGCTGGCCAAAATGTTATTGTTGGCAGCCGAACTGCACATAAAGATAGAAAGTGTCATCGTTGCCCCACCGAAAAAAGGTGTACCTGGTGTAGCAACAGTACGCATTGGTACTATTAATCCCGCTCCCTTGTTAGTACGCCTGCAGCAGGCCGGCATTTCGTACAGTTTTGCAAACTTCCAGTCGGGGGGAGAAACCCATGCCTGATCGACCTAACGATTCGAGGTCTTGTCTTGCATTTGATCATGGGGAGCTTGCCTATGATTTTGGCTCCGAGCATCCAATGAAGCCCCGGCGCCTGGTCGCCTTAATAGATTTACTCAAAGCCAGTGGATTATGGGAGCCTGGAGACTCACTGAAACAATTACCGGTACGTGCCGCTACAGTAGAGGAATTGAGCCTGGTACACACAGAAGATTACATTTCTGAGGTCCAGCATCTGAGCACTCCAGAGGCAGTCGCTGCACTTCTGAATGAAAGCGATGATGAAACTTTGCATACTCGTATGCGAGAACTGGCTGAGCAATATGGCTTCGGTGAGGGAGATACCCCCGCAATACCAGGAATGCACAATGTTTCTGCACTTATCGCAGGTGGTACGCTAGTGGCATTGAGCGCAGTCATGGGGCTGCCGGAGGGTGGAACATTCGACGCGGAAAACGATCGCCCTCTGCATGTCTTTCATCCCGCGGGAGGACTACATCATGCCTGGGCTGAACGTGCTTCAGGCTTCTGTATTTACAACGACGTGTCAGTTGCGATCGCCAAACTACTACAGGCGAAAGAAGCGAAAGTACTCTACATCGATTTTGACGCCCATCATGGTGACGGGGTGCAGCGTTCCTTCTACGATGATCCAAGGGTAATGACGATTTCATTGCACGAAACCGGGCGCTTTCTTTTTCCTGGCACAGGGGATGTACTTGAAGTGGGCGATGGGTTAGGACGTGGCTACTCGGTCAATGTGCCGCTTGAACCATTTACTGAGGATGATTCGTATATTGAAGCAATGAACTCGTTACTTCCTCCACTGGTCATGTCTTTTGCCCCCGATGTTATCATTAGCCAGCATGGCTGCGATACTCATGCCTGGGATCCATTAACGCACCTGGAACTCACCATGCGTGGCATCCAGGCACAGATGCAACTCGCTCACCAACTGGCACATTCCTATTGTCAGGGTCGCTGGGTCGCAGTGGGCGGTGGGGGGTACGATCTGTACCGCGCCGTTCCGCGCGCCTGGAGCATGCTCTGGGCAGAGATGTCGGATCAATCTTTGCCGGAACACTTGCCAGAGGAATGGATACGCCGCTGGCGTCCTGTATGGCTTGGAGAAGAAGAACAAGAGGAAGAGGAGCAACAAGCGATTGGGAAAGCTCCTGGAGCCGCGAGTTTTCCGACCTCCTTCCAGGATCGACGTGAAGATTTTCCAGCGCAGCCTCGTCGATTGTCAATCACCCACACAAACAGGCGTACAGTTGCATTGGTACGCCAACTCCTGCTACCCTCTACCGTGCGTAGAGCCTTCCCTTCAACTCAGCGACAATCGCCGATGGCTGGAATATTTGATCTGCTTCACCTGCGAGGCAGTCAAACTCCTTCACGCAGCAAGACTCTTGAGACCTCCGTTGGCTCGCTATTACTGCGCGACTTTTGTCCACCTTCGCTGGTAGAGCGTCTCATACCAGATATCGGATTACATGCATTCGCACGGCTTCCAGAGAGGGAACATCAACTCCTGCTCAATCTTTCAAAGAGCCCAGACTGCGCAATTGCCCTCGCGCATACGCCGGCAGGTGAAATTGTCGGACAGGTAACGCTCGCTCCTGGCGATGATTGGTGGGATGGCTTTGAGAATGTGTATGAGGTGACTATCGAGGTAAGTTCAAATTGGCGGAACCAAGGTATTGCTCACCAGTTGTTGGCTTTCTCGCTTGAGCTGGATTCGTTAGAAGATATGATCCTTTTTGCTATGGGATTATCCTGGCATTGGGAAACCGAGGACTTAAAAATTACTGTTCATCGCTATCGTGAACTGATTTCCCGACTTTTTGGGTCACAAGGCTTCGTAGAATACTCGACGACTGAGCCAAATATCGATATGGAACCTGGAAATATCCTGCTCGTGCGCGTTGGTAAAAACGTTGATCAGCATGTTGTAAACCGCTTTCTCAACCGTCTGCAAAGCGCACCACATCTTTCCCGTCTCTGAAAGCTCCCCGTGCTAAAGCAGCGGGGGTTCCGAGCCGTCCTTCCACGCTTTCAGTCTGCCTCGCGTGAGGAGGAAGGCTGACTCTTGTGTGGGTTGACTCGGACTCCTAGGCCGACGCGCTCCAGCTCTGGCACAGCCAAAGCTTCGGGGCAAGGACTGCCCCTCAGTCGCGCGTTGTTGCACTCGCTCGTGTGCGGCCCGCAGGCGCGCTTCCGCACCTTCCCAGTGAATGACATACTGGGCACACGAGGGAAGAAGATGATCTGCTGAAAGATAGGCTGCCAGAAAGGCCGAATACAGGTCCCGTTGCACCGGCCCGATGCCGCATGGGCACTGATGAAGCCGCTGAGAGAGCGGCTTTTTGACGCAGGCTCCACAGCCATGACAGAACTGGCTCAGTTTGGCTTGCCTCGTGGGAACTTCGAGCAGGGTGCCGCCCGTGCTTGCAACGGTGCGTTTCAAGTGTGCTACAAACATCCCTGGGGCTCGCAGTCCAACGCTTCGCCCATACTGCTTCTGCCATGCCTTGTAGGAAAGCTTTTCGAGGATGACGGTGTTGCCCACGGCCACGATCTCATGCACCATTTTGCCATGCAGACTCTTGCGGTGGGCAGCCAGCTTGCGGTCTTTGGTGGCTTTTCTGCGCCGGATTTTCTCGTAGGTGCGGCTGCTTTTCCAGGGCAGTCGCTGCTTGCCGTGCTTTTTCATGCGGCCGTGTTCATCGTAGTGGCCAGGATTAGCCGTCCGGCGCTGCCGGTCCATCTGGCGTTGCAGCCGACGGATTTTCTGCTCATCCGGGGCCAGTTGCTCACAGAACAGTTCCAGGCTCGCTTTAGCTTCTCGGGGCACCAGAGCAATGCTGGAGGGTCCCAAGTCTGCTCCAATGATATCACTTCCCACGGTGTGTTTCGGCTTGTGATAGGGCACGCCTTCCAGCGCCAGTTGCACATAATAGCGATACCCCTGGCAGTCAGCTCCCTGCGCCTGTGGACTGCTTGCCTTCCTCTGCACCAGGCGGGTGTATTTGACCCTGTGGTCCAGGCCGTGTTTCACGACGGGATCATTCCAGCTGAGGAGGGCAGGCAACTGATCCTTCTGCCAGATTAGGAATCCCTGCTGGCCTTCTTCGGGTTTTTGGAGCACAAAGCGCAGTCCGGTATCGTTGCGCTTGTTCTCGATGCTTCCCAGGCCGCGTCCCCGACTCTTGAAACGCACGCGTCGGGCTTCACCCAGGCAGACGCGATTGAGCGCCTGGTACGCCCTTGTTGCGAGCGTTTGCGCCAACACGGCATCCAGATGGTCAGCCAGCCAGGAGACGCGTGCGGTTTTCGCAAAGGCGTGCAGGGCATATTCTGAAAACCCATACTGCTCCCGCAGCGCACGAAAGGCGGTTGCCCTTTCCTGTCCATGGGAACACGGGATTGCACGTACCGCTTGCCAGGCCGGATCGGCTCGCATCTTCCTCAGTCGACGTTGCCCTTCGGAGAGCAGGGCATTGTAGAACTGTCTGCCTGCTTCCAGGTGAGCGCGGAGGCGGGTAGCCTGGCCCTCGTTGACCTGCAGCGGCAGTTCCAGCAGAAAGGTCGGCGTACGTTGTTTCATCTCTTTGCCCTGCTCTGTTGGGGCCTGGCGCTTTTTACTCATACATCGCTCATGTGCTGCTTGCTCTTGCTTGAACTTCTATTCTACATCATAGCAGACCTCCTGCTCGCAGTCAAGCTCTCCCGGCGACCAGTTGCTCCTGGTTTCCACCCGTCCCCTCCACCTTCAAAGGAACGGCGGTTCATCCCTGGCATGAATGACCAGGGCTTTCCCACTCGGTTTTCTGTAATGAAGTAACGTGCTCTCAGGCTCTCTCACTGTTACCCACTCGGGTTCGACAAAGCATTGTCAATCGCTTCGTCCTGCGTGAGTGTTGTTCCTATGTTCCATTCCCTTACAAAGGCAGGCTCGTCAAGTGCAGCTCTTGCGGTTGCAACAACCTGTTCGAATGCTTCGCGCTCAGCTGGTAAGAGTTCTGTCTGTGTCTGCTCGCGTAGGGTCGCTGCTGCCGCACAGAGGCGTGTCGTTTGTGTATAGTGCCCTTCTGCACAGGCAGTGGCGGCATAGCCATCCAGACATGCTGCAATGTAGGTAGGGCTGCCGAATGCACGATAGAGGACCAGCGCTTCCCGGTAGCGCGCTTTGGCCAGTGGATAGTTCTGCTGCTGGCGAGCCAGGTGTCCGAGCAGGGTCGTCATGATGGGGATATCCCACGTTATCCCTAGAGCTTGTGCATTGGCAAGGGCTTCTTCTAAGAGCGCAGTGCCGCGTGCAGCATCACCCCGCAATCCTGCTAGCCACCCAAGAAGGTGCAGGGCAGCACTCAAGAGGCCGCTATGCTCAATCATCCTGGCATGCCTATAACTTTCCGTATAGGCAGCCTCCGCCTCATCGAGCTTGCCGCTCGCCTGGGCGATCATACCGAGCGTCGCGTAGGCATTACTGATGCCATTGTGGTCACCGATGCTTTGGGCCAGGTGCAAGGCTTCTTTCGCAAACGCTTCTGCGTTACGCTCCACCTTGCCGTGGCGCACCATGGTTCGACCTATGCCATAGAGCAACTGGATGCGTAGGGTGAGTGGCGCAGTAGGCTCTCCCTGCTCTCTCGCCCGCAGGTCCAACGCCAGCATGCGTTCGAACCAGTGCTCAGTCTCGCTCATCTGACCACGGACTTGCCAGAGGCGTGCGAAGCCTGCCAGCCGCAGCCCCAGTTCTGCCTCTTGCCTCTCCTCTGCCCACTGCAGCGCTGCACGCGCATTGGGCAATTCCAGTGCCATTGCGAACGCAAAGTGTGCCTCGCGCACTCCCGGCTCGGGACCAAAGTGCGCCAAGACGGTCTCTGCCAGGCGGGCGTAATAGGCGGCATGCCGGCGCCGGCACTGCTCCTCCTCTCCAGCTGTGTGCAGCTGTTGCAGGGCATAGTCCCGAATCAGCCCCAACAGGCCAAAGCGGACTGCCTCACCGGCCATTATCTCTGCCTGGACGAGGCTGGCATCCACCAGAGCAGCCAACGTGAGGACAGGCTCTGCGGGCGCCGTCTCTCCCTCGGCGAAGCCTACCGCCTCCGCCGCCGCCAGCGTCCAGCCTCCCACAAAGATGCCCAGGGCACGAAAACAGCGCTGTTGTTGTTCCGTGAGCAGCTCATAACTCCAGGCAATGGCGTCTTCCAACGTCTGCTGGCGTGCTGGCAGGTCACGCGCCCCTCCACGCAGGAGCACCAAACGATGAGTCAGGCGCTCCTGCAACTCCGGTAAGGACAGCACCTTGACATGCATAGCAGCCAGCTCGATCGCCAGGGGAAGGCGATCCACCTGTTCGCAGATGGCTGCCACCTCGCCCACCGCATAGGCTCTCGCTGGTCGTACGGCTTGAGCTCGCTCGCGAAAGAGCGCGACCGCGTCTTCGAGTGGCAGCGGAGCCAGCAGCAGCTCCTGCTCGGCGCGCAAGCGCAGCGGCGTCCGGCTCGTCACGAAGACAAACAGGCGGGGACAGCTTGCCAACAGATCAGCAATGAACGACGCGCAGTCCAAGACCTGCTCGACGTTGTCGAGCACCAGCAGGAGATGCTTATGGCGCAAGAACACCTGCACCTGCTCAGCGAGCGAGGAGTTCACCTGTTCGCGAATCCCGAGCGTCTGGGCAACCACCCCGGGAACAAGCGCTGCATCGCGGATGGGGGCCAGCGGAACATACACCACACCATCCGTAAAGTCAGGGGCAAGGTCCCAAGCAAGCTGAAGCGCAAGCCGCGTCTTGCCAACACCACTGGGTCCTGTCAGCGTGAGCAGGCGGGTATCGCTGCGACGCAGCAGGACAAGCGCATAGGAGCGTTCCTGCTCACGACCAACGAGTCGGGTAGGAGGAAGAGGCAAACCAGGTGAGGGAGGGCCTTGAGGAGCACCAACAAAGGCGGCAACTTCTGGGCGAGCGGCAGCTTGCAGCAAGGCATGCTGCTGTGAAGACAGGGAGAGGGCGCTTGACAGCAATTCGAGCGTATCAGTGTGCGGCGTGCCATGAATGCCACGCTCTAAGTCAGAAATCGTACGCGCGCTCAGGCTAGCGCGAGCTGCCAGCGCCTCTTGCGAGAGACCTGCCGCCAGGCGATAAGACTTAAGAAGTACACCAAAGCTGCTCTGTTCCTTCATACTTACTCCTATCGTCTTGCCTGAGCACGCAGTGCCAGGAGCGCCAGCAGAGTTTACCCTGAGCGAAGCGAATGGGTTGGCAAGACGGATAAGTGCCGAGTCCTCGTGTACGCCGTCCTTTCTGCTCTATGATAGCACATCAATGGAAGCTGAGAAATGTGTGAGGAAAATGTGCCTATTATTCATGGTGGAAGGCAGAAGCGTCAGATATACTTGCAATATGAACCCAAGTTGACGTTGTAGTTTCGTTTTACAGGAACAGGTGCAGGTTGCTCGTGTGACCAGGCAACCCAGGCCTTCCCCTGAGAGAGAGGAGATCAATCATGATACTAGTCGTTGGAGCCACTGGCAACCTCGGTGGCGCAGTTACGCGGATGCTTCTGGCACAAGGCCAGCCTGTCCGCATCCTGGCCCGCTCGCAGTCAAACTACCAGCCACTTGTAGAGGCGGGAGCCCAGGTCGTACTGGGTGATCTCAAAGAGCCTGGCTCGCTGGATGCGGCTTGCGAAGGAGTAAATACCGTCATTACGACTGCGAACTCAGCCGCGCGTGGTGGAGAGGACACTGTGCAGACGGTGGACCTGGAGGGTAATCGCAATCTGATTGATGCTGCCAAAGCTGCTGGGGTGAAACAGTTCATCTTCGTGTCGGTGCTCACCGCTGATCCAAAGAGTCCCGTCCCCTTTCTCCAGGCCAAAGGCAAAACTGAAGACACTCTGCGTGCCAGTGGCATCCCCTACACCATTCTCGCCCCCAATGGGTATTTGGAAGTGATGATCGGGGGGGTCGTGGGCATGCCCGCGATGATGGGCCAGCCCGTGACGATCGTCGGGGGAGGCCGCCGGAAGCATTCCTTTATCTCCGCTGGCGACGTGGCCGCGTTTATGCTCGCTACCATCGACAACCCGGCGGCCATCAATCAGAAACTGCTGCTTGGCGGACCGCACCCTTTATCGTTCCGGGATGCCGTTGCGATTTACGAGCGCGTGCTCGGCCACCAGATTCAAGTCAGAAGTGTGGCTCCCGGTGAGCCAGTGCCAGGCCTCCCACAGATGGTTGCCCAGTTATTAGCAGGCTTAGATACGTACGATTCACCGATAGAAATGACCGAGACCGCTCGCACCTTTGGCATCCAGCTGACACCCCTGGAGGAGGTTGCGCGCCGGGCCCCCACAAGTGCTGCCTCGGCTTGAAGCGATGAGTTCTGAGAAAAAAGGAAGAGAGGGTTTCCCATGTCACAAGAACAGGTACAAGACATGCAAACGCATTCGTCCCCCAAAATAGTATTCGAGCGCATGATACAGGCCGCCAATCGCCACGATCTGGAGGCGATGGTAGCGTGTTTTGCTGCGGACTATCGCAGTGAGCAGCCTTTTCATCCAGAGAGGAACTTTTCCGGTCCGGCAGGCGTGCGGAAAAACTGGAGCTTCTTTTTCACGACCATGCCAGATTATCAGGTAGAGGTTCTCAATCAGTCGGTAGAAGGAGACACCGTCTGGGCCGAATTGCACTTTCATGGAACGCAGACCGATGGGAAAAAGCAGTCGACGCTAGGAGTGACCCTCACGGGGATTCAAGCTGACCAGATCATCTGGGCTCGGTTGTACATCGAGGAAGTACAGGAATCACATTGAGTGGTTATGCGTAACCGTGGGTGGAGAGAAGCTCTCTTCACCTCCACCCACGGTTCCAACGTTTACTTGACAGAATCATCAACTACTAGTTACTGGGTGACTGCAGCTGGCTCGCGTGTCGAGGGGGCTCCCGGTTTAGCCACCCTCATAGTTCGATTGGCGTTAACCAAAAGCCGTACGAACAACCAGGCTGAAACAATCGCTACACCAGCCAACGAGAGCCACATAATCCATAACGCGACTATGGGATTCGTATTGCTTGTGAAGTTAGTGACGAACCAGGACAGGTAATCCTGGCTGGCTGCCTCGACTGAAAAGACCAGCGGGATATAGTAGAGGCTAGCGCCTAATACCAGGAAAACAGTAGCAAGCCTATAGGCGTTGACATCGTCGTCTACCCGGCGTGAGAGCTTCACGGCCAGCGCAAGTAGCAAACACAGAGCTGCCACTGGTCCTGTAATCGGAAAAGCCATATTCACCACCAGGTTGGGGTTGAAAAAGATGAAGCTCAGCGCAAAAGTGATGAGTAACAGAGCATCACGTATGATCAAGTAGGACATCCACCAGATATCAGCGCCAAGTCGCAGTCCGCAGCGGCACAATGTACGCAGTACATAAGGCCGACCCAGGTGAAACATCAGGGACATCGTCCAGAGGACGGGCAGAAATGCTACGATGGTGGCAACCATCCACTGTTGACCGCCCTGTAGAAGCGCGTTTGAGATCGCTGTTGTGACATCATCAGGTTTCATTGAATTACTCCTTGTTTCTTTTGTAGCATCCGCCATCCGGTTGACAAGATGCGTTGGTCTCCAATGTTATTGGGTAGAGGTGGCCTCCGGTACTTCTGCGCGTCCACCAGTGATAAGGGTGTAAGCAGTAGCGATTGCTCCCATGATCGCAAACAGGGCAGTGGTTACATAGGCTAATCCTACAGCCCACTGTGTATTGCTGCTCGTGACCAGCCAATTGCTGAGGCTCTCAAATGGTCCACCCGCGGCGGCGGAATTGAACTGAACGCCGAAGATGTAGGGTACGAAGTAGAACAAAGCCCCGAGGGCTATTAAGCCTGTCACGATACGAAATTCACGCAGGTTATGGTCGGGGTCGCCCATCAATTTGACCAGCAGTACGGCAAACAAACACGCAGCGGCCAATCCTCCGGTGATTGGTAGTTGATCGGCACTAACAACATCCGGGAATAAGAACATAAAGCTTAAGACGACACCCGAGATGATCAGAAAGTCACGTATCCCGACGTAGATCAGCCAGAGCAGGTCAGCGCCCAGCCGCAGGGTGAAACGCTCGATCATATCCAGGATGTAGGGGCGGCCCAGGTGCAGCCCCAACAGGGCCAACCAGATAGCCGGTAGGATAGCAGCGAGTGTTCCTTCCAGAAACTGTTCTAGACCCGAGTTGATTCCTCCAACGATTGCATTGGTAAGGTCAGTTACTGACATGTTAAAATCTCCTCACTATTGTTTGTGTTCAAGGGCGCGATAATGCTTTTTCACTTTTTCAACTGAAAAGCGGAACAGCCATGGGGCCGATAAATCGGCGGTGGGCACGATAAATCGGCCCCTACGGATGACCGGAATATGTTGATAAAAGTCATAATCGCGCCCCTATCGTTCAAATGCTGACCTTTTCCGTCACGACATGGTCAGCGCCAATTACTTTGATTGATGGACAAAGGTAGGCCAGGTCACAGCGCAGGCAGCGACTGGCCTCGCGTTGCGCCTGTTCCTCGGTGAAGCCCAGAGCGAATTCAGTTGACCGATCTCGTGAAGCTGCTGCGCCTTCTCTTAGAGGCATGACTTCACGTGGTGTAGGTCGTAGGTCCAGTGTAATGTGACTGCCTGGCGGCAACGTGGAGACGGTCTGGAACTCATCCTCCGGCAGTTCGGTAATCTCCCGCAGCGCGATATGGCTGAGATAGGCATGAATAGACCTGGCGGCCAGCCTCCCGTGTTCGGCTGCATGAATAATTGACTTCGGACCGTAGGTGACATCACCTGCTGCAAAGACTCCTGGTGCGCCTGTAGCCAGGGTCTGTGGGTTGATCAGCAGACCACCCCACGGGGCAACACCGACGCTTGTTCCTTCAGGTAAGAAAGATGGATCAGGCGCCTCACCAATTGCGACGAGCACGATATCAATCGGGATGTCGAATTCGGTACCAAGTACAGGTACAGGCTTGCGGCGTCCCTTTTCGTCTGGTTCGCTCAGAGCCATATGCTGGCAGCGCACGCCCTTCGCCTGTCCTTCAGATGAAAGTATCTGCACAGGTGCAACGAGTTCGTGTAGCTCAATGCCCTCGGCAATTGCTGCGCGTACTTCTTCAGCCTGGGCAGGCATCTCGACGCGGGTACGACGATAGAGAATATGAACATTACGCGCACCAGCACGCAGGGCTGACCGCGCAGCATCCATGGCCGTACTACCACCACCTACAACCGCGACATTGCCTTCAAGTTTAGTTTCTGGATTGAGATTGAAGTCCTTAAGAAAATTGGTTGCTGGAATGACTCCATGCGCATCTTCGCCAGGGACGCCTAAGCGCTGGCTGCGTTGCGCACCTACGGCCAGCAAAACGGCATCATATTCTCGCTCCAATTCTTCGAATTCGACATCGCGTCCAATGGCAGTGTTAAGTCGAATGTCTACGCCAAGTTCGCGCATGCTTTCGATGTCGCGATTCAATTCTGCGCGCGGCAGGCGATAATCGGGAATACCAATAGTCATCATGCCACCTGCGACCGGCATGGCATCAAGGACGGTCACCCTGTAGCCCCGGCGTGCGAGATAGTAGGCAGCGCTAAGCCCAGTAGGGCCTGCGCCGACAATCGCTACACGTTCGGAGAGCCAGCGTTTTGGTGGCGTGATCTTGCGCGTTTTCTGTGTAGCATGATCCGTTGCGAAACGCTTCAGATCACGGATGGCGATGGGCAAGTCAAACTCACCACGACGACACTCGTCCTCACAAGGCGCTGTGCAGACGCGCCCGCAGATTGCTGGGAAAGGGTTGGGTTCGGACGCTACCTTAAACGCTTCATCGTAACGACCCTGGGCGATCAGGCTGACATACAAGCCTGCATTGGTGCCGACAGGACAGGCAGCCTGACAGGGTGCTCGCAAGTCTTCTTTCCGCTCACCAAGCCATGTGCGCCAACTTTGCCAGGTTGCCTGGCGTTCGGCAACATGCCAGTCGTGTCCCTCGCCCCACGGCTGTTCGCCTGGCTCTTCAGGGAAAGCGCGCGTGTAGGCATCAAGAGGTTGCCAGCCGTTTTCTGGCGGCAGATAAGACACAGGACCTGATTGGGCAAATACCAGTTCCTGCACACTGGTCTCAATGGTGATCGCGTTGGTGGGGCATTCCTGCGCGCAGACCTGGCACCCAATGCATTGCGACACCTGCACCGGTGCCAGCATCATCCACGAACGGGCTGCGTAATCGCCAGGAATAGGAGTGAGCAGTTCTTCCGGCAGCCCCAATTCTCCTTCGCCCGATGGGCGCGTCATATCCAGACAACGCACAGGGCAAAGGTCCATACAAATACCACAATTGATACACGTTTGATGGTTGACCTGAAAACGATAGGCCATTCCAACCTCCTTCAGGAATGAGAGCAACTCACCCTTGTGATACCTGAGTATGTGGGGATGGGTGCTGTTCCCTAAAACTAATAAGTACAATTGCTTACTGTGAGTAAGAATATATCGATGTCATCACAAACTAATCACGATAAATGGGAAGAGTATCACAAACGGCACACAACGATGAGGAAGAGTATCACAAGCAGCACACAACGATGAGATTTTGCGTGATTCTGGAAAGGTGTAGGCGAGGATAAATCGGCGGTTGGGCACGTTGAACCGGCCCCTACGTTCCGTTTTCGTCACCTGATCCCACTTGGTCGATTGCCTACAGCTTGATCCTGCTTACGCGCAAAGCGTTCAGGATTACAATCACGTCAATACCTTCTTGTAAAATGGCTCCTGCCGCAGGGGTAATAAAACCAAAAGCAGCGAAGAGCATTGCAATACCACTCAACCCCATTCCCACCCAAATGCCTTGCAAAGCCACACGCATTACCATACGCCCCAGGCGAACCGCCCTGACTACGCGCAAGATATCTGTCGAGAGCAATACGGTGTCGGCGGCAGTTGCGGCGGCAGTCAATCCCTGAGAACCAAGAGCCATTCCGACCGTAGCTGTTGCCAGCGCTGGAGCATCGTTAATTCCATCGCCGACCATGAGTACACGATGGCCCTGTTGCTCCAACCCCTGAACGATACGCAGTTTGTCGTCGGGCAAACAACGGGCAATGACACGGTCAACTTTCGCCACTTCTCCGATCTGATGAGCCACAACATCGCTATCTCCGGTTAGCAGTATGGTTTCCTTGATACCCGCCGACTTTAATTCAGAAGAAAGCCGCGCTAAGTCTGCGCGAGGAACGTCCTCAAGTACGAGTAGTCCTGCGATTTGATGATCGACAGCAATGAAACTGCAGATCTGGCCTGCATCGACAAGACGTTTTCGTTCTGCAAGCAATGAAAGCGGAACAGAGATATCTAGATGTCGCATGAACGTGTGATTGCCGACTGCGACAGCCACCAGATCGTTCACACTATGCCATTCCACCTGGCAATCATCAGGAATGATGGGGACACGACCTTGCACTCCTTTCCCAAAGATCTCTTCAAAATCAGTCGCAGGGCTGAGTGGCAAATCACGCTCCAGGGCTGCATCGGCAACTGCACGCGCCAGGATATGTGTTGAGAGTTGTTCTATCGAGGCGGCAAAGCGTAAGAGCGTATTCTCTCCAAAGGCGCAAGGAGCGAGGGCGGGGGCAAGCCCCGACCCTACTATATTTTGACCACCATGTTCAGTCAGGATGATGGCGGTTACTTTAGGGATTCCAAGGGTGAGGGTTCCTGTTTTGTCAAAGACGGCAATGTCTACCTCGCCGAGTTGTTCGATGGCTGCTCCACTCTTAGCAATAACACCGTTACGCGCGGCCTGGTCGATACCAGACATGATGGCAATCGGCGTCGCCAGGATCAGCGGACATGGGGTCGCCACAACCAACACTGCCAGGGCAAAGACACTATCTTTCGAAATTGCCCATGACAGGCCAGCGAGCGCAATCGCCACAATGGTAAATCCGACGGCATAACGGTCAGCCAGGCGATGAATGGGAGCTTTCTGCTTCTGAGCTTCCTCTACCAGGCGCACAATCTGAGCATACTTGCTTTCAGCACTGCGTTTGCTGGCGCGCACCTCAAGCACACCATCTAGATTCACACTGCCGGAGAGAACCAGCATACCGGGAGTTTTGCGCACAGGCAAGGGTTCACCCGTCAGATCTGCCTCACTGATGCTGGACGAGCCAGAGGTGACGATGCCATCAACGGGGATTAATTCACCAGGTTTGACGACAATCACCATATCCACGTCGACAGCTTCTGCGGGAATACTGGTGAGCTGGTCACCTTGCCAGATATGTGCCGTGCGAGGAGCGTGTTCGGCAAGTGTCGATAATGATGTGCGCGCCCGTCGCAGAGCAAATGCTTCGAGCGCCTCTCCACCAGAAAGCATGAGCACAATAAAAGCGCCCGCAAGATATTCTTGCAAGAGGAGGGAACCAGAGATAGCGAGTATGGCAATAAAATCGACGCTAAACTCCCTATGGATGATATGTTTCAAGGTATCCCAAAGTAATGGGATGCCACCCATCAGCACGATCACTAGAAGCGCCCAGTTGGCAAGATCTGTACGCCCAACGAGCCACAGCACGAGGCTTACCAGCAATAGCACCACTGCGCCAAGTGGAACTGGATAGTTCCTGACAGCTTGCCAGAATCTATGTGGCAAGGATTGCTGAGTAACTGCTGTTTTCGCCTGCTCCGCAGCACTCTCGATGACGTTTCCTGTTTGAGTTGCAGGTTTATTGCTGGGATCTATATTGATCATCTTAAGGTAGCCTCTTTTCTTTCGTAGATCACTTTATACAGTGTAGTATCATAAAATCACATAAGGGTTACGACCCTTTGAGCAGAAGTCACAATTGACTCACGAAAGCATAAAGATTGTTAATTTGCGGAAAGGCTACAGGGGAGCGAGATAGCGAAACTCAATCTTTTGATCGAGTGGTCTATTGAAGAAAGCAAGGATGTTGCAGATGCTGATTGTGAGGCGGCAGGGGTGAGAAATTGTAAAGTATCAGAAACTTAATGCAGAGTATATCTCGCCAAAGAAGCGGCTTGGTACTGTCGCCAGTAATTGAGTCTTCGTAAAGCCGTTCTGGCGTGAGAGCGATTCCCATGTTCCATAAGAGAGTGGATAGGGTACCCACATGTTGCCACGGTCGGCATTGTATTCTACCAGGATGAATCGTCCACCTGGACGCAGGTAGCTACGTATCAATTGTAAGACAGGGTCTTTGTGGCGCACGAAATGGAGAGAGTTGGCCATTATGATACCGTCTAGCGTTGGAAGTTCGAGGCGCCGGGTAAAGTCCGCGGTTATGTAATGGACGGTGGTTGTGGGAAAGTTGGTGCGCATGGCTGTTTCTTGATCTTTAAGCGCTCTCTGGTCTTTGTCGATTGTGTAGATATGGCCTGTTGGTCCGATCAGGTCGGCCATGGCCAGGGTGAAGGCACCTGTGCCTGAGCCGAGGTCGGCCCATATGCCGCCTTTTTCTGGTATGCCTTTTTGTAGCAGGTTTACGTGATCTTTGTGGTTCAAAAAAATGGTCCGCTTTCGCTTGATTATGTTTTCGCGCCGCCTGCGGCGGCTAAAAAAGAGTAAAAAAGAATTTTTCGGGGACACCCCGAACCCCGGCAAAGGACTTCGTCCTCTGCACTCCTGTTAGAGCAAATGACCTAGCAAAAACATTTCGTACCCCAGCAAAGGACTTCGTCCTCTGCATTCCTGTGAGAGTAAGGCGACGGTTCATACTATTATAAAACTTTATATGTGTTGATGATAAGAGCGGTATTGCTGGTTACGCTATTTTCTTGACAGTCGGCTTAAGGGTGTATAGTATTGAAGAGAGAGCGGGTAATGAGACCTGCCGAACCCATCATTCTGGGAGGTGCAATGTTGCCCCAAAAAGAGTGTTACCTCATACTGGGCGGAGCAGGCCTGGTTGGAAAACAAATTGCGCACCGCATTGCTACTGACAACAACCTGTCTCCCCGTAAAATCGTGATTGCCTCGTTGTACAGTCATGAACTTGAAAATGCTTTAGCTTATTTACGCAAAGCACCAGGTGATAAGTCAATTGAGTGGGCTGGGGAACATGGCAATATATTCGTGCGTAACGAATATGCGGACGCAAACCCCAAAGAGTTACTTGTAGATCCTACACACCGAGAAGCATTATTCGCGGACCTATTCGACAAAATTGAGGATGCCTACGAGCATTCTCGCCTGGTCACTATCATACGGAGACATCAACCGGATGTAATTATAGATAGCATTAACACTGCAACCGCTATTAGTTATCAAAACCTTTATACGGCTTCGAACCAGGCCAGAAAACAGGTGCAAGACCTTATAGAGTCAGTTCGAATGAGCAATGTACAACGCGCTTACGATAAAACAGAACAGACTAGCCTGGCGCTTTATGAACTGCTGTTGAGCCAATCTTTGCCGGAACTGATTCGCCATGTGTTACTGCTGAATAAAGCAATGGTCGAGGTTGGTACACGCCTTTACTTGAAGATCGGTACAACCGGTACTGGCGGCATGGGGTTGAATATCCCATACACTCATAGCGAGGATAAGCCCTCCGCCCAGTTAATAACCAAGACAGCGGTTGCCTTTGCGCATACCGGCCTCTTGTTCTTAATGGCTCGCACCGCGGGCGGCCCAATTGTGAAGGAGATCAAGCCTGGGGGTCTGATTGGTTATGCTGATGTCACCTGCCGAAAGATACCAGAGCGCGGCAGAAGCGGTAAGTTCATGTATCGCTATACCGGAAAAACCGAATGGCTGGATGGATCCCTGGAACTGCATCAGCCTGAAAGTATGTATGGAAACCTGGGAGAACTCGAACTGCCGATCATTGACACTGGCGAGAATGGCCTGTTCACCAAAGGCGAATTTGAAACGATCACGGCCCTTGGCCAGATGGAGTTCATCACGCCAGAGGAGATCGCACACGAAGTTGCAATGGAGATTCAGGGCAGCACAACGGGAAGAGATGTGATTGCTGCCATCGACGGGGCAGTGATGAATCCCACCTATCGAGCGGGTTACCTACGTCACCGCGCAGTGGCCGAGCTTGAACGTTTAGAGGCAGAGACAAGTACGCATAGTGTGGCGTTAGGGCATTTGGGGCCTCCGGAGATTTCCAAGCTGCTCTGGGAGGCAGAGTTGTTGAAACTACGATACGAAACGTTACGAGCTGTGCTGAAACATCAGCCTGAGGAACTTTCCGAGGAACTCTCTGAACTGATCCAGTCAGATGAGTTTGATCAGATGTGCCAAACAATCATTTCTCTCGGGTTGCCCATTCTGCTACCGGATGGCAGGCAGATTATACGTGGCCCTCGTATAAGCATTCCAGAGAGGATCGAGCCTGATGTGAGGATCACAGAAAAGGATGTGGATGCGTGGGCGCAGAAGGGCTGGGT
>Ga0070706_100000615_pt1 | contig 41174 bp, 34 predicted proteins | sample KBSK5501metaG_FD_65476 | JGI IMG/M metagenome (GOLD analysis project Ga0070706, IMG submission 65476) | Corn, switchgrass and miscanthus rhizosphere microbial communities from Kellogg Biological Station, Michigan, USA - KBS K5-50-1 metaG | ecosystem: Host-associated > Plants > Roots >... | reverse complement strand
TGCATGTGCGTTAGGGTTTGTGGTAATAGAGATTCGATGCCTGATTTACTCACTACTCAACAAGTCGCTGACAGGCTGGGTGTAAGTGCCAGCCGAGTGCGTCAGTTCATTCTCGAAGGCCGTCTGCCGGCGATAAAGCTCGGTCGCGATAACCTTGTCCGAGAAGAAGATTTAAGGCTGGTCCAGGATCGCAAAGCCGGACGGCCTTCAGACAGGGACGACAAATCGGCAAAACAAGATCGAGTCAAACATAAGAAAAGATAGCATCCGGTTCTTTCATTGCCCACTGGCTTGGCTAGTTGCGACCAGACCGCTTCTGCCACGCGTCATATCGCTAATTTGCGCCGAACCGTTTTCTTCAGCAGGTAACCCGCCTCGCCTCGCCCACTCCGTTAGTGCATCCTCATCAAAGCGAATCTGACGAGGGCCAAGACGGACGACCGGAATTATTCCCAACCTTGCCAGTTCATAAAGCCTTGCTAACGAAACGCTCAACACCTCAGAAGCTCGTTTTGCCTGAATCAATCGCATTCCCCTTGTCCGCTCCACTCATAAAAGTTCCGCCTGACGACGAGGACTCTCAAAGCCCATGCCACAACCTCATCGGGCTGTCTGAATCGTGATCTGACGGTGGAACGAAAACAATCAAGGATCTAATTGGTGAGAAATACCCTGACGAAAGCGACCCCGTTGTAAAACACTTCACGGTATGTATTTCACAACACTGGTCTCTCTCCACAAACCAAGACGCTGTGTTGATCTGCTACTTGCTCCTTTCGTCGACGCAAATGAAAAGACCAATTTCAATTGAGTATAACCACAGCTCCTCGATCTGCTTCGCGACTCGGCCTGCGACAAACAGTCCGATTTCCAAATGCTCTGTTAACCCTGGATTCGTTAAGTTTGCGCTTCCGACGTAAGCCCGCGTCCCATCGCAAACGCAGAACTTTGCATGCGAGCCGAGTTTTGTTGCGTCTGTGACATTAGCAACTGAGCAGAATAAACGAAGCGAGCCTAACGCGCCTTGACGGAAGGAAGAAACATCTATCGTGTCCAGACTGCGTCTAGTGCTAACAACATCGACGTTAACGCCGCGTTTTAGACCAGCCTTAAGAGCGATCGCCATCGGCCCGCTCGATAGGCCATAACCCTGTTGGAGGAACGGCGCTGAAATTACAACGCGTTCCTGTGCTTGCGCTAGCAATTGGGTCAGAACGCCTAACGTCGTGCGACAGCGGGTCCGGTCGGCGAGGACATTACCAAAGGGCTCTGGCGGTGTGATGACTAACTCAACCGATGAATCTTCTTCGGAAGACATCTACTCAGATAATGTCAAAGTAGGATCAAAGTAGCCCACTTTAATTTGTCCCAGGTGTTGATCGTAACCACCAAACAGAAATGCGCGACTGAGATTCAGATTGAAGAAACGGCAACTGGTTTCCGCAAGATGCGTGCAAGCATGGCAGCTACCCTCATGATCGTAACACACCGGATCATAAACACACCGCCTTGTGTCTCGTATAGTCCTTAGCCATTCAACCAGCGTTTGTTCAAAGAGGGCCGTTAGAGCTCCTATCGTCGCTCCCGAGCGATGATTAGAATAAACAGCGAGAGTCAAGGCGCGGGGCAATATGTATTCAGACAGACTAGTGCTGTCCAGTCCGCACAGGAGTCCGGCTTGTCGCACACACAAGTGACTAAGCGTATGCAGCAAGCCGAAAACCATTCGCGCTTGCGGGCGGTCGTTGCGAAGCGTTGTGTAAAGTGGAGCATCAGCCAATAACTGGACGAAGTAAGCACGTTGGGCCATTTCAGGGTCTGTCCCTGCTGGCAAAGTAGGCGGATAACCATTGCGGGTTAACCATGCGCATAAGCGATGCGGATCAAGCGACAGCCATAAGGCATCAGCTTGAACCTGATCGACAAAAATCGGGTACTTACCTTGATGTTCGGGTTGCGGCGAAAACGGATTGAGACGACATTGATTCGGTGTGTATTCAACACGACTATAACCGAATGTTGCCGTAAGAATCGGAAAATCTGTGATCAAGGTGACGCGTGACAGGCCTATCCTACGACTTGTTGAAGCCGCAGGCTCGTAAGAAGCGTCGCCCTCTTTATCATAAAGGTTGATGCTCATATTTGCTTCCAACGGCATCACAGCTTCCAGCATCTCCTGACCTGTGCGTTCCCAAATGCCGCGAGCAACTCCGCTACGTTGAACGACGATCTCACCAATGCCAATTGAAGATGTCGAACGCTGTAATCCCCGCCGCTTTTGGTGTAAGGCTTGTATTTCTTCGGCTAGTTTTTCGGCGGTCATTTCACCGCGATCGAGAAGCTCAGTTAACGTATCAACTTCGCTACCCGTCAGACCACCTGTGCTGTCAGGTTCGTCCCTGGTTGATATTGTCGGTCTAAAGTCTGCAAGCGGCCTGTTCACTACCTCCGCTAACTGTAGAAATTTGGCCGCCGCGATGAACTCCCATCCCGTAACCCCCAAGAAAGCATCCAGATCGCGATTTGGAACATTGAGTAGAACTGCGGTGTGAGGATAATACGTGCGACCTGCCCTGTGAACTTCAATATTCATTTCCCGCAACTTGTTATCTACTCCGGGCCACTGACAGGCGGGACAGAAGCTTGCAAAGACCGTTAATTGAGTGCTACATCCTCGATTGCGACAGACCCAGCGAAAATTAGATATGCGTTCGCTTGCGCGCGTGTCTAGCGCCATGTTTCTGGAATCTTTACAGCGATTGCACTGCGGTGGCAATAGTGGTTGCAACTCACCGCACCGATGAACTTTGATGAACCGAAGTTGAACTAGAGAGTCGAGTCGGCACTGCCGGCATCGTCGAGTTAGATTATCTTGAGAGTCCTGACTAATTATTCGACCGCATGACCTATTTTGACACCAAAACACTCTCGGAAATAGATCTGCACGAACTTCAACGGGATCGAGAAGCACAAAACTTCCGGGATCTCTTAAAACATCGTCTCTCAGGCCCGGACGATATTCGGATTCCCAAGCGATTGCTTGAGCCTGAATCTTCCGTAGCACAATGTTCAAGTTGAAGTCTGTGCGAGAGTTGCCGCGAATGTTTTGTACTCGTGCGATTGTGGCGGCACGTTCGAAGTCAAATGTCCTGCCGGGCAGAAAGCGATGCATTATCTGCTGCTTGCTGCGCCTCATGATGCGTCCCATGTGTTATGTCACCGTTTTATGATTGACCCATAAGCGCGGCCCATTGTGTTCCACGACTGTCCAACTCGATGTTCAAAGTCTCATCTACGTCTCGTAAGCTTGTCATCGGCTTAGGAATCAGCGCATCTGAAACCCATTCCACATCTGGTCTCGCAGAGAGGATGAAGTCATATAGGAATTTTTGCACACGACTTCTTATCTCATCGCGAAAAGTAGTCTCCGCAACTCCGTCAGCCTCAGTTACTAGATAAGCCGCCTCAAGAAAGGACGTGAATTGATCAGGCGTGATACTGCCCTCACTTATTTTCTGCTTAACATGTTCAATCCGGTAGTATCTACCGCCACTACCACCCGCTTCCGGTGAGTTTGAAAGAATCTGCAATAGGACTCCCATAAAAAGTCCCGGCATGGTGCGTTTTATGCTAAATCTCGCCCAACGATTAATTGCTACCGGTTCCACTAATTGCCCGATGAATTCGTGGTACTTTGCGAAGTAAGTATAGTGGCTTTGGTCGCGTTCGCGCGCTGGATGAAGACATGTCAAGACAACGCCAACATGGGAACGACCGACACGGCTCGATGCTTGGATGTATTCAGCGGTTTGGCGCGGCATACCATAGAAAATCATAGCGTTCAGGCGATCAACATCGACTCCGTGGCTAATCATGCTCGTCGCGAGCACAGCATCGGCGGGCCCGTTGGGAGGGGATGGCTGTTCAAGACGTTCTAAAATCCGTGTCACATTGTCAGTGCTTGTTCCGCCTGTCATACCTTGCAGTTCGACTGGCACGTAGCCGTCGCGCTCAAGATTCGGGTTTACATCTCCGACTATGTCCGTTTGGATTGAATCGAGTTCACGATTAGCGAGAAAGTAAGTAAGGGAAGTGACGTACGGATCGAGCAACTCTGACCACTGCGCAGAACCCGGCATAATAGCTCCGCCATAAGGATTTACCGAACCGGCTGTAACGCGTTGTAAGTCCTGTACGGAACGGTGGTAGAGTTCGATGAGTTCCAACACAGTATTGAAGATTGTCTTATTGTGCGGAATGAGACCCACGAATAAGCGTTGGGGATGTTCTTGGGTTTGCGCGTAAAATGAGTTCCCTTGGGTAGGTCCAGGGCCTGGGAACACCCGAGCTTCTTCGCGCCCATAAAGATGTTTGACCTGTCGTTCGAAAGCTTCGATCGTCGCGGATGACGCTATGATCTTCAGCGGTTGCGTTTGACCGAACTGGCGTTGCAATTGTTGCGTGAAAGTTTCATAGTGACCGTCGAAAGTTCCTAACCCTTCCTTCAGTAAGTGCAATTCGTCTTGAATGAACAGTGTTGGTCCTGATAAGCCACGTGGTACACCCGGTTTAAGTAATTGACCGTTTTCACAGTCCTTTTGACAACATCTGCCTTTGTAGTAGCCGTGTTTTTCACACGCACCATCAACCTGCCCAAACACTAACGCCAGTTTGCGTTGATTGCCTATGCTCGCGAGCTTGTCAATAGTCCCAACGATAACGCTCGGCAAATAGCGATAGATTTCATTATCAACGACATAGACGGGAATCTGCCCCTGTGGGAATTCGCAGCTTTGATTGGTGCAACGATGAATCACGCGCACCCTGTCGATATCAAAATCAACTTGCACGCTCTTTGTACGGCAAGCAGGACAAGTAACAACACGCTTCCAATTCTGACGCTTCGTTATATCATTAGCTAGACTCCAAAAAACTCTGTTCTCGTAAGAGGAACTTTGTACCTTATCGGAATTGACTATTTCATTCGGTGTCGCTTCTTTCCCAACAAAGTACCCGACCGCAAAGCCTGCGACCTTTTTTCCATATAGGCGCTCGTCCTTTTGTTCACGACGCACAAGTTCGGCCATCCCGATCACGTCTGCTGCGCGCTGAGTTTGCTGTAGAGTTAGTAATCGTAAGGGAAATCGTGTCCAGGCCGTGACACCCGCTGATTTGCCTCGCAAACGATCGAAAAAGCAATGAAAAATTAGCATTGCAAGGTAGGCTTCTGTCTTGCCGCCACCTGTCGGGAAGTAAATAATATCAACCACCTCGCGCTCGTCCGCACCGAGACTTTGCGAGTCGTTCAAACCGGCGACGCCGGGTATTTGGCTAACGAGAAAAACGATCTGAAATAATCGCCAAGCTCTTTTTTGTTTGTTCGAAGGAAGATTTTGGGTGCCAGATCTTAAGAAAGTCTCGTTTGTAAGTTGAAAGGCAAGCCTCACATCTGAATTATCACGTATGAGAGCAAGTCCTCGTCGGAAGCTTAAGATCTCATCTTCAAATAGCTGCCTGTCCTTGTCGAAGCTGCTGCCGAACTGTTCCTCCCAGTCTGGGTCAGTAACAATATAGACATCACGTTCGGCGTCCCAAACCGTGATGTAGCTTTCCATCGCACTCGCAATCCGCTCAAGCGCAGTCATTGGATCAGTAGCTAATTCCTGGAACTTCGCCTCCGGCAACTCTCGAGTTGTGTAGCGCTTTTGCTCACAGATCGGTGTATGCGTCGTCACAAAGGTGTTAGTTTCCTCGTTGCGTTCCACCGCACAGTTGAATCCACGCCCCCAGAGTTCACGGTTGTAGCGAAAACCACGCGGCGCAAGCTCCAGTTCAAATGGCTCGATTGTTCCTCCTTCAAAGGCGAAAAATGCACCGGTGTCAAACAGAAACGCTTCTATGTTTGGATTGTCGCGCCGTCTGATGGAACTAAGGGTTTGAGCTGGAGCTTGTTGAGGTGAGAGATTGACGAATGCGAATTGTAAGACCCGCTCGTTTTCATCTGGGGTCTGACTGGGACGAATTTCTAACCTAGCTTCCCACTTCCACTGCGGAATTACATTCGCTTTCAGCGATTGAAGGAAAGCATTGTATGTCTCTTCGGAAACTAATGCAGTTTCAGGCACATTAACCTGAGCCGCGGGGTCTCCATCTGTACGAATGCGGTTCGGATCGTCCAGAGCTACTTGTTGTGCTCTTGTGGTTTCGACGTCGAGAGCTGATTGCAATTGGGAAAGGTCAGCGGTCCACTCTCCATCTATGTCTCTATCCATTATGACGGGCGCATTGGCGCTACAGTGAACTTTGCGAAAACGGATGAACAAAGAATCTTTGGATGTCCGTGAGCGACGACGGTCCTTTGCACTCTCTGTTGCGTCCGGTGATTCTTGATCAACTCGTTCCGCTTCCTTTTCTTGTTCGGTCGCTTGAGTGGTCTCGTCGTCCGCATTAACGATCTGATCCGCTGCAATAACGGCGGGAGAGTTCGTCGCTGGCTGCCTTATCTGCCCTTCGCTGCCTTCACTACTTCCCTCAGCGTCCGTTCTCACTTGTCGTCTCTGATGTTCACGCTGCTGGGCTAACGTTGGAAACACTCGGTAGTAGCAATCCCAGGTCAGTGTAATGATGGAGGCTACACGGTCAATGTTTGGCTGTAGCCGAAAATCAGCGCCAAATGCGACAGGTGCCAACTTGTTAAGCAACTCGCGGAGGTAGCTAGGTTCGTTCACTCGCTCCACTAAGTCACTGGAACGTGGCCTCAAGTTACCAATGAAATAAACATCGCGTGGCGGATTGTACACACACTCATCCGTCAAGCGACCAGATGCTCGGCCGCATATTCGCTCCACAAGGTATTCCGCTAGGAGAGTCTCCTCAGTATTGCGGTCAGGGTTCGCTGACATTGCGGCCATAAGTTTCTAGCCTTCTAGTTTGCCCAAATTACTTCGCAGCAAAAGTTCCTCAAGAACTTCCACGTTTCTAACCGTAAGCACGATCAACGAACTTCTCAGATCGCCAAAAGTCAAACCAAGTGCCTCATCAATAGCTTCGTCATCATTACCCGTATCAACGCCAGCGGCCTGTTGTTCAAGCCACCTATTTAGGGTATTTGCAAACGCTCGATGCTTACCCCGTAAATAAATTGCCGCAGACTCAATCCTTTTGTAATGCTGCCGCACATAATCCAAGCCAAGCACGTCCGCAAGTCTCCGCAAATCCTTTCCGTCTTGAGGACATAATACCTGTCCTTGCAGCCACGACCTCACGGCGGCAGTTGACGTGAGCGTACTACCCTTTCCGTTCAATAGCTTAAGCAAATCATCTAGGGTTCTTGTTCCGCCATCGCGCCACCGTTGATAAGCATTGACAAAGTCGGTTCGCCATCGCTCAATGAGGGCAAGATGCAGCATCATCGAGGGATGTTGATGTACTCGCGAGATCAACAACTCGTAGAAGTTCTGGCGTCGTTGACCGTGAATAAGCACAACACGATCACCGGGCCGCACTGATTCCACGTAACGTTCATCGGACTTGAATTGGCCCGGCCTAATGACATTGATCATCTCATCGTGCGCATAGGTTATAGACGAACCATTTTCAAAAGATAATCTTACGGCTTTGTCACACCAGGTCTCGTACTCAGCTAAATGAGTACCATTCGCCGACTCACTGAAGATAGGACCGTCATCAAACGATACGTCTTCATCGACTTGCAGTAATTTCGCGATCTCTGTTACTGGATCGTCCGGTTGCCAAAGTGTTTCAACTCGTGTTCGTGTCTTACGTCCGGCGGACTTCACATTAAGGTCGACTGGATCATTAAACTTTAAGCGGGTCAAACCGTTGACCGTTGTTCGCGGAGCTGGTTTCTTGCTAAGCCGTCCCAGTACTTGAGTCAGCCGTGCGAAATCGGGCGAAATCGCCTTTCCCCATTCATCACTGCGATGTCTCAATGCGCCGATCTGGTGCGGGTAAATTAGGACATCCAGGAAGTCGTGAACCAGTGCAGGCAGCAGTTTTGGCGTTAGCTGTGCGCTTGGCAACCCAACCAACAGGGGATGCCAATTGAGAGACTTATCAACGTAATTCAATTCAAAGCCCTCAACTGGACCCACGGAACGTTGACGAACAAGGCGGCGCAATTCATCCAGAGTCAGCAACCACGTTCTCAGGCCCCGAAGATCTGGCGCCGATATTTTGTGGTAGGCAAGCAGAGAAAGCTCAAAGAGCTGCTTCTTGCCTCGCCCGCTGAAGATGATTAACCGAGCTTCGTTGGCCGGAGGTTCCTCAAAGCATAAATTGCTAAGCGCATTCCAGAAGAAAGAACCGTTCTGCTTGATGAGTTCTGTCGCCTGATCACATGTTGCGACTATCTTTTCCAGTTCCGATGCAAGTTGGGGATCAACATTATAGGAATAATCTTTGAAGCGCTCACAGCCGTTTCGGAGCTGAGTGAACGATTTTATACCCCACATTTGTGCTGCTTCGGCTTCATAAAAATCGTAAGGAACAAACAAGGACTCTAGCGCCCTCAGGTAACTCCAATGTTGATGAAGCGCGTCCTTACCGAACCGTCCTGGATTGCGGCGGGCTTCCCTCACCAGCAGTTGATTCGCGCTTCTCAAAACGTCCGCTAGTTTATCTACTTCGATACCGTCCAGGACGTAAGGTTGCAATTGCGTAGGGCATTCGGAGAGTAAAGATAAACTTTCAACATTTCCGGCTGTCACACTGCACTTGCGGGGCGGCCACTTAAACACCTCAGCGAACTTTTCGAAAACTGAAACGCACTCCGATAACGGGTTTAGTCCCCAAGCAACAACCGGAATCTTATGACGCTCAGCTTGTTGGAGTAACGTTTGAAGCCAGATAGCCTTATGCGATTCATCTATATCGATCGCTATCCACGCGGGTCGATATTGCTCTATCAGCTTCTCTGGATCGGACGGAGCGTAAGCTGTGACTATTCTAGGTAATTCAGAGATGGCAGTTCTGATACCTGTCTTGGATACCCCAACAGTCCATCCCAAGGCCTTCTTCTTAATCTTTAACGCGAAGGTTTCGGATGCTGTTCGATAAGCTTTTCTTAATGTTCCTGCCCCCCTACTTATATTCTGCTGTCGAAACGCATCCGCCAAGTTCAAGCCTGCTCCTTTCACGGCGGTAAGTTTAAGCTGTTCGCGTATTCCAACGGTCGAGCCACAATACAACACTACTTGACTGCTAATATCTTGGTCGCTCCCGCCAGAGTCGGAGCCTATCAACGCTGTAGCGAGAAGAAAGGCAGGCCGGCGAGGCTGATAATCTGGCAACAAGAGAAAGAGTCGATTTCCCCCAACGAGGGCGGCTGAGATTAAGCGTGCGCTCAACTCGTCGATGACATCAGGAGGGTCTTCATGCTCGCCAAAGCTTAGGCGTCGATCATCCCACAAATACTTAAAGGGACTCCCATGACAACCAGGGAGAGTTGTAAACGCGTTCGTAATTGAATCTAACATCGTTAGAGGAAAGAATCCGCAGACTCAATTCTTGGTAAGCACAATGTCAACGACGACTCGCGGAAATTACTTTTCCATTTGGAGTCACACCGCATAGCGATTCAAATCGGATGATCGTTAGCATGCTCTTCGAGTTGAGTCTTGGGTAAATGCACATCAATGATTTACGCAACACATCCGCATCGGTCATGCCCTCTCGCCGGGCATCGTCATTAGTGAGTTCTGAGAATTTCTTGTGAACTGTTTCTACGATACGCACGGTCATCATTTCTTTGTCACTCCGAAGAACAAGAAGACCAGGCTCGAACTGCTTAATTCCGGGTCGAATCGTCGCTGTCTTATTTCCTCGTCGTACTTCCGAGATGAATTCTGGAAAAAGCCTCAAGGACTGAGGATCACCGTGCCAATATGGTTTAGTCATGGCTTTACAGAACTCCTTTCCAGGAATAATCTCCTGTTCCCAAGCACTGCTCAAGTGAATCACTAAATCAGGACGGAGCGAGAAAACAAAATTAGAGCTGTGTGGGGCGGCGGCAATCAGAGTTGCGCCAAACTTGCGAACTATGGACTGGATATTATGACTTACTACATTGGCAGTCACAGGATCTAGGTTGGCGCAAAACTCGTCGGCCAACCAGACATTTTTCTCGGCTGCGATCAGGCAAGCTAACATAGCCCGATACTTCTGTCCTGCGCTCAGCTCCTTGAATCTCTTGAGGTAGAGAAAGGCTTCTGATAGTCCAGCAAGGCTTAATAGGTACAGTGCGAAGTGGAAATCCTTATTGCCTAGGATTTCTATCAGCGGTTTTCTGGAACGTGGCTCTGAAAAGCTGCCAAGTTTAGCCAGTCGCGGTATTTTTACTTCTCCTCTTATCATCATGCCTGGCGAAACTTCACGCATGATCGCGCGCAGGAGACTCGTCTTACCTGACCCTGATGGCCCCACTATTAAAACGATCATCCCTGGCTCTATCGTCATTGAGAGTCCGCGAATTACATCCGATCGCAGATCATCTGGAGAAATTCCGAAAGCCTGTTGCACGACATGTGTGCTATGTGTCCTCCGCACCTTGGATACGTAGGAAATTGAAACGTCCCTCAATTCAATCGGGCCATGCATCGCAGGAATTCGAATGGTGGGTGGAGTCCTGCCGTTTTGTGGTGCAAGCTGTTCAACTCGACCTCGAAGGAAACTCGATGCGCTTTCATTCAGGCCCACCATATAGTGCGGCTTGGGTAGCGCAACCACATCATGAAAAAAGGCAAACTCTCTGAGAACGGACTCACGGGATAAATCTTTGAGTCGCAGGATAACCTGTTCCTGGGTTAGACCTTTCTCGGCCATTAATTTTAAGACGCGGTCCTTTCGGGCTACCTGCTGGTCACAGATTCCACAAGACTCTTCAAATTCCGTTTGGCCGTTTCGGTGCGATCCGAAACGACCTAGCAGGTATTCCATATCCTTGGCGACCCGATGGAGATTCCCTTGAGTCTCTCCGACAAAAGTCATTCCGGCTCGTTCTGCAAATGGTACGTATTTGAGCATGTCAGCCGAAATCTCCAAGAAGAGCGGCATATAACCAGAGACTTGCCAGCGAGTTTTCGCGAACTCGATGGCATGCCGAACAAGAAGCTGCCCCACTCCGAGCCCACGAAATTCGGGATAGACAACCGTTCGAGCGATCCTGACAACGATGTGAATGTATTGGCGCAGAGTCTCCATATCCCATTGCCCCCATTTGATTCCATCGGATTCAAAAGGTGCATCAAATACCCGCGCTCGCGCCTTGTTCATATAGAAGGGAGTTGCTAATTCGACATAGCCGATGACTTGGGGATACGCGGGATGGAACGTTCGCACTATCAAGCGCGCAGTGCGGCCATGAATTGCATGACCCCGATAGTGGAAATCTGCGAGCGAAGCGTAAGCGTCAAATTCGGTTTTCTCGGTGATTTCCTTAATCGCGACCGACAAATTGAGCCCGCCGAGGCTTAGCGCTTCGAACTCTAAGTACGGTTGGAGGAATCGGCTTTCTCCGTTTCGACAGACGACCATGCCATCTTCATCGGTCAGACGAACGCGGTCGCCTTCGCCAACACAAGCTGACAACGGGATTGTGAACGACTTTGCACCTGGCTTGACTGTTATGCGCTTTAAGTGACCTTTCCAAGTAACCTTCACTACGCGCACACTTCGCTTTTTCCTGTTGCTTTTAAGGGGCATAGAAGTTCTAAGCTCGGTCGGAAAATTGGAGAAGCAACTTAACAGAATAGCACGAAACTGCTTGCGTTCATGCACCGAGTTCGATGAGGAACTTGAACGAGATACCCGTGTAGAATACATCCTATGGACCAGGTTCTGCTGCCATATCTTCAAGCGACTGATGAATCGGAGAGGCGAGAAAAGCTCGACAAATTGCTGATCGTGTATGCAGCGCCGGTTGTTCGGCGCACCCTTCGACAGAAGCTCGGTTTCCACGTCAATCAATTCGGAGTCAATCCTTACAACCCAGATGCAGAAGATCTGTACCACGAGATTATCGCTAAGGTAATCGAAGTCTTGACGGCCTTGCTTGCCAGCCCAAGAACTGAGATCGAGGATTTTGAGAAATACGTCGGGCGCATCGCCGTCAATGCCTGCCTCGACTACATCCGTGCGAAGTCTCCGGCGCGCACTCGTTTGAAGTATAGCCTTCGAGAAATCCTAAGTCGGAAGTCCAAGTTCACCTTTTTGAAATCCGAAGAAGAATTTCTTTGTGGGCTTAAGGAGTGGCCCAAAGAACGAAAACCGATTTCATCTCAACGACTCGCTGAGATCGAGACTGACCTACCAATCTTTCGGACAACTCGATTCGGCGGCGACGATGTTACGCGTGTCCCTCTAACGCAAGTGACAGCCGAATTGCTTCGTTGGATTGACGAACCAATTGACCTTGATGAGTTTGTCAACCTAATTGCCATTCTGCTTGACGTAAAGGATCGCCCAGCCAACTCAATCGATGATGAAGCCAAGGGCTACCTAGAGTCTCGCGTCGCAGACACGACTCTGATAAGCGATCCAGGTCTCGACATGGAGAAGTTGTTGCGCAGCTTATGGCGGGCGGTGCTGGCTCTGCCAAAGAACCAACGGGATACGTATTGCTTTCGATTTGAAGACAACAGCGGCGAAGACCTGTTCACGCTTCTGTTCGAGGCGAACATAACCACACAGACACAGCTCGCACAGCAGTTAGGGCGCTCACCGGAAGAACTTATGCGGCTATGGTCGGCGATGCCGATGACCTATGCAGATATCGCCACCGAGCTAAACGCAACAGTAATCCAAGTCAGAAGATGGCGGTTTGACGCGCTCCAACGGTTGGAGAAACAGGAGGATTTGCGGCCTTTTCTGAGGCAAAAATAAATGCACGGATGCGAGGAATTTTCGGCAAATACTCCCGTCTTATATAGATAGAGGGCGAAAACGAGGCCAATACACAACTCATGACCGAGCACATAACGACATCCCGAATGCAACGCTTCCGCGTTCGAGCTTTGCCTGTAGGCGAATTAACCTCGGTCGCTGAACATTTGGACGTCTGCCCCTCATGTAGTCAGCAGTTTAGAGAAATGCTGCGAAGCCGGCGCGGGTCAGAGCCATTGAAAATAACCTTGGCGCCGGAGTTTCAGTTCAGGCATGAGCACGTCGATTACGACCAACTCGTACGACTGGCCGACAGTAAGATGGAAGCTACCGAGCGCGAAATGCTCGATGTCCATCTCAAGGTCTGCGCGTCTTGCCAGGAAGATGTTCGTAGCTTCCTTACCTTACGAGAGCAAATCGATAACGAGACTGAACCCGCTCCCACTGCTATCGTCGAGGAACCAACGCGGGAGAAGCGACTTTGGTTCGCTTGGTGGCAAGGTCTCGCGTGGAATCCAGCTTATGCGGCGGCCGTCGTACTTATTGGAATCGCGCTAGTGATCGGAGTCGCAGTGTTTCTGAAACGCCGCGCCGCGAATCTTGAAGCGAGGCAGACGCAGCCACCTCAAGGAATTATTGGTCCGGCCAAACAAACGCCGACGCCCGCGAACCAGGCGGTCGCTGTGCAGCCAACTCCCGCGCCGGTTCCGTCAGAGCAATTGCCAAGACATGAGCCGAGTCCGTCTCTGACTGTTAAGAATCGAGAGCCGCTCAAGCCGGCAAAGAATGAGGGCGCGGTTGCTGTCTTAAAAGACGAGAGTGGGACAGTGGCTGTGGATAAGGCTGGCAATGTGTCTGGACTTGATGAGATTCCACAGAACACACGTCAAGAAATTGCCGAGGCTTTGGTTGCGGAAAACGTCAAAGCGCCCGCAACGCAAACCGAGCTTGCCGGAGGACTTATTGTTCTCCGAGGATCTGATAACAACCCAACATTCAGGCTGCGTTCTCCAGCGAGGACAGTAATCATCTCGGATCGGCCATCTTTCGAGTGGGAGAAATTGCCATGCGCAAATAGCTATCGAGTCTCAGTCGGCGATCTGAAAGGTCACGAAATGGCGAAGAGCGCAGAATTGTCAGCCGATCAAATGACATGGACTCCGACTATTCCGCTCAAGCGAGGAGAGATCTATGTTTGGGAAGTTGAGGCAACGGTTAACGGCAAGAAGATCGTCTCGCCTGGGACATCCGCTCCGCAAATGAAGTTCAAAGTCTTGTCCGCAAACAGTGCACAGGAATTAGAGCAGCTTAAGCAGGCGCGTTCGCATCTTGCCTTGGGAGTCTTCTATGCGCGCGAAGGAATGGTTGAAGAAGCCGAACATGAGTTTCAGATTCTCGTTCGCAAGAATCCTCGCTCACCGTCGCTAAGGAAACTGTTGAAGCAAATTCAATCTTGGCGTCAGCGTTGAAATAGTCTTATGAATGGACACGAAGATGCAGCGATTGGTTCTCAGGAAGACGCGGTCAGATATTATCGCGACCTCTTTAAGTCGCTCGTCGCTAGCCGAAAGTGCATAGTAGCTATGGGCCCAATCGGATCGGCCTCCGCCTTGGTGAAACTTCTTAGGGATCTTGGGTCCGAACCACCCCTAGTTTTGACGGATGGCCCAAGCCACATTTCTCCTGATGCGACCGAACTTAATTGCCACTCCATTGTAGTCGAGCCATCTGGCGATTCGTTGAGTTCTCTGCGCCAGTACGCGATGGGACTTCAGTCTCCACCACCCGAGGTACTGCGTATAATAGAAGACTACGACTGTGATAAAACCGCGCTAGTCTTCGTGACAAATCTTATTGACATAGAGGCGGTAGCTGGTAGGCCTCGCTATGACGCACGCAAACAAGAATGGATAGACCTGGAAAACAAAACCGTTATCGACTCTTTCTGGGACTCTACTCATATTGAGCGAGCACCGTCAACGGTAATATCGCCAGAAATTAGCATAACGAGAAAGATCGCGCGCGATCTTGACCAAGGTTTAGGCACAGCTTGGGCAGGGGATAATAGAGGCGGCAATCATTTCGGGGCGTGTTTGTTTCGTTGGGTACGTACCGAAGATCAGCTCCGCGAAGCTTGTGAGTTTTTTCGTCGCCATTGTGACTTTGTGCGCATCATGCCATTTCTAGAGGGTCTTCCATGTAGTATCCACGGCATGGTCTTTCAAAATGAACTGGCAATATTTCGCCCCGTCGAAATCATAGTCTTGAGACTTGCGAACTGCCCGAAACTGTCTTATGCAGGCACCGCCACTTTTTGGGACCCCTCCCCGTTTGACCGGAGAACAATGCGCAATGTCGCACGATCCGTAGGGAATAAACTGCGCGAAGTTTTAGGCTACCGTGGTTTTTTCAATGTTGATGGCATTATGACTTCGGGCGGTTTTATACCAACCGAACTAAACACTAGGATGACGGGCGGCGCAACTCTTCTAGGAGCCAGCTTGCCTGACTTGCCATTAACTCTAGTCGATGCTGCGGTTCGACGCGGTGAAGCCTTCGATTTTCGTCCTTCAGTACTAGAAAGACTTGTTTTGAATGCCGCAGATGTGCGTCGAAGGGGTGGTGCGACATATCAATGTGAAGTTACATTTTCAAACTTCAGGACCCTACCCATAGCCGACGATGGCGAACGTTGTCACCCGACTGAAAACCGCGAGGCCTCTGCTTGGCTATCTGTCGGGCCGTCCGGCAAAGGTGGTTTTTTGGGTTTTCATCCAATCAATGATCGGATTCCGATCGGACTTCCTTTTACACCTCTAGTTGTTCGCGCCTTTGCCGCGGCTGATAAAATCTTTGGAACTAGGATTGGTAGGTTAGAAGCGGCCAAGCTTGTCCGATGAGGAACCTCAATCGAATCCACCATACTGATTAGCGCAGGCCGGACAAACCCCGTTCGCCTCGTGACGCGCCAGTACCCCAGTCCACCGCTTGCCGTTCGGTCGGACTCGTGTGCGCTCGACAAACCTTTGCCCACAGCAGTCACATACGCCATCCTCCGTCGCTCGCTGGCGTGCCAAATCAGCTCTCTCGCGTGCGATATTTTCTTGCCTGTACATGCTTTCCTCAACCAATCTCTCATGCAGGCATTCGGGGCACTCAGAATAGTTCGGGACGCGCACTCCGTGCGCGGAGCAATTATACCAACCCATGTCAGCACCCTCCTTAGTAAGACTTCGGAAAAGCGACGCGAAGTTTATGAAGCGGTGCGGATGATTGTCAATTATTTTTACAGAGACTTTTACTCAATTGCGTCCAATCAGTTGAAACGCAGCCCAAAAGAACGGGTGGTTATAACGTGAGTCTTTGATCACCGGGATCGTCGCATCTCTTAACGCCTGCGCCTTCTTGCGGTTCGCATCGGCGCTATTTAAGTTAAGATCGGTGTAGAAATTAGTCATCAACTCCGCAGTACTGGCAGAGTTGATTTTCCACTGGCTGACCAACATTGATCGCGTACCGGCGACGAAAAACGCCCAGGACATTCCCATTACACCTTCGCCTGGAGCGACTCTGCCGTTGGCAGTTTCACACGCGGACAGAACTGCCAAATCCGAATTAAGATTCATGTCCATAATCTGCCGCGCTTCTAATCGCCCGTCGTTATCTGGATCACCTTCGGTTTTCGTCAGAAGCAGATGGGAATACAGAGGCTGCCGATTGTCGATCACGCCATGTGTTGCCAGATGAACTATTGAATATGTCGGTGCGAGAGCCTTGAAGGACTTCTCACTGGCATCGCGGCCAATAAACACCCTGCTGTCTTTCTTATCAAAAGACTCCGCAATTGAGCTTACTTCTTGCTCCGCCTCCGGCAGAGGGCATAAGTCGGTGTTGCGCTGTTCGTCTTTACCGACCACAGGATTTCCGAAAGCGATTAAAGACGCATTGGTCGTTGCGCTTTTCCCTTTCTTTCGATTCATCTCTCGCAACACACTCATTGAGGGAGCGTAGTACAATGCGTGGTCCTCGATTAAGAAGTGTTCGGTCGGCGTCATCAGTGCTTGAAACGGGACATTCCATAGGAACGAATCGGGAACAATGCAGATCGTGCCGACTCCGCGGAGTTGCTGTTCCGCAGGGGCGATCAAGACCGTGTAGAGTTCGCGCGCTGCCGTCGAATAGGCAAGGCGTTGCTCAGCCAGCGCGTCATGAAACTCATTAACCTTACGGTTCAAATCTTCCGGCTTAACCGCGAGGCGATATGCCTTGACCTCGGGCGAGCCAGTCATTTTGTTTTTACTCAACATAAGCAGCGAGACACCATCTTTCGCCACTACGTACTCCAAATAGGCAGTATCACCGTCAGTAGTCAGCCCAGTTAGATCAGCTGTGGAGAGCGATGCAGTCTGGCCGCTGCGAATTCTCAAATTCGGATGCGTTATGTAAAGCGCGTCCTGAAATGATCGATAGTCCACCCGTGCAGCGTCCAGTCGAGCGTAAAGAGAATTCAGCGACGAAGAATCGGCTATCTCTTGCTTCCTAATCGCATCGTTGATCTCGGAGATCTTTCTGTTCAAACGTTGCGTTTCCGCTTTCTCTTCCGGCGTCAACCCTTTTGCCAAGTCAGGCTTCCCATCTCTAAGCACATCGAGCAACACCCTCCCTTTGGCTCGCTCCGCATACAGGAGCGCATCGAGAGATTTGCCTTGCCCTATGAGTAGATCAACGAGAGCATTGTAAGAAGCGACTTTGTTTTCCAAGAACAATTGAGTCTCTAACTCACTGCCAGCAACGTGTTCGCGCAACGCTTCGATCTGTTCAACCGCAGCCTTCAAGCTCTCAATCGCGAGATCGGGTTTCTTCTGCGCAGCAAGCGACTCCCCGAGCGTCGTCGTTGCTAGATACGTAAGCTTTGGTAAATGCGACGCGCGCGCCAATGTAAGCGCGCTTTCAGCCAGCTCGGTTGATTGAGAGTAATTGCTTTGCTCGTAGTAGGCCTGAGCTGAACGCCACAGGATTTCAGCTTGGCGAGTCTTATTACCTGTCTCTCTGGCGAGTGCTAGACCCTTGTTCAAGCTTTCAATCGCACCCGCGAAATCTCTTTTGCCTGTTAGAACGACGCCGATTCCTTCATCGGCCGCGACTTGCGCATCCCTGACCTGGGCTACTGTGGCTGCCCTCATGCTGCGATTAAATTGCATCAGTGCTTCGTCATAATGAGATTGCCTTTGTTCAACTACTCCGAGATTCAAGGAAACCCTGGCAGCTTCGACTTGATTATTCTCTGCTAGATATATTTTCAAACTTTGATTGAAGTTCTCTCTGGCCTGATCGTAATCATCCTGCTCCATATAGAGGTAGCCGATGCTGTTAAGAACATTCGCGGATGTATCCTGATGAGACGTCACCTTCAAAAGAGCCAAAGCCTTGTTCAAATACAATAGGCCCTTCGCATAATCTCCGATTTCCGGGTAGACCTTGCCGAGCGCTGCGTAAGCCCCTGCTATCGAAACATTGTAGCTGGACCCTTGGCCGTTGAGTTGTTCGTACAACTTCAGTGACTCCTGAAGCTTGCCGATAGCTTCGGCGTGATTACCGTCGCGCAGATCAATTTCCGCAAGAGTGTGGAGAGCCCTTGCACGACCAAAATCATCGGGCAAAGCTCCGGGTACTACGTTCGAGTTCTTTACCGAATCGGCGGCTTGAATGCTTCGTTCGGAATACTCTCGCGCCCTTTGATAGTCCTCTTGATTGAAGTACATTGCGCCGAGATCGGCGAGCACATAAATGAGATCTCGTAACATTCCAGCCTGTGCAAAATACTTTTGGCTCTTTTCGTACGAATCGATTGCTCGATCGATCTTGTTCAATCCGTAATAAGCGGCGCCGAGCTTGTAATATCTTTTGGCTAGTAATGTCGGATCATGCTGTTGCGCTGCCACTTCCACTAGGCCTTCATAAATCGTCACCGACTGTTCCGGCGATGGACCCGCCGGCTGTGATTCACGCCCCGTTGATTGAGCGCACACGAATACTGAAGCGAGAAGAAGAAGAACCAGCGCACGTAAGATCAGCGTCATAAAGAATAACGACAGAGCCAAATCCCAATGCAGAGCGAGCTTGCTGTTACGCACTTACGCTCTGCACTGGAACGTGGAACTTCGGATGTTCATCCACCGAACAGGAGCATGAGCAGCCAAATAAGAAATGCCAGGAATTCGTCCTGTGCTGTTTGCGGCTTGGTTGTGCCCGAGTTTGAGCCTCCCTGCGGACCGCCGCTCGTATCCGCGTAGACGGATTTAGCGGGCAAAATCGTCAGCGCCATAACAGCGACAAGACTTAGACATGACACAAATGACTTTAGCTTCTTCATCGTAATTCTCCCTTGAGTTAGAAATCGCCGCGATAAAGCTGCGGCTTGGTTGTTGGAACGTCGGGTTACTTCAGCAGAAACTCTTTTACAAAGAGTATGCTTGCGTACAGTCGATAATTCCGATTGTTCTGTTGGACTAAACCGTGCCCTTCATCCTTCGCCAAGATGTACCAGACAGGTATTCGATCCTTAGTCGCAGCGACCAGCGCCGCTGCTTCTGCGACGGGAACACGGGGATCGTTCTGGCCGTGAATAATCAACAGTGGCTTCTTAATTTTTTGCGCGTTATTGAGCGGCGCGATACGCGCCAGGAATTCCTTTACCTTCGGATCGCGCTCATCACCAAACTCTGAACGCTGAAGCTCGCGACGCCAACCTTCCGTATTTGCGACGAAGCTTGCGAGGTTAGTGATGCCGCTCTCTGATATCGCTCCCCTGATGCGATCGCTATAAGCGAAAGCGGTTGACAGGGCGAGATACCCGCCATAGCTCGCTCCCTCAACCAGCACACGATCGGCATCGAGGTCGGGCTGAGTCTTGATCCAATCAAGCAGACTTCCGATGTCCTTTATGGCATCTTCGCGGTGCGTACCGTTATCAAGTGCTAGGAACGCTTTGCCGTAACCAGACGATCCGCGCACGTTCGGATATATCTTTACTACTCCGAGTTCGTTCAGGAAGTAGTTATCTTCATAACCGAACACCGGTCGATACTGCTCCTCTGGACCACCGTGAATATCGATAATGACTGGCCGCTTGCCTTTGAACTTTGCCTGCGGACGATAGAGGAAGCCGGAGATGGATCGTTTATCGAATGTTGTCCAGTGAATTAGCTCCGGCAAGGAAAAGCTGTTGGTATCAACTCCATTGGTAACGCTCTTGCCCCACAATTCTACTTTTCCAGTCTCGACGTTAACTGAGTAAACATCATTTACCGTCCGAGACGATTTGAAGTTAAAAGCAAGGTCCGTCGAGTTCTTATTCCACTTGAGATCGGAAATGACCCCGATCGGAACTTCTGGCGCGGCAAGCTCTTTGTTCGCCGATATGTCAAACACATGAAGTCGTGAGACTCCCTCTTCATTCGTCACGTAGGCCAGGGTCTTTCCATTCGGCGAAAGCTGAAATTCATCGACATCCCACTTCGGATTTGACGGGACATAACTCACTTTCAGTGTCGCCAAATCAATGTATGCGATGCGCCGCATATCAGACTCGTGATCGGTGACCACGTAGACTCCTTTGCCGTCTTTGCTGAATTGGGGATAGTCGTAATACTCAGGCTGATCGCCTTTGGGCGACACTAAGGTCTTGTTTCCGCTTTTCGCATCAATCAACCAAAGTGTGCTCGCGGTGTTTGAAGTGAAATCGCAGAAGACGATTTGTTTATCATCAGGCGACCAATCGTAGGCCTTGAAGTAACTGCCCGAAGACTTTGCAATGAGACGATCACTGCTCGGATTAAACGGATCAATCAGCCGGAGATTCACACCTGAATCACCGATAGGCGTTGAACTGTAGATGATCTTATCTCCGGCGTTAGACCACACTGGCTCAGTGTTACGGGACTTGCCATCAGAAAGCATCGTGCTCTGCACACGCCCAATCTGGTAGAGATATAGCTGGAAAGTCTCGTTACCGGCGGCGTCTCTCGTGTACGCGAGGTATTTACCCTGAGGCTGAAAATACACATCGTAAATCCCGTTTGAAGGAATGTAGATTAGCGTAGGAAGCGCTTTGGCACCTGGACTGCTTACGCGAGAAATCCAAGTAGTGCTAGAAATTCCTTTCAGCAGAATCTCGTGCTTCTCGAAATCCCATCCGGCCAGAGGTAGTCCGTACACAGTCGAGTAGGGTGCAAGTTCGCGGGGCAGCGAGTCCGGGATCGGTGGGACCCCGACCGCCTCTATGTTCTTACTTTGAGCTTGAACAAGCACACACGCACCGACGAAAAGCATGAAGACTACAGCTAACGCAGCCGCCCTTATGCGGACTATTTGTTCCATGTGCGCTTGTGACCTCATCTCATTACTCACGGTCTGAACTCCAGGGACAAGTTCATCCCTGTTCGTTCTAGTTCGGCCTATATCTTTTGTAGACGGGAGACTCGGCCAGAAATTCCGGCCTCGACTAAAAAAATTTCGCCGCAGGTCGGGACGCGAACGAAACCCAGCAAAAAGAGCAAATATTTTCGCGTAGATCGGAATTTCTGTCCAGTTCTCCCGTCTCTCAGGTATGGAGGTCAAACCGAACTGTCCCCAATCGCGGATGACGGTCGAATAACGTGAAACCACCGTGCAACCGAAGTTTTCCCTTAAAGACGTTGGCATCATCGGCCACTCGCCACCGATAAAAGCCCTCGCTCGCCAAATTGAAACTACAGCCCGCTGCGATCTGACGGTTCTGATTACCGGCGAATCAGGGACCGGCAAAGAGCTAGTAGCGCACGCAATTCATCAACAGAGCGGACGCGCAAGCCTGCCTTTCATTTCGATCAATTGCGGCGCCCTCAGTGAAAGTTTGCTCGAATCTGAGTTGTTCGGATACGAGCGTGGTGCTTTCACCGGCGCTCATCAAAAACAGAAAGGCGTCTTCCAGGCGGCGCATACGGGAACCATATTTCTTGACGAAATCGGAGAAGTTTCACCGGCTTGCCAAGTGAAGCTTTTACGTGTCCTCCAGGAAGGAGCGGTGCGACCCATCGGCGGCCACTTAGAGACTTCTGTTGATGTTCGTGTCATCGCGGCGACGAATCGCAACTTGCTTCAGGAAATCGCGGCAGGCAGATTCCGAGAGGATCTTTTCTATAGAATTGCCGTAATGACGATTGATACACCGTCATTGCGTGAGCGTTCTTCCGACATACCGCCTCTCGTCGAACACTTTCTCCGTCAAGCCGAGCAGAGGATGAGATGTCCTTACCATCACAAGATCGAAGATGAGGGTTTGGCAACGCTGGCCGCGTATACTTGGCCGGGGAACATCCGGCAGCTTCGCAACGTCATTGAACGACTCGTCGCAATCACTTTCGAGGACGACACCATAACAACCGAGGCCGTCCTTCGCGCTCTACCAGCCAGCTTGTTATCGGAGATGGCGACGCAACTACCGGTCATCTTTCGCGAAAATGACTCACTTGATGATTTCCTCGATCGGATGTTGCTCCGGGCTTACGAACAGGCGAAAAAGCAGACAGGCAGTCACAGTAAGGCCGCACGGCTTTTTCGCACGGACAGAGTTTCGCTGTATCAGCGCATTGCCAGAGCAAGGCAGCGAATTAACGGCAGTACCGCATCAGGATAGGGCGCTACCGGCGGCTCGGCGCGTTTTGGGAGCGCTCATGATTCTGACCCGAGAAACTTTAAGAGTGAATCGCGCGCCGCGACGATTTTTGATTTAGATTCACGCACAGCTGTCATTGCAGCATTTCTGTCCTCGCTTCGTGCGCTTTGTTCTGCGCCAGCAATGCGATGATTTGCGAAGCCAATTGCGCGATAAGCTTCGAGAATCGCCTGCTTCAAGCTGTCATGAAGAGTTGCAATTGCACCTGCACGGATGGCCCGCTGGAATTGCGCGTCATGTAACACACATCCTACAGCCCATGGGTTGTCAGAATAACCGGCGACGACCGCATTAAATTCGAGTTCGTCAATAAGGGCTTGCAGTGGGCCGACATCTATATTTCGCGCAGCATTAATGAAGACTTCCGGTCTACTAGAACAGATTTGAAGCCATTGCTCCTTGTGCGCACGAAGCTCGTTCGGAAGGAACTTGCGACCACGAGGATGGTTATCGTTGTAGCTGTGAATTTCCGCATGACACTCAAAGCAAACGGGTATCGCATTATCGATAGTATCAGGTCCGCCTTCACTCGCCGGTATTATGTGATCCGTCTCCATCTTCGCTCCGCAGAATCTATGACACACGCAACACCGTCGGTGACATGCGCTGAGTAACTTGCTAACTTCATCCCTTGGAAATCCGCTCGACATACGATTTTTCGATCTTCGCCGAATTAACCTAGCTGCGAAGCACGCTCCCGCCGCTGGCGTCCAACGATTATACGCCGCCCGTTTTTAGTGCACGCACTTTTTTCAGGGCGGCATTGAAAGAGGATATGACCCTATCCGCTTCGCGATTTACGACCTTCAAAAGGCCCGAATCACAAACCGGCGCGTCGGGGCAAGTAGTTATCCATGATTCAATGCGTTTCTTTCGACGTTTGAATGTGCCGGCGTCTGGAGCCTTCCTTCGCAGGAATGATTGCCAGTTTTCTTCGCGCTTCTCATCGCCATTGCAGATGCCGCAGGACAACACGAAGTTAGACAATGCGTTCGATCCGCCCAAGCCTGAAGGAACCAGATGATCGATGTGAGCCTCACGTTTGCCGCGAACAAGACTGCGCCCGCAGTAAGCGCACGAAGAGCCGAAGAAAGACCAAATGCGATCAATTTGTGATTCGTTGGGATAAGGATCGACTGTTCCGACGAGCGCTCGCCGAATTGCGTTCCTCGCCTGGGGTGGAGTCATCTTTCCCATTTCACGAGAAGGCGTATAACGTCCGAGTTGTTGGGCATCAACTTTGAATTGGTGGGTCAGTGTTTCCCGCTTCAGTAAGCAACTCGGCCGATGTCAGAAAGTCCTTAGCGGCCGCTATCTCAGCATCCGTTTCAGCTTGCAAACATAGCGCTCGTGAATAGCCTTTCTTTTTTGTATTTAGAACCTTGTTGATCCTTTGAATCACTTCGGGTGTTGGTTTTGATGGAGAAGTTAAGTCGTCTGTTTCAAGTTGTCGATTAGAAACAATCATGGCGTCTAGATCAGCAATGCTTTTTTCGGTTTGGGCGATATGCTTCTGAACTACCTCCCTGCCAACTGGCGATAATCCGCTTCTCTTAGCAATCAATTTGAAGTGCAAGCGTTCTAGTGACGTTCTGACTCTAATAAGGAGAGTCTCTGTTTCGATAGTGGTTCGCAGGAGTTCGAAGCTCTTATCATTCACAAAGAGCCAATCTAGCAGCCGTGCGACCTTCCTTGTGCGCACTACGTTATAGACACCCAGGCCGAGTGCTCCGGTTGCTACGACGACTCCGGCTACGGCAATTACATCCCTAATCTCCATGTGAACTCACCTTTCGCAGAGATGCCCAACGGTTGAGAAGTTGACGTGGCCGCACGCAACTACGTTACACGCAAGTTGTCGCCGAGAAGTCTGCTGGCTCGGCTCGCGTCCGATTTGTTGGCCCGCCCAAACATACAGATGGTTACGGACGGCGAATGTTCTCTTCGATGCGCTCTGCGCTCCACAAGGAAGAAAACTGTTCAGAATCCTCTACACTACCAACCCGCTCAAGGGCCGTGATCACGTACTCGTTGACATAGTCACTGAGTTGGCGCGTAAACGGATGGTGATCATTTTCAAGGAACGTTAGTGCCAGCACAACCCAAAACGCGGTACTTACATGAAGAACGCGGCCGAACGCAATATAAAGATTCTGATCGTTTTCGGACGACGTGCTGATCGGAATTTTGTCTTCGCCGGAGAACAGCCCAAAGGAGGCGTACATCAGCGCGTTGGACAAATGAACCATTTCACAGGCAAGTCTGTACTGGTCGTTGATCAGGTTTGCAAACTCACCGGCACGTGGGGTCGGCGACTCTCTGATGGTTTTGAGGGCCATCGACTTCATCTCATGCGGACGGTATTTTGGTCGTCCTCGGTCATCCTCCGGTCCCTTAAGATACTCTCCCGCCAGTTTGGGGTTCTTGAAATACACTAGAACGTAAAACCAACACTCGATGAGTGGGCGGAGTAAGACCATTGCTTGGATGGGAAATCTGGCCAGAAGTAAATTTTGAATGGCGCTGAGATGTCGTGTCAAGACTATGAATGTGCAGAGCAAAGCAAGGATAGAGTCGTCATCAAAACCAAGGAATTCAATCCCATCTTGAGCTTCTTTTCCTCGAACCGGAATGTAAGCAATGAATGCAGTGTGAAGTTCGAGAAGTTGTGAAAAACTTTCCTCAAAACTTTGAAGGAGATGTTTCTTATATTCTTCGTCTGTCATAGGGAATTGCTTCGGGCGATTATGCGGGCCAACACTCTAAGTATCTATCAAAATAGTCCGATAATACTCCCGAAACGCGGTAATAGGCACCACCAGCTGAGGGTACGAAGTCCGTGGCGGGCGAAAGAGTATGGCTAGCGCGATGCCTTCGGCTCTGGCAACGGAGCAGCCTACCTTTCGAGCTAGCGGTTGCCCTTTATGGCAAAGCCGATTTGACGATGCGATCGAGTTGGTGGATTCGACAGCTTCTCAAGCTCATCAAAGACAACCTTGAAATACTTGTCATGTTCGCCAAGTTTTCTGATCACAGCGGCAAACTTACGATTCAATTCTTCGTTGGACTCCAACATTTGCCTGAGTCTTACGAACGCTCGCATTATCGCGACATTGACCTGTATTGCTCGCTTGCTGCGCAGCACGCTGGAGAGCATGGCTACACCTTCCTGGGTGAAGACATACGGAAGATATCCGCCGAAACTTTGCTTTGAAGGTATCACAGTTTGTGATACCAAGAGGTCAGCCTCTTTCTTGGTCAGTTGGAACATAAAGTCATCCGGGAAACGATCCAGGTTCCGTTTAACTTGCTGCCGAAGGGCGATCGGCTTGACCTGATAAAGTTCAGCAAGATCGCGGTCCAGCATGACCTTCTGTCTGCGAATTAAGTAGATTCTACGTTCGATCAGTTGAATTGGGACCGGAAGATTCTCAACTAGGCGGGATCGTTTTTCTGGCATGACTTAACCCGTCAAAATCTTATGCGCATACCCTGACCGACTTCCCTTGAAATCTCGCGCCCAACTGCCGCAATAACTGCTGCCGCTTGACGAAGTTTGGCGGCTTCAAATCCTGCGTTGCGGATCTGTCCTGCCGCATCAACTTGCGTTGTATAGATTCGCTGGTTTGCGCCAAGCTCCAGTCGGTAGTTTTCATCAACGCCGCGACGTGCTTGGGCGGCCCCACGTTGATAACCGCCGATCGCTTGCCCGGCACCGGCGTTAACGCCGGCAATTTGCGCGCCCGCTTGCTGATTGATCGCGACGGTCATGTCGCCCTGATATTGCTGGCTGCTCGCAACGGACTTATCGGCAGCCGTCTTCTGTAATCCAGTGACACTATCGCGATAGGCATCGGCTGACTGATTGACGCCCTGATTTCGATTTCCAATTGCCGCATTCTGGAAACCACCCTTTAAGATGGGACGAACGATCGGGACTTCTGGCGGGACAGCTTCAGCGAGATTGATGCCCCACTGATCATTCTTTGCAGCATGAGATTCAGCCGCTGCCATGTACTTCTCTTTGTTGACCCCAGCCGTAGTCGTACCGACTTGCTGATCACGAGAGATGTTTGTCTCACGAATGCTGCGTCCGACATCCGCGTTCACTTGAGACTTCTGGAATCCGGCCGCAGCTTGAATGATCATGCGTTGCGTTGTTGCTGCGCCCATTGTCGCGGCGACCTGACCTGTAAGAGCTGCTTGGATCGAAGCGAGTTGGGCTGACCGTTGTCCTTGCGCTCGCATGTTACCGGCTTCCAATTGCCCGCCAGATCGCGTCACGTCTGCTTGATAGCCAGCGCCATACTGAGTCGTCTCTGCTTGCCTGTTGATGGAAGCTGCGGCCTCAGCACTGTATTTCTCAATGCCAGTGCCAATCATCGCGCCCATCCAGCTTGAGGTCACCGTCGCCACTGACTCATAGATTCGCCCTGACAGGAAGTACAGTGAAATGAATGGAGTTCCGTAAAGACATAGCGCGCCCAATCCCATCGCAAACGCGGCCAGAGCTATCGTGTACTGCGGTTGCGCCAGCGGATCAGTAATCGCCCGCATCGTGTTGTAGTCCCAGATATACAGAGGACTACTGTCACCGACAGCCATTGCCACGTTGCCCCACATGTACGCCACGATGCGTATGATCTTTGAGACTGAAGGCCAAACGAGAGTCAATGCGATCACGCCGTAGAAGAACGGATACGTGGTCTTGCTCGCGAGATGTTTATCGACTATGCACGCGATCATGAATGGCATCGCCAGCTTCATTCCGAGTGTTATCGCTGCGCCAAGGATCACGAGAATCAGATCGCCAAACTCGATCAGCGCCCGCTCGAAATTCAGCCACGTCATCATTGTCGAGATATTCCACTGTGAAACATCGGCCTTCTGATCGAAGTTTTGAATGGTGCTGTCGGTATCGACAAGGATACCCAGGACTGACTCGCTACCTAGCTGCACCGGGTTTACGGCGGTCTCTTGACCATTGACTGTCACCGTGAACAGATTCTGTTGGAACTTTGCATAGGAGTCGTTGAAGCTATCGCGCTGGGCCAGGTAAAGTTTCTGAAGGACAGATTGTTGGCCTGTCTCGTTGCCGTTAGCGATCTCGTAACCGATCGCAGTCATGCCGTTGATTATCGCCGGACTCGTGCCCGACAACATGAAGAACAGCGCCAGCCTGCCAAACCACCAATAGAGATTCGGACCCTCACCATTGTCTTCGCGCATGATGCGAAGCATGGCGAAACCGGCCAGACAGTTGCCGATTATCCAGGCCAACAACTCGAACCAGCCGATTAGCTTCGAGACGATCTCGTTATCGATGTAAGGCAGCAACGAACCGGCGCGTTGCGACAGCGCCGCGATGTTTTCGGAGAGCGATTTCCCCTGATAGGGCGTCGGGCTTGGACTCGGAGACTGCGCACAGACCGCGATCGGTAGCAGGAAGACTCCGGATAGGATCAGAACTGAAATTATTCCTTTGAGCTTCATAAGCGACTCGAATCTGCTAGGCTGACTCTATGGATGTGGCGTTGGCGACGGCGATGGAATGCCGCCTCTTTGAAGGGCCTCGAAAATGCTGTCTTTTACAATATTCAAATTGTTCCATGCCTCATCTGTGGCCTTGACTTGGTTGGCAATGCGCACGCGCTCTTCCATCGTCAGGTTGTAGCGTTTCACTCGATCTTCGATCTGAGTGGACAGGTCACTGATCTGCTTATCAAGATCGGCGATCATCTTTTCGCAAGAGGCGATCTCAAGTTTCAGGTCAGAGATGCAGTGCGCGCATTGCTCTTCCTGCGGCTTCGCCAACTCCGCTTCGAGCTTGTCCTTGGCCTGTTTCATCTCGAGTGCGGCGCCAGCCTGCCTCGCTTCGGCGGTTTGCAGATCGTGATAGAGACGAGCCAGCGTTGCATCGAACATCGCGATCCGATTCATCGTGGCGATCTTGTCTTGCTCCTGACGCCCGATGGAGTTGCGCAAGTAGTCCTCAAAGTCACGCAGGTCGGCTTGGGGATCAAAGATGCCGCTTTCGAGACGAGTCTTTATTGACTTGATCATGTTCAGGCGGGAGATCACCATCGTTTCCATTGCCCGCTTTAACGCAAAGACATCCCGCACGGTTTGACCGATCTGCGCCATCGTCCGGGTGAGGTTCGCGTTATGAAGCACAAGCTTTTCCGCCTGTGTGAGCACACCTTTCATGGTCGTGATCTGCTCGACCATTTTGTTGATCTCGTCGGTGTAGTGATTCACACGCTCAAGCCACCGATTCGCTTCCTCGATCTGACGCTCAATCTGCAATGAGTACTGTGCCGGATCGAAAACGGTCCATTGCGCTTGTGCAGTCATCGGGGTCAGAATTGCGCCGAGCAATAACCCAAGCAAAATATGTTTAGATAACTTCTTCATTGATTCCTTCCTTTCATGCAACAAGTTCAAGAAGGGTTTCGTCAATTTCGCGGAGGCCGATTGCCGTCAGGCCGCGCGGATAGTTCTCTGCGAGCCACGCATGAATCTGCATGTCCGTCCAATCGGGATGGTACGCGCTCACCAAACTGCGCGCGTTCCGTTCATCAGCATTGGTTGTTAACGTCCACAACATGAGCGGACTAAGTTCATGCTGGACGACCTCGACGACTTGATCCGGCCCGCTGCCAATCACCATGACAAATTGAGAGAACCTTCCCGGAGCTGTCTTGATGTGGGCAATTGCGGCAGCGCCATTCTCTGACAGCTTTGCGTGAGCGACGATCTTCGAGTAATCACCGAGCTGCTTGCCCACGAAGATGACGTTTCCCGTTTTCGAAAGCGAGGCGACATCTTCGATATCCTCGAAAGCGTGAGTCGCAAGAATCGTGATTGAGTTCTCTTTGGGACCCTTGCGGCCAGCGTGCTGAAGAACCTTGAAGATGAATGGATACTCCTCTTTGATCTCCCACATTTCATCGAACAGATTGGCCGTTGGAGCGCGAGTTCCATCAGCGCGCCGTCGGCCAATGGATCGCGCCACGTGGGCGGCAATCCGATAAGCCAGCGATAACTTGATGTCGCGCGGAAAATCTTTGAGCGAACCCAATTCAAAGACATCAAAAGGCGACTTCACCTCGTAGTCCGGGTGAGTTGGCGCGTCCAGCCACGGATGACCGATGTAATTACTGAGCGCCAGGACTAGCGTTTCGCGGCGCTCCCTCACCATTTCGGAATCAAAGGGGTAAGTCTTCAGTTGAGCGACAAAATGAGATAGTACGGGCTCGAACAACGGACGCCCGGGTCCATTCTGAGAAACGATGTTCTCGTAAACCTGGGATACAACCGCGCTGATAACGTCTTCCGCAGTCTTGTCATCGTCCTTCACCCGCGCCAGCATTTTCAGGTCGCCTACAACGAGAGCCTTTTGAATGTCGTCAGGCATTTCGCCTTCTCTCAGGGCTTCGTATGACCAAATGTTAATCGCTCGAACTTCGTCAGGTTGGGGACGTATGTACCGGCCACCAAGAACTGTCACCAACGGCAGTAAGGTTTCACCGATGTCGATCGCGTTAATGCTCGCCTCGCGAAGACTGGCAAGAATGTCGCAGGCAAACTGTGCCATCAGGATCGATTTTCCACCGCGCGGCGCGGCTATGATCTGAATCAACGGAGAGGGAATCTGGTTGCGGTCGAACAGGTCGATACCAACTAACCGACCGGTAACTGTGGAAAGAAGCGTGTGCGGCCTCGCCGCGCCCGGCCAGGAATCTTCAGTCGGCGTTAACGCGACTACGGAATTTGAAACTTCTGTCAGCTCGCGGCCAGTGAGTTTCGGACTCAACTCCCCGACGATTGCGGACGGGTAAAGCGCGCGCAAAGCTTCAGGCTCTTCTCGTTCGGCATTCGCTCCTGGAATCTGTCTAATCGCGGAGACCGTTCTCTCGCAATGTTCGTCGAGAGCATCCACTGACCGTTGCAGCTCAAAAAGGTTTGTTGCACGCTCGCCGTAAAGAATCACATAAAATCTTGTCGGCAAGAGGGCTTCGCGCGCGCCGGCAACTTCTTCACGCACCGACCGCAATGCTCTGAGCGCCGCCGCGCCTTCGGGATTGTCTCGCTTGGTGAACGTGCGCTTTACTTGCTTGATGCGGCGATCCAAGCGCTTTGTTTCTTTGCGCTGTTCAGGAAAGAGATATTCAGTGACTACCGTGTGCCTAATATTAAAATCTCTGCGTCCGATTAGTCCGCGCAATGCGTCGCCGGTCACGAACTCATTTGGCGGCGTAAACATCGAAACGATCGCAACCGGGTAGTCACCGTGCATCCGGTAATTCAGTTCACCTTCGATTGTTTCGCCGCACAGATAATCACGCAGATCTCGCCCCGGTCTCTCCGTCAAAACCGGAATGGAGTTCGCGTTTTGACAGTGGCCAAGAAACACGGCTTCCCATATCTCTTCGCGAGAAAATCGTCGCAGCGTAACTGGCGATGAATTCTCAATCTGGCGCCACACTCTGTTGGCGTGGTAATAAGCGCGCTGTTCATCCTCCAGCGTCCGTCTCACCACAGAATCGTCTGCCGTATGCGAATAGATTTGAGGCAAAGTTAGCAGCGCGGACAATAGTCCGCGCGTCTTCACGTCTTTACACAGCGCGTTTGTGAAGTCCCCGAGCGCGCTCATTGTTGAATTGACTCGCTTCTTCGGCGGGACTCTCACCCACATCGTCATCACGCTCCGACGATAAGGAAGACTCTTGGCCGCATTCCGCAAGTAATCGAGATTCGACGATTGAAGCAAAGAAGCCAGCGCGTGCGTTCCTTCCGGCGCACGCGAATCGATAGCAGCACTTATCGCTTGTCCACCATCAGGGACCGTGGAGTATCTGAACTGAATCAGTGTTCCCGAAGGTTTCTCAAAGGCGAGCATTCTTGCGAGATCGTCGTAACGAATATCGACAAGCGCATCGTCGGCAAACATCGTCGCGGGTGTTTCCACGAGATACGCGACTGTCAATGCGCCATCTTTGTGACGAACAGCGTCTCGATAAATACCTACGATTGATGAATCTCGCCTGCGACCGATGGGTCGCCTCAGCGCCTTGCTTTCGTTATTCACCGAATCGTCATCGGCCTCTAGTTGGTCGTAGGTAAGGCAGTGTTCCATTGTTCTTGCCAGGCCTCCTGAAAATGATTGTTGTGTTCAAGCAAAAAGACTGTTTGTGCCCTAACGATCAGTGGCGCTCTGTCAGCATCAAGGGAGTTCCCGTTGATTCCCGCATCAATGAGCCAGACCCGATTGAAAAACTTCTTTCTTCCGTTGGGAATAAACCGATACTGACGGTGATGTGAAACAAGACTCTTCACTTTGTGGTTAAGCCAGTTCGGTCTCCGCCCGATGCGAATGTAGTTAAAAAAGGCAATGCTCCCGGCGGTAGCCAAAAGCCACGTCCACATTTGCAACGGCACGTAGAGCACGGTCAGGCCCAAGGGCACAGGAAGCAGGTAGCCGGCGCATGAAATTAGTAGCACCGAGAACCAATCGCTATCGGCCACGCCGAAGCGCACTACCGGCAAATAAATGTTTGGTCGCACAGGACGCAGACGCATTGGAAATCTCCCAACGAGCACCGCTCTCGGAACAGGATTAGAACTGGTTGTCCAGCGGAACGGTATCGCCTTGGCTAAATGCGTAGATCGCTGCGCAGACACCACCGAACGCAAAGCAAGCCGCTCCTGTTATGAACTTCCAGGTTGAAAGCGATTCGCGCAGACCGGACGTAACGATGCCGTAGGCGATGAAGATGATCCCCGCAATGATCATCGCAGCGGCCAGAAAGAAAGTTACCGACCGAAGACTGTTGCCAAGCTGAGAGCTATTGCCGTTGAAGAATGAGCCCGTCGGCGTTTGAGCTAACCCCGGAACCACTCCGAGGACAAGCATTAACCCGATTACAATCGCGCCGTGCACCGTCTTCATGCTCATGCCCAGCATGATCAGCTTCCGTCCGACTCGCGCAACACGCGAGTTTTCGAGTCCTTGGACATTCAGTACCTCTACAAGATTGTTCATCTCTTACTTCTCCCCCAATCCAAAACTGTTCATACCTCGCTCGTTCTTTCCTTCCCTTTCATAACAACGAGCACCTGACCTTCGCGCTCGCCTTTTCAATTCATGTGCCATGACGCTGGCCCACTTATTGCTCAAGCGCCAAGCCACTGTGCTTTACAGGTTAGTCCAACCAACAATCCTGCTTCTGTTAACCGCTACGACAATGGCCCAGGCTGGACACGACCCTGGGCCAACCCTCCAAGAGAGAGCGCGACAGTTAGAGCCGCTCATAATTGCGTCAGCAGAACGGTATGGGATCGATCCTGGAATTTTAAGAACTGTGTGCTTCATCGAGTCCCGCTATCGACTCGATGCGGTAAGCCCGAAAGGCGCACGCGGCCCCATGCAATTCATGCCGGATACCGCGCGTCGCTATGGACTGCAAGACCCGCACAATCCGCGGGCAGCTATTGATGCCGCCGCTCATTATTTGCGCGATTTGTTGTTTAGATTTAATGGACGATTAGATCTCGCGCTGGCTGCGTACAACGCAGGTGAAGGCACGGTTGAATCATTTCTAACAGGAAGACCTCTCAGGCTCGCGAGCGGGAAGATCATTAATCCGCGAGGACTCATCACCGGAGGTTTGCCACCCTATATCGAGACGCACAAATATGTGAATTCGATCATCGGAGTTTTTATGCAGCGCTCGCAAGTCCCGAAGGCTGCGTTCATGCCTGCATTGCCCGACACAAAGGCGCGCACCTCCAAGACTCGGGACTTTAGACGTGATGTACCCACCGATACCGATGCTCGACGACTTCGCGCAACTTCAAATCCGAATTCCTCCTTCATCGAGGTCCCATAAAACCGGTTGGGTTTTACATACTGCGTAAGTTTTTACAACAGGCTGATGGCCTTGAACGTTCATTACGCCAATACTCACACATACACATTTTGCGATCCGCCAACGGAATGCGTAAGATAAAGCACCGTCGCTCAACGATCTTTCCGTTTTTAAGGCTACTCTCGTGCATACTGACAGAATCAATAGTCTTACTTTGCGTTCCGCTTTTCCAGAGTTATTCGATAACTCAATTTTGAGCCAGAAGACATGCCTCAATATGTTTAGGTGAATCACCTCAGACGATGAAGATCGAGTCTCATAAAGCGAAGTCTATTTTAGTGAGGCGATATTCGGTTCCATTCTTGAGTCTTGCTTTTCTGTCGACTGGTGCGGCGTTGCTCATGTACATCCTTTTCCGCGTTTCGCTGGGACTGGCCTTGATTTGTAGCTTTGCGTTCGTCATCGCAGTCCTAGCGAGGCGATTCTACGCCATCGACCTAGCTCGGCGGCTTAAGCTAATTCGGCAAATAGGTAGCGGAGTCCTGATCGGTTTACTAGCCACCGCCGCTTACGATCTATCGCGCCTCGCAATAGTTGAGATATTTGCCATGAATGTCTGGCCCTTTGAGGCGCTCCGTTTTTTCGGTCACGCAATAGCCGGCGAGGGGATTTCGCGTAGCACGGCAATCGCAGTAGGAGCACTCTATCACGTTACCAACGGGATCTTTTTCAGTGTTAGCTATTGTCTGCTGTTGGCTGGGAGGAGTTGGATTCATGGCGTGATTTGGGCGCTGGGTCTGGAAGTCCTGATGTTCACTATTTATCCGACTTGGCTTAATCTTGATGCGGTTATCAAGGAGTTTACTATAGTCTCGCTGGCGGGACACTTGGCTTATGGTTCAGTTCTCGGAGTAATGGCGCGCCATTGGATCGAAATGAGAGCCGGGTGAATGTCGACAGGACTTTTGTGAGTTGCTCTAAGTAATGCCAACGCAAGAAACCAGCAAATCCACTCCGTTCGAACGGATCAACGACTTTTGGTGGGTTCGCCTGCCGACCTTAGTTGGGCGCATGTCGCGCATCCAGTCGGCGGTCTTAGCGGATGGCATGTATTCCTCAGCTTGGCCAATCGGCGCGTTCATATTGCCGATCGTGTTTATGCTTGGCTTTCTTCTCGGCTGGGTTCAGATATTCTCAGGCGAAGTCTATACCTTCTCCATTCTGCTCATGACAGCGTTGTTGATGGTAAGTCATCTTGGTGCCGCCTTGGGCGCTTTCTTGTGGCTCGGATATGTGCTCGGTGATTTCCTTCTCTTTATACTCATTCCCCTGGTTACATCGCAGCAGTCATACCCTCCCAAGAGCATCTTCCTGATAGTCGTCGCGCGCTTCTTAGCCGATAGTTTGCTGGGAGTCTTGCTTGTCGTCATGCCACTCGCGATACGCGGATTGACGCGATTGACAATGTGGCGATTACGTTTCTTCGCGACGGCGATTCTCAATAAGTTGCGCTCCTCAACCGCAGCGGTCCGGCCGAGACCGTCTCCGGCTTTACAAGCCCGGCGCGGCTTCGTGATTCTCCTTGACATACCTGTGCAGGCGTTTCTTGGGATCCTGCTGGTCTATCTTTGGACGCAAGCGGTCGCCACGTTGATTCGTCCCGTTTACACCTGGCACGGCAATAGTCCGCCAATCGCGGCAATACAACCGCTGCAGAATTTGGGATGGCTGTTGGCGATCCTCGCAGGAGTGGTTGGCATGGCGCGCGTCGTTCTTGAGTTCATTGCCGAGAATAAACCGGAGGTCCTTGCGCGCCGAATCAAGTTGCGCCAGGCTTGGGGACGATCAGAGAGTCATCATCGGCTAATCACGGCGTTAGCCATGGCGCCTTTCAAAGCCCTGCTGCTGACATTCCTGCTGGGTGGAATTCTGGATTCGTGGCTACAGATGATTGTTCTGATCGTCGTTCTCTTGCTTGTATTTTTGATCCGTGGGATTGCCGCTGAATATCTTGGCTTTTGGTCGCGTGCGGCTTCCTATGTGCCAATCTTAATCCGTCTCCTGCTGGCGCTCGCGATCAGTTACATGCTTTCAGCTCCGATCATCCAGATTCTCTGGAGCCAAACGTCTTCATTTCTTCCGATCCTGATCGGCACGGTGATCTCTTTAGTCGTCTTTTCGATCCTTCTGCCCGCAGGCGAAACACTGTCCGCACAAAAGGAAGTCCAAGCGAAGAGGAAACCATGAGCCTCAGAATCCGCAAACTACTAGTAGTTCTAATCCCTTTGTCTCTTCTAGTGGCATTCCCGGCGAGCGCCTACGGAGATAACTGTGGCAGTTTGAGTGACTGCTACGGAACAGTATTGACCGGCGTTATCGCGCTGATCGCGATTGCGTTAATCCTGGCTGTAGTTTTTATTGTGCTCCCTGAGATCGCACCATTCCTGTTCGAGGAAGCCGCTGCTGAAGCCGCTGCCGCTGAAGCCGCCGCCGCCGAAGCCGCTGGTGCGGAAGCCGCTGGTGCAGAAGCCGCTAGTGCAGAAGCCGCTGGTGCAGAAGCCGCTGGAGGTGAAGCTGCTGAGATCGGAACGAGTGAGGCCACCATCGCCGAAGATAATGCGGGTCACATCTTTCGTGAAGCGGAGGGCCACTTAGCTGATACACCGGCGAATCGGAAACTGCTAACTGACACGGCTTCCAAGGCCGAAAACTATTTGGGAAAGGACAACTGGGGAAATCATTGGTACGCTGAGACGCGGCCTGACGGATCTCAAGTTTGGGCTCAAGTAAGAAATGGACAAATCAGGAATGGCGGACTTAACTCGACGGTCAGGCCTTGGACGCCGACGACAGGTCTGTCGAGTCTCGGTAAACCTTAGAGGAGTATTGAATAGATGGAAACATTGACAGCAAGACAGGCCTTCGAGGCTATGGTGCTATTCCTCGAACAATTCTACAAAAGCACTCACTCGGATAACGTGGGTGGATTGCTCGGGGATCTACAGATAGTCGGGGATGGAATGCCAGCGGATCCAGCGGCTTGGCAAGATTGGATCAGTTGCGCTAACACAGAACCACTAACGGTGAGCCAAGCATTTGAGTGCATGAAACTCTTTCTCAAGAATTACTACGAGCGGATTCACGCAACTGATGCAGACGGATTGTTTAAGAGTTTGGGAATCGGAGAATCGAACCAACAACCCAGCAGCACAATCGCGCAAACTTGGGAAAGAAGTGTACTTGATATGCTCAAGAAGCAATCATGACTTTGCCGCTGGCTAAACCTTTGCTACGATCTGTCAATTGTTGAAGGTACATCAAAGTACGCAGGGCATGAAAAGTAACCGCTCACGGCCGAATGTTGGTCGGCTCGAAGCGCGTTTAGCCCTTAAAAAGCGACGCATAAGACATGACGACTCCATGTGCCCTTGGCTCATATTGAATTGATTATTTAGCAATTTTCCACGCGCCGTCTTCTTTGATTAAGCCTCCTTCAAAACTATCGGACGACCCGTCATTGAATTTCACTGATCCCTTTACTACCGCTGTTTCGCCATTGATTTGTTCATCCTGAATATCAATCGAGGCAATCCCACGTTTCTTTTTTATGGCGGCAGTCTGCTCAGCGAGTCCTGCCTTTACCTTCGCCGGACCTATTGTGGCAACGGCACTGCTGCGAGAAAGCAGAGCCATAGCGTCATCGAGCTCGCCGGCCTCAACGTGACGGTAGAATTTTTTGATGGTGCTTGACGGCTTTGCCGAAAACAACTGGCAGCTCAGAATAGCCAGAAGGAAAACTGCGATTGCCGCAATGCTTGATGCGTTACGCTTCATTTCTTTTTCTCACTTTCCTCGGAGGTCCATACTACTCGCAGATGCCTGCCACGAAAGAGCGAACTCGGTAACAGATAAGGCCGATTCATTCCGCCAATTAGAAGCGGCAAATTATCGAACTTGCTGTCAACCAAATCGATCCCCGCCCTCTTGTATGCCAACCAAACCAGCTCAGTGCAATACAGTTTGTCAGGCGTGTTTAAGTCAAATGCATCGTCAAACGGAGTTGCGTCTTTGAGAAAGTGCTCTGCTTCACGCAAGGCGGTGAGCGGTGCCTTGTTGCTCCCTTCAGTAACTCGTAGAACCGCCGCAGCACTCGCGCTTTCAGGCTTGAGAAATGACTCAATCGGCTCAATCATGACTCCGTCTTCTGGCTGTCCTTCTTCTCCGTAAGAGGCGTGTATGACTTCAATGTCAGACCCGTTTCGTTGGATGATTCCCACATGCGAATAAGCAAACTCGCCATCCAGCGAGCGCACCGCATAGCTTTCAGCACTGACGCCACGCCGGAAGATAATGTCCCCGCTTCTAAATTCATCACGGCTCTCGATCGCGAAGGCTGAGTGCGTATTACTCACAAAAGAGTGTTCGCGTTGAAATAAGCCGGCTACCAGCAAGAAGGCCAAGCAAGTCAAAATACGGGTTCTTGTTTTCCAAATCCACAAACTCATCATTGAGCACACTTCACCTTACATTGAATCGCTGCACAGGCCATTCTGCCACCAAGGTTCCTCTGTCTGTGTAAACCACCATCCGATACTTAAGATCGTATGAACCAGCGCCCAGATGTAGTTCATCGAGCGGAATAAACAAAACAACGTCCTTGAATTCCGTCACATCATATGTTGGCATCAAGTCTTGTGAGACGGCGACATTCCCACTTCGGTCTCTATATTTGCCATTGGAATCGCGCAGTGGTTTGCCGTTTTGATAGGAAAAGTATGCCGTAGCAAAACAGAGGGTGTTCTTTAATGCTGGATAGGTTCTTATTGAAGAGTGGATAGTTAGTCCTTTCCTGTACCCACTCGTTGCTTGATAGTTCGTCCACACTGCGTCGATTCTTGCAGACTGAATAGCTGGCACAAACAGTGAGTCTTCGGAGATCGCTTGGATGTTTGCCTGAGGACTGTCGATAGCCGGGGGTGGAGTCGACTCCGGCATAGGGAAAGCATTATCACTCTCCGGCGTGGGCTCATCCTCCGCATTCAGCGTGGGTGACGGCGCTGGAGTTGGCAATGCGGAAGGGGTCGGAGTCGGGCTGGTGATGGGCTTGCTCGCTTGTGAAGGCGTCGGCGCAGGCTGTTCGGGAAGCGAACTCGCCTGAGCGGTTTGTCTCTCGGAAATCACATAACCAACGATTACCATCGCGATGACGGCGGCAAGAATTGCCGCGACAAAGATGGCCGCACAACCAAACAGAACTAATCCACCCGACGCGCCGGATGGCTTGCCCGAGGCAGACCCTTGAAGCGCATCCCGCTGGCTATCTTCTAAGCCAGCTTCTGCGAGACGATGCGCCCAAATCAATCGGCGCCAGAACTTGCCGATGGCATAAACAAAAAACGTCAGGATAACGACTCCAACTAAGGGAGAGACGACTGAGAACACGGTCGTCGAGGATGAAAGATAACAAGTAGGTTGCCACATACATCCCAAAGTGAGAAAAGATAAATCGCGCGTGTGAGAAAACATTGAACAATGAAAGAAAAGAACAGTTCTGAGCACATCGCAAAACCATTACAGGTAGTGTTAGCAGCACAATAGCGAGGAAAAACCCGTAGATGGCATGAAACAGAACCACAACGAGCAAGCCGGCTAGTGCTTTGATTTCAACTTCTGTGCCTGTTTGGTTCGTAAAGAATGGGGCGAGCCACGAGTAGGCTTTGACAACATCGATCACGGCTATTACACCGCCAGCAATCAATGACGGAACGGTGAGCATGTATTTGGCGACCGTTACCTTGATGCCGTCGGACCAGAAGCGACCAATCCCACGCCATTCCGGCAGAGGCCTCGGTTCTCCGGCCAAGAGGTTGCGAATTGTTTGGATCTGATAGCCGTTCGCGATTGCCGAAACCAAGGGTAGCATCGAAAACAAACCACCCTTGAACATCTTTCCTACCCAGTTGGGATCTTTCGTGATGTAAGAACTGCTATTTGCCAGAGACATGGTGGAATCCCTCCTGACTCGCTGCGGTAGCTCTTGTGGACGAGAGTCTACCACTCGCACAATCCGCAATCAATGAATCCTTCGAACACAAAGAACGGGATTCTCGCCATCATCACAACGCGAGAACCAGGACTCGAACGTTTCAGTGCAACCGTCAGGGGAAAACCCATCCTCATAGTTTAGAAACTACACTGTCGCCTTTTACATACGCTGTTTGGCTTTTACAACAGGTACAGCCTCGAAAGATGAAACCGTCTTTGGTTTCGCTGCGGCATGTCGATTGTAGGGAGGCCGCGCGAGACGATATGAATGCAGTGCTTCGACAAATCACATTAGAGGGAGTGGAGTTGATTTCCAGCTTGGCTCTACAGGCAGCGATACAGGGATTCTTCGGAATCGCTATAAGAAATTCGCTACTGAAGATTTGTATACAGACCAAAAGTTAAAGGAGACAGACATGAGCACCGAGGCGATGGAGTTACCCTTATCAATGTCACCCACTGAGCGTGATGCTTCCCACAACTTCACTGACACATCAGATCAGTCTGTGCAATTACCGCCGGCGATCTGCTACCGAGACCCTGCTGACGTGCGGACGATCCGCCGCCAATCCCTCCTAGTCCTTTTTGCTTTTGTGATTGCCGCGATCGCGGTTATCGGCATCGTCTACAAATCCATTCAACGCCCCGACCGCATCGTCGTCGATATGTCATCCGGTCGAACGGTCATGATCAATGACAAGGAACTGGGAGCGACGGAAGCAGTCAAGCTGGAAAAAGACAAGCTTCAGATCGCCGATATGGACTACGTCGTCAAAGCTTATCTTGATTATCTCTATCGCGTGGATCAAAGGTCACGATCTAAAGACATTGAGGCCGCTCTCAGGCTAATGGTTCCCGGACAAGCCAAAAAATTCGCCCAATACTTAACTGATCAGAAAATTCTTCAAACACAGCGCGAACAGCAATGGAACGCGCTTTGGAAGCCCGAATACTTAGAACATGCTCCAGGCAAACTGCTAACCGTGAAAGTTTACGGTACGCAAGAGATCGACATGGTGGTAAAGAATGAAAGCAAACACGTAATAAAGCACATCCTTTTGACGGTCGATCTCTTGCCTGACGCTCCCGAGGACGGAACGTTTCGGCTGGATCGGAATCTTCGATCCGGTTTCCGCATCAACACCATCGACTACAAGGAACTCAGCTCAAACGAGGCTGAAACGCCAGTCACTTCAACTCCAAGCCAGGGATAGGAACAATGAAAATAATTAGCTCTTGCGCATTGCTTTTCTGCGCTTCGACATTGTTGATGGCGCAAACGCCGGCGGAGACGCCAGCAAGAAAAATTCGGCCACGCACAGGCGCGCACAGGGTTCTAAAACCGGCGGCATCGACCACGCAGACTACACCGCCGAAGACATCCGAAGACTTCTTCGTCGGTGAAGCAAAGGTAGATGTGACCAAAGATGAAACGGTCGTCAGGTTGGCAATGGCCCAGCATGGCAGCGTCCTAATCGAACTGCCCGCTAACGACGGTCCTCGTTACATCATCCCCGGCGATCCTGAGATGGCGACCGTTGATGAAAAGGCGCTTGAACGAAACAAGCGTGCAATAGTGGTTCGACCAGGTACTCAATTCGTTCCACCACAGCACAACATCAAATCACGTAACCCAGCGGCCA
>Ga0070706_100000609_pt1 | contig 41393 bp, 37 predicted proteins | sample KBSK5501metaG_FD_65476 | JGI IMG/M metagenome (GOLD analysis project Ga0070706, IMG submission 65476) | Corn, switchgrass and miscanthus rhizosphere microbial communities from Kellogg Biological Station, Michigan, USA - KBS K5-50-1 metaG | ecosystem: Host-associated > Plants > Roots >... | reverse complement strand
CAAAACTTTTTTCAGGCAGCGATTCACCTAAAAAGCTGGAATTTCTGTCCAACGAATGGGAGCACCTCAGCGACGAACACAACTTTCTTGACAAGTGCCAAAAAAGTTCTTGTCCCTCACCCAGAATCTGTCCCAACCGCGATCATCTTCTACTTCAATCACCCTCTGCAAGCCACATTGCTCTTCTCCCACCAAGCACACCGGTCCATCGTCTACCTCATGCCGCCCATCGACCCCTTTGAAAACCCATAGCCACCGGCGCCCGACCGCACCGCGGGGCGGCTTCCTTCAAGTCGTTGTATCAAAAGCGACCGCCACAGATTGTGATGAGGCTACTAATTTCTCCTCTGCGGTCGCTTCTGATACAACACTAGGACTTCAGGGGACCGATCCGATAACGGGCACTTCGGCGAGTTGCCATGATTTCGCAACCAAGCCACCGGCTTCAAAATCGAACTCTTATGTTCGTGGCCAACTGGAAGACTCGACCGAATCGTTGGCGTGAGTCCCATGATCGCCCGGGTAAGAAGAGGAAATCACGATTTACCGAAGAGATATGGAACTGGTCATCACCAAGATCCTATGAGTTGGAAGGCGCCCCAGTCCCAATATTTAGGATACTCGCGGCGGGTCAAGGATTGGGCTTCATAGAAGGCGTCCTTCTTGCTGCCTTTTTCCTTGAGACTCCGATAAAAGGTCGTGAAGAAGTGGGCTGCGGTCTTCGCTTCCACATTCCACAGCGTGCCGATGATGGTGGATACTCCGGCAATGAGAAGTGCGGCTGGAATACCGCGCAGGTTATCGGCGACGTCAAAACGCCCTAATGCCGTCTCGCAGGCGGCGAAGGTGACCAGATCCAGGCCGCGAAGATCGAGCCGAAGCAGCTCGAACGCATGAATGATGCCGTCATCCGGTGGCTCGGGCTGAACGAATAAGCATTGAAAAGATGGCGCACTGACGTTGTGGAGGCCGTGTGTCGAGAGATGAACACGGCGGCTGCCAGTAAGGGCTTGAAGTATCGCCTTCTCCGTAACCGCGCTCCCGATCAGCAGACGTGCCTGACCGGGATACACGTCGGCTATGGCCCGCGCCGCCTCTTCTGATCCCGACAGCTCTGGAAGACGGAACTGGTTCAAAGCAGAGAAATTTCGGCCAATCGACGTCAATTCAATCTTGCCGTTCGCGGGAGCGTTCTCGCGTTCGAGCAAGCGGGGATGCGGAACGTAAGTGACACACCAATCGTTGGCCAGGGGATGCTCCTCTGGCCCAAGCAAATGGAACGGATAGAAGTGCAGCGGTCCGTGTGGCGATAGGCAGAGGTGATTCTTGCCGGCCGCGCGAAATTCCTTTAGCTTCGCGCCGACTGGGCCCTGTAGAAAACGTTTATAGTCCTTCTCCAGCGTTTCCAGTGCGCGCGAGTCGGCATCGCGGGGGCCGGGCGGACTGACTAGCTGATCGCGCAACATGCTCACCGAAAGACTTAGCATGTTGGTGGTGACGGACTCCCCTTCGGATTTCAAGCCGACAGTGCCTGACGGCGTTTGCGCGAAAATCGTTTGGCCCTCCGAGGAGTCATTTTGTGAGAAAAGCAGCGTGGTCAATGTGAGAAGGCCTTGCGGATTCGTCCCGATGTATTGAAGCACCAGGACAACCTCGTCATCGAGTAGAGATTGCAGCTTCTCGATGGTGGGCATCCAGGCATCATCTCGGCCGCTGCTCAGCTGACGGTCCAGGCCCGTGTCAAACTGGATCTGAAGATTCCTAAGCTGCTCGGTGGCATTAACGCCTCCTTGCATTTCCGAAGGGCTTACGTAAGCGGTCAGCAGCGTGTTCTGATCCAGCGCTGAACGCTTCGCAGGAGCTTCGAGCTCTGTTTGGGTGCGGAGCCGGAGCAGGTCGGCTTCGATTGCTCGAGTTCGCGGATGATTCAGCCATGCAAGAGCGGAATGGGGTTCGGCCAAGGCAGCGCGGAATCGACGGCCCTTGGCCACGTCGAGAACAAACAGCAGCACAGTGGCTTTAGCCGTTTCGGATGCGAGCAAAGCCGCCATCGCGAAACGACACGCGGATTGGATGAGATCGGTTGCGGCATTGCCGGCCTCCAATTCCAGCCGCAGAGCGTTGGCAGCCAGGCCGGCAATCAATGTCTCAAGCGCCGACGTAGCTTCGGGTTTGCCAGGCGCGGAAAGGTCGAGCATCCGGCGCACGATGTCCAGGGCAGCCAGCGGCTGGCCGGCTTCCAGATTTGAACCCAGGGCGTTGAAGTATCTCTTGGCCGCCTCGGCGAATTGCATAGCATTCACAGCGTTGACGGCGTGACCAGTCTCGAGCAGAGCGCGCAGGTACGGGATGACGCGCTGAAGTACGGGGTCAGGAGCGTTGCGGCCTGCAAGATTAGCGCAATAGGCGAGTGCTTCAAGTCCTTCCTGCTCCTGATCGGTAGTGGTGCTGGAAGAGGCCAAGCGAAGCAACGAATAGATGACCCTCGGAGTGGGCCAGGAGTCGCGCTTGGCCGATTGAAAGAGACTCTGCATTTTCGGTTCAAACGGCTTTCCATCCGCTTTGGCCGCATCGGACGCACGTGCTCGAATGGCGAAGCCGAGCAGTGCGTGATCGTGTTCTTTACGCTTGGCTTCGACCTGCGATCGTATCAGGTTGTCAACGGCCATCCACAATTCCAGAGCGAGTTTGGGATCGGCCTCGCCGACCGAGCCGGCGGATTGATGGAAGATGTCGATGGTGGAGATTACATTCGTTTCCTCCACCCATTTCTCCACTGGCTTCTTGAGAACGTCGCGCGCGCGGGCGACGGCTTCGGAGGGGGATGTCGAGGATCCCTTGTCCAATTTTTGGACGATTCGGGGCAGTTCCGCGTGCTCGGCAGGAAAGCTCTGGGTTGGCAGAAGGGTCAGAGCTTCGCGCGCCGCAGACAAGCATTCCTCGGGATCAAATGGCAGATTAAAAATCTGGTGCCACATCAGGGCTTGAGCCAGGGCTTTTAGGGTCTTTCCGCGGGCTTCGCCTGTCCTGCGCGCCGCGGCACGACGGAAACAGGCTGCTGCTTTTGGCAGGGCCTCACTCACCGGCGGCATTTCCAGCTCCTTCTCAGGAACTCCGGCGAGCTGATCGCCATATTCTTCGTAAAGGCGCCGCCGCCAAGCGCTCATTTGGTGCTCTAGGTTCTCGTTGGATCGTCCTGATACGTAGGGGTCGAGGTGAAGAGTTCCCAGCCGGTGCAGGATGGGCGCGGGCGGATTGGCACCCGTATCGAGATCCACTAATGGCTCGCCCCGCTCTACCGCGTCGCGAAAAACGCGGCCGTCGGGGACGTCGGCGCAGGCCATCCGGGCGATCGCGAGCCAGGTTTCCACCGTAGTCAATTCCATGGCCTGCTGGTTTTCCGGGATTACCTTGCCCCGCGCATCGAGCGCAGCGAAGAGGACCTTCATCAACGTCACGGCCGGCCGCCAATTGCTGATCGCGCCTTTCTCGGCGGCCTCACAGGCGGAGGTTATGGTGGGGTACATCAACTCGACAAAGAATTCAGGCTGGCTGGCCACCTGCTGCGCGTATTGTAAGGTGAACTTGCCCTCAGCGACTTTGAGTGCGAGATCGAAGATCTGAGGTGGAACTGTGACGCGATACTTGCCTGCGCGCATCTGTTCGAAAGTCTCCGCCTTGAGCACAATCGCCCGCTGGGCACGTTCGCGTTCTGTGAATGCAAGTGTTGTGGCCCAATTTTGAAGCAGCGCTGTGTAGTAAGGAGAAGTCAATACCGGATGCTTGAGCAGGTAAGAAACTGCATCGTTCTTACTGTTGATAGCGAGCACTGGACGGAATAGATCGACGATTGGATGTCCCATACTGAGCCTACGCGGGCGGAAGTCTGAATTCTGCACTCGGGGTCTGATCGAAGGGTCGCTTCTCGCGGAAGATCACGAAGGAGCGGTTGCTGATGACGGCTTCCAGACGAACCTCGCCCAAGGTGGGGGAGGCGCCGGCGGACCGCGCCACTATATGGAATCTAAGGCTGCCATCCAGGGTGGTGGCCTCGTTGTTGTACAGCTCCCAAAACGGATTCGGCTTGCCTTCCCGATAGCCACGCACGCTGTACAGCTTTCGGTTGAATTTCGAGGATGCGCCTACTTCCGCGTTCAGAATCTTGCCCCCAGAAAGCTTGGCACTGGTTGTTTCTTCAACGTTGTCAAATTCGTTGAGGGGGAATATAGACCAGGAGATAGGCACCGAGCGAGGTTGCGGGACTTCGGGCTTCAGCTCAACCTTGAGCCAGGCTTTTTCGAACCGCTCGCCTTTCTGCGGGTAGAAACTACAGCCCAGGCGGACGTAGTCATAGCGGTAAGTGCCATCATTGGAGGTCAGGAACTGCTCCAGTTCCTTGTCTTCGTAAACGGGATTATTGGAGAGCCGGATGTACTGAGGGTCGGTCAACTCAACCCAGCTGTTGACTTCTAGGATGGAGGGTGCGTCACCCATCACTTGCCGCGGCTCAGGGACTAATTCCATGCGGCGGGAGGTGGGTTCAGGGAGGTCAATGGAAATCATCGCAGGAGTATATTCCAAATGACATGAAACCGCTGAACCTGCGGACGAATGCGATTTCTCCTGCAGCACCACGCGGGCACATCAGCCGAGCAGGAATTCCTCGACCGAAAAACCACCGCCACCCCGGCGAAGGTTATCGGGAGCAACCAGGCCCAATCTCCCAGCCACGACACCGCTACAGCGCCTCCATCATCTGCGCCTGCGCCTCCGGGTCTTTGACAAGCCCCGTAACGATGTCCTTCGAAGCTCTATCGAGGATCTCGCGTGCAGTGACGCTATTGCCCCTGGCTTCGCTCGGGTCGGACACCTCAAACATCTTGGTAATAAACTCGGTGATTCGGTCGGCACGATCGCGTTCGCGAGTGGTGCGCCGCAACTGCACGGCCTGGGTCGTCGCGAACGTCACCAGCAGTGCGAACGCTCCCCCGGCCACCGCGGCCCCCACACGATTCCGGCACACGTACTTTCGCAGGCGATACACGCTGCTCGCCGCACCCGCTACGACCGGCCTGTTCTCCAGATAGCGTTCGATGTCAGCTGCGAGTTCGGACGGCGTGCCATATCTTCGGTCGCGGTCTTTCTCCAGCGCCTTCATCGTGATCCAGTCCAGGTCCCCACGCAAAGATGTGACCAGTTGCCGGGGCTCGGTGCTACGAGCTTCGGCCTGGGCTGTCGAGGTGTCGCGATTTGTACCGACCTTCGTGCTCGGGCGCTGCGGGTCGGTCTCTCGTAACTGCCGCAGAACCTCGTCCAGCCGCTGCTTCTTCCATTGCATTGTGTCAAAGGGAAGGAATCCGGTGAGCAAGTTCGTAGAGAACTACACCCAACGAATAGACGTCGGTGCGGGTATCGACATCGTGGATGTCCGGATCGGCTTGCTCAGCACTCATGTATCCGGGCGTGCCGAGGAATGCACCCACTTGTGTGAAAAACGTTTCTCCAGGCACTGTTTTGGATGTCGTTTTCGCCAGGCCAAAGTCGATGATGCGCGGAGTCGGCTTCCCGTCGACTTCGACCACCAAAATATTGGAGGGCTTCAGGTCGCGGTGAATAATGGCTTTCTGGTGCGCGTGTTGTACTCCTTCGCAGACTTGGAGAAACAGCTTCAGACGATCTCGAATCCCCAGCTTCTTCCTGTCGCAGTAGTCGGTGCATGGGAAGGCCGTCCACGTACTCCATCGCGAAGTAGGGCTGACCAGTGGGAGTTGCTCCGGCGTCGAACACCTTGGCGATCGCCGGATGGTCCATGATGGCCAGCGACTGCCGCTCAGCTTGAAATCTTTTCACCACGGCAGCTTCGAACATTCCTGCCTTGATCAACTTCAGCGCGATCCGGCGGCGCACCGGCTCTGTCTGCTCCGCCAGCCACACTTGTCCCATCCCACCAACGCCCAGCTCGCGGATGAGCCGGTAAGGCCCGATGGTTTTGGACTCCCGCGCCGCCTCGCCCACCGTGGTCGTCCAGGGATATTCGGACAGTCCGTCCGCGTCTGCATACGCCGCTAGCAGGGATTCGACTTCCGCTCGTAGCTCTCCATGTTGCGAGCAGGCTTCGTCGAGAAACGCGCTTCGTTCGCTCGGTTCGCGTTCGAGAGCCGCTCCAACGATCTCCTTAATCTTTGGCCACTGCTCTGGTGTCGCCACGATTCGTCTTCCTATTTCATCTGATAAAACTTGACCTCGGCGAATATCAGAACCCAGATGATTATGGCGGAGTCTCACCGTGCCAGCCAGCAACTCTGGGGAGATACCGAACCCGGGGACGATAAATCACAGACGAGGCAAACAACGAGCGCCCGGGCAGCGAGTTAGGTTACAGGTTGAACCCAACCGCGGCGCTGAGAGGGATCCAAATGTTAGGACAGGGGTGCATTGCGTCTGGGATGCCAGAGGAATACCCGCGGAACGGGCGGGGGCGTCCAATCAAAATCGTTCAGTGGAGATCAGTGTCGACTGGCTCGCCACGCACCGCCAAGTCCCGTTCTCATTGATCCAGGTGTCGGTACAGCGCCCTCGGCGCAGATAGGTCTTTCCGTTGTGTATGCCCTTTTCGCGGTAGATCCCGGTCATGACCGCGCTGTCGCCATATACCTGCGCGGTCATCGACTCATTGACGATCTGATCTGGATAGAGCGAGGGCGCCTTCACGCTGGCCATGAACTGCGCTTTATTCATCAAGGTACCGTCGTAGTCGATATAGACCAGCGTGGCAGCGAGCAGGCCATCGAGCGCCCCGGTATCTTTGTGCTCTTCCGCTTGGTTCCAGGCGTTTTCCAATGCCAGAATCTTGGTCCGCTGGCTGTCCGTATCATCCCGCGCTACCACCAGCATACAAGTCGCGAAAAGCAACATCGAAGCACAGATTGTCCTCATCGGAGCTGCTCCTTGCTCTACTACGGCGCGTGATGGCAAGCGCCGGTTACCACCGCGCGCCCCTGGGACGTCGGTGTCGTGTCAAATCAGTTTCGCGCACGGGCCACGGGCTCAGTCGAGATACTTCAAGTGCGGCCAAGACTCGAGAAGGCTCAATTTTGGATTCCGGCAGACGAAGATCGTCAAATCCCTCTCGTCGGGCAAGGCATACTGCGAGTGGACGTGGGCGGTCGGTAGGACATCGCTGAATAACTTGCCCAGGTCCGCTTTGCGAAATCCTATCGCCACCACGACTGCCGTCGGGCGCTTATCCGGTCCCCAGAAACCATACTGATTTTGACCGCACGTGGCTCGGGGCAGACCGTAGCGCCGACCGAAATAGTCGATCGCACTGGCCTCGCCATAGTTGTAGGCCAGGATTGCGGCGGCGCGTCGGTCTTCGGCAGGCAGAGCCTGGTAGACTTCTGCCACCGCTGCTACTTGCTCCTGCCAGCCAAACATGTCCCCAAATAGCTGGGGAAGATCGTCCTGGGGAACGTTTTCGACGCGGATGGCCTGCACATTCCAGAAGTTGGAGTATCGGATCGCGCTCTTAACCGGAAGAATTGGCATGGCGAGCGGCGCGGCAATGGCTCCGCCGGCGAAAAGCGTGATCACGATGGCAGGCTTGCGCCACTGTCTCGTTCCCAACCACGCCTGCTGCTCCATCCAGACGCAGCCCGCGGCCAGGAGCATCACGTAAGCCGGCGCCATGTAGTAGATCTTGCCATGGAGCGTGAGCATCTCTGCCAGGACCACCAGATAAGCCCAGCCCAAGACTCTGTAGGTCTTTCCACACGGGTCCGCAAAGAAGAACCACAACCCGGCCAGCCAGATGGGTGCACAGAACGGGTGAGTCAATATGCTCTGTTGCCAAACGTAGTCCCAGGGCCCCACGGAACAATATTTGGTTCCGATGACGGTGTGCAGCAAGGCCATTGTTGGCCAGCCACGATGCATTTCCCAAAGCAGATTCGGCACGACCAACAGCATCGCAATACCGGTGCCCAGCCAGAACCACTGGTTGAGTAACTCGCGGCGCGCAGAGCTCAGCAGTAGCCCGGCAACGATCCCCGAGACCAAGAACAGCATCGAGTGTTTGTTAAGAATTCCCAATCCCGCTATGGCGCCGCCCAAAAGCCATAAACGGCGGTCTCCTCCATTGAGGATGCGAAGCACGATCGCAACGCAGCCCATCCAGAAGACAGGTTCGAACGCGTTCATGGAAAGGAAGTTATCAAAGGCCAGATAGATTGGTGCGAGGAGAACTGTGACCGCTGCGAGAAACTGCGCAAACTTGCCTCCGCCGATTTCACGCGCAATCCAGCCGCCCAGAAACACCTTAGCAGCGCCCGCGAGAGCCGGGAAGAAGCGCAGCGCGAACAGGGAGTCTCCCAATATAGCCCGCGTGACGCGCGACACCACCGCAATTAACGGCGCGTGGTCGACGTAGCCCCAGGCAAGATGCTCGCCACAGGCCGCGTAATAGAGCTCGTCCCGGAAAAAGCCGTAGCGGCTATTGAATAGGAAGTGCAGGAGCGTGGCACTGGCGGCGAGCACATAGACCCAGGGGCTCATGCCACTCAACATGGTCTCCGCGCGGTGGTTGCCTGCAGGTGCCTGTGTTGCCGCAGAGGTCCTCGCCTGGTCCATTCGAATGGCTTGAAACAATCCTCGTCTCTCAGTAGAGAATTGTTGGGATTGTACCTGAACGACTCAGACGACATGAAGGATTGATCTGCATCCCCCCTAAGAGGTACTCTCGGGGCCTCACGCCGATGCCGGCGCTTGCTACGATCATCGCTACGCTTACAGCTGTGACCTGGTCTTACCTCGCCTTGGCCAGGGGGGCCTTCTGGCGTCTGAAGAACGCTAGCGTCCGTGCTAGTGACAAGTCGGGATTTTCGGGCTGCGTCGCCGCCGTGGTTCCTGCCCGCGATGAGGCAGAACTGATAGGACCGGTGGTCACATCCTTATTAAGTCAGCGCGTGGCTATGCCCGTCATCCTCGTGGATGACGAGAGTAGCGACGGCACCGCAGACGTGGCACGGCGCGCCGCAGAAAAAGCAGGCAAGGCCGAGGCGCTTATTGTGATTCAGAGCAAGCCCTCGCCGGCGGGGTGGACAGGAAAATTGTGGGCGATGCACCAAGGCATTGAGCGGGCACGCGCGTTGAATCCGGCGTGGCTCCTGCTCGCGGACGCTGACGTGCTGCACGACGCAGAGACAGTGGCGAATCTCGGTTTCATTGCTTCGCAGGGTCATTACGATCTGGTCTCGTTCATGGTGAAGCTGCATTGCGAGAGCCTTCCGGAAAAACTGCTCATTCCCGCCTTCGTGTATTTCTTTTTCATGCTCTACCCGCCAGCCTGGATTCGCGATACCCGGCGCTCGACCGCCGGAGCGGCTGGGGGCTGCGTGCTTGTGAGATCAGAAACTCTGGAACGCGCCGGAGGACTGATAGCCATTCGCGGCGCGCTCATCGATGATTGCTCGCTGGCGCGGCTCCTGAAGCAGCACGGCGGCCGATTGTGGATAGGATTGACAGATCGGAGCCACAGCTTGCGACGATACGAGACCTTCTCGGACATCGAGCGCATGGTCTCGCGCACGGCCTTCAACCAGTTGAAGCACTCTTCGCTGTTGCTACTGTGCACGATTGCCTGCATGGTGATCACGTATCTGGCGCCGCCGCTGTTGTTGCTCGCCGGCAGCAGATCGGCGTTCTTTATGGGCGCTGCGGCCTGGGCAGCCATGACGATGACGTACTCGACCATGGTGCGCTACTATCGACTGAACCCCGCATGGGCATTGGCCCTGCCGCTGGCGGCTCTGTTTTATCTGGGCGCGACAATACATTCGGCGGTGAAGTACTGGAACGGCAGTGGTGGCGACTGGAAAGGGAGAGTCCAGGACGTTCACGACCGCCACATAATCGAAACTCCCCTCCGTTAGACCAGCAGCTTGTGTCGAGCAGACGCAACGAGCAAATGCCACCCGACAGAGAATTTCGTGAGTTAGGCCAAAGAAATTGAAAGTGTGTCACGTATCGGATGGAGTTTTTGCGGAGCACAAACCCTTAAGCAGGATGTGTTGAGACCGCTGCCGCATGGAAGTGGCGGTCAAATCTGGGTCCAACAGCAAGCCCGCTGCTAGATGCGGTCGCACCAGCAGGGGACAGAATGTCGAACTATCGGCTACGCCTCTTGCGCTTTGGACTTTTGCGTTTTGTGTGTTGGCGGTAAAGACCGCGTTGCAGCTCTTTAATCTGCTGTTTAATTTCCTGCTTCCTATCCCTTGCCTCGAAGAAGACATCATCCGGGTCTTCCCGCTGCTTCTGCCACTGCCGTTCCATGGCTTCGAAGCGGGCTGACTCGTCCATCTCGTAGTCGTGCAAAGTGTCGATCAGTTCTTCATTCGCTTCTGCACGGGCGTGTTCGAGTCGTATTTTGTACTCATTCAAGCATTCGAGCCTAAACATTCCAAGACCCTCAAGCCGTTCAAGGCTCAACAGAGTAGCCTCGAAGGAGCGATTGAGCCAATAGACAGCTTCATAGGCTCGGAGCTTGGTTGGAAGCGGTCTCCAGATGGGAGGAGTGTCGGGCGTGTTCATGACCGACCTCCAAAATTTCGAAGCATCCGTCCCAACGTCTGCGACCAGTGACGCTTAGGGTGAACGCCTGGGCGGCAGGGTTGCGCCCAGAGACGAGAGAATATAAGGTCAATTGCAGCCATTGTTGCCTCCTTGGGGCGACTTTGGTCAGGGCGCGTTCGGTGGTTACACACCGAACGCTGCCCGCAGGCTTAAGATTTGTTCTTCCTTTGTTTCCTCTGTTTTTGATATCGGGTTTTTCTGCCGTTTTGAATTGACGGTAGAATCTTTCGAACCTTTGCAACGTCTTCGTCCGCCCATAGACGGACTTTCACACCACCAACTCGGGTCAACCGAGGAGCAGGAACCTTCTTCGCTGCAACGTAACGGTTCAATGATCTCAGATCAATTCTAAGCTTCTTCGCCGCTTGCCGAGTTGAGTAAAGCATTCTGCCTCTACCTATGACAGATATATCATACTATGTCAAGACAAATTTTGCATTGCCAGGTATTGGCGCTCAGACGATCTTGGATCTTGGCAAGGATAGTCCATATTCAACGGAAGCTATTTCCACGGTCCAGACGCCGGCCAGTCGCGTTGAAGCATTTCGTTTCTCTGGAGTGCCTCAACCACGGGCAAGAAAGCCTGGAATTGCTAAGCAAACTCCTCAAGCGAAATCCGCGCTCTGTACCGCTTGTTCTTATCGCAGAAACCGAACCATTGCCTCCCTTGTTTTCGTCCTGATAAAACTCCGCTGTGAACACCAACGGAAGCCTATCCTTCGGGACTTCCGTTTCCCGCCGGACCGGGGAGCCTCCCTTGCCCAGCGGGTGGAATACGTAGCAGGGTACTCTAGACAAGAATGAAGGACCGCCTCGGCATGGCTTTTCGTCATTACGAGGTGCTAGAGCCAAGGCCTGACATTCGCGGCAATTCGGGTTTCGTCACTGTCTGACCACCGGGTGTTCACCGCGTATGCGCCGAAATCGAGCGCACATTGCCTCGACATTCGTAAGCAAAGCATCGCCCGCGAATTCGAGGCTCGCAATTGAACGTTCTGCCGCATCGCGATGACCGAAACCACAGGCGTCCTTAACAACCACTGGAATGTAACCAAGATCAGCGCCCTGCCGCACCGTAGGTTCAATGCCGATTTCCATGGCGACACCGACGATAGCAAACGCGCTGATGCCACAATCGCGCAGCGCAATGTCCAAGGGTGTACCTTCAAACGCTGACATGGCGATCTTGTCGAAGATTGCTTCGCTTGGCAGCGGACTCATCTCAGGAATCAGATGGAACCCAGGTGAGTCCCGCAAAAACCAGGGCTTCACCTCGTCAACCGATTTCACCCGTTGCCAAGCCATACCCATGCGTAATTGAAACACCCCCATCAGCTCCTTCGGTAGTGACATGTGGCGCGTGAAGAAGATGCGAATTCCCGCTTTGCGAGCCGCTTCGAGAACCTGAACGACTCTGTCTGTGATCTGGCGACCATTCTCGATTTGGTTCACAACTCCGACTTGCATGTCGTACACAACCAAAGCCAAACGCGCCGGATCACAAACTTCGTCCAGAGTTTGCGGAATGTCTAGGCCGAACGCCCGCTGCATCATCGATTCCACCTCGGCAAGGAGTCGAGCTCCCTATTCTACTGAAACACACGCCTTAGCTCAGTTAAGTAGACTGCACTGCAATAATCCGATGCGCCCATTCTTTATCTCAAGTGGCTCTATCCGAAGGCGGAAATTCAGGACCTTTGAACCAATCCCTACAATCTTCGCCGTCTAAAGGGAAGTGTGACCCAAGACCGTAAGGCGACGCGGGCCAGTCAGATTCCTTCTTTCCACGCTATCGCGTGACGATGAACGATTTCGGCAATCCTAAGAAGCGTTCGGTCTTTATGGTGCATCCTGGAAATATTCGGCGGAGTTTCCTCTTGGGCAACCAAGTGACGTCGTACTCGTACGGGCGACTGAGCAACCAGCCATTGAGAGTGAAGTAACGTAAGACGATTGGTGTCAAAAACGACCGGGGCAACCAATGTAAGAAGAATGCGGACAGATGCGGATCGATCGGAAACAGCCGACACGGCGTTTGACAGTACATTTGCTTGCCAACACGCAGCATCTCCGACGCAAATCGTGCCTGGCTTTCAAAACTGCCCACATGCTCAATGGCTGAATTGGAAAAAGCGAGATCTATCGACTGATCTCGAAAGGGCAGTTGGCGTCCATCTCCAAGCACGTAGGGAACTTCATCACGTTCGGACGGAGCCCACAGGTTAAGTACGATCACTCCGTTTTTCCGGCCGATGAGCGTCCAGAGATTGTGATCACCGCCGATGTCGACAATCGTGCGGCATTCAGCAAAGCGCTCGAGAAACCCTTTTAAACGCCTCTTCCGAAAGAAGGCGCGGAACGGCTCTTGGAAAGAATAAGGATTCCCCACGCGGCAACTCCACCCACCCTAGATTGCGCCAGCACCTGGGTGCAAGGTCGCTTAGTTACGAGGTTTCCTTCCCGAGCTCGGAACGGAAAAGATTCTATCCCAACTATCCCTTGCGCGTAAAGATCGACATAAATCCAGGCAAGGAATACTCTACGCGGGAGTAACGGAATTCAAAGACTTTACCCAGTTGTCTTGCCCAGCGATCGCATGGGTAAACTGCTGCGCCGTGCCTCTCGTCCTCCATCATGCCAGCTGTCCGTACCGAGCCCCAATTTCTGGCACACCTGAGGAGTGAGTTCTCTGCGTGAAGAGAATCTAGTTCCGGAGGGAAGAAATTCGTCGTCGAATGTTGGGAGTGTCAATATTGAATTTTGGTTGAGATCTAATTGGTTCGGCAAATGCGCGGGGGGAGGCGCGCTGAACTCCGTTCTGCTCCGCGGCACCGAATTTTAGAAAGCGGATGGCGATTTGCAGGAACGTCGATTAAAGCCTGCGAAATTTCGAGACACTGGATTGCCCTCTACGAGCTTAGGGTGTACCCTTTTTTGCATGGCAATCTGCCACCAGAGGCCCGCGCAGGGTTGTTGTTGCACCTGTTGCGTTTGCGTGTCCTCTGGTAGGGGCGGGCTGGATATTTAGACAGCCGATTCAACCTCCGAATTTCAGACCCACCGCCAGAGGTTGACTGGTAGGTGGGTTTTTCATTTTGATACGATCGCAACTCAACGGACATATTGACGGCTGACTCGTACGTTTGCCGCATCGTGCAGAGATTTCCAGCAGATGACGCAGCACCCTCTAAACCCCAGGACGAGCACTTCAATTAGGAGGTCAACTCGAGATGTTGTTCAAGGCTGATCCAACTTTCTATCCTTCTCCCAAACTTGCGATTCAGGCGCCCAAGGAGGGATTGGCCTATGTGGCAGCTCTGAACGCGAATGGTGGCACGAAACCTGACGCATTGGTGGTCGTGGACGTCGATCCCAAGTCAAAAACCTACGGCCAGATTGTGGGCCGCGTGGATATGCCCAATGCAGGAGACGAACTGCACCACTTCGGCTGGAACGCATGCAGTTCGGCGCTGTGTCCTTATGCAGCGCATCCCCACCTGGAACGACGTTATCTCATTGTTCCCGGCTTGCGCTCGTCGCGCATCCACGTGATTGACACAAAGCCCGATCCTCGCCAGCCCAAGATCGTGAAGGTCATCGAACCCGACGAAGTGGCGGCACGGACCGGTTACAGCCGCCTGCACACCGTGCATTGCGGCCCGGACGGTATTTACATCAATGGTCTCGGCTCCCCTGCCGGTGAAGGCCCTGGCGGAATCTTTGCGCTCGATCACTACACCTTTGAGCCACTGGGAAGGTGGGAAGTGGAACGAGGCCTGCAGTATCTGGCCTACGATTTTGCCTGGCACCTGGGATATGACGCGGCAATTACCAGCGAGTGGGGCACGCCAAAGCTGGTCGAGGACGGTGTGAATCCTGACGCCCTACTCGCGGGAAAATATGGGCACAGCTTGCACGTGTGGGATCTGCGTAAGCGTAAGCATCTTCAATCGCTGGATCTGGGCGCGGAACAACAGATGGTGCTTGAACTTCGCCCCGCCCACGACCCGACCAAAGCTTACGGATTCGTTGGAGTCGTTGTATCGCTGAAAGACCTTTCGAGTTCAATTTGGCTGTGGCATCGATCCAATGGAACCTGGGAGGTAAAGAAGGTCATCGAAATTCCCGCCGAACCGGCCGACCCGGACCAACTGCCTCCACTTCTGAAAGGGTTCAAGGCGACGCCACCGTTGCTTACCGACATCAACCTCTCTCTGGACGACCATTATCTCTATGCTTCGAACTGGGGTACGGGTGAACTGCAGCAGTATGACGTTTCTGATCCGTTCCACCCGAAACTGACCGGCTCGGTGCGCATTGGCGGAATTGTTCGCCGCGCAGCGCATCCCGGACAGCCGAAAAAACCATTGGACGGCGGCCCGCAGATGGTGGAGCTCAGCCGGGACGGGCGCCGCGTTTATTTCACTAATTCACTGTACGCGGCTTGGGACAGGCAGTTCTATCCCGAAGGAATCCATGGCTGGATGGCGAAACTTGACGTCGCGCCCAACGGTGGAATTGCGCTCGACAAAGATTTCGTTGTGGATTTCGGCGATCTTCGCAGCCACCAGGTGCGCCTTGAAGGTGGGGACGCGTCGTCGGACTTCTATTGCTATCCATGAGTACGGCTTGGCCCTGGGTCACCATTGCATTCCTCGGGGCCTACCATGGCCTGAATCCCGGGATGGGTTGGTTGTTTGCATTGTCGCTGGGACTGCAGGACAGGAGCCGGTGGGCCGTCTTGCGGTCGCTCTTGCCAATCGCTCTTGGTCACGCCGTGGCGGTTTCGCTGACGATTCTTGCGGTCCGTATCGCGCAGGAAGCCATCTCACCGCGAACCACGAAGATCGCCGTAGCCGCCGCGTTGTTTGCAATGGGCTCTTACCGGCTGTTTCGCGCTCGTCACCCCCGCGGCGGGGGAATGAGGGTAGGTTTCCGTGACTTGTTTCTTTGGTCATTTCTCTTGGCCATCGCGCACGGCGCAGGATTGATGCTGGCGCCAGTCCTGCTGGCCCAACCAATGCCGGAGAGGAGTCATTCCGTGCACAGCGCGACGTCAATCGTCGTGGGATTGAGTGTGGGAGTGCTTGGGCTGGCAGTAGCGGTGCACACGCTGGGCTTGCTCCTAGCGGCGGGCACGCTGGCCCTGCTGGCTTATCAATCTTACGAAACGTCAGGGCTTCGGCTGCTGCAGCGTGCGTGGTTTAACTTTGATTTGCTTTGGGCAGCCGCCTTGTTGGTGGCGGGGGTTGCCGCACTATTGTTCTAAGCGACGCCACCGCCAACCGTGATAATCCTGTTGTGGTTCATGCGGGCAGCCCATCACCTGGGCCTGGATCCCAGGCGTGAAGAATCTCACTCTGACAAAAATTGGTGAAAGTCCGTCCTGGTCGAAACAATCGGAAAATGTCTCGATTTGCCGCAGTGGACTAAGAGCGATTTACTTTTTCTCGGCGGTATCGCTCTCCACAACCATTTGTGCCTTCGGAGCGGCGGCGTGAGCGGCGCGGGCTTGCCGAGCTATGTCCCCCAGAGGCGGGTTCAAGGGCGGCAGCGCTTTGGGATGTGCGACGGGAGCAAGTGGCTGTGCAGCGCCACTGGCGACGGTTTGGGTTTTGGTTCCGGCCGCAGAGATTTGTTGGGCCAGGGCCCGTTTGGGCTCTTGCCCGAACCCCTGAGTCAGGAGCACTAAACCCGCCAGGAACAGCTTCGATGTCTTCATGGATCAATCCTCGCTTTGGTGGCTTAGTGCTACCAGCTTTGTCGTCCTTCCTGGATGTTGAAGTGCACCTTCCATTCCATCGGCACGTGGCCGAAGTATGCTCCTATGTTGCAGGAAAGGCACTGGATGACTGGGGTGGAAACGGTGGAGACCCCGTCGTGGAACGTGTTTTCCACTTTTCGTGGAACCCATTTTCCGCCGATGGGGTCTGGCCCCGCTATCGGCCGATGGGCGGGACGACGACGACGCTCCGCACTCCATTCTCCATGGGACAAGTTCAGAAAGATTGAGGCTAGTGGATCGTAACCGAGGTTTGGTTGGAAATCGGGCTCTCTTGACCGGTTGCATCCACCGCTCTGACCAAATAGTGATAGGATTTCCCGCTGCGCACGCCGCGATCGATGTAGGTGGGGGCGGTCACGCCGGAGGCAATCCGCTTGTAAATGCCGTCTGACGGGCTGCGATAAACGTTATAACCCACCACGGTAAAGCCTGGCTTTGGCGGAGGATCCCACTTCAGCAGAACGCTGTGAGGCGTCTGGTCGGCCGCGACCCGAAATAGCATTACGCCAACGATCCCGGAAAACAAGATCGCCAGAATCGCGACAGGCAGGAATGAGGCTTTTCTCAAATCTTGATACCAAAAACAGCCACACCCAGATCCCGATAGCCCAGACCCAAATGGCCCGTTCCAAAAGCCCGAGTCTCGGACTGAAATCCGTTGATCTTACCGGGATCTGACCAGCTACGATTTTACCGGCTACCGATTTACCAGCGAACCGGCTTCGGTGATGCTGCCCTTCACCAGGTCGGTCTGAATCTTCAGTTTCTGGTGAGGACGCAGGTCGACGACCGTGTCGAAGGGCAAATAACCGGGAAGAGCAACGCGGACGCTATGCCGTCCTGGCGTAAGCAGCATGGCTTTTCCCGCGCCGTCGAACTCGTCGACGTGGCCGGCGAATTGATTGTCCACGAAGACCGCTGCCCGCGTTGGGGTGGCGGCGATTTTCAATTCTCCGGTTGCTTCCTGGGTTCGCGGATGCGCTGTTCTTATCAGCGAGACGTTAATCACCTGGGCTTGTCCGGGCTCAAGGATGACCTGCTGGGTGTAATCGGTGTACCAAGCCTGACGCACAATCACATCGTGCTTTCCGGGCAGTAGCACGATTTTCTTGTCGCCGGTCAATTCTTTTACGAAGCCGACATACTGTCCGTCCACCCATACTCCGGCGGTCTTTTCCGCCTTGTTGTGACCCACAAATCGCAATTCAGACTGAACCCGGTCCTCGGCGTGCACCAGGCCAACCAGGGTGATCATTGCAAAAAGCGCACGCAACATTCTACGGCTGAACATACTTACCTCCAAAACAGACTACGAACGAGTACTAACGAGTATTCGAGTATTAAGGATGATTCTATTCGCCGACACTGGCTAGTAGCCAGCCGGATTCTCTCAGCGTGAGGGCGGGAAGACTCATGGCGCTATGCGCGGGGTCCTTTCCGGCGGTTGCGACTAAAGCTCTTAGCTGGAAAGCTCGCCGAGTCAACACCAATAGCGCAAAGGAAAACCAGGGCACTGACGACTGATTCACCGATTCAGGTATTGGCGCAAACAGCGGACGCAGGGCACGTATCCTTGACGGATAGCCTCCGAGGCTGCGATCAGGCGGATGTTCTCATTCTCATGCTTATGTAGAAACCGGCACCCTGGGACGTGAAACGTTTTGCCATCGGCGGAAACCTCCACCATCATCCCATCAGGAACGCCGGATCCGGGCTCGGCGTGGTACGAACGCAGGGCGGACACCGACTTCGCGTCGAGTCGAGCCAGAGCGAAGCTGCCGGAGATCAGGGCTACCGCGGCCACCGCCAACAACCAGCCAAAAGCTGTTCCCCGACCGGGAATATATTCGGCAAGCCTACTTTGCCAACCGGCGGTGAAGCCGGCAGGCAATGGCAGAGAACGGTCGTCGCCGTACAGGTGGATCACATTCCTGGTGCCATTGAGTACGGCGGTGCAGTGCTTGCATTCGCGAAAGTGGGCTTCCATCGCGGCGCGGAGGTCCGGGTTGACCTCGCCCTCGAGATAGTTCGATATCTCCTGCCAAACCCGCTCGCAATTGACTACCATGGCTTACTTCCTTTCCCGAACGGTGTGCGGCTGAACCACCCGTCCGCGAACGCGGGCGCCAGAATGTCGCGCAGCATGAGCCTGGCTCTGAGCAGACGTGTCTTGACGCTGGCCACCGAAATGCTCAACACCTGCGCCGTTTCCTCGATGCTCATGTGTTCGACATCGCGCAGGAGAAATACTTCACGGTACTTCTGCCCCAGGCTGGCGAGCGCCTTGGCCAGAATCGCCCGCACTTCGCCTCTTTCCAGCGCTTCGGAGGGAATTTCGCGCCAGTCAGCGAAGTCCCGCGGAGTGTAGGTTCCTTCTTCATCGTTGTGCGATTCGGCAAGCGGCTCGAACAGCTCCGCGTGCCGCTTCCTCTGCCGCATACGCGCTTCGTTTACCGTGATCTGAATCAGCCAGGTGCTGAAGCGCGATTCGCCGCGAAACTGCCGCAGGTAGGTAAAGGCCTTCAGTATGGCCTCCTGGGCCACGTCCTCCGCGTCGGCTTCGTTTCGCAGCAGAGCTAGGGCAGTCACATAGACGCGGCGCTCGTAAGGCTTGACCAGCTCCGCGAACAGAGACGATTCGCCGTTGCGGATGCGGGTAATGAGCAACTGCGCCCTCTCATCACCGGTGTCAACTGGTTTCGCGACAGCAGTCATGAATAACAGCATTTGGATTCCAACCGGTGCACGACTTCAGTCCAGGCGGCGGGGAAGATATTCGGGATTTTTCTTCCATCCCGTCAGCATGGAAGCGAAATTACTCCAACCGTGCAGCACGACCATTACGAGATGCCCCAGAAGGAAGAACAGAATCGCCCACATCACCGCAAAATGCCAGATGCGGGCCCAGTGGAAGCCACCCACTATCCACGCCAGCCAGGAAAACTGTACCGGCTTCCACACCGCCATTCCGGTGAGCACCGACAAAACGCCCAAGCCTAGCACCGAAGTGTACGCCAGTTTCTGCAGCGGGTTGTAAACCTCGCGGATGACAGGCTTGGGCCCAAAGAAAAAGTAATAATGCATCATGGGCCACACGCCGGGGAGATCGCGGGGAGTGAAAAGCACTTGCCGGTAATTCCCGCTGATCATCTGATAGCCCAGGTAGAAAAGCCCGGTGCCGATATAAATCCACACGAAGGTCAGGTGCCATTGCAAACCGCCGCCCAGCCAGCCTCCCAGGGCGAAGGCGTTGGGCCAGTTCAGCAGATCTTTCTGGGGAATCTTCGCGCCGAAGCTGGGGAAGGCGCGGAATATCTGGAACCCGCTGGCGACCATAATTAGAAGCGAAACCGCATTCAGCCAGTGACAGAAGCGCACCGCCCAGGGATGCTCGTAGGCGGCCTCTTCCACCACTCCCGTTTTCGATGATTCGATCTCTAGTACGGCTTCGTGCATCCGCGCTTCCCCGGCCGTTTAAGCCCCACCTAACCGATTGTCATTCCGAAGGCCTTGAGGCGAGAGGAATCTGCTTTTCCTTGAGTTTCGGAAAAAGCAGATTTCCCGCTTCACTCGAGATGACAAGATCAACAAGCTCCTAGAGTCCATAGACTAGAGACCATAAAATGAAGAATAGCCCTGGTCTTCCCAGTACCCGACCCTGGTCAGGACATTTGTGACTTTCAGCTCGGTCAAATACTTGGCCTGCTTGTAGCCCACTTTCGTCGGAATTTGCAAACGCAGCGGCGCGCCGTGCTCGCGAGTCAGCAACCGGTCGTACATCTCGTAGCACAGCAGGGTTTGCGGGTGCAGGGCGGTCGCCATATCCAGCGACTCGTAATAATCATCCGCGCACTCGACGTACACGAAGCGGGCCGTGGTATCGGCGCCAATCATTTGCAGGAAATCCGAAAGCCGCGCTCCACCGAAGCGGCCGATGACATCCCAGCCTTCCACGCAAACGTGCCGGGTGTTCTGACGCACCCTAGGTAGGGATTGGAATTGCGCCAGCTTGTATTCTCCCGGCTTCTGTACTGCTCCGGTTACGGTCAGCGTCCACTTCTCGAGGTCAACGCCGGGATCTTCCACGTCGTAACCGTTGATAGGGAACTTTTCAAACGGAGCGACTTCGGAGTCCGCAAAGGTGGTAGCCAGATGCCCGGAGCGAAACAGTTTGGCGGAGGCCCAATCGCTGAATCCCAGGCCGCCTTTGAGCAGTGGTTCCTGAAGTTTGGAAATGGCAAAAACTCCGACCGCAAGCACCGGAGCCAGCTTCAGCAATTCGCGACGGGTAACCCGTTTGAACTTGCGATCGTCGATTCGTGATTCCATGCAATTCGTCGCTAACTAGGCAGTGTAACCCGAACATATGACTCCTGAAAAAACGAAAAGTTACAGCCCGGCCGGAGCGAGGCCAGTCTGGCAGGTGAGGTCCGGCCCTGAGGAGGATCGGTCGCTATGTCATAGCCAGTTGCATCGGAGGTAATCGGGAATCGACCCTATTGTTTGCCAGTGCTCGCGGCCGCCGGCTTCGCCCATTCGCGGTCCGGGATTGAGTCGGAGCGTTCGTACGACCAGATATGTTTCAGCCTTTCACCGTTTCCGCCACAAACCTGGCGAACTGCTTTACATCCTGCTCAGTAGTATCGAACGAACACATCCAGCGCACCACGGATTGCTGTTCGTTCCACACGTAAAAGAAGTAACGCTTTTGCAGCCGGGCAATCGCACCGCGGGGAATTCTAGCGAAGACTCCGTTCGCTTCCACTTTGTAGATGATCTTCACTTGTGGAATTTCGCTGAGTTTCTTCTGCAGCAGACGCGCCATGCGGTTGGCATGTTGCGCACTCTTCAGCCAGAGATCGCCGGTCAACAGAGCGTCAAACTGAGCGGAGATAAAGCGCATCTTGGAGGCAAGCTGCATGCCCTGCTTGCGCAAATAGAGAAAGTCATGGCTCAGTTTCTTATCGAAGAAGACCACGGCTTCTGCGCCAATGGCACCGTTTTTGGTTCCACCGAAAGAGAGCACGTCCACTCCGAGATCTCGGGTGGCCTGCCGCAAAGTCTGGCCCAGGCTGGCGGCCGCGTTTGCGATGCGCGCGCCGTCCACGTGCAGGAACATGCCCCGCTCGTGAGCAAAGCGGGCCAGCGTTTTGATTTCGCCCGGCTTATACACCGTTCCCACTTCAGTGGACTGGGTGATGGAAATGACGCGGGGTTGCACGTGGTGCGGGTCATCAACGCCATGGTAGGCCTGGGTGACAGATTCGACGGTGAGTTTGCCGTCCCGTGTGGGGATGGGAATCAGCTTGCAGCCAGTGAATTTTTCGGGTGCGCCGCATTCGTCGGTATAGATGTGGGCAGCCTCGGCGCAGATGACCGCGTGATATGAGTTGGTCAGTGCCTTCAGGCTGAGGCAGTTGGCGGCTGTGCCATTGAAGACGATGAAGGCGTCAATATCCGGGCCAAAGTGCTGCTTGAATTTGCGCACCGCGGATTCCGTGTACTGATCGTCGCCATATCCCACGGTGTGGCCCTGATTGGCAGAGGCAATCGCTTGCAAGATTTCGGGATGAACTCCGGCGTTGTTGTCGCTGGCAAAGCTGCGTGCGGGTTTCATGTTCCGAACAATCTAGCAGACATCGGAGCTCGGGCGTCGGACCTTGGACTTCGGTCTTAGCGTGTGGGGCGGACACCCTTGTCCCGCCACTTTTGAATTGGACTGTAGGTATTCAGGACAACTTCAAGGCCGGTGTAAGCAAACGGCAACCAAGATCCCCAACCAAATCAACTTCAAAGGCGGCGGACCACAGTGTCCCCACACGCCCGGCGCCCGACGCCGGTTTCCCGAAATGGCACTTCAGTGGTGTTACTCGGCGGGTACCACGGTGATCTTGGCGGGGTTGGGTCCGTGCAATTATGTTGGGCTCATGGCACTCGTTCTCATGATGGTGGTTCTGGCGTTCGGCCTGCTCTACGTTGCAGTCGTAGCCGAAGAGCGGCAGATGCAGGAAGCCACCAAACCTCGCAAGCGTTAGAGAGTCCTCAGAGCCGTCCGGTTGAAGATGACCTGGCTGCTGCCCTGATTTTCCAGATATTTTTCTTTCCTGCTTCTGTCCTTCCGCCAGATTTCGGGTCTAAACTTGATTGAAGAATTTACGAATTTTCCAATTTACGGCTTGACGGATGTCTAAACTCTTCAACGCGTAAATTCGAGGGTCCGCAAAACAAGTCGATCCATCCTCTGCCGCTAGTGCACCCTCTCGAGGGCTGCTCCCAGCACCTGACGCTGACCTGCCTGTTGGATGAACACGATCATCCGCAGATTGGTCAAGTCGGTCTTGGAATCCAGCTTGACGCGAACATCTTGTGAAAAATTCTTTCCCGCCTCGACGCTTCCGATTTTCGTAAGACTCTGCACCACACCCACGTGAGTCAGGCGGCGGCCGCTGTTTTCGCCGCGTAACACTTGTGACTCAGCGTGATTCAGCGCTACCACCAGATAAATATCCGCTTTGCGTGCCTTCGACGCCTCCGGCAAAGCATTGGCTTCCACATGGGCCTGCAGTGTGTGCGGAGGGTCCAACGAGATGCCGGAGATACGGACTGGAACTTTCGGCAGAGTGAGGGATTTTTGAATAGCCTGATTCGCCAGACGCGAATCGTTGCCCACGAACTGGGTGGTGCCGTCGACCACCATTTGGGGTGTGTAAGCGCTACTCAAACCGAAACGATTTGAGTAGGCGCTCTGGCGATCGCTGAAGAAGCGCGATGAGTACGGATCGGTCCAGCCGATCTGATTCCAGTAATCCACATGTTCGCTGAGCGCGATCACTTGCGCGCCGCCGACGGGCTGCGAAAGATCCAGTTGCTGCAGCAGCGCGTCCGCGGGAGGGCAACTCGAACAGCCCTCCGAGGTGAAAAGCTCAACCAGAACCGGGGAGGCAGCTTCCTCGCGGGGTGCGTCGGAGGCGGACAGAAACAGCCATGCGGCAAAGGCAGTAACAAAAACAATTAACAGGGCGGAGAGTCTTGTCATTTCGCACCTATCCAGCGTCGCAAGAAGTATCGCACGCTGGCGGGATTGATGTGCGGGAAGGCAAAAAAGTTACAGCCGCTGGACTTGTAAGTGTGGTCCCCTTTTGGCGTACAGGTTCTGGTCTATAATCGCGTAATTCTCGCCATCATGCGTTTACTCCTCTCGCTGGGTCTTCTTCTTCTGCTTGCGTCTGCCCAGGTGGCCGCCCCGAAAAAGGCATCCCCGGTTCCAGTGCACCAAGTTTCCGCGTCCCAATCTCCAATCCCCAGGTTCAAGGATGTGGCGAAAGAGGTGGGCCTGACCGTTTCCCACATCTCCACTCCGGAAAAGAAATACATCGTGGAATCCATGAGCGGCGGCACTGGCCTGATCGACTGCGACAACGACGGCAAGCTCGACATCATCACGGTGAACGGGTCCACCATTGACCGGTTCCGGCAGGGCGGCGATCCGATGATCACGCTTTACCATCAGGACGCGAATTTCAAGTTTACGGACATCACCGAGGCCGCGGGACTCACGCGCAAGGGTTGGGGCATGGGCATCGCCGTGGCCGACTACGATAACGACGGTCTGCCGGACATTTACGTCACCGGCTTCGGCGGCAACGTCCTCTATCGCAACCTGGGCCATTGCAAGTTTGAGGACGTTACCGACAAGGCTGGCGTGGCCGCCGGCGGCTTCAGCACAGGAGCGGCCTGGGCCGACTACGATCGCGACGGATTCGTAGACCTGTACGTTTCGCGCTACGTCCACTTTGACATGAACCACCTGCCGACCTTCGGCAGCGACGAGAAGAATTGCCGCTTCAAGGGAATCCTGGTGCAGTGCGGTCCCTGGGGCATGATCGGCGAATCGGACCTGCTCTATCACAATCGCGGCGACGGCACTTTTGAAGAAGTGTCCAAGAAAGCGGGCATGGAAGATTCCAACCGCTACTACGGACTGGGAGTGATCTGGGGCGACTACGACAACGACGGCTGGCCCGACCTATACGTCGCCAACGATGCCGGTCCCAATTATCTGTACCACAACAAGCACGACGGAACCTTTGAAGAAGTCGGAATGCTTTCCGGCATCGCACTCGGCGGTGACGGCCAGGCGCAAGGCTCCATGGGGGTAGACTGGGGCGACTATCTGCACGAAGGTAGGCTGTCGATGTTCGTGACCAACTTCCACGAACAGCCCGATACGCTGTACCGCAACCTGGGGAAAGACGGATTTTCTGACGTAAGCTGGCCCGCGAAGATCGCCCACCCCACGTTCCTCATGGTGGGCTGGGGCACCGCCTTTTTCGATATGGACAATGACGGCTGGCTGGACATTTTCGTCGCCAACGGTCATGTGTACCCGCAGGTGGATTCCATTCCAGGCGGCATAACCTACCGCCAGCCCATCCAGTTGTTTCGCAACAATCGCGATGGCACGTTTCAGGATGTTTCGAGTGTGCTGGCTGAAGTGCCCGCGGAAAGCCGGCGGGGGGCGGCTTTCGGCGATCTTAACAACGACGGAAATATCGACGTTGTGCTGGTGAATGTGGGAGCCGCACCCACGCTACTGCTGAACCAGGGTGGAAATCATAATCATCGTGTGCTGTTCAAGCTGGTGGGCACGAAGAGCAACAAGTCGGCGATCGGCGCCCGAGTGACGGTGAAAGCAGGGAAGGTGGCACAGGTCAGCGAAGTTCGAGCCGGAGGCAGCTACATTTCACAGAACGATCCCAGGCTGCACTTTGGCCTGGGCTCAGAAGTCCGGATGACCGGAGTTGAGATCAAGTGGCCGAGCGGCAAAGTGGGAGTTCTGCGCGACCTCCCAGCGGATTTTATCTATACGATTGTCGAAGGTCAGGGCATAAGAGACAAGATTCCGCTACCGTCGCTATCTTCGCCGGCGAAATAGTCCGCCGGGGGATCTTCAGCTTTAGCTTTTCATCATTCTTCCAGCCACTCGCGCAGCGTCGGTTTGTGCTTGTCTGTCTTCTTTCTTCTCCCATCGGGCACCACGCGCGATCCGGGAGTTATCCCTATTTGTGCTCGAGCCATGGCCTTCACCGCTTTTACCGCGTTGTACTTCTTCGGTTTGCGCTTCTTGTTCGCCATCGGCCATATCTTGCCATAGCTTGTGCGCGGCAAAACTGCAATAATTGGACAACTAGGAATGATCATGGAAGAACGCGAATTTTTCGACGAGCGGCCGGAAAAGAAGATGGCAACGCTGAACTGCCCACACTGCCATCAGCCTGGGGAGTACGAAGTCACCTGGATCGTGCGCACCAAAAAACGGCAATTGGCGGGACGCGCCGACGAACGGGATCGCGCCCGCTTCGCCAAAGCCCGCTCTTACATGCTGCGCAAGGACGACCTGATGGCCTGCAAGAACATGCGCTGCCGCAAACGCTTCGAAATCTCCGGAGTGCAGTCCGTGGTGTTTACGGACTAGCATTCAGCACTCAGGCATCAGTATTCAACCCGTCTTTGTTTTGGACGACGCCAGGGCCCGTCTTGGCGCAATACGGAACGCTGAATGCTGAATGCTCGGTGCTCATTTATACTCAACTGCTTGCCCTTCAGGTGACTGCATGAAGATTCTGGTCTGCATGAAACAGGTGCCGCAGAAGGATGCGCCGCTAAAACTGAACCAGGCTGGTACCTGGATCCGCGAAGACGTCTCCTACGAAGTCAATGAGCCGGACGCTTTCGCACTCGAAGAAGGGCTCCGCCAGAAAGAGAAGCACGGCGGGGAAGTAGTCGTCATCACCGCCGGTCCGGCACGGGCGCAGCAAGTTCTGCGCGAGGCGCTCGCGAAAGGTGCGGACCGCGCCATCCATCTCGAAGATAATGCCTTCGTCGGGCTGGACGCTTCCAATACCGCCCGAGGCCTCGCCGCCGCGATTAAAGAGGAAAAATTCGATCTCATCTTCACCGGCCTGCAGTCCGACGATTACGGCTACGCGCAGACCGGTGTCGTGCTGGCGGAACTGCTGGGTTGGCCGCACGCCACCATTATTATGCAGATCGAAAAGACGGACGGTGGAATCAAAGTCAAGCGTGAGCTCGAGGCTGGCTATTTCCAGTTTGTGGATATGCCCCTGCCGGCTGTGCTCACCATTCAATCCGGCATCAACCGGCTGCGCTATGCCACGCTGATCGGCATCAAGCAGGCCAAGAACAAGCCCCTGCGCAAGGTGGCGCTGGCGGAGGTGCAATCGGCGATCAGCGCCAACATGCAAAAAATCGAGCGACTATATGTTCCCCAAAAAACCAAAAACACGGAATTTCTGGAAGGCGCTCCCGGCGAAGTGGCAAAGAAGCTGGTAGAAAAGCTGCGCAACCAAGTACGCGTGCTGTAGCGACGGAGCGCAAGGGCAAACCAATGGGCCAAACTAAGACACCTCTTTCCTGGATTACCAGGGGTGGAACCCCGTGGCGTGGGATGGGATCTGATGGGTGCCAAGGAACTCCGTTGAGCGTATTGCTGCCGGCTTGATCGGAGTCTTTTTTCCTACTAGGTGGCCTGATCATCACGGCTGCGAGCTTTAGGATCAAACTCGAGATGCGGAGTTTGCTTCGAACCTGGCTTGCTTAAGAGGTCTTCAGTTTGTTTGTAGTGATGGTGGCCTTGGTTGCGGGCTTTTTTGCACTGTGGCTAGGTGGCCGATTAGTGGCAGGCGGCGTGGGCACTCACTGACATGGATCGTCGCCAACGGCGGAATGCGAATTCTGCGACAAAGGAATGGCATGCCGGATTCAATCCTCGTAATTGTCGAACAACGCGAAGGCAAATTAAACCGTGTTTCCTGGGAGACGCTCACCGCGGGGCAAGCATTGGCGGCCGAAACCGGCTGGACGCTCGAGGCTGCGGTCGTCGGCAGCGGCGTTGGCAACTTCGCCCAGGAAATTGCGGGCAAGAAAGTCGCGAAGGTTTATGCTATCGAGTCGCTCCGGCTCGAACCCTATGCGCCTGACGCATTCGCCGCCGGTCTGAAGCAGTTCATCGCATCAAAGCAGCCAAAGCTGGTGCTGATGCCCCACACTTACCAGGTGCGCGATTTTGTGCCCAAACTGGCCACTGCGATGGGTCGCACTGCGATCAGCGACTGTATCGGCTACAAGAAAGAAGGCGAAAAGCTGCTCTTCACCCGCCAGATGTTTCAGGGCAAGCTGGTCGCAGACGTCAGCTTCACCTGCGACGCGCCTTGGTTCGTGACTTTCCAGAACGGAGCGTTTCGCGGGGACAAGGTGGAAGCCGGACCTTCCAGCGCGCCGGTCGAAACCGTCAACGTGGAGATTGCCGACGGCGTTGTCCGCAATCAGCCGCAGGAAGTCTTCAAAGAAGCCAAGCAGGCCGTGGACCTGACGCAAGCCGAAATCATTGTGTCGGTGGGCCGCGGAATCAAGGAGCAAAAGAACATCGAGCTGGCCAAGCAGCTGGCCGAGGCGCTGGGCGGCGAGCTGGCCGCATCGCGTCCTATCTGCGATTCGGGCTGGCTCCCCATGGATCGCCAGATCGGATCGTCAGGACAAACGGTTGCGCCAAAATTGTATCTCGCATTGGGTATCAGCGGAGCCATTCAGCACATTGTGGGCATGAAAGGCGCGCGGACCATCATCGCGGTAAACAAAGATTCTGAAGCGCCGATTTTCGAAATCGCCGACTATGCTGTAGTGGGGAATCTGTTCGACATCGTACCGCCGCTGATCGAAGAAGTGAAAAAGGCCAAAGCTGGTAGCTGATCTTCGTCGCCACGGATTCACGCCGATGAACACGGATAAATCCCAAGATAACGAGCCAGCGCGGGCCGCTGATTATGATGAATTGATAAAGAGCATCCGGTAACGTCGCGAACGGATTCGGCAATGGCAAGATGTCTCAGACGGCGCCGAGCTGATCCGCGAATAGCGGCCGGTGACCTGATACAACCGCGTAGAATCTTTTCATGGACATGACTCTTGCCGCGGTTTTCGAGGAAGCCTCTCAGTCTGAAGGGGAAGGCTACGTTGCTCCCGCGGAAGAGCTGCCGGGTGCGATCTCCGAGGGCGACACGTTGGAGGATGCGGGTGAGAATCTGCGTGATGCCATCGCCGTGCCATTTGAAGCAAGCTATTCGTGGACTCACATCCTCGCGCGAATCCGTGGAGAAAGGAATTCGTCGCCCATCGCTGAATGCTGATCTTCCGAAAACCTCTTGTTGGCATTGAACGCCCCCAGATGCCCGCCGATGTCGTCATCGTCGGCGGCGGCCCCGCGGGTATGGCCTGTGCCCTGCGCCTCTCGCAGCTCATCGATCAGCACAACGCACAGAATCCTGATTCGCAGCTCAGCAAGGAAAACATTTACGTGCTCGAGAAGGCCCGCGAGATCGGCCAGCACTGTCTTTCCGGCGCGTTGCTCGATCCCCGTTCCATGCATGAACTCCTCCCTGGTTTCGAGAAAGAGGCGCCCATCGACGCCGAAGTCACGAGGGAAGCGGTTTATTTCCTCACCGAGAAGGGTAAATTCAAGTTTCCCATCACGCCGCCTCCGCTGCGCGATCACGGTAACTATGTCATCTCGTTGAACCGGTTTGTGAAATGGCTGGGCCGCAAGGTGGAGGAAACCGGCATTACAATTTTCACCGGATTCGCTGGGTCAGAACTGCTCTTCAATGGCGAGAACAATAGCCACCTCGTTACCGGCGTTCGCACTGACGACAAAGGCGTGGACAAGCAGAACCAGCCCAAATCGAATTTCGAGCCGGGTTACGACCTGCGAGCCAAGGTCGTAATCCTTGCCGAAGGGACGCGCGGTTCGCTGACCAAGCAGCTCGTCACCCGCTTCGCTCTTGACCGGGATCGTAACCCGCAGACCTACGGCCAAGGCATAAAGGAGCTCTGGGAAGTTCCCGCTGGCCGCATCACGCCGGGCGAGGTGATCTACACCCTGGGCTGGCCTCTCACGACCAAAGAATATGGCGGCGCCTGGATTTACGGCGGCAAGGACAATGTAGTGTCGCTCGGCTTCGTCACCGGGCTTGACTATCGTGATCCGCGTCTCGACCCGCAACGCGTCCTGCAACAATTCAAGCGGCATCCGTTTGTGGCCAAGCTGCTCGAAGGGGGCAAGATGACCCGCTACGGCGCGAAATCGTTGCCCTACGGCGGCTGGTGGTCAATTCCGCCGATTGCCGGCGATGGCTGGATGATCCTCGGCGACTCCGCCGGCTTCCTGAATTCGCAACGCCTGAAAGGCATTCACTTGGCGATCAAGAGCGGCATGCTGGCCGCTGAGACCGCGTTTGAGGCCCTTAAGAAAAACGACTTTTCCGCCACCACGCTCAGTGAGTTCCAAAGAAGAGTGGAATCGAGCTGGATCAAGGATGAACTCTGGAAGGTCCGCAACTTTCATCAGGGCTTCGAGCACGGATTCTTGCGCGGGATGATCAACGCCGGATTGCAGCAGCTCACCGGCGGACGCGGCCTGCGCAATCGTTATCCATCAACCGCCGGATATCAGCACATGAAGAAGCTGGCCGAACTCCCAGCCGACGGCGACGACGAAGCTCATCTGTTCGGCCCCGCCAAAGGCGATGGCAAGCTTACCTTCGACAAACTCACCGACCTCTACCACTCCGGCACCAAGCACGAAGAAGACCAGCCCGCGCACTTGCTCATTCACGACACCGACGTGTGCAACACGCGCTGCATAAAGGAATTCGGCAGCCCGTGCCAGAATTTCTGCCCGGCCAACGTTTACGAGATGGTGGACGATGCCTCACAGCCGAACGGAAAACGCATCAGCCTCAACCCGTCGAACTGCGTACACTGCAAGGCCTGCGACATCGCTGACCCGTATCAGATCATCACCTGGGTGCCGCCCGAAGGCGGCGGAGGGCCGAACTACGACGGCATGTAAGCGCCACGGTTCAGGTGGGGACATGCCACCTCGGCTGCCCGGTGGAGCGAATCCGACTCGATGTGAGTTGGAAGAAGGAGAGTTATGGCTTTAAGAATGAGTTCCCAGTCATTTTTGCAAGTTGCGATCGTTTGGTGGCTCTGTTGTTGCGCCTCCGCACAGCAGGTGACTCTGCCCCCGACGGGGCATCCCGGCCTGGACCAATACCGGGCCTCGCGCATCGCGGTATACACGGACGATTTCGGCCAACTGGCACGCTATCGTGACGCAAACTCTAGTTTGAAAGCTCCAGCCCCAGGGGAGAATCGCGTCGTGTTCTTTGGCGATTCCATCACCGACATCTGGAAGCTGGAAGACTATTTCGCCGGCAAACCCTACATCAACCGCGGCATCGGCGGTCAAACCACTCCCCAGATGCTGGTCCGCTTCCGGCAGGATGTGATTGACCTGCATCCCCAGGTGGTAGTCATTCTGGCGGGAACAAATGACATTGCGGGCAACACCGGGCCCATGTCGCTGGGGGACATTGAGGCCAACTATTCTTCATTGGCGGAGTTGGCACGCGCCCACAACATCCGTGTGGTTTTTTCCTCCATACTTCCGGTGCACAACTACACGCCGAAGGCGCAGGAGTTTTTCGCCCAGCGACCGCCGGAGAAGATTCTTGAACTGAACCGCTGGTTGAAGGACTACTGTGCGGCCAAAACTCTGGCCTATCTCGACTACTTCAACTCAATGGTGGACGAGAAAGGTCTTCTGAAGCGAGATCTGGCGGAAGACGGCCTACATCCGAATCCGGCCGGGTACAAGATTATGGCGCCGCTGGCGGACCAGGCGATAACCAAGGCTCTGGCTGCCAATCCATAGATTCATCCCGCTGCGGCTTGCGGGCATTTATAATGACATTGAGTTTCCGACCGCCTCAGCCTACGGGATAGCCCAGGGTCGCGGCGGCGTGGGGTGGTTTTCTTTGGATGCAAAGAAAAGCCGACTCCGAGGGTGCAGGTGGAAACGCTTGCGCCTCCCCGGCTTCGCAAGAGGCCATTGGAAAGGAAACGGCTGCGAGCATTTTTGCGCCTGCCGGGTTTCCTTCCACAAGAGCACTCAGCGGTCAGCACTGAGCATTTAGCCACGAATAACGGGCGGTGCAATGGGGCTGACAAAGATCTCTAGGGGCTGGGTGCTGAGTGCTGAATGCCGCTTTCCGACAAATTCGGCCGCGCCATCACCGATCTGCGGATCTCCATCACTGATCGCTGCAACTATAAGTGTGTTTACTGCCGCACGGGGAACGAGGGCGCGCTCTACGGCGATCTCCCTTTTGCCGACTACCTGCGCATGGCACGTGTGCTCACGGGACTGGGAATCCAGAAGGTTCGCATCACCGGCGGCGAGCCACTTCTGCGCAAGGGCGTGGTCGAATTTGTCCGGCAGCTGGCCAAGCTGCGGACCGCGAACGGCGAAGATCTCGACATCGCGTTGACCACCAACGGTCATCTTCTGGCGGAGATGGCGCAGCCCCTCAAAGACGCGGGCCTGCGCCGCGTCACGGTCAGCATGGACGCGGTCGATCCCGGCCGCTTCGCCCGTATCACCCGCGTGCCGGACGGATACGACAACGTCCTCGCGGGCATTCGCGCTTCTCGCCGTGTGGGTCTGTGGCCGGTGAAAGTCAATTGCGTCCTGATGCGAGGCTTTAACGAAGATCAGATCGTTCCGTTCGGCATGTTCGCGCGCGAAGAGGACGTGGTGGTTCGCTTCATCGAGTTCATGCCGTTGGAAGAAGATCGCGTGTGGTCTCCGAACACCGTAGTCCCGCTCGAAGAAATTCTGCTTCGCATGGCCGAATACCGGCCCTTGGTTGAAATCCCGCACGCACGCAGCGAAACCGCGCGCCGCTACCGCTTCGACGACGGTGTCGGCGAAATCGGAATCATCGCGCCCGTCTCGCATCCCTTCTGCGGACACTGCAGCCGCATCCGGATCACCTCCGACGGCAAGATTCGCACTTGCCTGTTTTCGGTGTGGGATCACGATCTGCACGGCCGCATGCGCCGTGGGGCCTCGGATGAAGAGTTAGCGGAATTTATTGGTGGCGTGATCCAGAAAAAAGAAGAGCGCCACCACATTGGCGAGCCGGATTTCGTGCCTGCTTCGCGAACCATGGTGCATATCGGGGGATAGTGATTCGCCGTCAGTCGGTCGTCGGTCGTCAGGATACCCCGGGAGGCAGGTCAGTCGTGCGGCAAAAGCCCTAGGCGACGTTGGCTTCAGCCGCTGAGGTCTGCTGGTCCGAATTTGAAGCCTGCGCACACACAGCCGTAACGGTGGCATGAAGCAAATTGCATGCATTGCGGTGATCGCCGTTGCGATGAGCGTGGTCTTTCCCCAGGATGCTGGTGTAAGGGCTCAAGCCAAATCCTCCCCCGGTGCGCCTGCCTATCTGGGCTTCGACCGCAACGACTATCCCGGAGACGAGAACCTGGAGCTTCTCCGCCAGACGTTTTCCTACGCGGGTTTCTGGCTCAACCGTCCTCCCGGCGAGGAGGCGAATCCCTGGGCCGGCAAACGGCGAGCGCTGGAATCAGCAGGATTTGGATTTCTCGTGCTCTTCAACGGGAGACTCTTCGCCGGTCTGAAAACGGTCTCGCACGCAGGCAAGCTAGGCAAATCCGATGCCCAGGTGGCCATTGCAGCCGCACGGCGCGAGGGTTTTCCCGCGGGGACGGTAATCTTTCTCGATCAGGAAGAAGGCGGCCGGATGCTGCCGGAACAGAAAGCCTATATCTATGCCTGGGTGGATGAGATAACCGCTACAGGCTTCCGGGCGGGGATTTACGGCTCCGGCATCGCCGCCAAAGAGGATGGTGGTGCGAGTGTCGTCACCGTAGAAGACATCCACCAAAGTGCAGCCGGAAGGAGAATCGTATATTGGGTGACGAATGATGCCTGCCCGCCTTCACCCGGATGTGCTTACCCACGGCATCCGCCCAGCCCTACCGATAGCGGCATGGGCTTCGCGGAGGTATGGCAATATGCTCAATCTCCAAAGAGGCAGGAGGTTGCGTCTGAATGTCCGAAGAACTACGATGGCGACGGAAGTTGCTATCCGCCGGGAATCGATCTCGCCAGGCGCTTGCAAGTGGATTTGAACACCGCGACGAATGCTGACCCTTCGCGGGGAAGGACTCGGTGAGCACCGGCAACCTTCTTTTAACCACGATCTGCGTCTTAATGCCGGCAAGAGCAATGCCCTTGGGGCGGAGGCGCAAATTGCCACCCGCCGCCGTCTCTTCTCGCTGCGGCCGGGACGCCCGCAGGACAGCCGGGACGGCGGCGCTAGGACTTCACGAACCACTGACTTCCAACACCCGGATGCATTAGAATGATCGTAGACCTCTATGGCCGACCGAAGTTTCACCCTCCAAGAAGCCGAAAGCCTGTTGCCGGTTTTGGAATCGCTCTTGCGCACTGCGATCGACGGCAAAAAGCTGATTGAAAGCGTGGACGCCGAACTCCAGGAACTTGCCCACCGCGTCTTTCTCAGCGGAGGTCTGCGGGTGAACATCATTCACATGGCGCGGCGCAAGGCGGAGCGCGAGAAGACCATTCAACGGGTGAAGGACGCTCTCGCTGAAATCGATGCCACCGGAGTCCAGGTGAAAGACATCGATACCGGACTGCTCGACTTTCCCTGCCAGGTGGAAGGCCGAACCGTGCTGCTGTGCTGGAAACTGGGTGAAAAGGGAATCACGCACTGGCACGGCACCAGCGAGGGTTTCGCCGGCCGCAAGCCAGTTGACGAGAAGATTGCGAAGGCGAGAAGAGCGAATTAGTCGTTGGTCGTCGTTCTTTACTCTTCAGCAAATCGAGCGCCAAGCGACACGACTGACGACGGTTCTACGGTTTTCCTCCCTCAGTCCATTTTGGCGTGAATGACGAGTTCACCAGCCAGCTGACTGCCCGTAGTAGCGACCCGATGGCTGCATCCATGTGCTTAAAATCGATGTGAGCCAGATCGTCGCTGGGCTGGTGGTAGTCGCGGTGCAGTCCGTAACTCGAAACCGTTTGGGCTACCACGCCTTTCTTAGCCAGGACGTAATTGTCGGAGCGGGCAAAGAAGTTCTGTTCGGGATGAGGATCACCCACCAGTTTGGCTCCGCGAGCCGCCAGCGTGGGTCCGAGATTTGAACGTTCCCATCCGGTGAGCCACACTGTGTCGGATCTCACGGCGGGATCGGCGCGTCCCAGCATTTCGAATTCGAGATTGACGGCGATTTCCCGCAGCGGCAGCGGGGGATGCTCGCGAAAGTAAGTTGACCCCAGCCCGCCTGTTTCCTCGCTGCCGAAAAGCGCGAAGATCACAGTCCGCCGCGGACGCGCCCCCGCGCCCAGAATTCGCGCCAGTTCGAGCACAGCGCTTGTGCCGGAAGCATCATCGTCAGCGCCGTTGTAGATGTCGTCTCCATTCACCGGCCGGCCGATTCCCAGATGATCCAGATGCGCCGAGAGCAGCACCGCGGAGTCGCGCAACTTGGCATCGCTGCCGCGTAGCAGGCCTATCGCGTTCCATGTGTATTTCTTTTCGCTGGTGGAGGAGGAATCAAAATTCAACCTTGTGTTCGCGGGAAGCTCTTCGAGTGTCTTCGCAGCTTCGAGGCTGACCTCCAACAAACTGAAATTATTTTCCAGGCCGGGAGCGGCTCGCCCTTCGATCTGGGTTGGCAAAGGGGGCAAATGTTCGCTCCTCTCCGGGAAACGCCCAGCTTCTTCCGCGTTGGCCGTTGCGATGGCCGCGACCGCTCCGGCCGAGGCCAGGGATTCCGCTCTGGCCCGCAGCTTTCGCCGGTCGCTGCCACTGCCAACCATCAGGACGATGGAACCTGCCACCTGCGTGTCATCTTCGTCGGGATTGATCTTGTCGGAATTGACCACGCGCAAAGGGCCAGAGAAGTGAGTTTGCGAGAGACGAAGAGCGATGAACTCCTTGCCATAAGTCCACGTGACTTTTTCGCCAGGGTCCCCTGTGCCAGGTTTCGCGAACGTAAGCAGCGGTAGGGCCGCCAACTTTGGCTGTTGCAGCACAGCCCTCTGAATATAGGTCCCAGCGTCGCCGGCGGGAGCGATTCCGTAAGCTCGGAGTTGGGAGCCGACGTATGTCGCCGCCAAGAGTTCGTCTGCGGTGCCGCTGCCCCGTCCGCGCATCGCGTCGGAAGCCAAAAATTCCATGTGCGCCCGGATGCAAGCGGCGCAGAGTCCCGGCGCAGGCGGGGGTGCGGCTCCATGGCGAATGTGTGATTGCGATTGGTTGCGTCCAGCCGGAGCGGGCTGACCTTGGCTGACTGCAGCGGCGGGGCACAGAATTGCCTGCGGGAGGCCGAAAGCCAGAAGAGAAAAAGCTAGGAGAGAAACGGAGAGTCTTTTCATCAATACGGTCTCGAAAAAAAACTCAACAGACAGCGCCAGGCTTTCCGCCGACTGTCTGGCGGGCGTCTCGCCCGCATATCGGGCCGGCCGGAGGCCGCCGCTACAAAGAGCCGGATACCGGCGCTGCAAGTTGGCGAAGGCCATGACGCCAGTAATTCCCGGCCCGACATCCGACTTTTGGTGCACACGGAAGTACAGGCACGCGTCTGAGCTAAAACTTTCTCTGCTACAATTCTCTTACGTCTCTTACGCCACTTGCGGACGAAACTAAAAAAAAAGGCCAGTCTGCCGGGACTCTCTAACATGCCTGGTTTCAAGGAAAATCTGCGACTTTTGGCTGCGTTTGCAGCGCTTTTGATGCTCGCCCTGGCGGCCGGTTGCCGTGGCTTCTTCGTCAATCCCACGCTTACATCGCTGGCTGTGGCGCCTACGTCGGTGTCGCTTATTGAAGGGAACACCCAGCAAATATCCGCGACCGGCACTTACAATGATGGCAGCACCAAGGATCTGACCGGAAGCGCTGCGTGGTCAACCTCCGATTCGGCGGTGGCGACCGTCAAGGCGGGACTGGTCAAAGCAGCCGCTACCATTTCTAACCCTCCCGGGACTGCGACCATTACTGCCACCTCTGGGACCCTCACCGCAACTTCTACGATTACCGTGAACACTGGGCCACTGACTGCCATCGTGATCAGCACTACGACCCCGAATCCGGCCGCAGGTGCGACCGTAACCTTCACCGCGCTGGGAACCTACACCGGCAGCGCCCAGCAGCAGGACATCACCAACCTCGTGGTTTGGAGCAGCAGCAACTCAGCCGTTATCACTACGATAACGAACGGCAGCGGAGCCGTGCTTTCCACTGCCACCTCGGGTGCGACGACCAGCGTCACTGCCAGCCTTAACGGCATCACCAGCGGCGCCTTGACCATCACTGTGCAATGACCGCGATCCGCTGTATCGGCATTTGCACCGGAGGCGGCGACGCACCCGGCCTCAACGCCGTCATTCGCGCGGCCGTAAAATCCGCGTTCCTGAAATATAAATGGAAAGTGATTGGCATCCCGGATGGTTTCGACGGGCTGATCTGGCCTGAGAAATCTTACGAACTCACGCTCAAGGATGTAAGCGGCATTCTGCCCCGCGGCGGCACCATTCTGGGCACCACCAATCGCGGCAATCCCTTCAAATACTGCACCGTCGAAAACGGTAAGGAAGTAACGCGCGATATTTCCGATGAAGTCATTGCCAACGCCGGCAAGCTGGGAATCGATGCGGTGATCAGCATCGGCGGCGAGGGCTCCCAGACCATCGCACTCGAGCTTTTCCGTAGAGGCATGCAGATTGTGGGCGTGCCCAAGACGATTGACAACGACCTCTCGGCCACGGAAGTTACGTTTGGTTTCGACACCGCACTGACCACCGCGACCGACGCGGTGGACAAGATCCACACCACCGCCGAATCGCACCATCGCATCATGGTGGTGGAGGTTATGGGCCGCGACGCGGGCTGGATCGCTCTGGAAGCCGGGATTGCCGGCGGAGCGCACGTCATTCTCATCCCCGAAATTCCATTCACCATCGAGAGTGTGTGCAAGTTCGTGAAGCAGCGCGAGAGCTATGGCAAGCGATTCACTATCATGGTGGTGGCGGAAGGCGTCAAACTACCGTTGGAGCTGAAGGAGAATCGCCGCGCCGGTTCGGTCGGGAACTTGATCGGCCATGCCATCGCCAGCAGCGCCAACAAGGAAGTGCGGATCAGCGTGCTGGGGCACATCCAGCGAGGCGGCACACCCACGGCCTACGACCGCATCCTCGCCACCCGCTTCGGTGTCGCGGCCGTCGATCTGATTGCCCAGGGCGGATTCGGTAAAATGGTGTGTTTACGCAACGAGTGTATCGAAGCCGTGGACATCGCCCAGGCGATCGGCAAATTGAAGACGGTCGATCCCAATGGCCAGCTGGTGCAGACCGCCAAAGCGATCGGAATTTCCTTCGGCGACTGAGCGGGCCTCAGATCGTACGCAGGCCGCTGCTCTCTTACTTCCAATATCTGTCTATTTGCCTCTACGATTGTTGCTCTGCGCCGGCTGAGGTCAAGATTTTGCCGATGACTGATGACTCGCGGCCAACGACCAAAGACCAACCACTGCTAATATTGTCCGGTGAGGCTTCGCGTCAAATCTTGTTTGCTGCTGCTCTTGGCGGCCGGCTTATTTTCCGATTGCAGCCGCATTCGCACCCCGCAGGAGATTGCCTATGTCTCCGCTCCTCAGGCTTTCCTGCGCGACCAGGTGGCCGCGATTTACAACAAGACTGGGACTGTAAAAAACGGGGAAGTCGTACAAATCCTCGGACGCGACCGCCGCTTCGCCCGCGTCCGTACCTCCACCGGAGTCGAAGGGTGGCTGGAACAGCGTTACCTGGTGACCAAGCAAACCTACGATGCTTTCCAGAAGCTGGCAGAACAGGTGCACAACGATCCCGTCCAGGCGACGGCACTGGCACATAACCAGACCAACATTCACCTGCAGGCGGATCGCGACGCCGAACACCTCTACCAAGTGGACCAGGGCGCGAAGCTATCGCTGTTGAAGCGCGCCAGCAGCGAGAAGCCTCTGCCCGGCGGACAAGCCAGAGCCGTGACCACCGGAAAAGAAGGACAATCGGCGCCCGCCCCGCCCACGATGGAAGACTGGTGGCTCATTCGCGATGAGCCGGGACATGTGGGCTGGGTTCTGGGGCGTATGTTGGACGTGGACATCCCGCTTGAGATCGCGCAGTACGCCGAAGGCCAGCGCACGGTGGCGTCGTTTGTGCTGGATCAGGTCACCGATGGCGATAAAAAAGTCGCGCAATACCTGGTGCTGCTCACCGAAAACAAGGACGGACTGCCCTTCGACTTCAACCAGATTCGCGTGTTCACCTGGAACGTCAGGCGGCATCGTTACGAAACCGCCTACCGGGAGCGAAATCTCAACGGCGTGCTGCCGGCAACACTCTCGCACGAGACCTTCGAAAAGGAGGGAGACCTGCCGGTTTTTGTTGTGCGCGTAAGAGACGAGACCGGAAAAGTAATCGAGCGCAAGTACAAATTGAACACCCCGATCGTACGCCGCGTGCTCGCTCCAGGAGAACAGAAGGAAGGCGTCAATCACCGGTCGTCAGTCGTCGGTCATCGGTCGTCAGGAAGAGCGAAAAAGAAGCGCTGACGACCACCGACGACTGACGACTACTTGCCAACAACTATTTTCGGCAGCGGGGGCACGGGCGTGCCCTCATCCATGGCACGCTGCCAATCAGAGATCGAGTGCAGCAACCCCGCCAAATGAATACCACCAAAGCCTTCGGGGTAACGGGACAGATTCCGAAACGCCCGTCTTAGTACAGAACGCGCACCAATAGAATTTCCATTTCCATAGTGGTAGAGCGCAACCGCGACCTGAATGATTCCCTGTAGGAATTTCTTCTCCCCCACTGGTGCGGCTCGCCAGACGTCTTCAAGCACTTCATGCGCGTCAAAAAAATCTGCACGGTTGAAAAGCTCGATTCCCTCACAGTAATGATCGAGATCCACACCTGCATTGTGGCATACGAAAACTGCGGGTTCATCCTTTAAGCACTACAGGATTTCATAATAGGAAGCCGACGGTACATCCATTTTCGGGAATAAAAACACCACTGCCGTTTGACAACTATTTCAAAACATGGCTTGTTGCAAGCCTGTGTTTTTGGAACGTCAGTTGCTTTTAATCTGTCCAGGATCGAACTGATTAAACATCTTCCTGGTGTTATGTTTCTGCGTGGTTTTCGATTCCGGTTGTGCCTCAAGCATTCCGTCTTTAGGAGAAAACGTATGTATCGAGCAGTCACCACCTTAAAGATTTTTGTATTCGCGCTGGCATTGCTGAGTTCATTGGCGTTGGCTGCTGGGTCAGCGTACGCCCAGGCTATCAGCGGCAATCTCGTGGGCACGGTAATGGATTCTTCTTCCGCGGTAGTGACCAACGCGAGCGTCGAAGCGACTAACGCTGGCACCAGTGTAACTGCGATGACAAGCACCAGCGGCTCGGGCGCATACCGTTTTGAAAACCTGCCGGTGGGACCCTACAAAATCACGGTACAGGCTAGCGGCTTCAAGACGGTTGTGCAGCAGGTCGATATAGTGCTGAACCAGACTGGGACTCTGAATGTCACGCTGGCTCCCGGTGCGAGCACCGAGACCATTGAAGTCTCGGGTGTGGCGGCGGTCATTGACACAACCTCGGCGCAGCTGCAATCGAACTATGGTGAACGTTTTTCTCAGGATTTGGGAATTACGTCTGCCGGCGGAACTGGCGCGGGTGTGTTGAACCTGTCATTGTTGAGTCCGGGAGTCGCCCAGTCGAGTTCGCTAGGCATTGGAGTCGGACCGTCCGTGGGTGGACAGCGCCCGTACAACAACAACTTCACAGTAGAGGGCGTCGACAACAATAACAAGTCCGTTACTGGCAACCTGATTACTGTTCCAAACGACGCGGTGGAAAACTTTACGCTGCTGGCGAATCAGTTCAATACTGAGTTTGGCCACTCCTCGGGGGGGCAGTTCAATACCACGATCAAGAGTGGGACCAACACTTTCCACGGGTCGCTTTACGAGTACTTCAGGAATCGCAACCTGAACGCGGTCGATAACTTTTTTGTGCTCCAAGGTTTCACGTCCAACCCGCGTTTTGACAGCAACCGCTACGGCGGCACTCTTGGTGGGCCGATTATCAAGAACAAATTGTTTTTCTTCACCGATTTCGAGCGCCAGCCGGTATCGCTTACAGCAACCGCTGGCGGTCAGGTATTGACGCCTACGGCGGATGGTTTGACGGCGATCGCCGCAGACCCGAACCTCAGCGCCACTAACTTTGGGATATTCAAACAATATGTGCCGGTCGCGCCGACCGGGAGCGATTGTCTCCCCTACTCGGCTGCTCTGGCCAGCGGCTCATGCGCTGCGGGGTCAGTCCCTATTGGAGCCGTTTCGATCGCGGCGCCGGCATGGCAAAACTTCGAAAACTTTGTCCAAAGTGTCGACTACAACATCTCTCAGCGCGATCAGCTCCGCGGGCGCTACGTATACAACAAGTTAGACAAGGTCGACCAGAGCGCAAATTTGTCAGCGTTCTACACCGTTCAGCCCTTCCGCTTCCATCTCTTTACCCTCGGCGAATACCATACCTTCACCCCCTCGATCATCAACGAGTTCCGCGTGGGTTTCAATCGGTATTTCAACACCACACCTGACGGGGGCTTCCAGTTCCCAGGGTTAGATGCTTTTCCCAATCTCATTTTGTTGGATTTGGGTGGCAATGGTCTTCAAATCGGGCCTGATTCGCAGGCTCCACAGTTCACCATTCAAAATCTCTACCAGGGCGTCGATAACGTCAGCTGGACCAAGGGAAGTCACACTCTGAAGTTCGGCGGAGAATACCGCTGGTACATTTCACCGCAAAGCTTCACGCAACGTCAGCGTGGGGACTACAACTACAACTCCACGCAGCTCTTCCTGGAAGACTTTTCGCCGGATAACTTCGGTGAGCGCAGCCAGGGTTCTGTAACCTTTTACGGCAACCAGAAGGCTATTTACTGGTACGC
>Ga0070706_100000604_pt1 | contig 41606 bp, 34 predicted proteins | sample KBSK5501metaG_FD_65476 | JGI IMG/M metagenome (GOLD analysis project Ga0070706, IMG submission 65476) | Corn, switchgrass and miscanthus rhizosphere microbial communities from Kellogg Biological Station, Michigan, USA - KBS K5-50-1 metaG | ecosystem: Host-associated > Plants > Roots >... | reverse complement strand
CGCCGGAATTGCCGATGGCGGAGCAATACGCGGATCGCTACGCAGCGACCAGCAGGGCGCAAGCCGCGATGGGCAGCGTTGGCCCGGCGGTCGTACCGCCACCACCCTCGATCGCGGGCAATGCCGGTTCGAGCCCGGGGGGAAGACTCATCTCCCTCGGCGTTCATCCGCTCGCATTCCAGGAGCCGATGGAAATGCCAAATGGAAATCGACGCGGCACTTTTGCCGCGACTCCGGCCGGAAAGACTGGTGCAGCGGGCACCCCAGACATTTCGGCGAGCACGAATTCCGGCAGCGGGAGCGGTTCAGCCACCGACAAGAATATCGGTGTTCCTGCTGGCCTGAGCGTCGGCGCAGCGCCCAACCCTCAGACCACCGCTACGGTGGCGGGGCAAGGACAGGGCAACAGAACCGGAGGTGGCAGGGCGTCGTCCCAAAATTCAGACAGCTCACGCCTGATCGCAGATGCCACCCCACCACGGGTTACCTCGACTCCGACCCCTCCGGCTTCGGAGGTCTCCCAAGATAAAGTCACGGACGTCGATCACTGGATCTTTGGCGATCGGAAGTTTTATGCCATGACCCTGAACATGCCGAACCTCAACTCCGCGGGCGGAAGCTGGGTGATTCGTTTTGCTGAACTCGATGGGAATGAGGGCAAGGGAAATGAAAGCAAGGGCGAGCTGACCGCTCCCGTAGCCACGCAGAAAGTTGATCCCGCCTACCCCCTGGAGTTAATGCGCCGCAATGTGCATGGCACAGTCACTCTTTACGCCGTCATCCGCAACGATGGGTCGGTAACGGATGTGAAGGTTCTGCGTGGAGTTGACGATCGTCTCGATCAGTATGCCCGCGCCGCCCTAGCCCATTGGCGCTTTCGTCCGGCAACCAAGAACGGCAACCCAGTTGACCTCGAAGCCGTTGTGATGATCCCGTTCCGGCCAGCGCCGGGCAAGTCGGGTTTCTAGCTCTGTCATTTCTGCGCGGCGCATCACCACCACAAGCGGCCACAGTTAAGGCCTTACCCCAGGTTCTTAGTGCAAGTTAAAGTTCTCACTGCACTACCAGCACAATCTGTTGGGTCCGAGTGGCTGTACCCGACGTTGCCGTCACAGTCAGGTTGTAGGTGCCGGCGGGAGTTCCCGTCGTCGTAGTGGTCGAACTACTGGAACCACAATTTGTCTGGAACAGGAGCAGCGAGAAGAAACCGCCCAGCATAACCGTTAACAACAGGCGCCGCCGTCGCGACTTCTTTCCTGCAATTCCAAAACCCAGCAGCGCCAATCCCGAAACCGGGAACAACGCGGCGTAGAAAGGCTTGCCCACGGGGGAAAGACTGGCTGGGGTAGTCACGCGGGCCGTGGTATTGACCACCAACTGGCGGCTTTGCGGTCCGCTGCTCAGGTTGGTAAAGGTTGCGCCGTTGGGGAACGTCGCGGTACCTCCAGTGGGCGCACCTGAGGCGGACAGGGTAACAGTTTCCGGGATGTTTCCGGTGGGAGTGACAGTCACCGTATAGCTTGCGGGTATACCGGCCAACTCCGTTGCCGTTGCTGGAGCCACAGCGATGCCGAAATCATTCACGATTGCGACCGCAGGCGGGGGACTCGGGGTTACGACCACGTTGGTGCCGAACACGGTAACCCTGCCGCCATCGCTCAGCGAGCCGGCCTGGGTTGGGGTCAGGATAACGGTGACCGTGGCAGATGCGCCGCCGTTTAACGTTCCGACCGTGCAGGTCACGCTGCCACCACTGGCCGGGCAGCTGGTCTGGCCGGGAGAGCTATTGGCGGAGACGAAGGCGGCGCCGGCCGAAGATATAACATCCGTAAAAACGATGCCGGTGATCAGATCGCCCTGATTGGAAATGGTGTAAGTGAAAGTGACGTTGTTGCCCGCGCCCACGGGGTTAGGCGTGACCGTCTCGGTAACCACCAAGTCGATGGTCGGACCAAGCTTGCTGAGGAAAGCATCCGTACCCCCGTTCAAAGCGGCTTGCAAAGGATTCACCGTGGGAAAATTCGTCGAGGAAGTCTCGCCGGCGACGTAGCTGTTGCCCTGCGCATCAGTCGCGATGCTGGTGGCAAAATCGCCGCCGCTGCCGCCCAGATAGGTGGCGTAATGACCCAGAGAGACCGAGGAAGCAGCCGTCGTATCAACGCGGGCTACAAATCCATCAAACGGCCCGCTCAAAGCAGCTTGGACGGGATTGTTGAGATGGGGGAAGTTGGCCGAATTGGTCCAACCGGCTACGCGTGCGCCCTGAAGGGTATCCACAGCAATGCCCAAACCGACATCGGTGCCTGAGCCACCTAGATAGGAGAAATAGTTCAGAGGCACGGTGGTGGTGGTGCAAGTAGAACCCGTACACGGGTTTCCCAGTTTGCCTACGAAAGCGTCAGTGCCGCCGCCGCTAAGGCCCTGGAACGCAGTGGTTCCGGTGGGGAGGATGAAATCGGTCGAACTCGTTGAACCCGTGACGTAGGCGCTGAGGCCGGAATCAACTGCGATGCCGTATCCCACGTCATCGCCGGCGCCGCCCAGGTAAGTGGAGTAGAGCAACTGTGATCCCGACGCCGCTGAAGGATTGAGCTTGGCAACAAAGGCGTCGGTGGCGGTGAAGGCGGTGTTGCAATTTGGCGTTGTGGTCGTGGTGGTCGTGGGAGGCGGCGTGTCCAGACAACCTTGGTACGCGTTGACGATGGGGAAATCAGTGGTCGCGCTGCCGGTGTGCTGAAAGTTGGTGCCGCCGGTTATGTAAACATTCGCGTTCGCATCCACGGCGATTCCGCCGCCCACCGTGACCCCGTTGAGCGGGCTGCCCCCGCCAAAGTAGGTGGAATACACCAGGCTGGGAAATCCAATCAGACCAGGATCAAGCTTGCTCACGAAAAACTGCGACGTGCCCAGCGAGGCGACCTGAAGCGCGCCGAGGGTGGCTGGAAATGAATGGGTTGCGTCCGGCTGGTTAGTAGAAGTAGTAGTACCAATTACGTAAATCCTGTTCTTAAAATCCACCGCCAGACCGCGCGCAGCTTCCACGCCGTTGCCGGAAAGATAAGTCGAGTAGGGGAGAGTGTGTCCAGTCGCATCCAACTTGCTTACGAATGCGTGCGCCCCAGCACTGGCGGGAGTGCCCTGAAAGGCCGACCCGCTGACGGGGAAATTGGTGGAAGTGGTGGTTCCCGCCAGCACCACGTTGAAAGCGGAATCCACCGCGACTCCGGCGCTCGTATCCGCGCCATCTCCACCGAGGTAGGTTGAGAACACAACGGCTGTGCCGGCGGAGTTCAACTTGGTCACAAAAACATCAGGGGCCGTAGCCAGCACGGTCTGGAACGCCGCTGGCGGAGGATTGGTCGTGGGCTGCGGGGTGAGAGGAAAGACGACCGACGTAGTAGAACCCGCGAGGTAAATGTTGGAGGAGGAGTCAACCGCTACTGCGGGACATCCTGAAGGTGGTGTGGCAACTCCCATAATGACGGAACAGGCTTCGTCCCCGTTGCCGCCAAAGTAAGTCGAATAGCTCAGAACTGGATCAATCACCAGGGCTCGGCGGCGATCATACGCTGCGACCGCAAAACCAACCTTGCCATCGTGGCGTACGACGAAGCGTCCTGCGACGGGCTGTTGCCCGGCTCCGTCGGATTGATAAATACGTGGGGCTTTAAACTGGACTTCCCCGCTGCCCGTGGCCAGGATCAGGTCGCCGTTGCTATTAAGTCCCGGTCTTTGCGACCCCTCGAACTGAAACGCTATCGTCGTCGGGTCCGCACCAGGAGCAATCTCGAAGTCGTACTCCAGTTGTCCGTGCTTGCCGTAGTACACCAGGTCAACGCCGGGATACACGCTCTGGTAGCGCACGCGCGCAAATTGCGGAATGTCGCGGTGCCACTTGGCTGGATTGTTGCCGATAAAATAGTTGCTCTTGCCCGGAAGCTGATCGTTTCCGCGGACGGCCGCAATTGGGTTCGCCCCCGCCAGCCTCATGCGTACGACTGCACTCTTGGGACGCGCCTCGAGAGTCAGCACTGCCTGGTCGGGGGTGAGAAATAGTCCGTAGCCCGCGCCGCGCGCCAAAAACTTGACCCGTGGATCGGTCTGGCCCTGATTCGGCTCGAATCTTAAAGGGAGTTGGCCGAGAGCAAGCTGGCCCAGTGCGAGATGGATGTTCTCGCGTTGTGAAGCGGGCTCGGAAGGAACCAACGAGGCCGATACCAACTGCTTCAAGCCGGAGACGGGCAATTTCGGCACTCCACCGCCGGGCGCCAGCGTCAGAGCACCTAACAGCAACAGCGTCGCGAACGTCAGCAAAACAGGGCGATAGCCTGTTCCCAACCCACGGAAATTCAATGTCACCAGCTCCTCCGGATGTTCCGATTCATGGAGAGGAAGTAAGGACGGCACGCAAACCGCAGTCGGCTGGCGTCCGCGAAGCGGCACGCGTACTTGTCACCAGAATATTGGCGAAAAATAAGTAACTACTTAAACATCTGACGGATAGACTGTCAAGCTGCGCACACCTTCGCCACATCCTGGGTGGTTCAGATGCGCGGAGCGAGGGCCCGAGATGCCGCGCGCAAATGCAAAACCTGACTTCCCGCGCTGAAGACGGCGGCAGGTTCTTCCCTGAACCAGTTCATGTGCAAACTGTTTCACTTGTCTCTTCAAAGGGAAACCCGAATTGTTTCTCAACTCCCTTTGTTTGCCCTCGAAACGGCACCGTCGTAGTTGTCGGGCCATGGTATTGCGCGTGCAACCATCCGTACTTCACCTTTGGTGCGCGTTCTGAGACTCCTCCCCCATGGGCTCTCTCCCGGCGCCAAGAGGCGTTAACCGAATCAGTTCCCGATTATTTTGCGCTTGCAAACTGTTGGTAAATAAGTAAATCTGGCGCGAGGGTATCTTCCAGGTTCTGGATGGTGCCGCTTTGGGGTGAAATTTGGCTGGGTCTGGATTCATGGGTCTGCAAAGAGAAAGGTCGATACCACAAGCCGGGCAGGAGCGACGCACTATGCGCCGCTTTGATATGCGTTTGCCGGCCACCGTCCGAGTGGCTGGGCAGGGCCTTCGCGATCTTTCGACGGAGACCCAGAACGTGAGCGCTCGCGGCGTCTTTTTCTATCTTGATCGTCCTCTGGCCGAGGGCATGCGCATCGAAGTGACCATGACGTTTCCGCCCCACGTGACCCTGACCGAGCCAGTGCGGGTGCGCTTCACGGCCCGCGTGGTGCGCGTCGAAACGTCGCAGGCTTATTCCGGCATTGGCGTAGCCGCAATGATCGAAGAATATGAGTTCTTGCGCTCCAATCCCGCTTCGGACCTTGGCAGTTAGTTCGGAACTTGGCGACTAGCAAAAACCCGTCAACTTAGCGGCCGACTAATTGCTTATGCCAGCTTCCCCTTCTTCAGCTCGTCGATTTCGCTGCGCAGGCGCTGGTAGCGGCGCACCAGAATTCCCAGGTAGGTGATGTGGATGATCCAAGTGGCGGCATAGGCAGCGTAGAGGAAATTCATCGTGCGCTCCGCGGGTCGTGCAGCGCTTCCAATGCCTGAACTTCTTCGACCTCTCTCTGCAAAATCTCCAGGCGATAGCGCGACCGGCAAATCAGACCGGCAAAGCACAGGAATGCCAGCCAATTAATCAGCAATACGTGCAACATGCGGGGATCAATCGAACCTCCACCGCCGATCACTGGTTGGGGATGCTGGGTGCGAAATATCCAGATCGAGAAGTAGACCAGTGGGACATCGAGCGCGCCGAAAATCGCCAAAGCGGCGGCCAGCACTGGAGTTTGAGCGCTGGTCGAAAACCGGCGCAGCATCAGGTAGCTGATGTAAATAAGCCAGAGCACCAGAGTTGAGGTCAGACGAACATCCCAGGTCCACCAAATGCCCCAAACCGGACGCGCCCACAGCGGCCCGGTCACCAGCACCACGGTGCAGAACACGACTCCCACTTCGGCTGTGACTACGGCCAGCGCATCGGTTCTCTTTTCCGAGAAATATTTCTTTATCAGAAAATACAGGGCTGTGGCCGCGAGCCCAGTTGTGGCCAGGGATGACGGCTCTACGCCAGCCGGCAAGGGGCGGATCACGGCCGCAGCCACGCAGGCTGCGACGCCCAGCAGGATTGCGACCCAGTTTGCCATTGTGTCGGCGACCTTGTCCCGGCGCACCAGGTACTGGATCGAGCAGACAAAGTTAATAAAGAAAAGCAGGAATGCGGTCCACGCCGAAGGCACGTGATAGTAAAAAATGCGCTGCACGTTGCCCATGGTCTGCTCGGTCGGAGCAGCCACCAAGGCCTCATAAAGGGCGTAGCTCAGGAGGGCCGCCGTGAGCACGGCAAAAATGGGGAAGGCGCGCTTCATTTTCCTTTCATGCGGGCTCGCTTTATGCGGATTTCGTTGCCAATTCTCATTTCACTCAGCAGGTCACTCATTCCGCGTGCAACACAAGTTCGAACAACAGCAGACAAGCGATAGTAAACACCACGTCGTAAGTGGTAAGCAACACCATCCAGAACTTCGGCGAAAGTTCCCCAGTCAAAATCGCTGTGGTGGCGTTCACCATGGCAAGCAGAGCGGGGATGGAGACCGGGAACAGAAGCAGCGGCAGCATGATCTCGCGGCTACGGGTGCGCAGCGACATGGCGGCAAAAAACGTGCCGTTCACCACGATGGCCCATGTACCCAGCCCAGCAATGGGGATCAACGGCCACGCCGGACCGAGCGGTCGCAGCTGGTAGAACATGATGAACAGCGGCGTCATCAGCATTTCCAATACCGCGACGAAAATGAAGTTGCCCAGCGCCTTGGCCAGAAAAAGAGAATTCGCGGGAGCTGGCGAAACGCGATAAGCGTCGAGAACCTGATTGCGCAGCTCGCGCGCCCAGGTCTGGTTGAGCGCCACCACCGCGGCAAAGAGAAACGCAACCCATACCAGTCCCCCGGCAATCTGGCGCGATTCTTCGGCATTGGGATCAAAGGAAAAACTAAAGACCACAACCACCAGAAGGGAAAAGAAAAGCATGGAGTTGATCGCGTCTTTTGATCGCCACTCGAGGCGCAGGTCTTTGACCAAGGTGGCTCGGGTGACGCCCGCTATAGCACCTGAGGGTTCGCTCATTGGGTTTGGCTTGTCGTTTCTTCGCTCATCGGGTTTCGGCGAGCGTGTTTTTCTCATCTTGGTTCGAGCGGACGGAGCTCGCGAGTACGAGTGGTGATCTGCCCTGCGTCCATCCAGACAAACTCGTCAGCCACAGCCTCAAGCAAGGGCGCCTGATGGGTCACCACGAAGATGGTCCTGCCTGCAGTGCGCATCTGCGCCAGAAGTGAGACCATGGCGCGCGCCGAACGAACATCCACGTTGGAGAAAGGCTCGTCCAGCAAAAGGATTTTGGGATCGTTGAGCAACGCCCGCGCCAGCGACAATCTCTGCCGCATGCCCTGCGAATACTGCGACACCGGACGCGGAAGCGCAGGGTCGAGGTCAACCGCGGTCATGGTGGCGGCGCAGCGACGGTCCTTGCCGGTCCCAGCGGTGCTAATTCCATCCCTGATCCCATACAGGCGCGCGAAATAGCGCAGGTTCTCCATACCGCTCATCTCGTCGTAAAGCAGCGACGGATGCGCCATGTAACCCATTTCATGGCATACCGCTCGCAAGTTTGTCGTTCCCAGAATCAGGATGCTGCCCCGCGTAGGCTGTGCCAGCCCTGCGAGCACTCGCAGCAGCGTGGTCTTCCCCGCTCCGTTGTCACCCAGGATTGCGTACAGCCGCCCAGCCGCAAACTCGGCACTCACGCCGCGGAGTGCGGCAAAACGGCCGAACTGCTTGACCAACGCGGTAATGATGATGGTGGGAGAAGAATGCAAGCGAAGTACCCAACACTGGAAGATAGCCGAAGGCAGAAGTGAAGTCGAGAGCAACGCGGACTGGGACCAAGTAGAGGCAGGTGTCCCCGCCCGGCGGAGCAAGCCTCGCAAGCTTCTGACAGGCAGAAATTCGCTAAACTAACGCTCGCCTCAGTTGGTGGCGTTAGCGGAGCTGCCACTCTCGACTTGCGTCATGCTCTTCGTAGGTGCAGCCTGACGCGTACCATTCGCTGGCGCTCCGGGTTGCTGGGGCGCGTACTTCGATGCGCACTTCGCCTGCAGTTGTTTGGCGTGAAAGACGCCATCGCGTCCAAAGCTGCCATCGGCCAGCGCCTGAGAGTCGTCCTTGAAAGTATCCGGCGGCGCTTCCGTTCCGCTATAGACCACGGGCAGAAGCTGATCGTTTTCTATCAGCACAAAGTTGACGCTGGTGCCGGACCGCTTGATCGAACCGGGCTGCACATTCCCAGCCACGCGCAGATGCTTGGTATAAGCGCCGTCGCCCATGCCACGCAGTTCCTTGATGGTGACGTAGTAGCTCTTGCTCTCCTGCACCCCGGTGTAGGCCAGAAAGCCCAGGGAAACCAGGATCACCGCCACCGCCCCACCGAATTTTAGGTATTTGCCCGTTTCGCTTGACATGCAAGTCTTTCGCTTACGACTGTATTCCGGCTGTGCGGACAGGTCAAGATGTCCGAAAGGCCGATCTATAATGCACCCAGTCCCTCTATCTACCCGAGGCCGGAATGATCCATCCCTGGCATGACGTAACACCTGGCGATAAATTGCCACAGGAGTTTTCCAGCATTATCGAGATCCCTTTCGGATCAAGCGTGAAGTACGAACTCGACAAGACCAGCGGGCTGATCAAGCTGGATCGTGTGCTTTACTCCGCAGTATATTATCCCGCCAACTATGGCTTCATTCCGCAGACCCTCGCCGAAGATGATGATCCGCTCGACGTCCTGGTGCTGTGTCAGGAGACGGTTGTTCCGCTGACTCTGATTCACGCGCGAACCATTGGGTTGATGACCATGATTGATACCGGAAAGAAAGACCACAAGATTATCGCGGTTGCAACCCAGGATCCTGAATTCAATACCTACCGCGAAGCCCAGGAGATGCCCCCGCACCGGCTTCTCATGCTGCGCCGTTTCTTCCAGGATTACAAACTACTGGAAGGCAAAGCGGTGGAAGTGGACAAGATCCAGCCCGCTGCTGAGGCCTATCCCATCATCGACGATGCCCTGTCCCGCTACAGCGACCAGCGGCGGAAAGGCTTCTGACCTAGCAGGCTGAGTCGGTGCCGGGATAAGTGGTGTGGAGCGGACACTCTGGTCCGCCGCCTTTGACCCTGGCTTGGAAGTCGTGCCTGCTCGGTTCAGAGAGCACGAATCAGGCTTTGAACAGTAGCGTCAAAGTCAAAGGCGGCGGACAACAGTGTCTGCCCCACACTTGGCTTTACCACACCCGGCAGGCGTTTTCCGGCACCATGGGCTGCCCGGCCTTGCAGCTAAACGCCTTTTGGAATTCAGGCATGTTCCGCACTACGCCGTTGATCCGGTATTTGCCCGGGGAATGGGGATCCACGCTGACCAGCATGCGTGAGTATTCCGGACGCCGCTTTTCGCACCAGGCGCGCCCAGCGCCGAGAAAGAAACGCTGTTGCGGAGTGTAGCCGTCGATGGTTTGCGCGGCAGTGCCGGCCGGGTTGCCGGCAATCATCTGCTCCAGCGCCATGAGTGCGATGCGCGCGCCGCCATTGTCGGCGGTGTTTTCCCCCAGGGTCAGCTTGCCGTTGAGTTTCAGGTCATCCACGGCTACGAAGTCGCTGTACTCATCGGCGACACAACTGGCACGCTTCTCAAATTCGGTGCCATCCTGCGCCGTCCACCAGTCGCGGAGATTACCTTCGGGGTCGAACTTGCGGCCTTGATCGTCGAAGCCGTGAGTCAGTTCGTGGCCAATCACCATCCCGATGCCTCCGAAATTCACGGCGTCGTCGGCCTGCTTGTCGAAGAAAGGCGGCTGCAGAATTCCTGCCGGGAAAACAATTTCATTCCTTGACGAACTGTAATACGCGTTGACCGTGGGCGGGGTCATCTGCCACTCCTTGCGGTCCACCGGCTTGCCGATCTTGGCAATCTGGCGGCGGGCTTCAAATTCGTTTGCCCGCAGGAAATTTCCCAAGAGATCGCCGCGCAGGATCTTGAGCGAACTGTAATCGCGCCACACGTCGGGATAGCCGATCTTGTTGCGAATTGCATCCAGTTTTACTTTGGCCTGCTTTTTCGTCTCTTCCGTCATCCAGGGCAGGTTGCGGATGTCCTGGTCCAGACTCTTTTCCAGCGCGTCAACCATCTTCAGCATTCGCTGCTTGCCGTCAGCGCCGAAGGTTTGCTCCACGTAGCGCTGGCCCAGCGCCTCGCCCAACGCGTTATCGGTGGAACTGACGCAGCGTTTCCAGCGCGGCTTGATTTCCGATTGCCCAGTCAAGGCCTGCTGCATCTTGAAATTGGCATCCACGAATGGCTGAGAAAGCCAGGCAGCGGCGCCGTCCAGCAAATGCCAGCTCACGTAGGTTCGCAAGGCGTCCAGAGATTCTGATTCCAGAACGCCGTTCACCTGCCTAAAGAAATCCGGGTTGGTCACGTTCAGGCTGGAAAAACTGGGCACGGCGGCGGCGGCAAAATAACGATTCAAATAGAAATTGGGCGCCAAGCCAACCGCTTCATCGCGGCTCATTTTGTGATCGCGATTCTTGGGATCGCGCCGCGCGGTGCGGTCCATGGAAGCCTTGGCCAGAGCGCTCTCGATGCGCAACACCGTCTGCGCCGCATCTCCCGCCTGCGGCGAAGATTGACCTGCCAGCGTGAACAGCTGAGTTGCGTACTGGATCAGGCTCTTCCGCGCCTCCGCCATCTTGGCATCGTCTTTGAGGTAGTAGTCCCGGTCCGGCAGCGACAGGCCGCCCTGGTCAATATAGGCGATCACGACATTGGCACTGTGCAGGTCGGGCGATGAATAGAAATTGAACAGCGGACTGGGCCCAATCAGGTGGATCCGGGCAATCGCTTCGATCAGCGCCGCCTTATCCTTCGCGCCCGCGACGCGATCGAGTTCCGCTTGCAGCGGCTTCAATCCCTTGGCTTCGACCGCTTTTTCGTCTATGCAGGAACCGTAGTAGTCGCCGATCTTCTGGGTGATGCTATCGCGTCCAGGATTCTCGGCCGCAGCTCTCTCCAGGATTTCCCGCATGATGGCTGCATTTTTCTCACGGATTTCGACAAAGCTCGCCCATGACGTTTGATCCGCCGGGATTTCCGCTTTCTTCAGCCAGCTGCCGCAAGCGTACTGGTAGAAATCGACGCAGGGATCGATGGTCTTATCGATCGCGTCGGGATTGAAAGCCAGCTGAGATGGAGTGGACTGGGCGAAACTGCTGACGACCAGAAACAAGAAGAACGCCGGCAAGAAGCGGAATACACGCATGAGGACCTCGCTGGACTGAACCGTCGATTCTAGGGCCTCCGGCTTAGACGGACAAGGCGGGAAATTGTTATGTTGCCGCCCTGCGATCGAGGAATTCGAACCGCCACCTCTGCGGCCTTAACATTTTCCCGCCTGATTAACTCGCGCAACGCAGCGTATAATCTTCAACAGATACTTCAAAAGGATAATTTGGTAATGACTCCTGCAAACGGCACTCCTGGCAATGGCAGCAACGGAAGCGGCGTTACCCAGCCTCGGGCAGAGTGGATCGCAAACCGCAGGGCTAAGAATACCGACGGCAATTTCTCCCAGATGCGCTTCGCCCGCAACGGAGTTGTCACCGAGGAAATGGGATACGTCGCCCACCGCGAAAAACTTTCGCCCGAGCTGGTTCGCGACGAAGTATCCCGCGGACGCATGATTATCCCCGCCAATATCAATCATCCCGAGCTCGAACCGATGTGCATCGGCGTGGCCTCACTGTGCAAGATCAATTCCAACATAGGAAACTCGGCAGTGACGTCGGAGATTAACGAAGAACTCAAGAAGCTGCACACGTCCGTACACTACGGCGCCGACACGGTGATGGATCTCTCCACTGGCGGCAATATTCACGAAATTCGAGAAGCGATTCTGCGTCATTCGCCTGTGCCCATCGGCACCGTGCCGATTTACGAAGCCATCTCGAGGGTGAAGCGGATTGAAGACCTGAACAAACAAGTCATGCTGGAAGTGATCGAAGAACAGGCGGAGCAGGGCGTGGACTACATGACCATCCATGCCGGCGTGCTCATTCAATATCTGCCGATGGTTTCAAAACGCATTACCGGGATTGTCAGCCGTGGCGGCGCAATTCTGGCCCAGTGGATGGCGCATCATCACAAACAGAATTTTCTCTACGAGTGCTTTGACGATATCTGCAAGATTTTCATCAAACACGATGTTTCATTTTCTCTCGGCGATGGCTTGCGACCCGGCTGCATCGCCGATGCCAGCGACGAGGCCCAGTTCGCGGAACTCAAGACTCTCGGTGCACTCACGAAAAAAGCTTGGGAACATGACGTGCAAGTCATGATCGAAGGTCCGGGACACGTCCCGCTGGACAAGATCAAAGAGCAGGTGGACAAAGAAACAGAACTCTGCCACGAAGCGCCGTTCTATACCCTGGGCCCGCTGGTGACTGACATCGCTCCCGGCTACGACCACATCACCTCGGCGATCGGGGCGGCCATGATCGGCTGGCATGGTGCCGCCATGCTCTGCTACGTCACGCCCAAGGAACACCTGGGTCTGCCCAATGACAAAGATGTCAAAGACGGCATCATTGCCTATAAGATTGCCGCCCACGCCGCAGATCTCGCGCGGCATCGCCCGGGCGCGCAGGATCGCGACGATGCGCTCAGTTATGCTCGCTACACATTCGACTGGGAAAAACAGTTTGCGCTGTCACTCGATCCCGAGACGGCGCGCTCGATGCACGATGAAACCCTGCCTGACGATTACTACAAAGAGGCGGCCTTCTGCTCCATGTGCGGTCCCAAGTTCTGCTCGATGAATTATTCCTCGAAGGTGGATGAGTACAATAAGCAGGTCCACGGGCTGGAAAAGAAAGATTACTCCGAGCTGGTCGAAAAACTGGTCAGCCTCAAATAGAGTTGGTTGTATGGGAGCGCCCGGAGCTCCCTGAGCGAAGTTCGGAGGCACCCCGCCTCTACCGAGCAAGGGCTCGTTTCGACAGTACGACCCCAGTGAAATATGGCCAACTGAGGCGCAGCCGGTCCCAGGCGACGACTACCTTTCGACGCCGGTTGCCACCCTAATCAGATGCATAGCGCTGGCAATATCTTGAAGCTATAAATGTATGTACAAAATGTTCCATCTGGAACATTGGGTCGAATTTCAGGGACGCCGAGCTTTGCTCAGCCGAGAGCCCTCCTAAGAGAAAGCGAAGGGGGCGACTCTCCCACATGGTTCGATATCGCGCAGGCTATTTCGGAGCTCGTCCGACGGCACCGTTGCCGTCGTGGGTTAAGGTGTCCTTGGCCACGAAGTCCGTTTCGCTACTGGATTTCGAGTGCGGAGATGACAGGCGCTGCTGAGAAGAAGCAAGACTAACTTTGCCGATCGCGACCTTCGCTCTTGAGGAGGGCACTGGCGATTTAACTTCAGCGGCCATCTTTGCCGTGACCTGCGATTTCGCCAGGTGGTGTCTATCTACGGCCTGAGCCATTCGCTTTCGCCGGGCTTTGGTTAGTTGAGGTTTGGATAAAGGCACTTCCTGCCCTACCTTCTCTGCGCCTTGCAGGCCGGCAGGAAGGGGCGAACGCCGATGCGCAAAACTGACCACCAGCAGGGCAGCCACCGCGCCCACGGCAACTAGTGCCCCGTTTTGGCAAATGGTTTTGTAATTTTCGCGAAGTTTGCGTGAGCAGGGGTTGAAGCCAGGCCTTCCTGGCTTGAACCAGTTCGATGTCTGGCATCAACCGGATATCCGAAACTTGCTCCGGCATCTCACCTGCAGACGCGCTCTGGACCGGTTCGTTCCACTCCCGCCAACCCGGTTCCGGGCGCGATTCAAAATGGAGGATCGCAGGGGCCAGCTCTTCACCCCTCTGCCTCCAAACATCGGAGGCCACCGGAGAAGTTATCCGGGACGACTCGGGGTCCTCCGCGGAAACCTGGCTTGCTTCGGTTTGTGTTTCTGCAGAGATTATTTCTGCTTCCGGCATTGCTGATTCGGGATTGAAGGCCATAGCATCCACATCTTGCCCTGGCTGACTTTCCCGTGGTTAGATCACTTATGGCTGTAGCATCGCGCCTGAAGTGGGTGCCGACACCCATCGCTGCACCGCCCTACTGCCGGAAATCCGCTACGCCGTTCCAGACTAACTGCACGGCCACCGCAAAAATGAGGAACCCGAAGATTCGAGTGATGCCGGCGACTGCTCCGGGACCAAACTTTGCCACCAGCGGGCCTCCCAGACGCAGGAACAAATAAACGCTGAGGCCCAGCGCAGCGATCCCGATCACCATTCCGAGATACGTCATCATGCTGTCGGCATGAGCCGCCAGGCCCATGACCACACCGATGGAGCCCGGTCCGGAAAGAATCGGCATCGCCATAGGAGTCAAGGAAATGTCACTCTTGGCGGTGGCTTCGTCGCTCTCGGCGGGAGTCATTCGGGTTGAAGCTGTGACCATGCCCCAGGCCGTGTGGGCCACGATCAGCCCGCCCGCAATTTTCAGCACCGGCAGCGAGATTCCAAAAAAATTGAGCACGAAGCGTCCAAAGAACATGAAGACCACCAGGATGCCAAACACATACATGGCAGTCTTCCCGGCAGTGCGGTTGCGCTCGCTTGCTGGGAAGCCCGAGGTGAGCGAGAAAAACAGGGGTATCCCGCCGAATGGATTCACAATCGGAAATAACGCGAGAAAGGTCGCACCTGCTGCCGAAGGCAGAGTCTTCAGGATCTGAGTGACCGCGTTTTCTGCCATCATCAGCGAGAACCCTCGAGCATCCTGGCTGCGCGATTGAGCGCCGCAGCCAGGACTGCAATCTGCCGCCGAGTCCGCTCCAGATCGTGCTTGTCGATGGCCTCGTTCACGCCGGGGATCACCACTGCTGCATAGCCGGTGTACTGTCCTGGGGCATAAATGGCATGACGGAACCAGGGACGGTTGGGTAGCCCCTCCGGAATCAGCAAGGCACGTTCCGCTTGACGCAGACTCTGATTGAGCCGGGCCGAGTCGTTGCCCGGATTCCGCTGCTTGTGCAGCATCTTTGCTCCCGCCTGCTCGAATTGATGTGCGGCGCGGGCGGCCTCGGCAAAATTGGGCGACTGACTGCCGAAAGTATTGTCTGCCCTCCTCCGGGCAGCGTCTATGTAAACAACGATTTCTTTGCCGTACTCTTCGTAGTCGTAGGGCAGCACGTCAGCGTCTGCCATGCGAATGGTTTCAACCCCAAAGACACGCGCCATCTCTTGCTCGTAAATGAAATCGGGATCGCCAAATTTCTTGAACCAGTTGAAGTTGTCGAAGACCGAGTGATAGACGCCATAGGATCCGGATGAACTCACGTCCGCGGAGGGCACGCCCAGATGCTGCAGGAAGATGGTGTAGTCCGATCCGCTACCCAGGTCGCCGACCGAGACATCAGACTTGCTCTGGGCTGCGGGGGCACGTTCCGTACCGCCGATGTCCTGTGTGGGTTTCCGCTCAGCATCCGCTCCCGATTGACTGGTCTTTCGCCAATCGTCATAGAGCATGCCGCCCTTGGGCCCGGGGACGACCTTCGCTACTTCCCGAAGAAACTGCTTCAGTGTGGGCACCGACGACGCGCCGAATTTCGGACCTGAGACCGCTACATCCATGTTGAAGTAGGCGACCGCGTTGGCCAGCTCCGCTTCATGCTGCTCGCCCCATTCGGTGGAGCCGATGAGTCCTTCTTCTTCGGCGTCCCAGCTGCCGAATACGATAGCCCGCTTCGGCTTCCAGCCCGACTTGAGCAGCTCGCCTATTCCGTGGACCGCCTCCAGCATTGCCGCCGTGCCGCTATTGGGGTCGACCGCCCCATAGACCCAGGCATCGCGGTGATTGCCGGCCACCACCCACTCCTCGGGCAGTTCGCTGCCACGCACTCGTCCGATTACGTTCCAGATGGTGCGCAGTTGATAATCCTGCTTAAGATGCATATTCACTTTTGTCGGCCCGGGTCCGACGTGGTAGGTGAAGGGCAGCGAACCTTGCCACTCCCGCGGCGAGTCTGGGCCCCCCAGGTGCTCGAGGATCGGCCAGGCGTCGGCGTAGGAGATCGGTGTTGTGGGAATCTTTGGGAGCTGCGCTGACTGATCGGGCGACGTGCGCTTGGCATCGGGTAGCGATGGCACGGACGCAATGCCGGGCGTGGTGGGATCGCCGGGGAACTGGAACATGTAGCCAATGGAACCGCGCTGCACGCCGGTGTCGGGACGCCACGGGCCCTGCGGGTATTTGTCTCCATGGCGCCAGCCGTCGTCGGCGGGGTCGGAGTAGAGGAGCACGCCCGCGGCACCGTGTTCCTGTGCAACAAATGCTTTCACGCCGCGAAAGTTCTGTCCGTAACGCACTAGCATGATCTTGCCGCGGACATCTATTTTGAGCTGTTCGAGTTTCTGAAAGTCGTCCGGGGATCCGTAGTTCGCGTACACCACTTCGGCTTCGACGTCACCCGACGGCGACATGCTGTTGAAAGGCATGACGACGCGAGGGTCATCCTGGTAGGGATCACCACTCACCCGCTCGCGGGTAGGGCCGTGCATGCTGACGCCAGGGGGCGCGGTCACATCCACGCGGATTTCCGCCGGGTAGTTCATCCAGATGCGGTATTCGACAATCTCGGTTTCGAGGCCAGCTTCGCGGAATTTCTGGGCCACATAGTCGGCTGTCGCCTTGTCCTCCGGCGTGCCCGCCATGTGCGGCGCCTGGGTGAGGATGCGCAGATGCTCCTCGGCAAGTTTCGGATCGGGTACAACCATGAAGCGGATTTCTTGCGCCATCTCGTCGGACGAGTTACGGAATCCGAAGAGCGGAGCCGCGCGGTTGGGCGGCAGAGCCGATTGCGATGTACCACTTAGGTTGGGAAAAAGAAAGATGAAAAGAACCGCTGCGGAGATAAATTTCATCGGACTCCTGTTGGGCCTGATTCTTGTTCGTGCAATGGCTCTCAGGTTATGGAACAAGCAACACCCTGCCGCTAATCTGCCGCTGTTCGAACGCAGCATGGGCCTGAGCAGCATCGGCGAGCGGGTAGGTGCGATCAATCCTGATGGAAAGCTGCCCCTGCCGTATCCAGGCGACGAGCTGCTGCAGGTAATGAGGGTACTCCTTGAGATAGGGGAGGCCATTCGAGCGCGTGAGAAACAGCGAGCCTTTTTCCTGGAGCGTCATCAAGTCGAACGGAGGAACGTATCCACTCGCCTGCCCGTAGATCACCAGGTAACCTCCGAGAGCAAGGCTATCGAGGCTCGCCGCAAATGTGTCTTTCCCAACCCCGTCATAGACAACGTTCACCCCGCGACCCTCGGTAACGCGTCTGGCTTCCTTGGCAATATCAGCTTGTCTGGAAATGATTACCTCATCGGCGCCGGCCTCTCTCACAAATTTCTCTTTCTCCTGGCTCGAGGTCACGCCGATCACCCGTCCCTTGCGAATCTTTGCCATCTGACAGAGCAAGAGCCCAATCCCTCCTGCCGCTGCTTGGATCAGGCACCAGTCTCCTGGCTTGACCGGATAGGCAAAATGTGTGAACGCGTAGGCGAGGAATCCCTGGTTCATCCCAGCTGCAGCTTCTTCCAGGCCCAGACCATTGGGTACGGGGATCAGTCGCGCAGCTGGGACCAGGGCATGGGTGGCGTAGGAATCCCCTACGAAGTTGACACGCTCTCCCGGTTGAATATGGCCGACCTCGGGACCGACCGTTTCCACAATTCCAACTCCTTGACTTCCGAGAGTTGCAGGGAGATCTGATCCGTTGGCGCCCGTGCGTTTGTAGAAAGCTTGCCCAACAAGTTCGCCACGACGTCTCTGGACGTCTAGAAAATTCAGGCTTGCCGCTTGGACTCGCACCACAGCCTGTCCTGGGCCGGGAATGGGAATAGGGAGGTCTTCCAATCGCATTACTTCGGGACCGCCATAGGCGTGAATACGGATTGCCCGCATTAGGTTTGCGCTGATCTTTTTCTCTGCTGTCTTTTTGTCCTGATCACGCATGGGCTTTACGCTTGGCCTGTTAAGAGAATTTTCCTAGCCTCTACCGCCCACGCAACGCCTCGAGCGTCTCGTCGAGATCTGGAAGCTGGTTCATGGGATAGACCTTACTGAATGCGACCTGGCCAGCTTTGTCGATGACAAAAACGGCCCGCTCACTGGCTCCAGCCCAAGGCTCATGTTCACGAAGCACGCCGTATCTGCGGCTGACGTCGCCGTGCGGCCAGAAATCGCTGGCCAGCAGAAAATCGAAGGGGCCGATCTCGCGCTCCCAGGCGGTCGCGTTCATGATGTGGTCCACGCTGATGGCGACCACTTCGGCCTGGCGCTCCAGGATTTTTTCCCGCTCCACCTGATACCCAACCATTTGCCGCGCGCTGACAGGCTCCCAGTTCATGGGATAAAAAGCGAGCGCCAGATTCTGTATGCCCCGACGCTCTGAGAGGCGGAACTGCTTTTTCACGCCTCCGATCAGGACAGGAACATCGAAATCGGGGGCCATGTCACCGGGCTGAAGCAACGTCGTTCACCTCATCTGTATCTCGCCAAGGAACCACGCACGGCAGGCGTGATTCGGCCGCCATGATTCCTATCTCACTTGTCCGCTGCCAATCACTGCATACTTTGCGGAAGTTAATTCTGCCAGCGCGAAGGGTCCGCGGCAGTGCAATTTTTGGGTGCTGATGCCCATCTCCGCACCGAAACCAAACTCTCCTCCATCAGAAAATCTGGTCGAGGCGTTCCAGTAGACCACCGCAGAATCCACCAGCCGCAGAAACAAGCGTGCCTTGGCTTCATCGTCGGTCACAATGGCCTCGGAGTTCTTGGTGGAATAGCGGTTGATATGCTCAATCGCGCCTTCGAGGCTCGCCACCACCCCAATCGCAATGCAGAGACGCAGATATTCTTCGGCCCAGTCCTCGGCTTCCGCCGGGCGGACAGGCATTGCCACCGCCAAGCGCCGAGTTTCGTCGTCGCCGCGCACTTCCACGCCACGTTCGAGCAGCTTCTTCACGATGCGCGGTACATATTCCGCCGCGATGCGCTGGTGCACCAGCAGTTTTTCCGCCGAGTTGCACACCGACGGACGCTGCGTCTTGGCATTAATCACGATGCGGTCGGCCATGTCGAAATCGGCCGATTCGTCCACGAAAATGTGGCAGTTCCCTGCTCCGGTCTCAATCACGGGCACGGTGGCGTTCTCGGTCACGAGAGAGATCAGGCCTGGCCCACCGCGAGGGATCAGCACGTCGACCAGGCCCCGCGCCTTGATCAGTTCGTGTACCGAGTCGCGGGTGCTCGAATCCAGTAGTTCGATTGCGCCAGGAGGAACTCCGGGCACCGCGTTCATGATTTCGACCAGCCTCTCATTGCTGTGCGCCGCTTCTTTGCCCCCACGCAGCACAATCGCATTGCCGGTTTTGAGGGTTAATGAAACCGTATCCACAGTCACGTTCGGACGCGATTCGTAGATCACGCCCACCACGCCCAGCGGGACTCGCACTTTGCGAATTCGCAGCCCGTTGGGACGGGTCCACTCCGCCAAGGTTTCGCCGGCCGGATCAGCCAGGCTGGCCACCTCGCGCACCCCGCTTACCATGGCCGCGATGCGCTCGGGGTTGAGCAAGAGACGGTCGCGCATGGCGCCCGCGAGCCCGGAAGTGTCCAGATCTTCCTGGTTGGCCTCGATGATGCTCGCGGCATTGGCTGCGACCGCATCCGCGATCGTAAGCAGCAGGGCATTCTTCTCGGCCGTCGTGAGCTGGGCCAGACGCGCGGCAGCTTTCCTGGCACGCAAAAGCTTGTCGCGGGTTGAGGTTGACGTCCCGAAGCTAGTTGCCATCGGAGGACTTTCTGCGCTGCGGCGGGAAGTAGGTCCCGATCTTGCGCTCCAGAGCCCACGGGATGGCGTGAGTGTGCCGTCCATTGACGATGGCAACGTTCGCCCCAGCTTCGCTGGCTAGCTTGGCCGCGCGCAGCTTGGAGCGCATGCCTCCCGTCCCCAGGGTGCCCTTGCCATCGCAGAGGGCTTCCATGTGCGCAGTGAGCTTACGCACCGTGCGCAGCAGTCGAGCCCGCTTGCCGTTGGGAATGTAGAAGCCGTCGACATCAGTGAGCAGAAGCAACCAGTCAGCCTTGACGGCGGTTGCGAGCAAGGCGCTCAGTTCGTCGTTGTCGCCGAACGCTCCCACCAGTTCGCGCACCGAGACACTGTCGTTCTCATTCACCACTGGAACCACGCCGAGCTTCAGCAATTCGTGTAGCGCATTCTGCAAATTGCGGTAGCGGACGGGTGAGGTAAAGTCATCGCTTGAAAGCAGCAGTTGGGCCACTACTTTCTTTCCAAAAAAAAGTTGTTCGTAGGTATGCATCAGCAAGCTTTGTCCAACTGCGGCGCAGGCCTGCATGAGAGGCACAGTGGCGGGCCGCTGGCGCAGACCCAGATGGGTCATGCCGGAAGCGATGGCTCCTGAACTGACGATCAGATACTCGTGGTGGGATAGGTCGAGCTGATCGACCAGTGCCCGCATGCGTGAGGTGTCGATGCGGCCTCCGGGAGCGATGAGACTGGTGCCGACTTTGACGACGAGGCGCATGTGGGAGCTTCTAATTTAGCAATTTGGAGAAGTTTGGGCTAATGAGAGCCGAGCTTCGCTCGACCGGGCGGGTGGGAGCACCCGCTCCTACGGGGTCGTTGCCGCGCTCCAAATACCGTCTCGCGCTAAACTAATTTCATGGCGGTTACAGACCCGACCCAGCGCTTTTCCTCTCGCGTGGGAAATTATGTTCGCTACCGGCCAGGCTATCCATCTGCCGTGGTCGATCTGCTGAGGAAAGAATGTGGGCTTAGCTCAAATACCGTCATCGCCGATGTCGCCTCCGGCACCGGCATTTTCACGCGCATGTTGTTGGACAACGGCAATCGCGTGTTTGGTGTCGAACCCAATGCCGAGATGCGCCAGGCCGGCGAAGAATTTCTGGTCGCATACCCCCATTTCACCAGCGTCGCGGGGACGGCGGAAGCGACGACCCTAGCGGATCACAGCGTTGACTTTGTTACCGCCGCCCAGGCCGCCCATTGGTTTGACCGCCAGAAGGCGCGGCGTGAGTTTATTCGCATTCTCAAGCCTGGCGGTTGCGCCGTGCTGCTGTGGAACGAGCGCCGCATCGACTCGACGTTATTCCTCCGTGCATTTGAGCAGTTGCTGCTTCGCTATGGCACGGACTATCAGAGCGTCCGCCACGAGCGCACTACGCAGGAGATCGAGACATTTTTCGCACCCTCGGCATTTCAGGTCCGCACCTTTGACTATCGGCAAGCATTCGATTATCCCGCGCTCGAAGGACGGCTGCTGTCTTCTTCCTACACTCCGCAAGCGGACGATGCAGGCTACGGGCCCATGCTGCGCGAATTGCGGCGGCTGTTTGATGCGCATCAGGTGAGCGGACGGGTGGCGTTCGACTACAACACCCTGATCTACTACGGGCAGTTGGCCTGATCTAGCCCGACCAATTAGCATGTCAGTCCCGCACGGAGATGGAATGGCTACCGAGAAATCCTTTCATATGACCCCCGATGACTTCCGGCGCCACGGACATGCCGTCGTGGACTGGATTGCCGACTACTACGCGCGCATCGAGTCTTTCCCTGTGCTGTCGCGGGCGGAGCCCGGGCAGATTCGGGCATCGTTGCCAGCTGATCCTCCGGTGAAGGGTGAGCCTTTCCCAGCCATTCTGGCTGACATGGAAAGGCTGATTCTTCCCGGCGTTACGCACTGGCAATCACCGAACTTTTACGCCTACTTCCCCTCGAATGCCTCCGGACCCGCGATTCTCGGCGACCTGCTCTCTTCTGGCCTGGGCGTGCAGGGGATGCTGTGGGCGACCAGCCCGGCCTGCACGGAACTGGAGACGCACGTGCTGGACTGGCTGGTTCACATGCTGGATCTGCCGCAGAAATTTCTTTCGACCAGCAGCGGTGGAGGAGTGATCCAGGACACCGCTTCGAGCGCCACGCTGTGCGCATTGCTAGCGGCACGGGAGCGGGCCACGAATTTCGCGAGCAATGCGCTCGGCTGCGACGGGAAACTGGTGGCTTACACCTCATCGCAGGCGCATTCTTCGCTGGAGAAAGGCGCCCAGATCGCCGGGATCGGACGGGAACACCTGCGTTCGGTCGAAGCGGACGAGAATTTTGCCATGCGCCCGAAGGCGCTGGCCCGGCAGATCGAGCAGGACTGGCGCGCGGGTCTGGTTCCGTTTTTCGTCTGCGCGACTGTGGGTACCACGTCCTCCAACGGAATTGATCCTGTGCCGGAAATCGGTCGCATCTGCCGGGAGAGCAATTTATGGTTGCATGTTGACGCCGCCATGTCCGGTTCGGCCGCTCTCTGTCCTGAATTTCGCCACCTTCAGGCCGGCCTGGAGTTTGCCGACAGCTACTGCTTCAACCCGCATAAATGGATGTTCACCAATTTCGATTGCGACTGCCTCTATGTCGCGGACCGCAAGGCGCTCATCCAGACTCTAAGCGTGCTGCCGGAATACTTGCGCAACAAGGCGACCGAAACCGGAGCTGTCATCGACTATCGCGACTGGCAGATTCCCCTGGGTCGGCGCTTCCGGTCGCTCAAACTATGGTTCGTGATCCGCCACTATGGAGTAGAAGGGTTGCAGCATCACATCCGACGGCACGTTGCACTGGCGCAGAGTTTTGCCGAGTGGGTGAAGCATGACAACCGCTTCGAGTTGGCCGCACCTGCGCCTCTGAATTTGGTCTGCTTCCGACATAGGAGTGGAGACGAGATGAATCAGCGACTGATGGACCGCCTCAATCGTAGCGGCGATCTTTACCTCACGCATACGCGGCTGAGCGGCCGTATGGCGCTGCGATTCTGCGTGGGGCAGACGAACACCGCGTCTCGGCATGTGGAGCACGCCTGGAAACGAATTCAGGAAGAAGCGGAGAAACTGGGTTGAGGCCTGGTTGGGCAAAGAACGACGCGCCGCGAAGCAGGGGCTGGCGCCTACATCGAACTCGCGGGCGATCGAGCCCTTCGGACCAGGTATTTTCCCCGCCCCGCCAGAAATCGGGCCAGGGCATCGGCCACGGCTTCCAGCAGAACCTGGTCTTCGGCGCCGAAAGCGTTCTCGTGATCGCTTTCCACACTGAGCACTCCAAGCTCTCGGGATACTAACTTAATGGAGATGAGTATCTTGGAGCGAGTTTCTAGAAGCGCCACTTTAGCCGGAGTATCGCTACCGGCACCCAAGGAACGCTGGGGAGCGTTTTCTCCTACCGCCAGAAAGATTCCCACCCAGGCATAGTGCCGTCCGCGGCAGAGCAGTTCGATCGCATCCTCCAGCGGAGAATGACGGAAAGAAGGCCGGCTGGCCGCGAGTACGCCTTCGACCTCAGCGAGTAGCTGACGGGTGGAACGATAGGCTTTCAAGGGTTAATCCTAAGGTAAGAAAATCGTCGCTAGTGTAACTGCAAGAGGGATGGGGGTCAACGATTTTAGGGCGGCCCTTGGCCAGTGGGAAGCTGGCTATGGGCCGCTAGTTCTCAGCAATCTGCATTCAGCAAGTGCACGAATGATCTGAGCTGCGACGGCGGCGGGCGCAACCCCTGGCAGTCCTAGCTCAGGTTTTCGCAGGCAGGGGTTCGGTGCCGAAGGGCTGATTGCTGGCTGCTAGATACCAAATGCCAATTGCTGCTCTACTGCCTCTTCTCCAACTCTTTCGGCTTGTCGGGAGGCGAATTGGCGGTTGAGGGGTTCGGCTTCCACGCGGTCGCGTTGGCGCCCGCCGACGGGTTTACACCGAAATCCCAGACATAGAGATTCATGCCATCTTTTCCTAATAGCTCGATGACCGCGTATTCACCGGGATCGAGGTCACTCGACGGAGTCACCTTAACCCAGCCACCGGTAAGCTTGGCTGCGGTTGTCGGTACAAATTTCTGCTCCTGGCTGACCTTACCGTAAACCGCAATCTTGATAGCCCCGACAATGCGCTTGTCCTGCTTGATTTGCAGATGCACAATGCGAAAGCGGTCCCAGGGGAGTTCTTGTTCCTTCGACTTCTCGGCGATCTGGGTTGCCTTGTCGATTTGGTCTTGCTGCTCAACGTTCACGTAGATGGCGGGTAGCGATGAGTGCGCCTGGACTTTCGAGTGCAATCCGGGAAGTTCGATGATTTGTTTGGCGCGGGCAATTGGATTGATGGTGGCGCGCAGAATGTTTCCCTTCATGTTCTTGTTTAGCTCGCCGCTGCTCTGTTGCAGTTCGACCAGTTGCGGTTGTGACTGGAAGGTGTCAAGCAGTATGACGCCGCCATCGTCGGGCAAACGCAAGCCCGGGGCAACATGCGGAGACCTGGCTTCGTCAGCCTGGCGTTCGGCCTCCAGCTCCTTGTCGAGCGCCACAGCTTCCGGAGTTGGCTTGCCGGCGGCGCGATCCTTTTCGTATTTGTCCGTGGCGGCCCAGTCCACCATCGAGTTGGGCACTTCCTCCCACTCGTTGCGCTCGGCGCTCAGATAGCGAACGCGCTCGCCCTTGACCTCCCACTTGGTCGCAAGCTGGTACGAGCCATCTTTCAGGATTATTCGCTTGGCGAGTTCTTGCCCGAACGCCGGCACGGCGATCAGCAGAAAGAGCGGCGTTCCGGTCAGCAACGCCTTCAAGATGCGGTGAAGTTGGCGCATAGGATCAATTGATTGGATGCACCCGGTTGCTCTCCGGTGCAGTCCGGGAACGCCGTAGGTACGGCAGAAAACGGCCGCGCCCGCCACAACTCGCCATTTTCCTGCAGGCCGAACGCGTGGGTCTGAGTGAGGTGTTCAAGCGCAGTCTTCACACCCGTCGGAGGATGAGAAAGTCCTTTCGCTATTTCGGCAATCGAAGGAGATCTGCTGTGATCGATAGAGTAATGAGAAGCGACAGCGACAGATACAGATACAGAGGCGGAGATTGCCAACGAAGGTTCGCATCCTTGAAGGTACGTTGAGTTGTCTGCCCATTTGTTGCGTTTCCTCTTCTTTCGCAAGCCAGGCTCCCACTCCGATTGGCAGGATTTTCAAAGGCATAATACACTTTGCACCCACACTCTTGGCGGACATTGAGCAAGGAGGGACCGTGTCCGAGAATGCGCGCCCGATTCTTCCGTCCGCCTCCGCCGCCTGGCGCCTTGGGACGGATGCATCGGGGACGATCGGTGCCTGACGCAACTACCACGCTATCCTCTGGAGACCGTGTCGGTGGCTACCAGATCCTTGGTTTGGCGGGGGGGGCGGCATGGGCGTCATTTACCGGGCGCTGGACGTGAAGCTGCAGCGCGTCGTCGCCTTGAAATTCCTGCCTGAGGACGTGGTCGCCACTTCTGTGGATAAAGATCGCTTCTTGCGCGAAGCCAGGACCGCCTCCGCGCTCGATCACCCCAATATTGGCGTCATTCACGGCATTGAAGAGCCGCCACAAGCCAGGGGGACATCCTGGGCGTATTTTGGTTGATTTCCGCCCGCGCGGCCGGTTGCGGAGCTTCTCGCGGCTCCCAAAAACTTCACCTAGTCACCTGAATATTTTTCTGGCATAATCAGTCGTGCACCCATCCTGCACAAAATCTCAAAGACAATTTAAGGTGAGGAATCGATGTCGGCAAAGTACATCTTTGTGACCGGTGGCGTGGTGTCTTCCTTGGGCAAGGGACTAGCGGCGGCCTCGATGGGCTGCCTGCTGGAGAGCCGCGGGCTGAAGGTTAACCTCATGAAGTTTGATCCTTACCTCAATGTCGACCCGGGCACCATGTCGCCTTTTCAGCACGGCGAGGTGTTTGTCACCGACGACGGCGCCGAAACCGATCTCGACCTTGGCCACTACGAACGTTTCACCCACGCCAAGCTTTCCCGCGATAACAACTGGACCACGGGACGGATTTACGAGCAGATCATCGCCAAGGAGCGCCGCGGCGATTACCTAGGCAAGACCGTGCAGGTGATTCCTCATGTGACCAACGAAATCAAGGCGGCGATGAAAAAAGTGGCGCAGGATGTGGACGTCGCCATCGTCGAAGTGGGGGGCACGGTCGGCGACATCGAGTCCTTGCCCTTCATGGAAGCGATCCGGCAGATGCGGCAGGAACTGGGCCGCGACCACACTTTATTCATGCACGTGACCCTCGTACCTTTTATCGCCGCCGCCCAGGAGCTCAAGACCAAGCCGACACAGCATTCGGTAAAAGAGCTGCTGAGTATTGGTATCCAGCCCGACATTCTGCTTTGCCGCACCGATCGCTTTCTCTCCAAAGAGATCAAGTCAAAGATCGCCCTTTTCTGCAACGTGGAAGAGGAGGCAGTCATCACGGCCAAAGATGTTGCCTCCATCTACGAAGTGCCGCTGGTGTTCTCGCGGGAAGGTGTGGACTCGCTGGTGCTTCGCTACCTGCGTCTCGAAGCCAAAGACCGCGACCTAAAGGATTGGGAGGAAATCGTGCAGCGGGTCTACAACCCGAAGGCCGAAGTCACAATCGGGATTGTGGGCAAGTACGTGGAATACGAGGATTCCTACAAATCATTGAAGGAAGCCTTGGTCCACGGCGCGCTGGCGCATAACCTGAAGTTGAATCTCAATTGGATTGAAGCCGAAGGCCTCGAGACCGGTGACCGCACCTATGAAGAACAGCTCGTGGACTATGACGGGCTGCTAGTGCCGGGCGGATTCGGCAAGCGCGGCATCGAAGGCATGCTGATTGCGATCCGCTATGCCCGGGAAAATAAGGTTCCGTATTTTGGCATTTGCCTGGGCATGCAGACGGCGTGCATCGAGTTTGCGCGCAACGTGTGCGGGCTGGCGGAAGCCAACTCGAGCGAATTCGATCCCGCCACGCCACATCGCGTGATCTACAAATTGCGCGAACTGCGCGGAGTGGAGGAACTGGGCGGGACCATGCGCCTGGGAGCATGGACCTGCAAGATCGAGCCGGGAACTCTGGCCCACAGGATTTATGGCCAACTCGAAATCAGCGAACGTCATCGCCACCGTTACGAATTCAATCGTGAATACGAAGAGACATTGACCGCGGGCGGGCTGCGTATTTCCGGGTCGACGCCGGATGGAACTTATGTGGAGATGGTGGAGTTGCCGGATCATCCGCACTTTATCGGCTGCCAGTTTCATCCTGAATTCAAGTCGAAGCCGCTGGAGCCGCATCCGCTATTCAAGACATTCGTGGGCGCGGCCTACGAACACGGGCTGAAGCGGCGAGCCGAGAAAGCGGCCTCTGAAATTGAGATGTTCCACCGGCCAGAGAAAGTAACGCGCAGATAAGTCAACCACCGAGGGCGCAGAGGGCACGGAGAAATCCCGGAGCTTCTCAGCCTGGCGTTGATTTTCTCTGCATCCTCCGTGTTCCCTGGTTGTAAGATGACGACTTCCTTTCAGATCGATACTATCCGGATCGGCGGGGGGAACCTTTTTCTTATTGCTGGCCCGTGCGTGATCGAGAGCGAGGAGCACGCGCTCTTCATGGCTGAAGTGATCAAAGGGGTGACTCGCTCGCTCAACTTCCCTTTTATCTTCAAAGCGTCTTACGATAAAGCCAACCGCACGTCGATTCGTAGCTATCGTGGTCCCGGACTGGCGGAAGGCCTGCGCATCCTAAAAAAAGTGAAAGATGAAGTGCACGTGCCGATCCTGACCGACGTACACGAGACCGCCGACGTGGCCAAGGTGGCCGAAGTAGCGGACATTCTGCAGATTCCGGCGTTTCTTTGCCGTCAGACCGACTTGGTCGTGGCCGCAGCCATGACCGAGCGCGTGGTGAACATCAAGAAGGGTCAGTTCGTCTCGCCCGCCGACATGCGGCATGTGGTAGACAAATGCCGCAGCGCGGGAAACGATAAGCTCTTCGTAACCGAACGCGGAGCCAGCTTCGGCTACAACAATCTGGTCGTGGATATGCGTTCCCTCGCCATCATGCGGAAATTTGTTCCTGTGGTTTTCGACGCCACGCATTCGGTACAGCTGCCATCCTCGGCCGCGGACGGAGATCACGCCGTAAGCGGCGGACAGCCCGAGTTCATCCCGTTGCTGGCGCGCGCGGCCGTGGCAGCGGGCGTGGACGGTGTCTTCCTGGAAGTACACGAGAACCCGTTGCACGCCATGTCTGACGGAGCCAACGCCCTGGAATCGACGAAGTTGCGGGACGTGTTGAAAGAGTTGCAGGCGCTACAGAATGCGCTGACCGCCGTGCATGTAAAACCGTGAATCGGGTTTGGTCCCGAAATCTGCTAACATTTCCCGCCGTATCTGAGAGGTCCAGATGAAGCATCTCTCCGCGTTGCTGGCCGCGTCTCTATTCGTAACCCTTACGACTACTCACGCGCAGACTTCCACTGGGGGTGAACCGCTCCGTGTCGGAATCGCGGGACTGGTTCACGGACACGCCGAGGGCTTTTTCCAGCGCTCGCTGCATCGGCCCGACATCCAGATTGTGGGGATCGCCGAGCCTGATCAGCAGCTCGCATCGCGATACGCAACCCAGTTTGGCTTCGACCGGAACTTGATGTTCAGCGACCTGGAAGACATGCTGCAGAAGGCGCACCCACAAGCTGTTTTGGCGTATACGAACACCTACGACCACCGGCGGGTGGTGGAAATCTGCGCGCGACGAGGTGTTCCGGTGATGGTGGAAAAGCCGCTGGCCGTCAGCGCCGAGGACGCCCATGTCATCGCAGATGCGGCGCGCAAGGCCAAGATTCAGGTGCTGGTGAACTACGAGACCTCGTGGTATCGCAGCAATCACGCGGCCTACGACCTGGTGCACGAGAACGCGATCGGCGATATCCGCAAGGTGGTCGTCCACGATGGCCATCAGGGACCCAAGGAAATCAACGTACAACCCGAGTTCTTTGCCTGGCTCAACGATCCCAAGCTCAACGGCGGTGGAGCCCTTTATGATTTCGGGTGCTATGGCGCCGATTTGATGACCTGGCTGATGGATGGGCAGCGGCCCACTTCGGTGACCGCCGTAACCCAACAAATCAAGCCAGAAATCTATCCGCGCGTTGACGATGAGGCGACCATCATCCTGACCTATCCCAAAGCGCAGGCCATCCTGCAAGCATCATGGAACTGGCCCTTCGACCGGAAGGATATGGAAGTCTATGGTCAGACGGGCTATGTAATCACGGTCCGCCGTGACGACGTGCGGGTTCGCCTCAAAGGGGAAGAGGCGCAGCAGATTGCGGCCAAGCCAGTTCCTTCGCCCAGCGACGATTCGCTGTCGTTTCTGAGGGCAGTCATTCTGGGCGGAGCTGAGTCCGACGGACCTTCTTCTCTGCAAACGAATGTCATTGTGGCCGAAATCCTCGACGCTGCCCGGCGCTCCGCAGCTTCCGGAAAGTCCATTCGGTTAGCTGGTGACGGAAACGCTCGCTAAATCTGCTACCATTTCCGCCATCCGATCGCCTGATGCACATCTTCTCCGCCATTGCCGGAATTATTTCCATCCTGGCTATCCTACTGGATGCGTTCGAGACCGTGGTGCTCCCGCGGCGGGTACGCCGAAGCTTTCGGATTACTTCTTGGTTCTACCGGCGCACGTGGATTCCCTGGCGAAAACTCGCGAGCCGCATTCAAGGCCAGGCCCGCCGGGAAAATTTCCTCGGCTACTTCGGGCCTCTGTCGTTGATTTTCCTGCTGGTTTTGTGGGCTGCGGGGCTGATCTTTGGTTTCGCCTTGCTGCAATACGGAGCGGGCGAGCATTTTCGCCTGAGTGATGAGCCAATTACCTTTGGCGTCCTGGTTTACCACAGTGGTGAAACCTTCTTTACCCTCGGCTATGGGGACATTATCCCCAGTTCCGGAGTGGCCCGCGCTCTGGCCGTGTTAGAAGCCGGCCTGGGCTTTGGCTTCCTCGGAGTGGTGATCGGTTATTTGCCGACAATTTATTCGTCGTTTTCGCGGCGCGAGATCGAAATCTCTCTGCTGGATGCACGGGCTGGTTCGCCGCCCTCCGCGACGGAGTTGCTAGCCAGGTTCGGGAACTGCCCTCAGCAGGCGGTGCTCGACCAAATTTTTCGCGATTGGGAACGTTGGGCGGCAGAGGTGCTGGAGAGTCATCTCTCTTATCCGGCACTCAGTTTTTTTCGCTCGCAGCACAACAATCAATCGTGGCTGGGGGCGTTAGTGACGATTCTGGACGGCAGCGCGCTGGTGATGGCAGGGGTGGATGGACTGCGTGACGAGCAAGCGAAAATCACTTTCGCTGTGGCGCGGCACGCGGTAGTCGATCTCGCTCAGGTGGTCAACGCTCAATACAACCCGAGCGCTCCAGACCGGCTGCCGCTTGAGGAACTGAATCGGATGCGGCAGAGCCTGGCCGAACGTGGAGTGAAACTGCGCGACGGCAACGAGTTCGAGGAAAAGCTGACCTATCTGCGATCGTTGTACGAAGCGTACGCGGTGGCCATTGCCCTCAATCTCTCCATCACCTTGCCGCCGTGGATTCATCGCGAAAAGCAGAAAGACAACTGGCAAGCCGGCCCTTGGGACCGGGCGATCCAGGCCCGCAGCCTGGCCGGACGGGTGCAGCACATGGACGATCATTTTTAAGGGCAGCCTTCAGCACTCAGGCATCAGCATTGAGCCACGATGGATTTCGGCTGGGACCGGAAAAGTGTCTCGAGGGGCCAAGTCCTGAATGCTGGGTGCTCGGTTCCGCGTGCTAACATCTTTTTTCTCCATGAAACATGTTGGCGAAAACGTGGTCCGGATTGAGGCTGAGGCGCTGCGCGCGCTGGCCGACCGCATTGCCGGCCCCATGTCTGGGGCTTTCGATGCCGCGGTCGAGTTGATCTATGACTGCGGCGGCCGGGTGGTGGTCACAGGAATGGGTAAGAGCGGCATTATTGCGCGCAAGATTGCGGCCACGCTGAGCTCCACCGGGACACCGGCTCTTTTCATGCACCCGGTCGACGCGGTGCATGGAGACCTCGGCATGGTGGTGCGTGGCGACGTGGTACTGGCCCTCTCCGCCAGCGGGGAGACCGAAGAAATTCTGCGCCTGCTGGCTACCATCAAGCGGCTGCAGGTGTCGTTTATCAGCATGACGGGGGACGCGGTGTTTGACAAAGCCGCGGGCGAGGACGCCCGCGCCACACGAAAACTTTCCACGCTGGCAGCGGCGGCTAATGTCGCCCTTGACGTCTCGGTGGCCAAGGAAGCATGCGGGCTAGGCCTGGCGCCGACTGCTTCGACCACGGCCATGCTGGCTTTGGGCGATGCGCTGGCTATGGCGCTGGCCGAGAAGCGCGGCTTCCAAGAAGCAGATTTTGCCAATCTGCATCCCGGCGGAAAGCTGGGCAAACGGCTGGCCCGGGTCGAATCCCTGATGCACTCGGGAGAGGCTGTGCCACGGGTCACACCGCAAACCAAAATGCCGGACGTGATCTACGAAATGTCGCGCAAGAAGCTGGGTGTGACCACGGTGCTCGACGGCGAGAAGCTGGTGGGAGTGATCAGCGACGGCGATCTGCGGCGTTTGCTGGAGAAGCGCGGCAAGGATGTGCTTGATTTGACCGCGGGCGAGTGCATGACGGTGAAGCCTAGAACGATTGGGGCGAATGAATTCGCGGCCACGGCGCTGGCCTTGATGGAAGAAAAAAAGATTACTTCGCTAGTCGTGATTGATGGTGAGCGCACGCTATTGGGAATTGTCCACCTGCACGATTTGTGGGGGATGGAGATGATCTAGCACCGTTTGTCTCGGACAGGCGGGCGAGACGCCCGCCACACAGACGGCGGGGCGCCGGCGCTACAATACAACCATGTATCACTACGATCCCAATACGGCACTGGAAGAACTCACTGAGGAAGCCACGCTCCCTAACCCGGTCCATGTGCGCGACATGATCCTGCGGAAACGGCTCAATGCGGACAAATCGCTGGAGTTGAACCGGCAGTTCGTCGAATATCAGAAGTTTTTCGGCGAGGCGCAGAAGTTGGGGAAAGAAATTCTGAAACAGTTGGCTGGGTAGCTGCTTGGATCAGATCGTTGCCCTCGACCAGGTACCGATAAATTTGCACCCCTTCCACTTTCTTGCCCTGGAGCCCGCGATTCTCTGCACATAGGCAAAGATCCGTACTCCCGCGTACAATAACCAATTCCCAACTCACGGAAACAATCTAACTATGCATCGCTGGTCAGAACTCTTCATTCCCACCCTGCGCGAGGCTCCGGCGGACGCTGAGGTCGCCAGCCACAAATTCCTGGTACGGGCAGGCTACATCCGCCAGCTGGCCGCCGGCATCTACTCCTATCTGTTTCTTGGCAACCGCTCGTTCAACAAGATCATGGGTATCGTGCGCGAGGAGATGGACAAGATCGGACAGGAGTTCTTCCTGCCGGCGATTCATCCCAGGGAACTGTGGGAGGCCAGCGGGCGCTGGGCGGTTATGGGCGACAACATGTTCCGGCTCAAAGACCGCAAAGGGGCCGATCTGTGCCTGAGCATGACCCATGAGGAAGTGATGACCGAGATTGCGCGCAAAGAACTGCGCAGCTACAAACAACTGCCGCAAATCTGGTACCAGATCCAAACCAAATTCCGCGATGAAGCCCGGCCCAAATCCGGCCTCCTCCGCGTGCGGCAGTTCATCATGAAAGATTCGTACTCGTTTGACATGGACGCCGTCGGCCTTGACCTTTCTTACCAGAAGCATTACGACGCCTACTGTCGAATCTTCGACCGCTGCGGATTGAAGTACCTGGTGGTCGAAGCCGATTCAGGCGCAATGGGCGGATCGCTATCGCATGAGTTCATGGTACGGACTCCCGCGGGCGAAGACCAGATCGTGAGCTGCGCACAGTGTAATTATGCGGCCAACCTGGAGAAGGCGGCGTCAAAACTGGCGGAGGTGGAGGATCTCCCCGCGCAGGGCGATGGCAAGCCGCTCGAAGTACACACCCCAGGAATGAAGACAATCGAAGAGGTGGCGAATTTCCTGGGCGTCTCGCCCAAGAACAAAATGAAGACACTGGCGCTGATGCTGGAAGACGCAGACGCCAAGACGGGCAAAAACAAGCCGCGGGCGGTGGTGTTGTTAATGCGTGGCGATCATCAGATGAACGAAACCAAGCTATCGTCCGCGCTCCAGGGCAAGGTGACGCGCCCGATGATGGAAGATGAAATTCGCCGGCTGTTCAATTCTCCGGCGGGATTTCTGGGACCGATCGGCATAGCCTGGGCGAAGGACATGGACGACATCGAGCATCCCTTGCTGCTGGTGGACAAAGTACTCCAAGGCCGCACCAATCTGATTGGCGGGGCGAACAAGGAAGACTATCACCTCAAAAACCTTACTCCGGGCCGCGACTTCCATCCCACTGCTTACCCCGACCTGCGCAGCGTAAGTGCGGGCGAAGCCTGTCCGAGTTGTGGCGCACCGCTACGCATTGACACTGCGGTCGAAATCGGCCACATCTTCAAGCTGGGCTACAAGTACTCGGAGTCGATGGGGGCGCGGGTGCTGGACAAGAACGGCAAGGAAGTTACGCCGATCATGGGCAGTTACGGCATCGGAATCGAGCGCATTTTGACCGCATGCGTGGAGCAAGGCAATGACGAAAACGGCTTTTGGCTGCCGCCGCAGATTGCGCCTTTCCAAATCGTCGTCACCCCCACCAATGTGGGTGATGAAAAAATAAAAGCCGCCGCCGAGGACATTGCGAGCCGTTTGGAGTCCGCTGGTTACCAGGTGTTACTGGACGACCGCGACGAAAGGCCAGGGGTGAAGTTTAAGGACGCTGACCTGGTGGGCATTCCCTTTCGTGTCACCGTGGGAAAGAAGGTTACCGAAGATACTGTGGAAGTGGTTCGGCGCTCGACACGGCAAATCGAGGATGCTAGCATCCCGGCAATAACCGAATATTTTGAAAAACAATTACGGTCGGCGGGCTAAGGAGGGTCTCCTGGCGCGCGACCGAAAGCGGAGCGCGTAATGGGTTCGCTGAAGCTGGTTGTTGGTGTGTTCACCATCGTTGCAGTTGTGTATCTAATCGCCGAACTGGCACCGCCTTTCTTCTCGAACTACCAGTTCGAGGACGCCATCAAGACTGAGGCACAGATGGGCACCTACAGCACCAAGAGCGATGACACCATCCGTGATGCAGTTTTCAAGAAGGCGCAGGAGATCGATATTCCGATTACCAAGGAGCAAATCAAGATCAGGCGGACCGGGTTAGCCTATGCCGGTTCCGTCACCATCGAAGCTCCCTATACCGTACATTTGAATCTTCCGGGGTACCCTCTGGATCTGAACTTCGACCCCTCCAGCACGAACCGGAGTGTCTTCTAAAACCTAAAGACGTTGACGCCTGCAAAGTTCCCCGACTGCTGCCGGAACCTGGTAGGCCGCTCCCCCGGCTTCCGTACTCTTGTTTGCCATCTAAACCACCCCCTAACATGTTGTGGGGGCGAGCCGTTTGCTCCGCGCTGGCGGGCCCGCGGGAGACGTCTGTCCCGCATCCGCCGGATGCCGACGCTACAGCCTCGAACCAGCGTACCTTCCTGCCAACCCGCAGGTGCGGCAAAACCTGGGCCCGACGGGTTAAAATGAATCATCTCGTCAAGTTGAGTCGAAGGAAGGCGAAGTCGAAATCAAGTCTGGAGTTCTGGGTGTGGCCCGAGCAGGACATTCATTGGTTCCAGATAACGGCAGACGTGAACTCTGCACTCTAAGAAGGTAGTAAAGGCGAAGCCGACCATCCAATCGTGGCCATTAAACTCAAGATTCCGACCGGCAGGAAGACTGGCAAGGCCGGAAGTTGGCCGTTCCCCCGCGATCCACTGTTAAAAGCCGCGCTGATAGTTTTCCTCGTCCTCGCCGCCACCACCGGGGGAACATTTACTTACTACTACGTCACGTTCGGCCGGATGATTGACCAGCGCTTCAAGGGTCCGGTGTTCGGCAACTCGGCCAGGATTTACGCCATTCCCCATGCGGTGCAGGTAGGCGAGAAGATCGAGCCTAAAGAAATTGGGGCTGAGCTGCGTCACGCTGGCTATTCCGATCAGAACGCTGGTAAATCGTCGATGGGGAGCTACCGTGTGCTTGAGGGCGGAATCGAGATCAAGCCCGGGCCCGATTCCTATCACAGCCAGGAATCGGCCGTCATTCGCATTCGCAGCGGCAAGGTCGACAGCATCAGCAGCCAATCCGGCGAGCTTGCGGCCTACGAACTCGAACCCCAGATGATCACTTCGCTGTTCGATGCGGAACAACGTTCCAAGCGGCAACTGGTCACGTATGACCAAATTCCAAGGCTGATGGTGGATGCGGTGCTAGCCATTGAAGACCGGCGCTTCTTCCAGCACGGCGGGGTGAACTTTATCCGTCTGGCAGAGGCCACGTGGGTGGACGTGACTCATCAGCGCCACGAGCAGGGCGGTTCAACCATCACCATGCAGCTCTCCCGGGCGTTCTTCCTGACTCCGGAGAAGACAGTCAAGCGCAAGCTGTCGGAGATGCTGATCGCCCTGGAGATGGAGCAGAAGCTCAGCAAGCAGCAGATCTTCGAGTTTTATGCCAATCGGGTGGATCTGGGCCAGCGCGGTTCGTTCACCATTAGCGGCTTTGCCCAGGCATCGCAAGCCTACTTCAACAAAGATCTGAAGGATCTCACCCCGGCCGAGGCAGCCCTGATCGCTGGAATCATTCAGGCACCCAGCTATCTGTCACCCTACCGCCATCCCGAGCGCGCCCTGGAACGCCGCAACCTGGTGCTGGACAGCATGGTCGAGACCCATGCCCTGCCGAAAGCAGAAGCCGAAAAAGCCAAGGCGACCCCCCTGAAGCTGGCGCCGCCCAATGTGGAAGCCAGCGACGCACCTTACTTCGTGGACATGCTGCGGGAAACGTTGATCAGCAAACTGGACGAACGGCAGATGAACGACCAGGGCTATCGGATTTATACGACGCTCGATCCCGAGTTGCAGAAAGCGGCGGCCACCGCTGTGCAAACTGGCATGAAACTGGTTGACGATCAGGTAACCAAGCTGCGTACCAAGCGCACTCGGATCGGGAAGAATAAATTCGAAACCAAAGTTCTGCCCGGGCCTCAGGCCCAGGTCTCGCTGGTGGCGATTAACCCGCATACCGGCGAAGTTCTGGCCTTGGTGGGGGGGCGAAACTATGGCATGAGCCAGTTGAATCACGCGGTGGCGAAGCGTCCCACGGGATCGATTTTCAAACCGTTCGTCTATGCCGCGGCAATGAATACAGCCCTGGACGGCGCTAACCCGGTGTTCACCCCTGCGACCATGGTTACGGACGAACCGAGCACCTTCGCCTACGGTGATCAGATCTACGAGCCCCGCAACTACAAGGAGGAATATCACGGCGAAGTAACCGCCCGTTATGCCCTGGCGATGTCTTTGAACAATGCCACCGTAAAGCTCGCCCAAGAGGTGGGTTACGACAAGGTGGCGGACCTGGCCAAGTCAGCTGGCATTGTTTCCGTGAAAGCGACGCCTGCCATGGCGTTGGGAGCTTACGATGCCACTCCCGTGGACATGGCAGCCGCTTACACCGTATTCGCCAACTCCGGGGAAAGGATCTCCCCCACGGTGGTGAATTCGGTGCGGAACGCCAACGGTGACGTGGTGATGGATTTCAAATCGGAGAGGCGGCAAGTGCTCGATCCACGCGTCGCTTATCTCATGACCACCATGATGGAAGGTGTGATGAACAGTGGGACTGCCTATGTGGTTCGCCAGCGTGGCTTTACCGCCCCAGGCGCCGGCAAGACTGGCAGCTCCCACGACGGCTGGTTCGCCGGCTATACCAGCAACCTGCTATGCATCGTGTGGGTGGGATACGACGACTATAGCGACCTTCGTCTAAGCGGTGCTCAGACCGCAGCCCCAATCTGGGCAGAATTCATGAAGAAGGCGGTTACGCTTCCCCAGTACTCGGACACGAAGCCGTTTTCCCAACCGTCCGGGGTCGTGGATGTGCAGCTCGACAAAACGACCAATCTGCTGGCCACTCCTGCTTGTCCGGAAACTTACAACGCGGCGTTCATCGCCGGAACCGAGCCCAGTGAAACCTGCGACCAAAGCACGGGAATGCGCGGCTTCTTCTCCCGGGTTTTTGGACTTGGTGGAGAAAAGGCCCTTCCACCTCCGCCGCCTGGTGCCCAGCCCGGCGGTAACCCCGCGAGCGGAGCCAGCACGACGGCCGTAGATCCCGGCAAGAAGAAAAAAGGGTTCTTTGGCAAGATTACAGGTATCTTTAAGGACGACAAACCGTCTAACCCTCCGCCGCCCAAACCGGCAGACAATGGCGGTAACGGTCCCCAGTAGACACGTGCGACGCCGGCTAGCCCACCGTCTTCAGGAGTCGACTTATGGGTCGTCACTTTCTGCTTTTCGCTCTGGCAGCTGCCGTCCACGCCAGTTCTTCCCCTCTGGCCCAGGTCCACTCCTCGGAGCAGGTTCAGGTCGCCCCCCCGCCCGTACGGCGAGCTGAGGCCCCGGCGGCAAATGCTACCGTCACAGACTTGGAACAGCGCGGCGACACCTTGCGCGCGGAAAAATCTTACCTGGACGCGCTGGACTACTATCGGGCGGCGCTCGCAAAAGATCCCGCCAACGCCCGGCTTCACAACAAGATTGGCATCAACGAACTTCAAATGGCACGTTTCAATGAAGCCCGTAAGGACTTCGAACTGGCAATCAAGAACGACCGCCAGTTTGCCGATGCCTACAACAATTTGGGTGTAATTTACTATCTTCAAAAGAAGTACGGGAAGGCCATCAAGCAGTACGAGCAAGCCATCAAGCTGCGGCAAGATTCCGGCTCTTTCTACAGCAATCTCGGCGCCGCATACTTCTCGAAGAAGCAGTTCGAAAAAGCCAGCCTCGCATATAACGAGGCCCTCCGAATTGATCCGGATATTTTCGAGCGGACCTCTCACACCGGAGTGCAAGCGCAGATGTCCTCTCCGGGGGACCGGGCCCATTTCTACTACGTCCTGGCCAAGCTCTACGCCAAGGCTGGCATTGCTGACCGCTCTTTGCAATATTTGCGACGCGCCATGGAGGAAGGCTACAAGGGAATCGAGGACGTTTATAAAGACGACGAGTTTGCCGGACTACGCAAAGACCCTCGCTTCACCGACTTAATGGCTGCCCGTCCGCTGGCGATTCCGGAGTAACGATGAATTACAAATATTTACACAATTCGCCGCAACTTTCTATTGCCGCCGGGTTTATACTTTCCAACAACTCCTGAAAACAACAGGGTGAGTAAGGAGAAACGGTAGCCCACCGGTCGCCAACCCGAGCACGCCCCAAGCAGGCGACCGGTGGGGTTTTCTTTTCGGCACGGGCTTCCCTTCGCAAGGCCAGCAATCGGCAAATCCGAATATCGAAAGCGCTAATCACCTGAGGTTGATTCCCCACCGATATAGTCTTCCACCGCTCGCTTCCACTTTCCCTGCGCTTTCAGGATGTACTCGATCGCATCCCGCAGAGCCCCCTCTCCACCGGCATGAGGGGTTATGTAGTGCGAACTGCTTTTCACTTCGCTGCGGGCGTTGGCCACTGCGATAGAAAGTCCGCAGTCTTGCATCGGAGGAAGATCGATCACGTCATCACCGACAAACGCTGCTTGGCTGGCGCCAAGCCCCTCTTTACCAATAATTTCGCGAAACGCTGTCAACTTGTTCATAATTCCCTGATAGACGTACTCCAGTTTGAGATCACGCGCACGAAGCGCTACCGTCTCCGAATTGCCCGGGTGATGAGCCCGGTCTTCAGGCCTCCCAGCCGCGCGAGAGAAATGCCCGCGCCGTCATGCGCGCTGAAGCCTTTGGCCTCAACAACGATGGGATGCTGGGCTTCGGACGGAACAGGAAAGAGGTAGATCTTGCCGTCAGTGAGAACACCATCTACATCGAACAGCAGGAGTTTTATTTTGCGGGCGCGGGTTGCAGCGGATAGTTTGGACATCGCCGCGATTCTAGCATTCCGTTCGCCGACGGCTTATGGGCGGGCGATCCACAGGATCGGAAAGTGACGCCGAGCTTTTCGAAGTCGCGGTCGAAGTCACCAGGACGGCCTGGTGCAGGATAGCCAGGGTGGCTGCCACGCAGTTCCCCTAGGGAATTTTGTGGAGGCCTTAGGTTCGCCGGCCTGGAGCGCCTGCAAAAAAATCGACAACGACGATCCGGAGCGGAAAGCGTGACAACTTCGCAATCGTTTGTCGGGCTTTCTCCTCGCCGCGCCGCTGCCACAGCAGGGAGAAAACTTCACCCCAATTGAGGACAGAGGTCAAAACCAAAGCCTGATTCCGCAGGGCCGCCTGCAGCAGTTGCTCCACCTTCCCGGTTCCCGGACCCCCGAGATCCAACCGTGCGTTGGCGTCGAGGACTTAGGTCTGGGTCATCGTGCCGTCCGGCCCTACTCGATTCGGTGCTCACGTTCCCGGGCCTCGACCGGCGAATCCTCGCCTTCGCAACATCCGACCAAGGCTGTGGATGAACTCGTCGGTGATGAGCCAGAGAACGAGAGGCTCTTGTTCGGCGCGATAGATACTGAGGTACGTGCCTTCCTCAAAGTTTTAAAGGCGAACATTTTACGAAACAACGCTTTCAGATAAAATGTTCTCTGTGTCCCTCCTTGTTTCAGAGCCCGACCTTCGGGCGCTCGCTTGGGCCCATCCGCTGGTCCAGGAGTGGTTTGTCCGAAAGTTTGGTACGCCCACCGAGCCGCAGGAACAGGGATGGCCTCACATTCTGGCGGGACGAACAACACTTATCTCCGCACCCACCGGTTCTGGCAAAACGCTAGCCGCATTCCTCGCCTGCGTTGACCGGCTGGTCTGCAAAGCGCTAGCCGGTGATCTGCACGACCGGACTGAAGTGCTTTACGTCTCTCCGCTGAAGGCGCTAAGCAACGATATTCAGAAGAATCTCGAAGGGCCGCTGGGTGAGATTCTCCAAATGGCGCAGCAGCGCGGACTGTTGATGCCCGAGATTCGCACTGCGGTCCGTACCGGCGACACTCTAATGCACGAGCGCCGCACGATGCTGAAGCGGCCGCCGCACATTCTAGTTACCACCCCGGAATCGCTCTACATTTTGCTTACTGCCGAAAAAAGCCGTGCCATCCTGCGCGATGTGGAGACCGTCATCGTGGACGAAATCCACGCCGTAGCCGACGACAAACGGGGCGTGCATCTGGCGCTCTCGTTGGAGCGTCTGGAGGCGCTTACCTATCGTCCTCCGATGCGCATCGGACTTTCCGCGACCCAGAAGCCGATCGAAGAAGTGGCGCACTTCCTGACCGGCAATGGCCGGCCGGCGCCGGTCATCGTGGACGTCGGACACAAGCGCAGGCTCGATCTCGCGGTGGAAGTGCCCGCCAGCCAGCTTGGTCCAATTACCACTAACGAAATGTGGGACGAAATCTACGACCGTTTGGTGGAACTGGTCGAGCAACATCGCTCCACGCTGGTGTTCGTCAACACCCGGCGCCTGGCGGAGCGAATTGCGCATCGCCTGGGAGAACGGTTGGGCGAAGACAACGTGGCCGCGCATCACGGCAGTCTGTCGCGCAAGCTCCGCCTCAACGCGGAACGGAAGTTGAAAGAAGGCGAAGTCAAAGTGCTGGTGGCCACGGCGTCGCTGGAGCTTGGAATCGACATTGGCACGGTGGATCTGGTTGTCCAGATCAGTTCGCCGCGGGCGATCGCGGTCGCGCTGCAGCGGGTTGGACGCTCCGGGCACTGGCGCGGCGCCATCCCCAAGGGACGATTCTTCGCGGGCACGCGTGACGATCTTCTGGAGTGCGCATCGTTAGTGCGCGCGATCCGACAGGGAGATCTGGATCGGCTGACGATTCCTGAGTCACCGCTGGATATTCTGGCCCAGCAGATCGTGGCAAGCTGTGCTGCCGAGGGTGGCAATATTCCGGTGGCGCGGGCACCCCGCCCGCGAACGCCGGCGGCCATATCAGGACTTGAGGATTTAAAGGCTGGGCTTTGGGAAAACGATATCGCGTCCGCCAATGCAAACCGCATAACCCCTGCCGCTCTCGACACACGGGCGGGACGCCTGCGCCACACGAACGAAGAAAATGATTCAGGCGGCTGGGATGAAGATGAACTGTTCGCGCTGGTGAAGCGGGCTTATCCCTATCGCAATCTGTCTCGCGAAGCTTACCACTCCGTTCTCGAAATGCTCTCGGAAGGAATTGCGGCGAGGCGCGGCCGCTACGGCGCCTACATCCATCGCGACCGCGTGAACCGCAAACTGCGCCCGCGCCGGGGCAGCCGGCTGGCGGCCATCACCAGCGGCGGCGCCATCCCGGAGACCGCGCTGTTCACGGTGGTCGCCGAGCCGGATGGAATTGTCGTTGGCACGCTGGACGAAGACTTCGCCGTCGAGAGCATGGCCGGTGACATCGTGCTCCTCGGCAAC
>Ga0070706_100000602_pt1 | contig 41655 bp, 74 predicted proteins | sample KBSK5501metaG_FD_65476 | JGI IMG/M metagenome (GOLD analysis project Ga0070706, IMG submission 65476) | Corn, switchgrass and miscanthus rhizosphere microbial communities from Kellogg Biological Station, Michigan, USA - KBS K5-50-1 metaG | ecosystem: Host-associated > Plants > Roots >... | reverse complement strand
AGAACCACCGGGAAGCCGCGAGCCGCATGGAAACCGAGCGCGCCCGGCACAACCGCATGCAACTCGAGGTGGCCCGATCGAACAACGCCTACCAGGACGAGGACGCATGAACGCCTTTTCCCGCCTACCCGGTGAGACCCGTATCGAGCACACCATGCGCTGTGCCAGGATGAAGGCTGATGCTCGCAACAGGGATGACCCACTCCTGACCCCGGAGATGGCAAGCCGTGGCCTGTTCCTCGACGAAACCGTGATGCACGTTGAGACGAACACTCGTGTCGAGACGAAGCGGCGCCGGCAGGCATCTGCGCTGCAAACCCTGCATGAAGCGGGAAGGCTGACCAATCACCAGTTCGAGGCGGCTGAGAACATCGCATCTGCTTCCCGTGCGATCCGCGGCGAGGTCAGGGTCAGGGGCTCGAGCGTGGAAGCGCGGGTCGACTGCAACGGCAGTGCCACACAGCACCTCATCGAACATATCCGCCAGGCACACCTTGCCCGCGCTTATCGACGCTGGTGGGCAAGCGGTGTTCGTGTGCCTCGGGCAATGATCCTCGAGATGATAGTTCAGGATGCCGGATTGAAGCGCATCGCCCGGCAGCACCGGGTAGGCTGGCCTCGAGCCGAACGCATGTTGCGCGATAGCCTCGATAGCTTCAACTGCATCTTGGAACGGGTGATGCATGAGATAGACCAGCGCGATCTGGAAGCCTTCCACATGCGCTTGCAACGTGCCGCTTGACGTGCCCGCTAACGCTGTTAATTTAACACCGTGGATTCAAGCGCCCGCAGCCTTCTCGGCTAGCGGGCGTTTTTCATTGGCAGCGTGACAATATACCCCTTCACGCATGGCCAGCCCGTCTCCCCAGCAAAGCGTCTCACTCCTCCTCGGGCGTGACCTGCGTGCGAGACGGGCAAAGCTCCAGGAGCCCAACAGATGCAAATCCTGTTCGGCCCCTATCCCATGACCGTTCGCCAGATGAACGAATGGGCTCGCACCGTCAGCACCTACACTCCCACAGAGTGCGCCAAAGCCCTCATGTTCATCGACAACCCCATGACCATCCGGAGAGTGAGATGAGCCGGTACATCATCCGCCCCAAAGCCCAAGCTGACTGCGACTGGTGGGATAACGGCCGCCTCTGCGAGAACGTCAGCGTCTCGGATTCCGTGCCGGTCGATACGGGTCTGATCGATGGCGCCGGCAACACCATCTGGCGGGTCAACGATCCGATCGGGTTCTAGGAGAACATCATGCCCCTGCTCACCATCGTCATCGTTCTGATCGTCGTCGGCGTCTGCCTATGGCTGGTCAACACGCAAATCCCGATGGACGCGACCATCAAGCGCATCCTCAACATCGTGGTCGTGATCGCTGTCGTCCTGTGGCTGCTCAAGGTGTTCGGCCTGCTCGACAGCCTGGGCGCGGTTACGGTTTGAGCCCCTCCCAAGAATCGAGGTAATTATGGACCGGCCTTTCAATTCAGTCCTGACCCGCGCGATCGCCTGTTCGTCGCAAGCGGCGGCAACGAACTTCTCGCTCGACAGCAACCAGTCCGGGCGCACCCGGCAGGTCGCGATCTACAATCCGGCCGCGGTCAGCCTGTTCGCGCAGTTCGGCTCGTCCACCGATACCGCTTCGGTGCCGGCCGCGGGAAGCGCGGTCGCCGGGCTGGTCCACGTCCCGCCCGGCCATCAAATTCTCGTGTCGCTCCCGAGCTCGTTCACTTTCGCATCGATGATCCTGGGCGGCGCTGCCAGCGCCACAGCCTACGTCATGCTCGGCGCGACTGACCGCTAATGCCGCGCAAGATCGCAATTCTGGGTTCGTCGACAGTCACGATGGACCAATGCCCGTTCGACGATCCCGAGTGGGAAGTCTGGGGACTGACCTGGCGCTACCGCGACCACCCGCGAATGGACCGCTGCTTTGAAATCCACGCCGAGCGCTTCTGGGACGAATACGCAGGCGATCTCTACCGCGCCTGGCTCAAGGATCCGCACAGCTTCGGTGAGGACAGAAAGCCGATCGACGTTTACCTCCGCCCGGAGGATGTGCCGAACTACCCCAAGTGCAAGCCCTACCCGGTCGAGCAAGCCCAAGCCCTGATGGGTCGCAACTACTTCGTTTCCAGCTTCAGCTACATGTTCGCCGCCGCCATCCTCGAGCAACCCGACGAGATCGGCCTGTGGGGCATCGATCTCGTTGTTGGCGAGGAATACGAATATCAGCGCCCCAACGCCGAGTTCCTTCTCGGGATCGCACAAGCCAAGGGGATCGAGCTGACCATCCCCCAGCACTCGTCGCTGCTGAAGTACCACTTCACCTACGGCCTCGAAACCCCGCCCGAAGAACGCCCGCTCTACAAGCGCACGGCCGAAACCCGCGAGGAATACCAGCGCCGCATCAACGAGGCCAAAGAGATGATCTGGACATGGCAAGGTGCCGTCCACCAATGCGACGAACAACTCAAAGCACTGGAAGCCATCAGCCGCGGCAGCCTCGGGGGCGAGGTGTGACATGGCCTATCGAAACGACTTCGCCGAGGATGTGATCGAAGAGCTTTTGCAAGCCCTTCAGGACGGCAAGTCGATGCGACAGATTTGCCGCGACAAGCGGATGCCCGATGCAGCCACAGTGTGGCGGTGGTCGAAGGGTGACGACGACCTTGCAAGCGCAATCGTGCGCGCGCGCGAAATCGGCTACTACACGCGGGCCGAGAAAGCAGTCGAAGACGCCAAGAGCGCGAAAGACCCCAGCCTTGGCCGCCTCGCCTTCGATGCTGAGCGCTGGCACCTTTCCAAGCTCAGCCGCGCGTTCGCTGAGAAGGTCGTTCATGCCGGCGATCCGGACGAGCCCATGAAGATGGTTCACAAGATCGAGCGGGAAATTGTCCGTCCTCAAAATACCGACCGCTGAGGTATTCGAGCGGCTGCTGCCGGCTGCACGCGACAAGGTGGCCTGGGGTGGCCGAGGATCGGGCAAATCGCATTTCTTCGGCGGCCTGTTGATCGAAGACAGCCTGGCTGAGCCTGGCGATAGTGGCGGGGAAGGGCTGCGGTCGGTTTGCATCCGCGAGGTGCAAAAGGACCTGGCCCAGTCATCGAAGCTGCTGCTTGAGACAAAGCTGTCCGAACATCGGTTGGGCGAGGCGGACGGGTTCAAGATTTACCGTGACGTGATCCGCACTCCTGGCGACGGGCTGATCATCTTCAAGGGAATGAACGACTACACCGCCGACAGCATCAAGTCGCTGGAGGGCTTCAAGCGCGGGTGGTGGGAGGAAGCCCAAGGCGGCACGGCCCATTCGATCAGCCTATACCGCCCGACCATGCGCGCCTCCGGATCGCAGATGTGGTGGAGCTACAACCCGCGCCGTCGGATCGATCCGGTGGACATCATGTTCCGGGGGGAAGAGAGGCCGACCGGGGCTGCGATCGTCAAAGCCAACTGGCGCGACAATCCGTGGTTCACCGCCGAGCTCGAGCAGGAGCGGCTCGACTGCCTGCGGATGAGCCCGGACCAGTACGAGCACATTTGGGAAGGCGATTACGTCTCGGTTGCGGAAGGCGCTTACTTCGCCCGCGATCTGACGCAGGCGCGTTCTGACAAGAGAATCGGCCGGGTAGCTTTCGACCCGCTGATGACGATTCGGTTGTTCTTCGACATCGGCGGCACCGGGGCGCGGGCCGATGCAGTGGCCATTTGGCCGGCGCAATTCATCGGCAAGGAAGTCCGGACGCGGGATTATTACGAGGCGGTCGGACAACCGCTGGCAACGCACATAGCCTGGCTTCGGTCGAAGGGATACACGCCCGACAAGGCGCAAATCTGGCTTCCGCATGACGGGGCGACGAACGACAAGGTGTTCGATGTCTCGTATGAAAGCGCTCTGAGGGCCGCTGGCTACACGGTCACAGTCGTTCCTAACCAGGGCAAGGGCGCCGCCGCGGCTCGCATCGAGGCGGCGCGGCGGCTTTTCCCATCCGTGTGGTTCGATGAGGACAGCACGGTTGGCGGGCGCGAGGCCCTAGGCTGGTATCACGAAAAGAAGGACGATGCCCGCAACATTGGCCTTGGCCCCGAGCATGATTGGGCCAGCCACGGTGCGGATGCTTTCGGGCTGATGGCGGTCAGCCACAACAACCAGCCCGTCTCCGCGTGGGGCAAGAAGATCAACTATCCCAAGGTTGGAGTGGCGTGATAGACACCAATCAAATCCGCGCCATCGTAATAGCCGAGAAGGCATCCGCGATCAGCTCGGACAGCACGTCCGACCTGGGCAAGCAGCGCGGGATGGCGCTCGACTTCTACCTGGGCGATCTCGGCGAATACATGCCCGTGCTGGAGGGGCAGACGAGCGCATCTTCGTCGGACGTTTCGGACACCATTGAGACCATGCTGCCGGCGCTGATGGACATATTCACCAGTGGTGAGGAGTATTGCGAGTTTTCGCCGCAAGGCCCTGAGGACGTGGAAGCGGCCCGGCAGGAGACCGATTACGTCAACCACGTCTTCATGCACGAGAACCCCGGCTTCCTGATCCTCTACAGCCAGATCAAGGACGCGCTGCTGTCGAAGAACGGCATCGTCAAGGCGTGGTGGGAGGAAAACGAGACCGCCGAAAAGGAGACCTACAAGAACCTCGACGAATCCGGCTATGCAGCGATCGCCGCCGACGCGGACGCCGAGATCGTGCAGCAGACCGCCACCACAGAGGGGGACGAAACGCGGTACGATGTGGTCGTGCGCAAATCGTACAAGCGCGGGTGCTTCAAGGCTGCTGCAGTTCCTCCCGAGGAGTTCGGCATCGCCAAGCGCGCGCGAGACATCCCCTCGTCGTCCTACTGCTGCCACACCTACCGGAAATCAGCCTCGGAACTGATCGAGGAGGGCTATCCGAAGGAGGTCATCGACGACCTGCCGGCGGCGGGCGAGGACACGAGCGCCGAAAACACCGCCCGCAACACGTTCGACAACGAGACCGGGCCATCGTCGATCGTCAACAAGGCGATGCGGCTCATCGAAGTGACCGAGCACTATGTCAGGCTAGACGTGGACGAGGACGGCGTTGCCGAGCTGGTCAAGGTCATCACCGCCGGCTCGGGCAATGTGCTCCTGGGGGACGCCGAAGAGCTGGACCGGATGCCGTTCCACTCGATCACGCCCTACCCGATGCCGCACAGGTTCATCGGCCGTTCGGTGGCGGACCTGACCATCGACATCATGCGGATCAAGACGCACCTGCTCCGGGCGCTTCTCGACAACGCCTCGCTGCTGAACAACCAGCGCATCGCGGTAGGCTCTGACGGGGCGGATGAGAACACGCTCGACGACCTGTTGACCAACCGTCCCGGCGGACTCGTCCGGATGCGGAACGTCGAGCAATTGCGGCCGATTCCCAACACGCAATTGGGCGGGCACATCCTCCCGCTGATCGAATACGTCGACCAGTCGCGCGAGACCCGCACTGGCGTTACCAGGCACACCGGGGGCATCGACCCCGACGTGCTGAACAAGGCATCGCAGACCGCGACGGGCTTTCAGGGGTTGCTCGACCAGTCGATGATGCGGATCAAGCTCATCGCCCGAATTTTCGCCGAGACCGGCATTAAGGACCTGTTCCTGCATATCCACGAACTGCTCAGAAAGCACCAGGACGAGCAGAAGGTCATGCGCCTCAGAAACAAGTGGGTTCCGGTCGACCCGCGCGAATGGAAAACCCGCGCCGACATGACGGTCAACGTGGCGCTGGGGTCGGGTTCAAAGCAGCAGCAGTTGGTCTTGCTCAACGCGATCCTCGAGCGGCAGGTGCAGGCGATCGAGACGCAAGGCGGCGCAAACGGCCCGCTGGTCACGCTGGAGAACGTTTACAATACGTTGAAGCGCATGACCGAGCTTGCCGGCTTCCGCGATGTCGACAGCTATTTCACCCAGCCCGACCCGGAACAGGAGTTCGAGACGCCGCCCGATCCGAAGATGGCCGAGATCCAGGGCAAGATGCAGCTCGAGCAGGCCAGGCTGCAGATGCAGGGACAGTCCGAACAGGCCAAGGCAGCGATGTCCGCCCAATCGGCGCAGGCCGACATGGAACTGAAGCGCGAAGAAGCCGGATTGAAGCTCCAGTTGATGCGCGAGGAGGCCAGCGCCAAGCTCGATCTGGCGCGTGAAACCAAGGCGGCCGAACTTGAACTTGCCCGGCAATCCAAGTCCGCCGAGATCGAGCTCGCCCGAGAGCAGATGCTGATCGAAGCCGAGCTTGGGCGCGAACGGGCGGCACTGGATGCCTCGGTGAAGGCGAACATCAGCGAGAACAGGCCCGGTGGAGATTTGAGCGCGTGAAGCTGACCGTCCTGACAGACTTCGGCGAATACGAGGTCCCGGAAAGCATCCGGGTCCGTGTTTGGGACAAGCTGCGCGACGATGGGATGCCCGACAGGCGCTACAAGATCGCGCCGGTCCTTGACCGCTATTTCCGCGCTGTCGACAGTGCACAGCGCCGCAGGTTCGCATCATGAACGAGGACAAGCTCGGCGAGCAGATTCGTGACGGCCATCGCGCCGATCAGGACTTGCAGCTTGTCGGGGCCGCATTCGAGACCTTGAAGGCCGAATACGTCAAGGCATGGGAAGCCACAGCCCTGCGCGACAACGATGGGCGGGAACGGCTTTGGCAGGCGGTGCAGATCGTCGGCAAGGTCGAAAGCCACCTACGCTCGATCGTCGCCAACGGACGTGTGGCACAAAAGGACGTGGACCGCCTGAGGTCCGGCAAGACGGGCTTTTTGGGCTAGCCCTATGCGGCAGCTAATCATCAGGGAAATGAGCGTTTACCAGCGCGAGAAGATCAACGCTAACTTCGAGGAGCTTTACAACGGCGGCGGCTCGCAGGGCCCGGTAGGGCCGCAGGGTCCAGAAGGTCCGACAGGCCCCGAAGGTCCGGCGGGGCCGGCGGGGAACGCTGGTCCGGCGGGCGCTACAGGCCCTCAGGGTGCCGCAGGGCCGACTGGACCTCAGGGTCTGGCGGGGACAGCCGGAGCGCAGGGGGCGACAGGCGCGCAAGGTCCGAAAGGCGACACGGGGGATACCGGGCCACAGGGCGCACAGGGGCAGACCGGACAAACGGGGCAAACGGGCGCGCAAGGCCCCGCAGGGTCCGACGGCGCACAAGGACCGGCCGGCATACAGGGCCCTGTGGGCACGGATGGCTGGACATGGGCAAAGCTCGCGAGCGATTCCACCGTATCGACAACCGCTTTTGCCAGCGTATCGGGCTTATCGTTCACCGCCGACCCCAACACGACATACCTTGTCGAGGTGTTCGGCGCCTACCAGACGGCGGCGACAACTACCGGCATAGGGCTTGCGCTGGACGTGCCGGCCGGTGCGGAAATCATCGGGATCAACGTGGCGGCTGTAAGCGCAACGGCCCTTGGCGGCACCGAGCAGCTTGCCGACGCGACGACTACCGGGGCCACGACCGGGGTGCGTGCAGCGAACACTAACACGCCGGTTTGGGCCAAGTGGGTTGTGCGCGTCAATGCGACAGGCGGCACGGTCCAGTTGATGCAGCGCAGCGAAGTCGCGGCGAGCAACACGGTTCTGAAAGCCAACCTGACCGCAATGGGGCGGCGGGTTATTTGATAACAATAGGATGATTTTATGAGCGACGCACCGCTGTCACTGGACGGCGCGGCGGCGGCCCTTGCGGCTGCCAGAGAGACCGCCCCCGAGGTGGAACAGGAACAAGCACCCGTCGTCGAGGCTCCGGCAGAAGCCGTTGAGCCCGAGGCGGTCGAAGAGACCGAAGCGGTCGCCCCAGCTCCCGAGGAGCAGGCGGACGCCGAAGTGGACGCAACCGCGGACGAACCGGAACAGCCGGCCATCGAACCGCCAGTGTCCTGGACGAAAGCTGACAAGGAGCTTTTCGCATCCCTCCCGCCCGAAGCGCAGCAAGTTATTGCCCAGCGCGAGAAGGCACGGGACACGGAAGTCAACCGGACCCAGCAGGAAATCGCCGCCGAACGCAAGGCGCTTGCCGAGCGCGAGGCACTATTCAGCAACTACGAGCAGGAAAAGCGCACGCTTGAGGACCTCCTGCTTGCCAAGCTTCCCCCCGAGCCGGACCCACGCCTGATCGACACGAACCCGACCGAATACTGGCGCCAGAAAGCGCATTTCGACCGGGCCGTCGGCGAACTTCAGGGAATCGTGGCAAGACGCCAGGAGGCCGAAGCAAAGCAGGCGCAGGAAATCGAAGCGCAGGAGGCCGAGCACCGCAAGGCGGAAGCCGCCGAACTGGTCAAGCTCATCCCGGAACTGAAAGGCGAAAAGGGGCGGGAGATCGCCAGCGAAATCGCGACCTATGGGCATTCCCTGGGTTACGACGATGCCACACTCGGCATCGCAAACGCGAACGATCTGCACGTCCTCTACAAAGCCATGAAGTGGGATCGCGCCCAGGAGGCCGCCCGCGCGGCCAAGACCAAGCCCGTTCCGAAGGTATCAGCGCCAGGCGTTGCCCGGTCCAAGGCCGAGCTCAACGCGGATACGCGCCGATCCGTGCTCCAGAAGCTGAACTCGAGCGGCACCGTCGAAGACGCGGTTGCCGCACTCCAGGCACTAAGGACTTAACATGGCACAGCCCACCAACACCTTCTCGTATTACGACGCCAAGGGCGTCCGCGAGGACCTTTCCGAGCTGATCGACCGCACCGAGCGGGAAGAGACGCCGTTTTACTCCAACATCGGCCGCGGCAAGGCAACGCAGCGCATCCACGAATGGCAGACCCAGGCGCTTGCCTCTGCCATTGATACCAATGCGGTGATCGAAGGCGACGACGCAACGATGGACGCGGCAACCGCCACCGTCCGCGTCAACAATCGCACGCAGATCGCCGACAAGACGGCAACCGTTACCGGCTCGGTCGAGGTTTTCGACAAGGCCGGGCGCGCTTCGGAAATGGACTATCAGGTCATCCTGAAGGGTCTCGAGCTGAAGCGCGACGTCGAATACCAACTGCTGTCGAACAAGGCGTCCGTCGCCGGCACCGACACGCAGGCGTCGCAGTCGGGCGGGTTCGCCGCATGGCTGGTGACGAACGTCTCGATGAACACCGCAGCGACCGGCACAGCCGGCGCCAACGGCGGTTTCGCTTCGTCGACCTCGCTGGTCGCGGCGCGCACCGACGCTTCGGCCACTCGGCAGTTTTCCGAGAGCCACATCAACGATGTGATGGAACTGGCGTTCACCACCGGTGCGCGTCCGACGGTCATGCAGTTGCCTCCGGGCCTCAAGACCCGCTTCTCGGCGTTCACCGGCATTGCGGAACTGCGCCGCGAAGCGGGCGGCGACGGGCAGGCGACCATCGTTGGCGGTGCCGACGCCTACATCAGCAACTTCGGCAAGCTGACCGTCGTTCCTTCGCCGTTCATGCGTTCGATCGACGTGGTGCTTTACGACCCGAAGAAGGTCAAGCTCGCGGTCGCGCGTCCGATGCGAACGTGGGATCTCGCCAAGACCGGCGACACCGAGAAGAAGCAGCTCCTGCTCGAGTACACCCTCCAGGTGGACAACGAGAAGGCGCACGCGCTCATCACCGACGTTGCCAAGACCACCTAAAGGACAGGGGGCCGGGCTTCGGTTCGGCCCCCGTTTTTGCCCATGACGCTCAAACGCATATTGACCCGCAACTCCCGCACGGGGGTCGAGCGGTGGCTGCACCACGATGGCGAGAAGATCGCCGTCGAGACGCGGCAGGACGTTGCCCGTGCGCTCGACGCGAACCTGGTCGAGCGCAACGCCTTTGCAGGGTACAAGGACAGCGGCGACCGGCACATGCACAAGGTCGCGCATATCCCGGCGGTGGTCATCGACCAGTGGCTTGCGGAGGGGATCGACGTATTCGACCCCGAGCACGCCGACCGCGTGTGGAACAAGCTGAACGATCCCGACTGGCGCAAGTTGCGCACAACCGAGGGGTGGGTCTAGATGGCGCTGGCCAATTTCTCCGACCTCAAGACCTCGATAGCCGGTTGGCTCGGCCGTTCGGACCTGACTTCGGTCATCCCGGATTTCATCACGCTCGCCGAGGCGAGGTTCAACCGCGTTCTGCGCACCCCGGACATGGAAACGGCGGGGACGGTCTCGGCGTCGTCCGAAAGCACCGCGCTTCCCTCGGGCTTTCTCGAAATGCGCTCGGCATGGCGCGAGGACAGCCCCGACGCGCCGTTGGACTACTTCCCGCCCTCGCACCTCAGGACCATGCGCGCGGCGGCCCAGAGCGGCACCCCTACGGCCTATACGATAGTCGGCGGGAACATCATCCTCGCGCCTACGCCTGCTGCGACCGAGACCATTGGGTTGTATTACTACACCAAAGTCGTGGCGCTTTCCGATTCAGCGACCACGAACTGGCTTTTGACCGCGCACCCCGACCTTTACCTGTTCGCCTCGCTCGCTGCCGCGGAAGTCTATGGCTGGCACGACGAGCGCCTGCCGTTGCTGAAGGCAGGGGCGGACGAGATCATGGAACAGATCAATGACGCCGGCAAGAAACGCCGCGCGGGCGGTGCGCCGCTTCAGCAACGCGCGGCCACGGCCTACCGCTGATGACATCCATGCTCTCACTCTCGCTCAGGGTTGACCTGGGCGCCGTCATCGACAGCTCGGGGGCGCCTTCGCAAGTCCCGGCGATCCTCTCGCCGCCGGAGATTTCCGGTGCGGCGGAGGTCGGCGAAACGCTCGTGGCGACAAGCGGCCTGTGGTCGAACAGCCCGACGAGCTACGCCTACCAGTGGTACGCGGACGCTGTTGCAATGACCGGGGAGACCGCGAACAGCCTGCTGCTGACCGAGGCCGAGGAAGGCGCCTTGATCACGGTCGGCGTCGTTGCGACCAACGGGATAGGCGCATCCACCGAATCTGTCAGCGCGGCGGCCGGGCCTGTGGTGTTCGTTTTCGACATCGCCACTCCGGCTCTCGGCGACAAGTACGTCGACGACGTTCTGGTCCCGGACGAAGACGCGGCGCCGATGTATTCGATCGACTTCGTCCAGGCATACCCGGACGGCGGCGGGATCGGCGATACCCTGCAGGGCCGCTGGGGCGCCACCGAGGGCGCAGCGGAAGCGTTCACGCCCGAGGATTACGAAGTTGTCGAGGCGTGGTGGATCGACGCCACCGACCCGATGCCGGACCTGACCACGTTCTGCGAGGCGACCGCCGAAGACGACGTGACGCACTACCAGGTCCGCGTAAAGCGCGTCGACCAATATTCCGACTGGTCGGCGTTCCGCACGTTCACCCGCGGTGCCGATCCGGCACCCCCTGAAACCGCGTCGACCTTCGAGCCGACCACGGGCGCCAACAAGTCGCAGTACGTCACGATCAGCGGCGCGAACCTGATCGCCCGTGGCAACAGCGGCGGGTTCAACGACGCACCGCACTCGGTTCGCCTGACCCAAAGCCGCACCTCGGGCCTGAGGCAGTGCGCGTTCGGCTTCAGCACGGCGAGCGGCAGCAAGTATTGGCTCGGCATCAGCGACGGGACCGATCACTTCGGCGACACTGGAACTACCAACTTCAGCCGGCCGGGCAAGAACAACTCGAGCGGCTATTCGCTGCGGTGGGGCGAGAACGGCTCGGCGTGGGGCATCTGGAGCGGCACGTCCGAGGTCCAGAGCGGTACGGTCAGCGGCAACGGCTCTGATCGTTCCGAGTTCGCCATGCGGATCGACTACACCAATGGAACGCTGTCGTTCTGGCAGAAGCTGTCGGGCACCTGGTCGCAGATCGGCACCACGCTGACCGGGCTCTCGATATCCGGCTACAAGCCCGATGTCGGGTTCGAGAACAACGACACCTTCACCTACCTCAACGCGGGCACCAAGACGCTCGACGGCGGGGCGGTGGCGTTCGACAACTAAGGATTTAGCGATGCGCTTCTTCGCCCGCCTCCTGGTGGCTTTCTTCGTGGTGGTCTCGGGGCCTGCCTATGCGCAGGCGTGGACGACCGCCGAAGTTACGCCGTCCTGGTCGAGCACGGTCGACTGGTCCCCCCCGATCACGCCTGACAGCACGCATCCGGCGGATGCCTACGAGCCCGCCGTCGACGACGAGACCGGCTACACGCGCTCGCTATGGATCACGAGCGAGAACCAGCGGACGCACATTGGCGAGGTCGGCGGCGACGGCAAGTTCCGCACGAACTGCCGGCCGACTTTCATCAAGCGCGGCGATCCCATTCTGTACCGGGGACAGTACCCGGCGGGCCACGACCACACCTTCTTCGGGCCGATGAATCAATACGTCATCGATCACGTCGACGAGTTCAATTACCAGATGGGCCGCGACTACCCCGGCTCGGCCTGCCAGGGCGGCCCGCTCAACACGACGCTCTACTGGGAGCCGTCTGTCAAGGATGCGCGGTACGGCCTCAAGCTGACCGTGATCCCCGAGATCGCGACGTTCTACTACACGCACGCGGGCGCCGACGGCTCGGTCACGACACGCCTACGCCGGGATTTCCGGTTCATTGGCGGTGCCAACCCAGCGAACTACAACGACACTGTACGACGTGCCGAATACGCGGCTGCCAGCCTCGAATACCCCGGCTCGCCCGACACCCCTGCTGGCTTCGGCGGCATCCAGTGCTACGTCAGCGATGTTGCACAGACGGTGGTCGGCGATGCGCGGCTCAAGTATCCGACGGGTGCCTACCACACCACCGAGGCTCGCTATCTCAAAGGACCGGCCGGCGAGGACCCATGGAACGGCGCTTGCACCGCTGGTTACATCATCGTCCAGGTCGAAGCGCAGGATTGTTGGGACGGGACCAATCTCGCCTCGCCCGATGGACGGAGCCACGTTCGCTATTCATCGCGCGACGAGGACAACGACCCCGGCGGCGGTCAGTGCCCATCGAACTATGTGAGGGTGCTGCGGTTCACGACCAAGATCCAGTTCAATCACAACGGTTGGACCCAGGACCTCCAATATTGGTACATGTCGAGCGACCGGATGCGCATGGCGACGGCCGAGTGCCCGGACGAAACCGCGCCATGCGACGGAACCGGCCTGAATACGACGGTCAGCAAGGACCCGTGCCGCGCCATCGGCGTCGACTTCTGCCCGTTCTCGACGGCACATTTCGACTGGTGGGGCTCGTGGGACACCACGGTTATCGAGAACTGGGAGAAGAACTGCGGCGGCCTGACGATCGGCGGGGTAACGACCAACTATGCCGATTGCGGCTCAGGCGGGATAGGGACCAACAGCACGATCCAATATAGCGGAACGCCGCCTGAAGCGGGGCTTTCGACGAACCCTGTCGCGACGACAGATGTCGATACGTCCAGCAACAGCACCGAGGGGCAACGATATTTCGCGATCGTCCCCGGCGATGAAAACCAGGACGCGCTCGAGCTGCATACGCACAGCTAGTCGAAGATCGCGGCGATCCACGGTTCGACCGGCCGGGGCGGCAGCGGTTCCATAAGCCAGCGGATGATGCGCTTGAGTAAGGCCATCTGTCGAAAATACACCAACCCGCGGTAATAGCCAACAGGTTTCGGGAGGCCGGATGTATCAGCAATTTGGCCCGCTCGCACCGGACAGGAACCCACGCCTCAACGACAAGTACCTGAGGGTCGCCGATGGGGTCTATTCGGCTTCAGACGGCTACAAGCCGGTCGGGCAATGGGCGCAGGTTTACCCCGCGATGGCGGCGGCCCCCAAAGGCGGGGCGTCGTTCGTCAACCCGCAAGGAAGCGTGGTCATCGTTGCCGGCACCGCGACCACGCTTTACCGGGTACAGGCCGGTAACTGGTTGCAGATTGCCTCGGGCTTTTCGATCCAGGGCGGCCAGCGCTGGCGGTTCGCACAGTTCGGCGGCATGGGCATCGCCACCAACGCCGCCGATGCGATGCAAAAGATCGACCTCGAGGCGGGGGGTGTTGGCCCGCTCGGTGGTTCTCCACCGAAATTCGAGGCGCTGGGCGTCGTCAAGGGGTTCCTGATCGGGACCGTGATGGACGGCGACGTGATGACCATCGCCTGGTCCGGCGCCTTCAACGCGGAGCATTGGGAGTTCGGTTTCAACCAATCCGACTTCTACACGCTGCCCACCGGGGGGCGGGTGAACGGTATTTTGTCGGGCGAGTTCGGGATCATCCTCCAGCGCAACCGGATCGTGCGGCTGGATTACGTCGGCGGCAACCTCATTTTCGACCCCAACGAGGTCAGTTCCAACATCGGCTGCGTCACCGTCCATTCGGTAGCCCAGTGGGGCAACCTCGGGTTTTTCTACTCCGATGAGGGGTGGATGATGTGGGACGGCACGCAGCCCGTTCCGATCGGCAAGGAGTGGATCGACGCCGAGTTCCGCACCGCCTATTCGGTGGCCGATTGGGACCGCATGTCGACCGCCATCGACCCGGTGCGCGGCGTATTGCACGTTTCGGTGTGGAACGGCTCGTCAGGCGGCAAGCACTACCTGTACGACTGGGGGCTCCGGCGCTGGTCGACGGTCACTTACGCCAGTCCGGTGATCTTCTCCGGCGTGACCAAGGGCGTATCGCTGGACGAGCAGGACCCGGCGGTAGGCGCCGGAGACGACAACCTCGACGGCGCTTCGCTGCTCAGCCTCGACAGCGCCACCTTTCGCGGTGGCGATCCGCGGCTTTACGTGTTCGCCTCCGACTACAAGCTGGGGACGTTTACCGGGACGCCGATGGCGGCCACGCTCACCGGGAACGACCTCGAGGTATTCGGCGGACGCCGTGCGAACCTTCGGTTTGTACGTCCTGACATCGACAGCAACAGCGGGATCACCGTCACTATCGGGACAAAGCAACGGCTGGCCGACTCGCTGAGCTCGGTTGCCTATACAACGATAGAGACCAGCGGGGACATGCCGGTGCGGTCCTCCGGGCGCTATTGCCGGGTTTCGGTGGCAGTCGCCGCGGGCACGACCTGGGCGCACGCCAAGGGGGTAGAGCTGATAGGGGCGCCGGGAGCGGGCAGGTGAGCGACAGGTTCACTTTCATCGCGGTCAAGACGACGGCGGATTTCATCGTTCCTGCCACGGCGGCCTCGCAGACCGAGTTCAACCGCAAGGCGGCGAATGCTTTCAAGGGCCTCATAGGCGGCGTTTTGCGGGTCGGGGATCTACGTGACCGCCCGACACAGGACCCGATCGCCAATCACCTGCTGTGCGACGGGCGGACCATTTCGCGGCTGAATTATCCGGAACTGGTGTCGCTTCTCGCCGGCTCTGCTGCGACCGAGGCGACCCTGCCCGATTACAGCGGCGCCTTGTCGATCACTGCCCCCACGGTAACACAGGAGGTTACGTCCGGCGGCACGGTACAGACGGAAGAAACCGCGCCTGTGGACCAGGGCGGAGCGGGCGGGACAGAGGGCGGCAACGTGCCTTCAGGCAGCCGCACCTACGACCCGAATTTCCCGTACCCGATTTGGTACAACCCGCCCGAGATCGGCGGATGACCTACGAGGCATGGCGGGACCGGTTCATGGAAGCGGCAGACGAACATCTCTACCCGGCGGAATGGCTGGACAAGCGGGTCGAAAGCGGTCGGGCGCAATTCTGGTGCAACGATGCCGGGGCGATCCTCGCCGAGATCAGGCAATACCCGTCGGGCGTCAAGGAAGTGCACGGGCTGGTCGCGGCGGGCGATCTCGAGGCGATCCGCGCCCTGATCCCGCAAGCGGAACAATGGGGGCGCACGAAGGGCTGCACCCGCGCAAGCATATCGAGTCACCCGGCATGGGCAAGGCTACTCCGTGACGACGGATATTTGCCGCACCAGCTCACGATAGCCAAGGAAATGTAGAGATGGGAATCTCAACGAAGAAGCAGACGACAAAGTCAAACCAGACGATCGCGCCGACGTCGTATGCGCAGCCGTATGTCACGCAGGCGGCGGACACGCTCAAGCCGGCCTATGACGAGAGCCTTGCCGCCGCACGGTCGTATCAGCCCGGCCTGCTAGGCGCCGCCAACTACTACGGCGACGTGATGGGCGGGAAGTATCTCGATTCCAATCCCTACATCGACGATATCGTTGGCGCATCCAACGCGGACGCGACGGACGCGGTGAACAGCGCGTTTATGCCGCGCTTCGGCTCGGGCTACCACGCCAAGACGCTCGCCCGGACCATCGGCGAAAACACCGCGCGGATCCGGGGCGGGGCTTACGACCAGGAACGGCAATACCAGGACGCCGCGGGCCGCAACCTCGCGGGGGTCGCCACGGTGGGCACCGCGCTCCCCGGCATGGCGTCGTCGAACTACGCGCAGAATGTCGGCGGGCTCTTGGGCCGCTACCTGAGCAGCGACGGGAAACAGACCACCAAGCAGTCGGGCGGGCTTCTCGGCGACTTGCTCGGCGCCGGCCTCGCCGGCTTCGCCACGGGAGGTTTTCGGTTCTGATGGGCTACGGAATTTTCGGACAGCGCCGTCCTGCCAACATCGACCCGCGCTTGGGCCAGGACATCATGCGCGAGATGGGGATTGGCACCCCCCCGACGCCTCCCAAGGCTGCTCCGCAAGCGAAGCGCGGTCTGTTCGCCCCCGGCGGGACAGGTCGGGCAATCGCCGGCACGATCGGCGACGTTCTGCTTCAGCGCGGCGGGCTTGCCCCGATTTACGCCCCAACGATGCAGGCTCAGCAGAAGACTCTGCTCGATCAGGCCCAGCGCGATGCCGAACACAACGAATGGATCAGCCGCCAGCAGTGGGAGCGACAGAACCCGATGCCTTCGACGGCACAGCCGTACCGATGGGAAAGCAACGACGGCGACGTTTACCAGCTTGACCCTAACAACCAGCCGCAGCGCGTTTTTGATGACCCCACGCCCCGGATGCAGTTCATTCCTGACGGCCTCGGTGGTGGCCAGTGGCTCCCTGTGCCAGGCGCCGCGTCGCAGCAGGCGTCGCCCGACAGCACTCCGGGCGAAGAGGACGGCTATCGCTACACCCCAGGGCCTGGCGGACGCGCCAATCAGGCCAATTGGAAGCCGGTCGCGAGCAACGAACAGGGCGGGGCCACGCTCGGGGCCGCCTATCGTTCGCGCTCGATCACGCCGGCCGAGGCGGCAACGATCCGCCAGAGCCTTGGTGCCGGGGGGCAGGCGGCGTTCGACAAGTGGATGCGCGACAACAACATCACGATCGGGGATCGTTAAATGCCCAGACCTTGGGAAAAATACGCGGCGCAACCGGCTGCCAGCCCTGTTTACGTCCAGCCCAACCCGTCGCGGGTTGCGCGCGAAAGCGCGGAAGAGGGCCGCGCCGAAGAGGCAGGACAGCGTGACGAGGTGCGCACGGGCATCGCCGCCCGTAGCGAGACGCGGGACATTGGCCTCAAGTTGCGCGACGATTACAACGCGAGCCAGCCGATAAAGGACTATCGTTTGGCATTGCCGATGTTCGTCCAGGGCCTCAAGACCGCGAACACGCCGCAGGGATCGAACGCGCTCATTTACGCCTACGCGAAGATCATGGACCCCGGCAGCGTTGTACGCGAGACTGAAGCCGAAGGGGTCGCGAACAGCGATACGATCTTTGGCCGCGCCTACGCCGCTGCGCAAAAGCAGCTTGAAGGAACCGGCACGTTCTCGCCTGAGGCGCGCGCGGGCCTGATCCGCGAAATGCGCACGAAGATGATCCAGATGGCGCAGGCATACGATGCTGAGCGCGGGCGCTATACGGCCGACGCGCAGGCTTACGGCATCGACCCGGAACGCATCATCGGCCCGCACGCCGCGGCCCCGTTCGTCGGAACACTCCAGGAAATCGACCAGCGCGAGGGTCGCCTGACTCCTGAGCAGTTGCGTAGCTATGATGAGGTCATGGCGGCGAATCCCAACGCTTCGCCTGCCGAGCTGCGCGAGAAGCTGGGCGCCGCCGGGTTGCCGGCCGACCGAATGACCAATCTCGATGAGGTTGTGGAAGCCCGCAACAAGGGTCGCGGGACGGCGCCGGCATCGGCCGCGACTTACGAGCAATCGCCCGTCTCGCAAACCATGTCCGGCGTCAACACCGGCATTGCCAATACCTTCGGCGTGGTCCGTGACATCCCGGACGCATTGCAGACCGGGACAACCAACGCGATCAACTACCTGTTCGGCTCGGATCTCAAGACGCCGGGCGAAATCAGCGAAATCACCGGGCAGCCTTCGCTCGGCGGCGGCGAATGGTGGCGCAACAAGTTCCGCGACTGGAGCCTGACTGGCGCGGAACCGACTACCGACGTTGGCCGGTTCCTTCGCCGTGCGGGCGAGTCCGTTGGCGCGGCGGCCGTTCCGGTCGGGGCTGGCGCCGGCACGATGCGGTCGCTTATCGGCGGGCTTGTCGCCGCTGCCGGCGGCGGGGCCGGGGCTGCGACCGCGAACGAGGTGTTCCCGAATAACCCCGCAGCGGACATGACGGGCGAGTTTCTCGGGAGCCTCGCGACAGGGCTCCCGTTGGCCGCGGCAGGCCAGGCCGCCAGGCAGCGCGGCATCAACGCCGCCGTCCCCACGGTCGACGATCTCAAGCGGCAGGCGTCCGGCCTTTACGACGCGGCCGAGCAGCGCGGGGTCGTGGCGGGGCCGACGCAAACGACGCAGCTTGCCGACGACTTCCGGCAGACCTTGCGCAACGAAGGACAACTCGGCCCCGCCGGGCGGATCACCGACGCGCCGACTAGCACAAACAAGTCGCTGAACCTCGTCGAACAGTATGAGGGGCGGCAGATGACGCCCTCTGAAATGGACACGGTCCGCGGCGTTCTCGCAGAAGGCCGGGGCAGTGTCGAAGGGTCAGACCGACGTTTGGCTGGCCTCCTGACCGACCAGTTCGACGATTGGGTGCGCCCGATGGCCCCCGAGTTCGATCAGGCGCGCGACGTGGCGAGCCGTTACCTTCAGGCGGAGGATTTGGGCAAGGCGCGAGAACTTGCCGATGTCGAGGCCAGCAAGTTCACCGGCTCAGGGCTCGAAAACGCGCTGCGCACGCAATTCCGCGGGCTGGACCGCAACGTCGTCAATGAGCGGAACTGGTTTACTCCCGAAGTGCAGGACGCTATCCGAAAGGTGTCTCGAGGGACGTGGGGGTCCAACCTTGCGCGCGGGCTTGGCAGGATGGCGCCAACGGGGCCGGTCTCCGGGGCGCTCGGTATCGGCGCTCCCACTGCGCTGGGAGCCTACCTTGGGGGACCTGTCGGCGCGATGGTGGCCGGCACTGGCGCGGCCGGGCTCGGCATCGGCGGCAGGATGGCCGCAACGCGCATGGGCGTCAATGCCGCCAACATGGCCGAATTGACAGCGAGGAATGGCGGCGCCGTCGCACGCGCCCCGTTCCTCGATCCTGAAGCTGAGAGGCTGGCGCTGGCGCTGCTCGCGTCACAGGGCGCCACCGGGCAAGTCAATCCCACTCCGCCCCGCCAGCGCGGAATGTTCGGCGCCCGCTAAGTCAGGATTAGAATCCAGCCCGAGCCCAGCACGACCAATGCGCCGGCTACCCAAAGCCACTCTCCGGGACTGAAAGTTAGCCGCCACTCGCGGCGTCTGTTGGGGTCCATGCGGCCCTCCTACCACATCCCTGCCCCTCGACCAACCTTCCCTACTTCGGTGGGGCTTTTCTCAATGGAGACAGCCGCATGGCCGTTAGCGCATGGAACGTGAGTGCGTCCCTCAATACCTCTGTCGGCGGGGTGTCCATCGCTGAAGGCATGGACCGTGCGAATGTGAACGACGCGATCCGCGCGGTCATGGCCGACGTGAAAGCGTGGTACGACGTCGCGGGTGCCGCCTACGTCCTGCCGTCCGATTACGGTGCGGTCGGCGATGGCATAGTCAACGACGCCACGGCGCTGGCCGCGCTCCAGGCCGCAAAGGCAGGCCGCCTCGTCCTCGGGAAGGGCCTGACCTATCGGATAACCTCGAACCTGCCCGCCGGGTTCAAGATGACCGATGGCGAGATCAGCGACAGCCGGACTGTCGCTGCAAACGATGCGTGGTCGGTGGTCGCGTTCGGTTTCGATTGCCTCGAGGCGAACACCTTCATTCCCGAGCAACATCCGAGCTCGGGCCCGACTTACGCTTCGGGCAACCATATCGTTGCCATCGGCGGGCAGGCCCTGAAAGCCAATACCACCGGCCGCCGGCAAGTCGCGGTCGGTTCGCGCGCGCTGCTCGGGAACACCACCGGGTATTACAATACCGCGCTCGGTTCGCACGCGATGGAAAACAACACCACCGGCTTTGAGAACACGGCCGGCGGCGTCCAGTCGCTCGGGTCGCTGACGACCGGCGACAACAATACCGCTTTCGGCACGGGCGCGTGCAACAAGATCACCACCGGCAGCTTCAACATCGGCATCGGCACTTCGACTTGCGGGTCGAATACGTCGATGACCGGCACGTACAATATCGGCATCGGGTTCCAGGCCGGGCTCTATTTCACCACTGCGGTCGACAACATCGCGATGGGCCGGCTGGCGATGCAGATCGCGACGACGGCTGAAGGCAACGTTGCCATCGGCACGCAGGCGCTGAACCTGATCGAGACGACCACCTTCAACGTCGCAGTCGGCTACCAGGCGCTACGGGTGAACACCGCGGCAAACAACGTCGCGGTCGGTTCCAACGCGCTCGACAGCAACACCAGCGGCACCCGCAACGTCGCCGTGGGCAAGAACGCCGGAACGGCGGTCGTGACGAACAACGACACCACGTTTGTCGGCCACCATGCGGGGCTTTCGGTAACGGGCGGCACGAATACGGCTGTCGGCAGCACCAGCGCCGCCACGCTGACGACCGGCACGGGCAACACCATGATCGGCTATGCCACCGATTGCACCGCTGCTGCGGCGAACTGTACGTCGCTCGGCAACGGCGCGACCTGCACGGGCGACAACCAGATCACGCTCGGCAACGCTTCGATTGCAACGATCAGGGCGCAGGTCACCACGATCACCGCGCTTTCGGATGCCCGGTTCAAGACCGACATTGCCCCGCTCGAAGTCCCCAATGGCTTCATGGAAGCGGTCCAGATCGCCACCTATCGCTGGATCGATGAGGGGATGCCGCAAGGCGAGCAGATCGGCGTTATCGCCCAGCAGCTAGACGCGCTGCAAGCGGCATTCGGGGTCGATTATGGACTGGTCGACAAGACCAATCCCGACCGTTGGGAGGCGACGCCGGGCAAGCTGCTGTTCCTGCTCATTCCGTGGATGCAGGGCAGGTTCGCTTCACTCGAGGCGCGCGTCGCGGCGCTGGAGACCGCCTGACATGCATGGCGGAAAGGAGACCGGCGATGACGCTGTTTCAGTTCTTCGCGGTCATCGGGATCGTCGCGATCGTGTTCATCATGGCCGTGGTGGCCATCAAGCTCATCGACCGCTGCCGCTGCAAGATAGAATCGCAAATACCTGATAACGCACAAAGAAAGGACATGAATATGGCACGCGTTCCCTCACCTCCCCCGCCTCCTCCTCCGCCCCCGCCCTCCCCGCCGGCAAGTTCGCCTGACCAGGTCCCCAGTGACGACGATTGATGAGGTGTTTCTGGTTTCTGTGCTGTGCGGGTGCCTCTCCGCTTGGAAAGGTAGCCGCACGGCATGGGCCTTGCTGGCGAGTGCGGCAGTTTCCAGCGGGCTGATTTGGGCGGGCGTGCCGTTCGACATCAAGATTTGGCGGACGATCGACATCCTTGTGGTGGCCTGCATCGCGACAGGCCCTTTGGGGGCGAAGGACTTGCTGATCCTATCCTTGTTCATCCCGATTTGGTCGCTCTATGAACGACCGTATGCCGGCGACGGCATCAATCTCATCGTCGCCGCGCAACTCGTCCTGACCCTGCCGTTCGCACGGCTATGGCTGCGGGCTAAGCAGGCAACCATCGCGAGCAAGGACTGGGGCGATTTCGACCTGTTCAGAGCGCTCGCCCGTGCGCGCGCATGATACCCGAAGTGACGGCGGCCCTGTCGTGGGGATCGGCCGGCATGGGCGCGGGACTAGGGTTCTTCGCGGTGCGGTGGATCGCGGTGTTCATCGCGGGCCGGTGGGACCGGCGTGAGGAACAGTTAGACGGCGGCACGCAGCGGCTCATCAAGGGACTGGAAGCGCAAATCTCCAGCCTGACCGGGCGCATCATCCAACTGACCGAACGGCTCGATCACGTCGAGTCCGAGCTGAGCGAATGCAAGCGGCTGCACGCGGAAAGCGAGGCGCAGCGGATGCGAGTTGAGGCGATCCTGCAGGGCTACGGCGACGTGCGCCAGACAGCGCAACTGATCGTGTCAGCCGACAAGGCGGCGGAAAAGGAAAAGCGCGATGACTGACCGCAAACCCATCTTCGTCGCCTTCCGAGACTTCATGGGCGGCCTACCCCCGCTTGGGATAAAGCAGTTCGCCGGCGTCGATGATCGACTGCTTATCGAGCCTGCGGCGTTGCCTTCTGTGGGTCAGCGCGGAGTGGGAAATACCGGTCGCCTCAGCCAGTTCATGGACCGAAAGAATCCGCCCCTTGTAGGCGATTTTGATAGAATCTCGCCGGTTGGCCCGTTGCGCTACTTTATCTGCCCATCGGCAATTCCCGGCGCTGTAGTCCGCATTGGTATCTATGCGATCCAGCGAGTGCGAGGAACTGGGCCGCGGCCCCATGTCCTTATAAAACGTATCAAAATCTTTCAGCCATCGAGTGCAAACCCGGATGCCTCTACCTCCGTAATCCGCGAATTGCTTAAAGTTCGGGTTGTAGCAGCGCGTCTTCATGTCAACCCAGACTCCGTATTCCGGAGTTTTTCGGTTGGGCTTAGCCAAATTGTTCTTCGGCCATTCGGCTCGAAGGCAACCGCAACTATTGGCTCGTCCCCGGCGCAAATTGCCGCTGAAGGAAATGGTGCGCGCTCCACAATCGCACACGCACAGCCATCGCGAATGGCTGCCCTTGTTAGGCGCCCTGGCCACAACTTGCAGGCGCCCGAAGCGCTGGCCCGTGAGATCAATAGCCATAATCAAAGTAGTAGTGTATTCGATGATTGAGGTCAAGACAAAACTGTTTGATCGCATCAGGTTAATCGCTGGGCGACCCCTGCTGCAATCAGAAGTTGATGCAATCAACGCGATCCTAGATGGCTCGCCCGAAGGCATCGTGCACAAGCTGGTGAACCCGCCGGCTTTCTTCGATGCCGTGCGCTCCGGCTTCCACAAGCTAACCGTGCCGCAAGTCGAGGGATTCGAAACGCTCCTCGCGGCCTTCGGGGTCGCTGGTTGGGGCGCAGGCTGGGTCGCCAACGCGCTCGCGACCGCCTGGCTGGAAACCAATGAGACGATGAAGCCGGTGCGCGAGGCGTACTGGCTGAGCGAGGAATGGCGCAAACGCAACCTGCGCTACTACCCTTGGTACGGTCGCGGTTACGTGCAGCTCACGTGGGAAAAGAACTACACCCGCGCGGACACGGAACTTGGCCTTGGCGGCAAGCTGCTCGCCGCGCCTGACCTCGCGATGGAACCTGCCAACGCCGCGCGCATCATGGTCGCCGGTATGTCCGAGGGATGGTTCACCGGCAAGAAGCTCTCCGACTACATCCCCGCGGGCGGCGAGGGCGCTGCCGATCAGCACAAGCAGGCCCGCCGCATCATCAACGGAACTGATCGTTGGGACGACCTCACGGCATTCGCGATGAAGTTCCAGGACGCACTTGAAGCGGGGAAATGGGCATGACCAGCGGCGCCTTCTTCAACGCACTGCGCGGCATTACCGGCGAGTTCGAGCTCAACCGGATTGTCGGCGCGTTGGGGGGCACGGCCTACGTCGTCGGGGCGCATGTGTTCATCGCATGGGAACTGGTGCTCGGCCGCTCATTCGACCTCGCCACCTACTGTGTAGCATTTCCTGCCGGCCTCGGTGTGGTGGTCGGCTCGATTGCTGGCGCGGTCGCCATCAAGGACCGCAACGTCGCGAAGGCCAAGGCCACCGAAGCCGAGACGAGTGCGACGAACGCCAACACTGCCGACCAGGTCGCTGCGACTGAAAGAGCTGCGGGTGTCTGAGGTAGAGTGGACCATAGGCACGCTCAATGAGAAATTCGATGCCCTGAGGCTGGCGGACAAGGAAGCTGTCGCCACTGCTCTGGCTGCTGCCGAGAAGGCTGTCACCGCTGCCCTGACGGCTGCCAAGGAGGCGGTGCTGAAGGCTGAGAACGCCGCCGAAAAACGCTTCGAGGCGAACAACGAAATCCGCGGCGCGATGATGGACGCGCAAAAGAACTTCCCCAACCTCGCGCAGTTTGAAGCGCTCAAAGAACAGGTGTCCAGGCTCGAGCTGATGGTGTCGGGAAACTCGAAGAAATTCGAGGGCTTCGGCCTGTTCGCGCTCATCCTCGGGCTGGTGATCGGCGCTGCCGGCACGCTGTTCGGCCTGGTCAGTTAGGAGCTTCCGCATGATAGCGCAGCCGACCCGCATTCGAGACCTCGCCAAGCCGTGGCGGCGCTTCCGCGACAGTGAGACCGGCGAGTTCTGCACGCGTTTGTATGCCCTGCTGCACCCGGCAACGACCGAAAGCATCGACACGAGGAAGTGGAAGTGATCGGCCTTCTCGCTCCGCTTCTCGGTCTGCCGAAGTGGGCCAAGTTCGCCATCGGCGGCGCCCTGATCGCGCTCGCCTTGGGCGCCCTGTGGCTGTGGCTCGATCACCGCGAACGGGCTGACGACAAGGCCAACCAGGAAATCGGGGCCACCATCCAGCGCGAGGGAGACTTGCGCGAGACCATCGAACGAACGGAGACAGGCAATGCTGCACGCGACGAAATCAATCAAGCTGGGACTGCTGGTGACCGTCTGCGCTTTGAGCAGTGCATGCGGACAGCCCGAACGCCCGCGAACTGTCAGCGATTTCTGCCTGAACGACAAGCGGATCAGCGCTGAGCCCGCACCCGAACGGGGCGCCGATGACCGCGGCAACAAGTGGGACACCGACGAAACCCTGCACGAGATCCTTGCGCACAACGAAGTGCGCGATCGCCTTTGTCCGGAAGTGACCCCATGAAACGCCTTGCCCTTCTCGCGCTCGCCTGCTCGGTCCCCGCGCTGTCACAATCGAGCCTGCCGATCACCGATCTCCAGACCGCCGGCAACGCTGCGGATCGCGCCCTTGCGGCCTGCAGGAACCGTCAAGCATCGAAGTGCCTGACGGACGCACAGGCGGCCAACACGGCCATCGAAAGCGCGATGACGGCTCTAGGTGTATCAGCCCTTGGAACCCCCACGAGGGCAGCGCAGACGGCGCTCCCGACCACCGAACTGCGTTATGCCGGGAACGCGGCGGACAGGGCTTTGGCGGCGTGCAAGAAGCGCCTTGTAACCAAGTGCCAGACCGAAGCGCAAACAACGAACAGGTGGATCGACGAAGCCATTGCGGTGATGAACGCGGCTCCTGCTCCGTCGCCAACCCCAACCCCAACTCCCACTCCGACCCCGACACCTACCCCGACGCCATCACCGAGCTATGTCGCATCGCCGACGATTGCCGGCGAGGCCGCGCTCGTCTCGTCGTTCCCGTTCCGTGAAGGGCTGGTGGCTTCATGGGGCACCGGAGCTATTCCCGGTCTCTACGGAGGGGGAGAAGGTGCATTCCGGTTCACCTGCGGCGGCGAAGGCGAGTTCCGCTATGATGACCCGCTGCTCTACCCTGGGCAAGCTGACGAGTCGCATCTGCACAAGTTCTTCGGCGCCAACGGGGTAACCTACGCCACGACCAGCTCGGGCCTCTCGGGTGTCACAAGCTCGAATTGCAACTACGGCACCAAGGTGGTCAACCGCTCGGCCTACTGGATGCCTGCCCTTCTTGACGATCAAGGCTATGCCCGTAACCCCGACTGGATCGCGGTCTATTACAAGCGCCCGATGGCCTCGAGCGCTCGCTGCACATTGGGGAGCGGAACCTACGAGGGCAACTGTATCGGCATTCCCAACCAATACCGGGTCATCGCCGGATGGGATCCGACGGTTCCCAACGGTGGCTCACCCGGTGCATCGTGGTATTGCACGGGGGGAACCGGAGATCATTACACCGACCTAGATGCGGTGTTTCAGAGCGGCTGCCGCGCCGGAGATACCCTTGTCGCGGACATTTCCTTCCCGCCGTGCTGGGATGGAGTTTACCTCGACACACCCGACCACCGCGAACACGCTGCGTTTCCGAGCTATGGAGACTGGGGCTATCTCAAGTGCCCCGATACCCATCCTTACGTAATCCCGCAGACCGAGAACAAATACGCTTGGACCGTGACTGCCGACATGTACCACACGGTCGATGGGGTAATCCGTTCGAGGCTGCTGCTTGCCAGCGATCACATGAAATCGGGAGCAAAACCCGGCGAAACCTTGCACGGCGATTACATGGAACGTTGGGTCGGCGCGGTGAAGGATATGTGGCTTGCTGGCTGCATCAACCGCGGGCTCGATTGCTCGGGCGGTGATCTGGGCAACGGGCTGCAGGTGATCGGGGCGTCGCAGCCCTCGTATGGCTGGGTTCAGCCGAACCCGAGGTCGGCGACAACCTACACGCCGATGGCGCCGCCGTAGGGGCGTTAGTCGACCAGCAGCGTCATGCCCGGCGCAATCTCGTGCTTCCCCGAAATCGGAAACTCGAGGCGGTAGAACATCGCGGCGAGGTCGCTATCCATCACGCGTCCGGCGCGCCGCCGCATGTCGTGGCTGTCCACACCAATCATCCAGCCAGTGATCGTGCCGTCTGGCCCGGTCTTAATGAGGCACATCATTCGCCTTCTTCCTCCTCAATGCGAGACATTCGTCACCCTCATCCATTCCCTAGCTGTAACAGTAACCTCAGGTTTATAGCATATAGACCCCTCGAACCACTCCCTGGACCACTTGCGTATGTGCTTTCCATCCTCGGTGAAGGTGATGAACAGGGGGGTCATGGGCGGTCCTTCCGCATTGCTTGAGCGCGCATGAGCAGTTGTTCGGTCGTCAATTCGGCGACGGCAAGGCAAAAATCCTCCCACGCATCCGGGTAAGTTTGCCGGCCGTTCTGCCGCTTGGTGGCCATGATAGTCAGAAAGGTCGTGGTCGCGGTAGTCGCCGTGGTCGTGTAGATTAACACGATGGGTCCTCATCCTTCTTTACAAGGGGACTGGTAGAGCCGCTCATCGCGCACCAGCATCTCGCGGGCGTAGGCTTGCTCGACTGCGTTGTTCGTGCCCCGGTCACCGGGGAAGGCAATCAGCTTGTAGATGGGTACGAAGTCAAGCATCCACCCGTTGCGGATTGGCCCTCCAGCCCTGCCGTAAAAGCCGAAGTTGGCCTCCACGCCGAAGCACGGAACGCCGTTCTTGCGGCACCATTCCTTCGCCAGCCCGTCAGCGCCGCCGTAGGGGCACTCGCCCTGCACGACTGCCGCCGGGCGCTCCTCGGAAAGCACGCGGGCAACGTGATCGTAGTCGCGATAGTGCCTGCCGCCGGTCACGGCGATGACGGGGCCATAGTTTTCCCTCAACGGCGTAACTCCTTGCACACAAACGTGTCAGTTTTCCCGACAATCCCGCTCGAAACGGCGGAAATCCGCGGTGTCAGATTTACCGACATAACTGTATAGAACACGGTTTCATGCGGGTTTCAAGCCCGGTTTGCGATTCGGTTTGAACTTTCCCGCTTTGTTTTCGAGCTTGTGGATCGCCGCCGTGCCCAGTTCGCGGCGGTGAACCCGGCGGGCGTAATGCTCGACCATCTTGAAGCTCTGCCCGGTGATCGCCTGGACTTCGGCCACGGTGCATCCGGCCTCAAGCAGAGCGTTGACGGCGTTCTTGCGCAGCCCGTGTGGAACGAGGCTGTGCCCTTGGTCCGCGGCGAACTTCTTCAGTTCCCGGCGGATGACCTGATCCGTCATCGGCTGCCCGAGGTGGTTGGTGATGATGGTGATGCCCTGCTTGGGCGTTTCGCCAAGGATTTGCCGCAAGTCCGAGTGCAGCGGCACTTCCATTTGCGCTCCGGTCTTCTGTGCCGTGAAGTGCAGCACTCCCTCCCGGATATCCGACCAGCGGAAGCGCACGACATCGCCGATGCGCGCGCCCGTGTAATACAGCAGCGCGACCGATAGCCGCGTGCGATCATGCTCGGCCTCGAGCCCGGCGTTCAGCACGTCCTGCGGCCACGGTTCATGCTGGCCTGTCCTGAACGGCTTGATGTCGGCTGCCGGCCGCGCCTCAGTCAGATCCAGTCTGCGGGCATAGGTGTAGATTACCCCCACAACCGCCAGAACGCCGTTCCTGGTGCCGTTGTGCTCCCCGAGGCGGTTGTTGACCACCTCGGCCACGTGGCGGCGCTTGAGGGCGCTTATGGGGAACTTGCCCAGGTGCTCGCGGACGTGCTTGAGCTGCGCGGTGTAGAACTTGCGCGTGCCCAGCGCGAGGTGCGCGAACTCGGCGCTGTCCTCGTACTTGTCGGCAAGGTCGGCAACGGTAAGAGGGGCCATCTCGCGACGGGTGCGGTGGCCGAGCATGGCGGCGTAGCTGTCGCCGAATCCGGTCGACGAATGCCTGCCGAGCGGCGCATAGACCCGCTTGCCCGAGGCGTCTTTTTGCCCCGTGTCGAAGTAGCCGTAAACCGTCCCTTTCGCGCGGACGAACTTGACGTATTGGAGTTTAGGCAGCCGCGCCACGGTTCCAGAACTCCTTTTCAAAGTCAGCCGCCATCTCGCCGGCAATGCGTTCCAGTGCCGCGTCGAGCGATGGCCGGAACCAGTGTTCGCGTCCTCCGAGGTTGACGGGCGAGGGCAGGCGCCCGGCGGAGACCTCACCGATAAAGGCCGAACGCGACAGGTCGCAATACTGCGCTGCCGTCTCGGCTTTCATCATGTGAGGCCAGCGATCAGCCACCGCGTACCCCTTCCAAGGCTTCTAGGATCACACCGGAGTGTTCGCCAAGGAACTGTGCCGCCGCGTTACGATAAGGCATCCCACGAAGGATCATGACATCACGGAGCTCGTGTGCCACGAGTGCGTTCACAGGCTCGGGGACCATGCCCGCCAATATGCCGATTGCTACCCTGACCGAAGACCGAAGGTGAACGTTGTCGTCGCCCTGAAGCGCGGCTTCGAGATAGGCGGCAACGTCCTCCGGCGTCCGTAGGTAGGCGGCAAGGTTGAAGCGGCGCTCAGCCATGACGCCCCGCGATAGCGATGGCAGCTAGGCCGAAGACCGCGCAGCGGGCTGAGCCCCGAAGGGGTGCCAGCGCGGGCCCGAAGGGCATCGCCCTAACCATGGTCGGCATCACCCCTATCCAGGGCTGCTACCACGATCAATTTGATCTCATCGACCACCATTTCGCGCGCGATTGAAGGAATAAAGAAACCGCCATTGGCGGACCACGCCTCGGTTAGAATGTCCAAGATTGCCTCCCTGCGTTCGGGGAATACATCCAGCGACACCGCTAACCGCGCGATCTTGTCGAATTGCGCCGGCGTCACCTTAACCTCGAAGCGGACTTCCGCCGGGCTGGTTTTCATTCTACTTTCCTCTTTACCGCCTCGGCACCCCTACCAAGGGTTGGCCAGTGGGTGAGGGCGGTGTCAATCTTGCGCAGCCGTTCAGTGTTGCGCACGAACGCCTCACGCGATTTAGGCATCTTGCCAATGCAATCGCGCGCCAGATCTGTTGTAGCATCAACGACCTCGCGCGCTTCTCGCAACGCCTCCGCCATCCTCTCCCCCGCTTCCTCAAGTACGGCGATACGTGATTGCAGGCTGGTGATGAGGTCGGCGGCTTTCCACTCGTCCGTTTCTTCCGGCTTGGGCCAGTAGTAGAGGTCGGTGCGCCGTTCGGTGTTGCTTTCCTGCCGAAGCGATTTGGCTTCCATCATCTGCCGGTGAATGTCGGACGACGCGCGCGCCTTGGACCGCAACCGCTCCACCAGTCCCCCGACCTCGGCAGGAGGGGATGTGCGGATGCGATGCTCGAAGCGGGCGAAGGCTTGGACGAGATGCGCCATGTCTCGGTAGCCATCTTGCACGGCCCGCCAATCGCGCGGGGGCCATCCCTGCGTGACGCCGTATTCAGCAACAGCATCTCGCGCCTCCTGCGTGACCTCGACCTCGGTTGTCGTGTTCTCAGTCATGTGAGGTCTCCGGGGAAGGGGTGGGGGCATCGGCGTTCACGCCATCATACTTTGCGGCTTCTGCCTGGTACTCCTCTGAAGTTGGGAGTGGGCCTGAGTAAGCCACGAATTGCTCGGCGTCCGGGTTCTCAAACGGCAAGCCGCCCAACGCCCACAATAGATCAACCGGATCGCGTCCGTTGCACTCCTTGTTGAACGGCGCGAACAGATGGAGCCAAGGGCCGGGCTCGCCGTTGATGATGTCGATCTTCAGGTGGTCCATCGGATGTGCCCAAATAGGTCTCCGCACCCGCTCAATTCCCCAAGCGGCGGCCTGCCTTATCGAAAAGAGGCGACGCGCGGCGTGAGTGTCCGGCAATGGTTTGCCAGCTCGAACGCTGCGGCAGGTTTTGCCCGGCTTGGCTCCGCACGTCGGGCAGATGATCTCTTTGGTAGTGGTCAATTCATCAATCCCTCTTCACAAACCACTTGAGGAACATGAACGCGAGCAGTCCAAGGACCAAAACCAGAGCGATTGTCCCGGTGTCTGTCATGGCTGGCGCTCCAGATGCTTGCGGACGGCGAGGCCGAGCGGGGTGAAGATCGGAGGCGGGCTGTCAAAGTTGAGTAGGCCCTTACGGATCAGCGCATTGCGGCAAGACCGGCGCGCGGCGCTGTTCCACGGATGAATGTCGAACCCGATCCAGTCCCGCTGCGCCTCGGTCAGCCCGGCCGCAATCCTTGCTGCGTCATCCATGGCCGCGTGCCTTGGCGATGGCCGCTTTGATGCGCGCCAAGTCCTCTGTCGCCATCGCGCGCAGATCACCCGAATAGCCGGGGCAAATCATGTCGCCTCTGGCAACGTCGCTGGCGTAGTCGTGGACCGTTTCCAGCGCCGCCAGCAAATCCGGAGCGGCTGCGATAAGGCGGGCGTTGGCCTGACTTTCACGGTCATGATTTGCGAACGCTTCGCCAAGATGAAAGAACGTGACGCTGGCAATGCTCCTGCCCGAGGGCTGAGCGACGACCGGCAGACCCGCCACTGAGGAAGGCCGGGCGGCTGCCATCCAAGGCCCCGGCGTATGTTGTGCTGCGTCATCCATGTTGTTCATATCCAAAGCCTCACTAAAGCCGCCACAATACCGGCCAGCACCAGTCCCGCGCCGAGCGTGGTTAGGCAACCGCTGCCGTCGTTGTAGTCGGAGCGGGTCCCGCCCATCGAGGTGTTCATCGCAAGGATAATCCCGGCGATGAAGAGCATCGTGCCGACAGTCGGGAGGATGAGGATGTCTAGCTCATCCATGTTGTGGGGTGTCCTTGAACCGTGTTGGTTTGGTTTGTTTGGTCATGGATCTATCCTTTGGGCGATGCCCTTACGGGCCCGCGCTCTATCGGCTACGCCGACCGAGCCCCTACGGGTCTCCGCCCTGACGGGCCGCTGCCGCTATCGCGGGTCAAAAAGGCACGCATTGGTCGCAATCCATCCAGTCGTTGCCGTGCTCGCAGAGCGTCGGTTCAACCGGCGGTCCCTTGCCCCACGCGTCAGCGATGCGCTTGAGGCTCACTGCGATGGAAAGCAGGGCCGCCTCGCCCACGCTGCCAACATGGCCCCCCGAGATCGCTGCGACGGGCTCAACGTCATCGAACAGCCGCTGAATGTCGATGTTCTCGCTCATTCGCTCCACTCCACCCCATGTTCCGCCCCGTATTTGTTCATCAGTTCGAGCAGCGCGGAAAACTGCTCGACGGTGAGTGTCGATGACCGATGGCCGACCGGGAACATGCCTGCACCCTCCAGTTTCGGCAGGAACCGCATTTCAGAACCGAGCGCGTCCATGAAACGGAGCTTGATGTCCTCTGCGCTGAACTCCGCCATCGTGGGGTCCTGGCGCTGTAGGTCCGCTATCATCGGCCACAGCTTGCGGTTCTGGTCGTCGGTGCGCGTGCGCTGTCCGTAGCGGGCAACCCAGTCGTCTGGCGCCTCGTCTGCCATGCGTCGCGCTCGGGCTCGGCCGTGGGGCGTATCGAGGAAGATGGTGCGGCGGTCAGACATGCTCGCGCTCGATCTTGAGGCATCGCTTGCAGGTCGGCCTGCCGAGCGGCAGGTTGCAGGAACGGTTGAAGACGTGCTGAATGCCGCAGAGAGCGCCAGCGAAGCGGCCGAGCCGGTCATAGCTAGCAAGGTGCATTTTGCGGCGCTTGTGGCCTGTTTCCCAGATGAAGCGCTCACTCACAGCCTGCCCTCCGTTATCGCGTCGGCCCGGTGTCCGAACGCCAGGCCCGCAAGGTCCCGGTCGGTAAACAGGCTTTCCCGCCCCATCGCGTGCAATGCACGGTGGCAGGCGTCCGTCATGGGAACCACGAACTCATGGTCGCGCCGCCAGCGCTGCTCGGGGTGACGGGTCAGCGGGTGGTGAACGACCGTCGACCGGCCGCCGCAACCGCACGCGCACGGAAACTCGTCCATGAGCCACTCGTGGAAACGCCGCTCCCGATCCGTGGGGCGGGGATTGTAGCGCTCCTTGATGCGGGTATGCACGCTCACTGAACGTGCGCCCAATAGAGACGCCTCTTCACACCCCCGATGAGGGCTTTCGAAACGCCAAACTGTTCCGCCAATTCGGCAGTCGTTGCCGTTGATGTGCGGATGATACGGACCGCAGGCTCCGTTAGTTTCGCGGAGCCGTTGCTTTCGCCCAAGGGTGCGCGGCTCCGCCCCTTCCGCACCATGTCATCCATGTTGTCCTGGTGGGAGCCGAGGAATAGGTGCGCCGGGTTTACGCACCGCTTGTTGTCGCAGGTGTGGCAGACGAACATCCCGTTCGGGATTGGACCGTTATGTATCTCCCAACTGGTGCGGTGGGCATATTGCGTGCCGCTGCGACGCGGTAGGCTCCCATATCCTCGCGAGGAAAGGGATCCCGTCCAGAGCCAACATTCGGTAGGACGGGCCTTTCCGGCGTAGCGCCAGAACCGCTCCTCCACCGGCTGCACTGTTCCCTTCTTCGGCATTGGAATTAGACCGGGCGGCTATCTTGCGTCGCCGCCCGGCTCCCCCTGGGTGAACTTGCGAGGCCGCCCCACAGGGCGCGCGAAATACCAGCCCACCGGATGAGATCGCGGACGTAACCGCCCCCAACCCCGGCAATGCGTGCAGCTTCCCGGCTCGAATAACCGGAAAGGTAGGCTTCAAGGGCGATGGCCTTGCGGGTCATCAGCCGGCCCTCATGTAATCGGCGGTCGCCTGCGCGCATTCGTGCTGGCGCTTGGTGATGAGGCCCGCGAGCGGGACGAACTCTTCCGGTCGCTCGACGCCTTCGGGCCAGTCCTCGCCGTCCCAAAGGTGCGGCAGCTTGTCGCGGGTCTCAGCGATGGTCTTGATTGCGTCGGGCGTGGCGAGGAACGCACTCAACTCGTCACCATCGCCACAGCCGTTCAATTCGTGTACGAACCCGCGCAGCTTGGTCTTGAGCGCGCTATGGGCCTGTTGTTTCGGCTGCGGGGGGCTCACCGCGCTCTCCTGCTTCGTCCCCCTCGCAGCCGCATTCCCGTCGTCATCCTCGGTAGCGAGACCGAAAGCCGTTTGCAGGCTATAACGACGGGCGTAGGAAAGCGCCGAACCATAACCTTGCGCATCGTTCTTGGTGGCGGGCATGAACAGCGTTCCGGCGCTGATCTCGGCACCGTGGCCGATGTAGAGCGTTTCGACGGTGACGCCGTGTTCGCCTTCATGCAGAACCTGGCGGAACCACAGGCCGTGTTCGGCAACCGGGCGCACTGCCTCGATCACTGCCCCGAGGTCGGCGTACTTGCTCTTGAAGTGAGGGTTCGCCGCGTTCTTCTTCGCGCCCTCCAGCTTGGGAAGGGCTTCGGCCAATGCCAGCGCCAGTTTGACGCGGGGATCCACCTCAAGCTTTGTTTGAACGGTCACGGTTCTTGTCTCCTGGCTTGATGTGGAAGGGCTTCCGCTTGGCGAACAGGCGCCAGAACTGCGCGTCCTCGTCGCTCATGGGCAGGACGCGGGCGCCGATCATGGATGGCTGAGCGGTGCGGAAGATGCGCAATGCGGTCATCAGGCGAACGTTTCCGCAAGCCTGTCGATCTGCTTGTCCGTTGCGTAGGCCCAGTCCTCGCTTTCGAGAACGAGGTCGGTCACATTATTCGTAGGCGAGAAAACGCGCACGTCGCCATTCTCATCCGCCGCAAGCGCGAGGTACACGGCGCCGTTGTAGAAGATGGCCGCGCCCACCTTCGGACGCCCCGCGCCAGAACCATTTGTCGGCTCGGGAAGGCCGTCCACCATCAGCGCGACAAGTTCGCGAACGGCATCCCGGTTGCACCCGAAATTGGCGGCAATGTGGTTCGCGATATTCTGCTCGCGGGATGGTTCGGCGATGCTTTCGATACCCTCATCGCGAGCCGCCGTCGTGCATGTGCGGATGGCTTCAAAGTCAAACATTGTTCATTCTCCCTTTGCGATAGTGATGGTCGCCGAATGGCCGAGACCGCTTGCGGGCTCGGTGTGCAGCACGACCAGCGCGGGCCCGAAGGGCATCGCCCGGTTCACAGCACCACCGCCAGCATGGCTAAGGACAGCAGGACCAAAACAAACCCCATCCCATCCAAAACAAAGTTCACAACCCCAAGGGTGGACGGGGACTTCGGAAGGGCTCGTCTGCCCCCGTCCTGCCGCCTGACCGCTCCAACGGGGGAAGAGCGATGCGGACGGCGCGCGGTAATTGGTCCCTCAGTCATGAGCGGCACCCGCATACCGACCGTGGTTCTCATGAAAACCAAACTGACGCTCGGCCCGCTTACGCACGGCCACGGCCTCATCAAATGACTGGTAGCTACCGAGTGAGAACACGCGGTAATTGACCGTGATCTTCGCGAGCCATTTGTGCTGCCGTTTGCTCCACATCACTCCTATGACACCACTCGAGTTGCATCGGCGCCTAGACATGTTGCGGCAGTTTTCGATTCGGGTGACCTCGCGAAGGTTAGCGATCCGATTGTCGCCGGCGTCGCCGTTGATGTGGTCGATCTCACCGATCGGCCACGCGCCGTAGGACAGAGCCCAAGCTACCCGGTGGGCCTTGCAGTCCTTGCGGAGCACGTAACCAGCAAGATACCCGCCACGCCTCCTAACTGTCAGTGCCTCGGTGCCAGCGTAACGCGCATTCCATGCGGCGGCCCGACGGTGGTCCCTGAACCAGGCTGCACCTCGCGGTCGCCAAAAAAGAAGGCCTGTCTCCGGCTCATAGACGAGCAGTTCCCGTAGAGCCTCAACCGAAGGTGTCGCCTTCGTCGGGTTGGCGTAGCAAATCACGACCGCCGATCTCCCTCAGCAGCCCGCTTCATGTTCTCCAGGATCATATCCTCTGCATCGAAGTAGGCTTTGAGATAGCGATCCATCGCGGCTTCGAAGTCGCCGTAGCGCTCGGTGTGCGGCCGATAGGGGCGGGTCATGCTGCACCGCCTTTCGCCTTGGAGATGGCGGCGCGTGCAGCACTATAGGCGCTTGGATAAACGTCCGGCTCTATGCACTGCACGGCATCTTCCAGCGCCTCCAGTAGCTCATAATGGCTGTTGCAGGCGCGGACGATGAAGGCGGCGTTGGCCTTACCCTCCGGGGTGTGGTTCTTGACAATCCCGTACTCTGCGCTGCGCAGGCCGTAGCTGCGCCCAACGCAACCAAGCACTAAGTCGTCGCCATCATCGCAGTCAGGGCCGCAGATGTCGCAGAAGCGCTCTTTCCACGGCAAAGGTGTATGCCCGCTCACAGCGCGCGCTCCCCTGCCCGCAGCTCGGCAATCTCAGCCTCGTAGGCAGTCTGTCGGCGAGCCTTTCGCGTGTAATCCACCCGCCCGAGCAGGCCTGCGCATTCTTCCGCGAGGCACAAATCAAGCTCCCCGATGCATTCGGCCATATCGAGGTCGTGACCGCTGAGAATGTCGATCAGACCCGTGCAGGCAGAAGCGATGCAGCGGTAGTTGATGGCAGCGGCTGAATACCCCCGCGCCATCTCGGCGCCGATGAGGGTTTCGCGTGCCTGTGCCAGCGAAGCTGCCTCGCGCCAGTGCAGTTCCGATGCCCTTGCTTCCAGACGAAGGGCTCCGAGATATGCTCGATCGCTGTAGGCCGAGGGTTCAAGGAACGTGTCGGCGGGGACGATGCGAACGGGCGCGTTCATGCCGACCTCCGCACGAACCATGCAGCGAAGAGCGCGCCGGCCGCCTCTTGCTCGGTGCCGAAGAACTCCAGCGTGCGGGTCGGGAAGCCGAGACGGTCCTCGTTCAGCGCCCACTTGCCGTTGGCGGTCTGAATGACGTGGTAGTTGCGGGAAGCCATGTGAACCGTCTCCAAGCCTCAGCAGATGCCTTGGCGTTGGAGAGGTTGTAGCCGATACAACCTATCAGGTCAACAACAATCGTTGTTCATGATACAACAAAAGTTCGGCTAGGCGCGTTTCTTCGCGTCGATCAAGGCGTTAGCCATGCCTTCGATCTGGCGGCGTTCGACCAGAGTCGCCCGATCCCACAGCGACCAGATCGCCGCCGAGTCTGTGGGATCGCGCATAAGCAAGCTGGCGGCGTCCGTCATCAGCGCATCGGCGATACGCTCTAGAAGTTCCTGATTATACGGAAGCAACCCGCGCTCTACCTTCGACAGGTTGCCCTTGTCCATGGGAACGCGCTCGGCGAGCTGGTCGAGCGAGAAGCCGCGGTGCTGGCGCCACTGGCGGATAAAGGTCGGTTTGCGGGAGCGCTTGTTGGCCATGCCCCAATATCGCGTGGCGCGATCAGCGGCGGCATTGGAAAATCTACAACCCTGTGTCTTGCCATCGTAGGTTGTATCCGCTACAACCCCATTCATGAGCGCAAATCTTCGCCTGAAAGCCTGGCTGCAGGCGGCCAAAGTCTCCCAAGCCGAAATGGCGCGGCGCTGCGGTTACGACCGCAGCAACTTCCACCGCATTCTGAGCGGCACTTTGACGCCATCGCTGCAACTGGCGGCCAACATCGAACGTGAGACCGGAGGAGTGATTCCGGCGACGGCCTGGGTCGAGCAGTCACAGGCAGCCGCCTAATGCTTCCTCCGCTTCCCGATCCTTGCGGTGTCCCGCTGGTCCTTCCGGTCCTCGGCGTCGAGCTTGCGCACCGAGTCCTCGATGAAGGTTCGGAAATCGGCTCGGGCCATGCGTTCGAGAATAACGTCTTCGTCAGACCACTTGGTGACGAGGATGCTTTCCTTGCTGAAATCGGCGACAGCCCTGTCGATCCAGATGACTGGTCGGGGCACGCGTTAAGACGCGCGTACAATAGGCCACGGGGTTTTACAGATAGCGTTAGGCAGGGACAAGCCTTCCTCCCAAGCCCGTGCGGTATTTTCGTCGGGATCAGGTACGTTACTCCCAACAGACCTGCCGGTTCAATTGCCAAGTATCGTAAATGCGCAAAAACACCGCGCATCATGTCGGGTGTGGCGTGAACCGGCTGCGCGTTCTTTCCCTGTTCGCAGGCATCGACCTCAAGCCTGTCAAGAATTCTGGCGACGGCCACGCCGATCGCGACCGTTTCGCCAGCCCTGTTCCTTTCCACCATGATCTGGGAGTAGCCCGATGACGGCCCGACAATCCACGGTGTTTTCCGCCGCAAACGCGCTTGCTGCGCTCGGCAAGGCCCTCGGTGAGATCAAGGCTCAGGACGGGCTCACATGGGCCGACATGGGCGCCGTCCTTGGTGTCAGCGACGACCAGGCAGCCAAGTATGCGGAAGGGACGGCGGCGATGAATGCCGTCACGTTCGGCCGTGGCAAGCAATGCTGGAACGGGCGGTTCACCGGATATTTCGACCGCCTGTGCGTCGATAGCCGGCCTGACAAGCCCGATGACAGACGCGGGCATACCTCGATCCTTGAAGCCGCCCTCGCGCTGTCTGTGGCGCTCGAGGATGGCGACATATCCGCCGAGGAAGTGCGCAGGAACCGCGGCACGTTGGAAGCTGCTCGCGATGCGATCGAAGCGCAGCTCGGCAAGATCAAATTAGGTTCGGCAGCATGAACGCCGAAGAACTTCAGCGCGCTCTCGACGAGGACGCAGAGGAAGCCCGTGGGGGTGTTGTTGTAGCCGGGTTGTCGTTGCTGGCGGTGATTGCTGTTGCCCTCTTTTTGATGGGTCTGGTGACGGGGTGGGTGACGGCATGATCCGCCGCATTCTCGCCCTCTGGCAGTTCCAGCGCGAACTTGAGCGCAACCTTCGCGCCCGCAAAGCCCTTCGCCCACAGCGGCAGAAAGCGGCTCAGCAGGGGTGGCAGACAAGGCGCGCTCGGTAATGGCAAGCGACCTGCCCGAGTTCCGCCACGTCGACGGCCATTCGATGGCCCGCGTCCTTGTGACCTACATCGACGACGCCCAGCGCATTCGTGACCTTGTGCATGGTGAGTTCGGCGGGGGCACGTTCTTATCCCTGACGACCATTCACCGCCTGCGCGCATCCTATCTCGCCAGCAAGAACAAACCGCAGAGCACCTTCAAGGCCCACGAAGGCTATTACCCGGCTGACGTATCCGACCGCATGGCGTTGACCAGCAAAGAGTTCCTGGCCCGCCTGGAGCGCGAGCGGGCGAATTCCGTCCAGTGGGCCGTCAAGTGTGGCATTCTCGACAGCCCTGCGCTTCGTGACCTGGGGTATGTGGATAAAGCGTGGGAAACCGAGGTCGAGCAGGCCAAGCGCGAGGCCGAGCTGTGAGCGTCCGCATCCTTATCGGCGATGCACGCGAGCGCCTGCGCGAATTACCCGCCGCCAGCGTGCATTGCTGCGTTACGAGCCCGCCCTACTTCGGCCTGCGCGACTACGGCGTCGAAGGGCAGATGGGCCTTGAGGCGACGCCTGACGAGTTCGTCGAGGGCATGGTCGGGCTGTTCCGCGAGGTGCGCCGCGTGCTGCGCGATGATGGAACGCTGTGGCTGAACCTTGGGGATAGCTATGCGGGCGGCGGCAATGGAGGGGGAGGAAACTACGCCGCTGACCGCGCGAATTGGCGCGAGGTTCCAACCAGGTCCGGGCAGCGTGCCGCGGTGCAAGGACTGAAAGCCAAAGACCCCATCGGCATCCCCTGGCGCGTTGCCTTCGCCCTGCAAGCCGATGGCTGGTGGCTACGGCAGGACATCATCTGGTCGAAGCCGAACCCGATGCCGGAATCGGTGCGGGACCGCTGCACCAAGGCGCATGAGTACCTGTTCCTGTTGAGCAAGGGGCCCAAGTATCATTACGACGTCGACGCGATACGCGAGCCGCTCGCCGAGACATCGGTAGCCCGCTTATCGCAGGATGTCGCCGCTCAACGCGGCTCTGAGCGAGTGCCTGGAAAGACCAATGGGCCGATGAAGGCCGTCGCGAAACGCGGAATGCGCAGTAGCGAACTGGAAACGTTCGGACTGACGCGCGGAACCAGTAATCCCTCCTGTGTCAATGCGGCGGGTGCTAACAAGCGCAGCGTTTGGGAAGTTGCCACACAGCCGTTCAGCGGCGCGCACTTCGCCACGTTCCCGCCCGCGCTGATTGAACCCTGCATTCTCGCCGGGTGTCCCAAGGGCGGCACGGTGCTGGATCCATTCGGCGGTGCCGGCACGACCGGACTGGTTGCCGATCGCCTTGGCCGTGATGCCATCCTTATCGAACTGAACCCCGAATACGCAGCGCTCGCGCAGAACCGCATCAGCGGTGACGCCGGCATGTTCGCGGAGGTGCAGGCAGCATGACCGCGCAAGGGATGCCACTCCGCGAAGACCCGAAGGGGCTGAGGCCGAAGGCTGGCAGCCCGACCCCCGAAGGGGGGTGCGCCCAATGAACCCGTTTATTGCCGACATCGAAGCAGAGAAGACAGAGGGGCTGCGGATCGTGCTGCCGTTCCCGCCTGCGAGCCTGTCAGGGCACGCCAAGGGGCATTGGCGTACAAAGAGCGGGCCTACCGCCAAGGCGCGCGAGGACGCGTTGAAAGCCACGCTGGCGATACGCAATCAACTGACTGGCCTCCTGGCAGATAATAGCGACATTCCCGTCCACGTCACATTCTACCCACCAGACCGGCGGGGCGACCGCGTCAACTACCCTAACCGGATGAAGCCCTATTGGGACGGCATCGCCGACGCGCTGTGCGTGAACGATAACCGCTTCCTGCCCAGCTACGTGTTCGCTGCGCCTGAGAAGCCCGGCCGGGTGGAGGTGGAGCTCGGATGAGCGCCTTTCCACCTACCCTTCGCCAACGCGATCTACTGCAGTTCATCGAAGGCTACCTGTGCGCGCACGGATACTCACCGAGCATTGAGGAAATGAGGGAGGGGCTCGGCCTTAGCGCCCGCTCTGGCATCATTCGGATGCTCGATGGTCTTGAAGAGCGCGGGCACATTCGGCGGCTTCGCAATCGAGCCCGCGCCATCGAAGTGCTCGAGCCCGTTGCCATCCCCCTCGCTCCTGATGGCGCACCGCTCTACGCTGTGCCTGGGTTCGGCGAATGAGCCGTATTCGCTCCATCCATCCCGGCCTGTGGACCGACGAAGCCTTTGTGTCGCTCAGCTCGTTCGCGCGCCTGCTGTTCATGGGTCTGTGGAACGAGTGTGACGACAAGGGATGTTTTCCCTGGTCTCCACTTCAGATGAAAATGCGCATTCTGCCGGCGGACAACGTCGACGCCGCGGAGCTGCTTGCCGAACTCGAGGCAGCCGAGTGCATCAGAGCCTACCAGATCGACGGCAAGAAATACGGTGCGGTGCGCAATTTTGTGAAGTTCCAGCGCCCGAAGTCGCCGAACGATATCTACCCGGCTTCCCCAGCAATCCTCGTTTTCGCGGGGCACGAAGTGGAAGTGCCTGTCGATGACGCGGTGAAACTTACGGAGGATTTCCCCAAGGCTTCCGAAATTTTGCCGCAGAGGGAGGAGGGAGAGGAGGAGGAAGGGGAAGAAGAAAGCGAACCTAACGGTTCGTGTGCATCTGACGATGCACTCAAGCCCGATCACGTCTTCGACGAATGGAACCAGGTTGCTGGTCGCATCGGCAAGCCCCGAGTGCGAGACGCCACCCCTGCTCGCCGAGCGACGGTGCGCAACCGGATTGCCCAGTACGACATCTCCGACTTCGTGAACGTCTTCGGCAAGGTCGAGCGCTCGCCGTTCCTGCGCGGCGACACCGGATGGCCCGGCTGCACCTTCGACTGGGTGATGAAACGGGCGAACTTTCAGAAGATCATCGAGGGCAATTATGACCAGTAGTCCATTCGACAAGCATCGTGGAGAGTCAGGGGACGGTGGCGGTGACATTCCGCCCGGAGAGACCCGCACCTGGCATGCCCGCGATAAGGACACCAAGGAGATCGTCAAGACGTTCACGTTGCTCCGAACTCAGCGCGATTACGTTTACGACCTCTGCGACGCCTACAACAACGCTCGCACCCAAGACGCGATCGACCGCGGCGTCGAGTGGTTCGTCGCCCCCAATGGCGAACTGCGCATCGGCACCTCGGATGACTGGT
>Ga0070706_100000600_pt1 | contig 41740 bp, 37 predicted proteins | sample KBSK5501metaG_FD_65476 | JGI IMG/M metagenome (GOLD analysis project Ga0070706, IMG submission 65476) | Corn, switchgrass and miscanthus rhizosphere microbial communities from Kellogg Biological Station, Michigan, USA - KBS K5-50-1 metaG | ecosystem: Host-associated > Plants > Roots >... | reverse complement strand
CGCCGACGGCACGTAGAAGAACATCAGGTAGACGCCGGTGATCGTCAGGACGAGGAACAGGAAGAACGACAGCCCGCCGAGACAGAACGTGTAGGCGAACTTGACGGCGTGCTGCCGGACGCGGACCGGGTGGATGTGGAGGAAGACGTTGTTCATCACCGCGTACGCCCGCGACCGCTCGTCGTTGGGGTACGGCTGACGGAAGAGCGAACGCCAGACCGGGCTTCGCCGGATGGTCTGGTCCATGCGCTCGAGGAAACTCACCGGGCTCCTCCTGCGACGCCGGGGGTCCCGGCGAGTTGCGCGTCCCGATACGACTCCTTGTAGAGCCGCCCGTCGGTCGAGATCTCCTGGAGCTCGAACCGTTCCATCGTAATGGCGTCGAACGGGCACCGCTTGACGCACAAGGCGCAGCGGATGCAGCGCTCCTCATCGAGGATCATCGCCGCGCCGTTCTCCCAGCCGTACGACTCCTCGATCTCGGGCAGCAGCCCCTCGGTCTTGAGCTGGTTGACATCGACCATGTGGATGACGCCCTCCGGGCAGACATCCGCGCACGCGCCGCAGAGGACGCAGCGGAACGGGTCGAACCAGATGTTGTAGTTGCACATCAGGCACCGGGTCGACTCGGCGACCGCGGCCGTCGCGTCGTAGCCGTACTCGACCGGCGTGTTGAAGTTGACCTCCGGGTCCGTCGACGCCATCCGGACCTGGAGCGGGGCCATCGGGATGTGCTGGCGCGGCAGGACGTCGTAGAACTCCGGCATGTCGTGGCGCCACGAGCTCGTGATCTTGACGTTCGGGGTCACCGTCACGTCCGTTCGGCCGGCGAGATAGCGGTCGATCGCGTAGGCGCACTTCTTGCCGTGGCCGGCGGCCTCGATCAGCGTCGTGGGCCCCGTCACGAAGTCCCCGCAGGCAAAGACGCCGCGGGTGTTCGTCGCGTACGTCGCCGGGTCGACCTTGACCCGGCCGCGGTTGATCTCGAACGACGGCTCGACCGGCAGGAAGGTCAGGTCTGCGGCCTGCGAGACGGCCGGGATGATGACGTCGGCCGCGATCGTGAACTCGCTGCCCTCGATCGGAACGGGTGAGCGGCGGCCGGACGCGTCGGGCTCGCCGAGGCGGTTGCGGATGAACTTGACGCCCGTGACGTGGCCGTCTTCGCCGAGGACCTCGACCGGGCTCGCGAGGAACTCCATCCGGACGCCCTCGCGCTCGGTCTCGCCGAGCTCCTCCTCATCGACGACCAGCTCGGAGCGGGTCCGGCGGTAGACGATCGCGACGCGCTCGGCGCCGTGCCGCAGGCTCGTCCGCGAGCAGTCCATGGCGGTGTACCCGCCGCCGATGACGACGACGTCCTTGCCGACGTACAGCTCCTGGCCGAGGTTCGCCTTCTTCATGAAGTCGACGCCGTAGTCGACGCCCTCGAGGTCGCTCCCGGGGATGTCGAGGGCAACCGGGTCCATCGCCCCGGCCGTCAGGGCGACCGCGTCGTAGTCACGCTGGAGCTCCTCCATCGTGACGTCCTTGCCGACCGTCGTGTTGAAGCGGAACGTGACCCCGAGCCGCTCGACGAGCCGAACGTCCATCTCGATCGCCTCGCGCGGGAGGCGGAAGGCGGGAACGCCGATGAGCATCGTTCCGCCGCCATACGGCAGGCTGTCGAAGACGGTCACGCCGATCCCCTTCATCGCGAGCTCGCGGGCGACCGCGATCCCGGCCGGACCGGCGCCCACGACGGCGACCCGCTCGTCGCGAGGCGTGATCTGGGGCATGACGTCCGGGATGCCGGACGCCTCGTGCCACTCGACGAGGAACCGCTTCATCGCCCGGATCGCCAGCGGCCGATCGATGTCGCCACGGCGGCAGGCGCGCTCGCAGGGGGCGGAGCAGACGTAGGAGCACATCGCCGCCACCGGGTTCGGCTCCCGCGACAGGATGTAGCCCTCCTCGAACCGTCCCTCGGCGGCGAGGTTCAGGTAGCCGCGGCAGTTCGTCCCCACGGGGCACGCTTCCTGGCACTCGATGTTGCACTGGAGCCAGGAGGCGTCGACGGGTTGGACGAGGAATTCCTGGAGGGGGTCGATCGCCAAGGTCGAGGACGTGCCTTTCGGTGGAATCCGGTCCCGGGGAGCGCGCAACCGACCCGAACGGCGAGGCCGCGGTCGGCTTCGCCAATCTACCATCCGCGCCTCGGGCTTCGCAAAGCCGGGAGGGGGCTGCCGAAGGGCCCGCGGCGGGCTGTGGTCGAGGAGCTGGGCGGTCGTCCGCGAGTTGACCTCGGGCGACTCCGCAGCTACGCTCCCTCCGGGGTCGTCGCGGGACCGAATCGGAGACCGAGGAGGGCAACGGGTCTTGACCGCCAGTGAGTTTGCGTTTCTCGCAATCGGGCTCGTCCTCGGGGTCGCCAGCGGTGTCGCGCTCATCGAGGTCTTCCGGAGCCGTCCCCCGGTCGCCCGCCACGTCCGCGTGACCGTTGCCCCAAACGCGATCCACGGGCGATTGGCCTCGACGCTGGCCGATCCGCACGGCGTCGGCGACGCGGTCGGTCCCGCCCGCGGCGGACCCGGCGACCGGCGCTGGCATGACGAAGAGATCGTCGGGGCGGACGACGCGGGCGCCACCGACCGCCGCGCGGCAGACTCCGAGGCGGACCCCTCGCCGTCCGGATTCCCCGACGATTCTGGAACGTCCGTTCAGTCGACCCCGGACCGCGCCGACCCGTCCGCCCGTCCTGCCGCAGGCCAGCGGCCGGCGCCCCTGTGGTTGCGCCCGGCCTCGACCGGGCCACGCGCCGGGCTCGTCGCCGTGCCGATGTCGATCGAGCCCGATCCGGTCACCGCCGCCCTCCGGTCGACCGCCGCGGCGAGCGCGGTGACTGCGATGGCGACCCATGCTCGATCCGTGACGCCCGCCCGAACCACGGCCGCTTCGGCGATTGCGGCGGCGGCGGACTCGTCCACTGTCAGCGGACCCGCTGAGGACGCCGGCGGATCCGCCATGACCGCGTCTCCGCCCGCCGCCGACGGCCCATGCGCCGAGGAGCGTCGCGTCGCCGAGGAGCGTTGCGCGGTCGCAGCCCGCGCGCGCGAGGGCGCCGCGGCCGCGGCGGAGAGCCTGCGCACGGCACAGCGCTCCTACGACGAGCTCCTGTCCCGCGCCGAGACGGCTGCCGCCACCGCCGATCCGCGGTCGGTCCGCACCGCGAAGGAGCAGGCCCAGCAGCGGTTCCGAGAGGCGCGCAACCAGGCCCGCACGCGAGACGACGTCGAAGCCGGAGCTCGTGCCTGGCTCGCGGAGATCAACCAGATCAATCAGGCGACCCGGGAGGCGTCGCTCGGGATCGAGCGCGACCGGGCCGCCGCGGCCGCTCTCGGCCCGACGGTCGACCGTCTCTCGGTCGGGGCCGACGCGGCCCGGATCTCCGCCGAACGAGCGGACGAGGCGTGCGTCGCCGCCCGCGAAGCCGTGGCCGTGTGCGATGAGGCCCGGGCCCTGGAAGCCGCCGCGGCACGAACGGGCCCCCCGGGCGGCGGCACGACCACCGAACGGAGCGCGGACGCGGCGGCCGAAGCCGGTTCGGCGGACGGCTGGAGCCGGATCGCGGCGGCCACGCCGGAGCCCGAGGACGAGTTCGCCTTCTCGACGCCGATGAACTCGCAGGCCGGGCAGGATGCCCTGATCCAGCGGATCCTTCGCGGCGACCGCGACGCGATGCAGCGGGCCGTGGCCCGCCTGGCCGGCGACGACCCCGAGGCGCGCCGCCTCTGGCAGGCCCATCTCGGCAATCTCGTGGAGGCGTTGGTCGCCCGGTCCATCGAAGCTTCCGCGTTCGACTTCCCCATCGACCATCCGTTCTGGGGCCCGTTCAGCCAGGCCCAGAACCGCGACATCGCCGCCGGCCTCTCGTCGCTCGGTTTCCGGTTTGACGGGTTCGGCGACTGGGTGGACGAGCGGCTACCGAGCCAGCGCGACCTCGCCCTGGCCGTCGGCTATGCGGGGCTTGACCCGATGCGCGTCCGGCGCTGGCCGACCGAGGCCGAGACCCGCGACCTTCTGCGCGACATCCGGGTGGCCGCCGACGAGTACATAGCCGGAGCGGCCGGTGGATTGACGCTCGGGGAGCTGGTCACCCTGCTCGGCCGACGGGCGGACGGCCTGGCCGAGCTTTGGAACCAGTGGGGCTCGGTCCGTCCCGTCCTGCTCGAGGCGACCTGAGCCGGAGCGGTAGGTCCTCAGGCAGACGTGACCTCCGGGATCCCTTCCGGCGTCGCATCCGTCGTCGCAGCCGCGACCGCCGCATCTGTGCCGTCGCGACCCGGCCCTTCGTCTTCGTCATCGTCGATCACGATCACGCGCAGCGCCTCGCCGGACGCTACGCCGATCGCCTCGCCTTCCTCCGCGGCCCAGGCCCGGATCCGTTCCGTCAACCGGTCGGGCTCCTTGATCTGGCTCGCGTGCGCGTGCAGCGCATCGATCTTTCGGTCGAGGGTGGTCGTGATGTCGACACGGACGTTCGGTTCGTTCGGCCAGAACAGGTACAGGCGGCGGACTTTGTGGGCCGTCAGGCCCGACCGGGCGAGCGCCGGAAACGCCATCGGGTTGCGCGCCGCCGGGTAGACGGCGTCAACCGCGGCGAACCCCGCCTCACGGTGGTCGACATGATTGATCCCGCCGTCGCGGTAGAAGGTCACGGTCGGGTCGGTCGCGAGGACGGCGTCCGGGCGAAACGTCCGGATCTCGCGGACGAGGTGCTCGCGGAGGGCGAGATCGTTGACGAGTGCGCCGTCCGGCATGTGCAGAAACGACACGCCTGCGTAACCGATGATCGCCGCGGCGGCCTGTTGCTCCCGCTCGCGCAGCGCGGCGAGCTCGAGTGGGTCCGCGTCAGGATCCTCGCCACCGGCGTCGCCGCTCGTGCAGCACACGAGCCAGCCCGTGGAACCCTCATCGATCCACCGCGCGGCGGTTCCGGCGGGGCCGAAATCGGCGTCATCCGGATGGCCGGCGATCACCATGAACCGGGCGGGCCGCCACGAGTGGGGGGAGTCGGTCATCGGCGTCGTTCCACCCTGTGGTCCTGTTGTTTCGCCCCGTGCCGCAGGTCTATCATTCCGGCCGAGGCTTCGCTCGTCTCCCCCCACGAGCGAAGCCTCAACTTGCGCTCGGAATGCGCATTCGCGCGGGCCCGTCTACCGACCGGCTGAGACGACCCGGGCATCCCGCGAACGATCAGCGGGCGGCGCCCGCGCCGGCGGCCTGGGCCGCGTCGAGCGCCGCGATCACCTCGGCCGCATGGCCTTCCGGCTTGACCTTCGGCCACGCCTGCGCGATGCGGCCGTCCGGGTCGACGAGGAACGTCCGCCGGGCAACGCCCATGTAGGTCCTGCCGTAGTTCTGCTTCTCGACCCATGAGCCGTATGCCTCCGCGACCGCGTGGTCCGCGTCGGCGAGGAGCAGGAACGGCAGACCGAACTTCTCGCGGAAGGCCCGCTTGCTCTGGGCGCCCTGCGGGCTGACGCCCCAGACGTCGGCGCCGCGCTCGTGGATCGTCTCATTGGCGTCGCGGAACTCGCAGGCCTCGACCGTGCAGCCGGGGGTGTCGTCCTTCGGGTAGAAGTAGACGATCGTCCACCGACCCCGCTGGTCTGCGAGCCGGTGAACCGCACCGCTCTCGTCGGGGAGGGCGATCTCGGGAGCGAGATCGCCCGCTTCGGGGATGCTCATTTCGAGAGCGTAGCAGGGGTCTCGACGACGAGGATTCGACCCGATCCGACGATCAGGAAGGCGTCGTCGGCCACGCGGACATTCGACAAGCCGCGGGACGGACCGCTCCGCAACGCTTCGTCGCGAAGAGGGTAGCGAAGACCGCCCGTCGTGAGACCGCCGGCGTCACCACCGAACGGCAGCAGGGAGACGAGATCGCCGGTCCGGCCGCCGAGGTCGGCCCGACCCGGTCCGACCAGGCGAATCCTCGCCGCCGCATCGACGAGGCGGACGTCGCGATCGAGCAGCCGCGGGTGGCCGAGGAGCCAGACGTTCGCGAGGCCGTGGTCGACGCGTTCGCCGCCGAGCGCGCCGAGGATCGTCACGCGCCTGGCGCCGGCGTCGAGCGCCGCGAGCAGAGCGAGCTCGGCGTCGGACTCGTCCTTGTCAACGGGCGCGCGGCGGATCGAGACACCGGCCGCCTCCATGGCGGCGAGCTCGTCCGCGCCGGTCGAGTCGCCGTCACCGACCCAGAGGTCGATCCGCCGTCCGAGGGCGGCGGCATGTCGGGCGCCACCGTCGGCGGCGATCACGAGACCGAGCCCGTCCGACCAGCCGGGCCACGTGGCATCGAGCGTCGTCGCGGCGGGCACCGAGCCGTCGGCGAGGACGAGCGCGTGGACGGCGGTCGGCGGCGACACGTCGGTCAGCCGGTCGTCGAGTCGTTGCGACGGGGGTCGTCGGTGCCGCCGGTGCCGCCGGGGTCGTCAGTACGGCGCCGGTCGTCGGTGCTGCGGGAGTCGTCGGTGTCGCCCGCCGGCCCCGTGGCCGCTGCGAGATGGCGGTCGACCCAGGCGCTGACCGATGGGGCGAGCTCGACCGCGCCGGCCGCGCGAAGATCGTCGGGGTGGCCGACCGCCGACTCGATCCCGACCGCTCGGGCGCCAACCGCGACGGCCATCCGCATGTCGGTCGGCGCGTCGCCGACGTAGATCGAGGTCTCGGCGCGATGTCCTGCGCCGGCGAGGCGGAGCGCGCGGCGAAGCGGCTCGGGATCCGGCTTGTGGACGGGCAGATCGTCGCCGAAGACGCGGATCGGCAGCAGCCGCCCGAGGCCGGTTCGAGCGAGCTGCGGCTCGACGACCTCGCGAAGGCCGGCAGTCACGATCCCGAGCGTTGCCCCGGCATCGCGCAGCCGGTCGAGCGCGTCGGCAACGCCCGGGAAGGCGATCACGGCATCCCCGTCGTTGCCGAACGTGGCCTCCCAGAGCCCGTTGGCCTCCTCGAGCCGGTCGTGGGGAATGCCCAGCCGGCGATACATCTCGCGCCAGTCGGGGGTGTAGTGGAGGCGATAGCTCTGGAGATCGAACGACAGGCCGAACGCCTCCATCACGATGGCGTTCGCGCGGTGAAACGCACCGAGCGAATCGACGAGGGTGCCGTCCCAGTCGAACAGGATCGCTTCCACGCGCCGATGCTAGCGTGCCGCGGTCGGGCTCGAGGGCAGTCCGCAGTGCCTGAGACCGGGCGATGAACGGGCCCGCGATCAGGCCCCCGACCCCTCGATCGGGCCAAATTCCCGCCCACGGAGTGTTGGGCACGATGGTTCGCGCCGCCGACCTTGATCTGCGGGCGTTCTCCGAGCGTTCTGAGCGTGGACGGCCCGCCCGGCCGCCGTAAGCGACCGTCATCCGCGCCCCGATCGAGCCCAAGGCCCTGGTGGCGGGAATGTGGCCAGGTGAAGGGCGGTCTCGCTGGGTCGAACGCGTCGGGCCGGCTGGGGACTCGCGGCCGCGCTCGGACGCGTGGGCGGGGAGGAATCGCGGCCACGCCTCGACCCCGAGGCGAAGCTCGATGCCGTAGACTCCGGCCGTGCCCGAGACCACCGACCCCGCCGGGATCCAGCGGGTCCGCGACGCCGCCGCGCGCAAGGGCGTCGACCTCGACATCCGAGTGTTCGACGAATCCACCCACACGGCCGAGGATGCAGCGGCAACGGTCAACGCCGAGCTCGGGCAGATCGTCAAGTCGCTCGTCTTCGTCGCATCGGCCGAGGACGGCACGCTCGAGCCGATCCTCTGCCTGGTGTCCGGTCCCAATCGCGTCGATCTCGCCCGACTGACCGCCGTCACCGGCGCGCGCGACATCCGCCGCGCGACCGCTCGTGAGGCCCAGGAGCTGACGGGCTTCAGCATCGGCGGCATCCCACCGTTCGGCCACGTCCGCACCGTCCGGACGGTCATGGATCCCGACCTCGGCCGCTTCGAGGTCGTCTGGGCCGCGGCTGGCACGTCGACCGCCGTCTTCCCCGTCCCGCCGGGAACGCTGCGGATCCTCGCCAACGCGATGGTCGCGCCGATCACCGAAGAGCGACGGATGGCCGATCGCGAGGCCGATGCCCAGCGCGGACACGACCGCGGGCACGACCCGTCGAGCGGGGTCGGCCCGGTCGGCGGTGGTGCGACCACGTCGAACGCGGGGGCGTGACGACAGACCGGTTGGGCGGGCCCGACGCGAGCGCGGGCGGCGGGAGTGGGACGACCGCTCCCCCTCGCGACGCGACGATCGGCTATCCGGGCGGCCTGCGGGCGCGCTGGCGTTGGGCCGGGAGCGGACAGGGGGCCGCGGTCTTTGCGCTGACCGAGGCCGGCGGCACGCTCGAGGACCTGGGACCACTCGTGTCGCCGGACTTCGAGCAGATCTGTCGGGCGGAGCTCCGGATCGACGGGCCAGCCGGAGCCTGGACGATCCGCCTCGCCTCGATGATCCAGGATGAGCCGGCCGGTCTCGTCTGGGACGACGCAGGGCTGTTCGTCGTCAAGTACGGCTTCCATACGTACGGCCTGGAGAGTCGAACGGGCAGCCTCCGCTGGTCGCACCGCTCGGCCTCGCCGCTGATCGCCGTCTTCGGCTCGCCGCGCCTTGGGCACCTCCTTGTCCAGGCGGAGATCGAGACGTTCGCGATCGAACCCGATGGCACCGTCGGCTGGCGCATCGCCCACAGCGACGTGGTGTCGGAGGCCGCGATGATCGGCGGCCGGCTCGTCCTGACGAGCTACACCGGAATGGTGTCAGCGATCGACCCGGCCACGGGTCGAGTGGCCGAGAGCCCGACCGGGCGCTGACGAGCCCTGGCGAGGGACGCCGGCCGTGGCGAGCGGGCCAATCGATGGGGATGGGCGGTGGACAACCGGACAGGATCGGCCGGAAGTTCGTGGACAACGACATTGACCGCGCCGCGTGACGGCCGGTAGCGTGGAAGGCAGCCCGGAGGGGCTGAACGCAGGCTAACGGCAGAGATCGCATCAACGTCCACGCCGCGAGTAGGTTCCTTCGGGTCTTATCGTGCCCGGCATCGGCCCGCCGGAGGGGTGCGGCTATCATCCGGGCCGTGACTCCCCTGCTCGTCGGTGCCGCGGGTCTCGCCGCCCTGGTTGCCGGCGGTCTGGTCCTGCGCACGTTCGGTGCTGCGTACCGGATCGGCCGGCTCCTCGCCACCGCTCCGACCGTCACGATCGCGGAGGCCAATGCCATCGCCGCGGCGGGCCGCAAGGCGTACGTCCGCGTTGCCGGCCGGATCGATGCCGAGGACGAGTTCGAGGACGCCGATCACCGGCCCCTCGTGTTCCGGCGAGTCCGTCTCGAAGCTCGGAATGGGCGCTCGTGGCGGCCTTTCGAAGACCACCGCCAGGCCGTGCCCTTCACCGTGAACGAAGGCCTCGATTCGATCGCCGTGGACGTCGACGCCCTCGATACGGGGCTCATCGTCGTTCCCCGCGAGTCGGTCGGCAAGGCCGCCGACCTGCCCGATCGAGCTCCCGACGGCTACGCGCCCGACCGTCCCGTGCGCGCCCGGATCGACCAGGTCTCGTCGGTCGAGCACGCGATCGTGGTCGGCTACCCGGTCGCGATCGATGCCGGACCGGGGTCGACGCGCGGCGAAGGCGCCGGCTCGCCCACCCCGACCGGCGCGTCCGCACGCCTGACCGCCGGTCGCGGCAGGCCATTGATCCTGACCGTCCTCGAGCCGCCGGAGGCGATGCGGATCCTGGCCGGCGGCGACGCCCGCCGGACCCGGCTCGCCGCCGGCCTGCTGGGAGCCGGGGCGATCCTCATCGTCGGCGCCTTCGCCTGGGCCGCCGTGACGGCGTTGCTGCCGGCGATCGTGGCCGTGATCCCGGGCGCCGCGGGCCTGGTCGCGACGGCCCTCGCCGCGACGGCCGAGCCGAGCATCGCCGCCGGCGGCGATCCGCGCAGCAATGGCCAGGGACCGGGGCTCGTCGGAACGCCCGGTCTCGCGATCATCGGCGTCGTCGCGATCGCCATCCTCGCGATCGTCGTCACGATGGTGTATGTCCGCCTGACCTCACCGCCATCGGAGGCCGGAGAACGGCCGTCGCCCGCGGATCGCCGGGGCGGTGGAGCGGGCGATCGCCGGCGCCGATGACGGGGTCCCCGTTCGCCCGCCGATGCCGTCGTTTGCCCTCCTGACACCGGGAACCCGGCGCTAGTACGAACGGGTTATTGGCAAGAAGTGTGAGATTGGTAGGCTGCGGCCGTCGACTTGACATTTCTTCATACGAGCGACCGGTGCCGAGCGCGCTTCCAACCCGCCCAATCGATGCCACCCTCTCGGTGACCAAGGCTGCCCGCCTGCTCGGCGTCCACCCGAACACGGTCCGGGCGTGGAGCGATGCCGGACGGCTCCGTTTCTACCGGATCAACCCGCGCGGCGACCGCCGCTATCGGCTCGGCGACCTGCAGCGGTTCCTGGCGGCGGCGGAAAATGCGCCCGACGCTCCCTTCGGTGGATCTGCGCAGACGGGCCATCAGCGGCGCGGGGGCGGCGCGCCCGACCGCCCCGTGGACGGCCTGCTCGTCGCGAGCGATCACGATCGCCTCCGCCGTCGGGCGGACCTCGCCACGGTCTCCGCGCTCGGGCGAATCGCCGCGGACCCCGAAACGCTCGACGAGGTCCTCCGCGAGGCGACGTTGATCGTTCGTCAGCGCGGCGGCTTCCGCTCCACCGCCGTCTATGAGCTCCGCGGCGAACGCTTCGTCCCGCGGGCGGCGGCGCCGGCCAACCGACTGCCGGATCTGCCGCGCTCGTTCGGAGCGCTGGCATCGGCCGTCGATCGCGCCTCCGCAGGGACAGCGGGTCCTGTCGAGGGCGATGGGTACGGTGCATTCGTCGACGTGCCGAACGGTACGCCGGAGATCGCGATCGCCATCCCCGCCGAGGGCTCGCCGTGGGGCGTGCTCGTGATCGTGGCCGACCCGGACGGCGACCGGACGGCGACCGATGCGGAGCTGCTGATCGAGATCGCGGCGAGCCTCGGATCGATCGTCGAATCGGCGCGGCGGGCCGACGAGGTCGCGCACCGCCTCCACCGGGCGGACGCGCTCCGCCGGGTGGCCTCCGACATTGGCAGCCGGCTCGATCTGGATCGCATCCTGAGCGGCCTCGTCGAGCACGCGATGGTCCTCTTCAACGGCGATCGGGCGGCGGTCTTCCTCCGCGGCCCGAAGGGCGGGGCGGCCGCCGAGGTCAGTCGTGGCCTGTCCCAGCGCTACCTCAAGTCGGTGGCCGACTTCCCGACCCGGTCGTTGCCGGCGCTCGCCGCCGCCGCCCGGCGGCCGATGTTCTCGACCCACTACCGTGACGACCCGCGGGCGGAGGATGTCCGCGCGTCGGTCGTCCAGGAAGGGTTCGACACGATCTGCACCGCGCCGCTGTTCGACGGCGTCGAGCTCGTCGGCCTGCTGAACGTCTATCACGACACGCCGCACGAATGGACGACCGACGAGCTCGACACGATGGGGGCGCTGGCCGACCAGGCCGCGATCGCGATCAAGAACGCCCAGAACTTTTCGAAGATGGCGACCTGGGCGGCCCAGCTCCAGTCGATCCAGCAGCTCGGTGCGAGGCTGTCGCGGCTGGGCGACGAGCGGGAGATCGGCCTGGCCATCGCGACCGAGCTGCGGCAGCTCATCGACTATCACAACGTCCGGGTCTACCGGCTTCGCGGCGAGGACCTGATCCCGGTCGCGATGCAGGGCCAGGTCGGCGAATACGTCGATGAGACGCCCGAGCAGCTCGCGGTCAAATACGGCCAGGGAATCACCGGCTGGGTCGCCGAGCACCGGGTCGCCCAGAACCTGCCCGATGCCGACGCCGACCCGCGGGCGAACACGATCCCGGGCACCGAGGAGGATCTCGACGAGTCGATGCTCCTCGCCCCGATGATCTACGAGGACCAGGTCCTCGGCGTGCTCGTGCTCTCGAAGCTCGGCCTGCACCAATTCCGCGAGGACGACCTGCGCCTCCTCGTCATCTATGCCAGCTTCGCCGCCCAGGCGTTCGCCAACGCCGACGCGACCGGCCTCCTCCGGGACCAGTCCGACGCGCTTGGCCGGCAGCTCGCCAACCAGCGGGCGCTGCTGCAGGTGACGGAGTCGATCCTGACGACCCTCGACACGCGAGCGGTCCTCGACCAGGTTTCCGAGCGCCTGTCGGACCTCGTCGGGTACGACAATCTGTCGATCGAGCTGCTCGACAGGGCGAGCGGGCTCCTCCGGCCGCTGACGGCCAAGGGCGTCCACGCTGCCCAATACATGGAGCCATGGCTGCCGGGCGAGGAGGGCCTGGCGACCTGGGTCGTCGCCCACAACGAGCCGACCCTCGTCTTCGACGAGCAGGCTGACACCCGAATCCACCAGTTCGGAGATACGGGGACCACCGACGGGAGCATGATCTGCGTCCCCCTTCGCGGTCGCGACGGCGCTACCGGCGTCCTGACCCTCGAGCGGCTGGGACGCGACGCCGTCTACAGCGAGGAGGAGTTCGAGCTCGTCAAGCTGTTCGCCGCCCAGGTCTCGATCGCCCTCCAGAACGCCGAGGTCCATCAGGCCGTGGAGGTCCGGGCCCGGACCGACGACCTCACCGCGCTCCTCAACCACGGGACGTTCCAGGACTGGCTCACTCGGAGCGTGCTCGCCCACGAACCGTTCAGCCTGATCATGCTCGACCTCGACGACTTCAAGAACGTGAACGATGCCCTTGGGCACCAGGCCGGCGACCTGCTCCTCGCCGAGATCTCGCGCGCGATCGAGGCCGCCGGACGCGATACGGATCGCGTGTTCCGCTACGGCGGTGACGAGTTCGCCCTGATCCTGCCTGGGACTGATGCGGCGTCGGCACTCGCGGTCGGCGAACGCATCCGCGCCGCGATCCATGCCCTCGGCGATCCGGGCACGCGCTGGGCGGAGGCGGGGATGCTGGTGAGCGTCTCGATCGGGGTCGCGACCTTCCCGCGGGACGGCGTGTCGGCCGAGGAGATCCTGCTGGCCGCCGACCGGGCCTGCTTCGTCGCGAAACGCACCGGCCACGGGCTCATTGCGACGGCCGACGAAGGCCTCGCGATCGCCCGTGACTTCGCGTTCAAGGCACCGACGCCGATCGACGCGGTGGCGGTCGGCGGCGAGCCGGGCGACGGCGGTACCCGGTTCGGGACCGCCGGGTCGAGCGCCGGCGATGCCCCGGGCATGCAGGCCAGCGAGCAAGCCGTCCCTGCGATCGACAGCGCGACCGCCCTCGCCACGCCGAAAGCGACCCGCAAACCGCGGCGTCCGGCCGCCGACGCCTCCCCGGTCCCGTAACGGTCGCGCTGGGTGGTCCGTCCCACGGCCGATGACGAACGCCGCTAGCGACGCTCGACCGATGCCCGGCCCGGCTGTCCTCGAACACCACGCCCGCCGCCGCGTCCTCGCGTTCGGCGCGGTCCTGATCGCGGCATCCGCCGCGGGCTGCCTGCCCAGTGGCACGCGCGGTGGGGGCCCGGGAATCGCGGGCTCCGGCGCCTCCGGCCAACCGGCGGTCACCGCTTCGCCTACCCCGAGCGGGCCAACCCTGCGGCCGCCGATCATCCCTCCGACGCCGACGCCGCGCCCGACGTTCCTCGTCTACGTCGTCGCGAAAGGCGACACCCTGAACACGATCGCCCACAAGTTCGGGACGACGGCGCGCAGCATCGCGTACTGGAACCGCTCGACGTATCCGTCGCTGGACCCCGAATCGGCGGGCTACCGGCCGGGACTCCTCAAGATCGGCTGGACGCTCTCCCTGGTGCCCAACGACGTCGTCGACGAACAGGACCTGCCCGAGCCGTCCGCCTCGGCCGCCGAAGGTGCGTAAGCGGCGTAAAGGGCCGCACGCCGATACAGGCGCGAGACCAACCTGGGTGGTGCCGAATGGAGCGGCGAGCCCGTCGGGCAACCGACCGCGGTGCCCAGCCACTCGGCCACCGCCGAGTGACGCCTGCGGTCAGAGGCGACCGGCCTCGATCACCCGCTGCAGGAACTGCTGCGTCCGCTCCTCGCGCGGCGCGCTGAACATCTCGGCGGGCGCGGCGGTCTCGAGGATCCGCCCGGCATCGAGGAAGCAGACGCGGTTCGCGATCTCGCGGGCGAAGCTCATCTCGTGGGTCGCGATCAGCATCGTCATCCCGTTCCCGGCGAGCTCGCGGATCAGGTTCAGGACCTCGGCGACCAGCTCCGGATCGAGGGCGCTCGTGATCTCGTCGAGGAGGAGCAGATCCGGCTGCATCGCGAGCGCGCGGACGATCGCCACGCGCTGCTGCTGGCCGCCGGACAAGCGATCGGGATAATCGTTGCGCTTGGCGGCGAGGCCGATCCGCTCGAGGAGCTCCGTCGCCCGGGCGTCCGCCTCGTTTCGGCCGAGCCTGAGGACCTTGCGCGGGGCAAGGGTGACGTTGTCGAGCACGCTCATGTGCGGGAAGAGGTTGAACGCCTGGAAGACGATCCCGATCCGGCGCCGGATCCGGTCGACGTCCACGCCCTTCGCCGTGATCTCGTCACCTTCGACGACGATCCGGCCCGAATCGATCTCCTCGAGAAGGTTGACGCAGCGCAGGAGGGTCGACTTGCCGCTGCCCGACGAGCCGATCAGGCAGACGACCTCGTGCTCGGCCATCTCGAGGTCGATGCCCCGGAGCACCTCGAGATCCCCGAACGACTTGTGGAGCCCCTCGATCCGGAGCGCCGGCCGAGGCCCGGCCGAGGCTGGCGGCAGGGCAGCCGAGGCTGACGGCGGGCCGGCCGAGGCGGCCCCGGTCACCGGCTGCTCTCCTGGGCGGCCCGATCGCGGGCGATCAGCCAGTCGGTCAGGCGGGCCAGCGGGATCGTGATCAGGACGAAGACGAGAGCGACCGCGATGTACGGCGTGAAGTTGAATTTGGCGGCCTTGATGATCGACGACTCCCGGAAGATCTCCACGACGCCAAGGGTGGAGACGAGGACCGTGTCCTTCTGGAGGCCGATGAAGTCATTCAGGAGCGGCGGGATCACCCGTCGAACAGCCTGCGGGACGATGACGTGGCGGAGGGCCTGGAGCCGGGTCAGGCCGAGCGACCGGGCGGCGGCCTCCTGGCTCCAGTGGACCGACTCGATGCCGGCGCGATAGACCTCCGAGACGTAGGCCGAGTACACGAGTGTCAGCGCGATGACCGCCCAGAAGAAGGTGTCGCTCGGGACGCCGGGCAGATCCAGGGCCGGGATCCCGAAGCCGAGGAGGGCGATGATCAGGAGCCCGGGCACCGCGCGAAAGAAGTCGACGTAGATCGTCGCGATCATCCGAAGCGGGAAGAACGCCGGACCCGGCAGCCCCCGGATCACCGCGAGGAGCAGGCCGACCACGAGGATCAGGACCTCGGCGATCAGGAACAGGCTGACGTTCGTCCCGAACGCTTCGACGACCTTCGGCAGCGAGTACGCGAAGATCTCGCCGTCGAAGAACGCGTGCTGGACGTCCGGCCAGTTCGGCGAGCTCGTGATCGCGAGAGCGAGAGCGCCGAGCACCACGACCGTGCTGACGAGCGCGATGACCGTCGAGCGGACCGCCTCGCGTGGCGGGATCCGCCGCCGGGAACGACGAGGCCCGCGTCGGCCGGCGAGACCGATCAGGTCGCCGGTGTCGACCGGGCCTCCCACGATCGACATCGCTCAGGCCGCGTGGCGGCCGGCGGCTACGGCTGCAGCACGGGAGCGCTGGCCTTGTCGGACAGCCATTCCTTCGTGATCGCGTCGAGCGTTCCGTCGCTCTTCATGGCGGCGATGGCCGCGTTGACGCAGCTGGTCAGCGAGCTGCCCTTGGCCAGGACGACGCTGAAATGCTCGGCGGTCGCGCCGGTTGGCGGCGGAAACTGGCCGACGATGACGGAGTTCGAGACCTGCGCCGCGGTCACGTAGAAGGCCGTCGGCAGGTCGACGACGAGGCCGTCGATCCCCTTGCCCTTGAGGCCGGCGATCGCTTCGTCGTTCGTCGTGTAGACCTTGGCGGGCGCGGTCGGGCCGATGGCGTTGTTGATCGTGTCCAGGCTCGTCGTCCCGATCTGGGCGCCGAACTTGAAGCCCTTCATCCCGGCGATCGACGTCACCTTAGCGAGGGGGTTGGTCTTGAGCGCGACGATCGACTGGTTGAGCGTGTAGTAGCCGTCGGACATGTCCACGGCGGTCGCCCGGGCAGCGGTGTACGAGACCTGGTTGATGTCGAGATCGAACTTCTTCGTGCCCGGGGCGTACGAGTTGTCGAACGGGACGACGATCCACGTCACGTCGGTCTTGGCGAACCCGAGCTTGTCGGCGAGGGCGTAGGCGAAGGCACTCTCGAAGCCCTTGCCGTCGGTCGGATCGCCGAGCTCCCACGGCTTGGTCGCGGCGGCGGGGATGTCGTAATACGGCGGGTATGCCGGGTTGTCGGTGCCGATCGTCAGCTTCCCGGCCGCGGTCAGCTTGAGGTTGGCCTTCGTGCAGGCGTCGGGCGATGCGCTCGGGGCCGCGCTCGGGGCAACGCTGGCCGCCGTCGACGGGGCGACCGACGGCGCGGCCGAGCTCGGCGAGGTCGTGGCTCCCGTTCCGCCCGTGCAGGCGGCGAGGGCGAGGCTGGCAAGGAGGAGACCGATGACGGGTCGGATGCGGCGCATGGTCGAGGACCTCGTGAACGGAGCAAACGCCCGCGGAGTGTAGCGGAATCGCGGCCGGGGCCCCGATCGGTCACGGGCGCCGGATCACCACCGCCAGATCGTCCTCGATCGCGTGGACCTGCGCGGCGCTCGCCTGGCTGGCGGCGAGGCAGAGGCGGCCGTACGAATCCTCGTACACGAGGGTCTCGCCCGGCGCGACGTCGCCGAACGTCGCCCGCCAGCTCGTCTCGATCGGGCGGTCGCCGATCGCGAGCACCAGCCGGTCGCCGGGGCTGACCGGCCCGATCGCGGCCTCGAGGTCGGCGCGCAGGCCGGCGAGCTTGACGTTGCCGAACGTGTCGACGTAGACGACGCTGGATCGAAGCTCGCCGTCGTGGACCTCCGCGTCGGCGATCGGCGACGGCACGAGCGCCGCCGCGTCGAGCGCCCGGCCCAGGTCCGCGATCGGAACGCCGCGGGCGAGATGGGCGGCGGCCGGGGCGAAGACATCCCGGCCGTGAAAGCTCGTGCTGACCTTGGGCAATCGGAAGGCCTCGGCCTCGAGGACGTGCACCGCCGCGATGCCCCCGAGGCGGGCCGCGGCCGCCGAGAGCAGCCCGTTGTCCGGCCCCACGAGGACGTCGCCCCGGGCCGTGGCGACGGCAATGGGCAGGCGGGTCGTGCCGACGCCGGGGTCGACGACCGCGACATGGAACCCGACCGGCAGGTATGGCAGCGCGCACCACAGAAGCAGGGCGCCGTCGCGGATCGCGAACTTGCGGACCTCGTGGCTGATGTCGACGACCCGAGCGTCGGGGACGATCTCGAGGACGACGCCCCGCATGATCGCGGCGCTCGGGTCGCGCAAGCCGAAGTCGGACAGGAGCGAGATCAGGGGACCGGCCACGTCCACGATGCTACGGCACGGCCCATGGTCCGGCGGATGATGACTGGCCGGAGAAACCCCGAAGCGGCGCCTGGAGGAGGGAAGGCGCCGCTTCGGGGGTTGTGCCGCGGTGACGGGAGGAGGTCCGTCACCGCGACGGTGTATGCAGTTTCGGGTGGGCCGATGTGGCCCGATGAATTCAGTGGATCCGGTCGCTCGCTTCGGCGAAGAGGCCGGTGCGGTGCATCTGTCGCAGGAAGAGCAGCTGGTTGATCTGGCGGAGCGTCCAGCGCGAGCCGCTGACGCCGATGCCGGCCAGGTAGGCGGTCAGGTTGGCCGCCTCGTCAGGCGCCAGTCCCCGGATGATCAGATTGCGATACGTCGCCCGGGTGTGGAGCTCCGGGGTCGAGTCCGGGCTGGCCGCTGGGCTCGTGGTGACGGTGCCCGATCCAGACGCGGCCACGGAGGCCGCCGCGAGAACCGGCCACGACGAGTCGGCGCGAGATGATCGACCCTGACCCCGTGCTCCGCGTCGCGCCCGACCTGCCATGGTGCACCGTTCCGTCCTGTCCTTCTGGCCGACTATTGGTTGATTTCACCGGTGGTACGTTCCCGGACCCGGGATTGGACCTTCGGATCCGATTTTCGGATCGCTCCGGTGTGGTTAATGGGATGTTCGGTCGGCCCACATGTCGGAACGATGACCCGTCCGTCCCATGCCACCCGGTACTTGCGGTGGTGCACTCAGGCGATTTACGTACGGCGGCCGGGTAGACTGCCCGCCGTGCGTGTCCGGACCCTCGAACTGCGCCTGATCGCCCTCGCCCTCGCCACCTGCTGGGTGGTCGCGGCAGGCCTTGTCCTGATCGCCTATCGGCCGGGCGGACCGGTCGATGTCGCCGTCGGCGCCGCGGCGCTCCTGCCCGCGATCATCGCCCTCGCCGGCGTGCGCTGGCCGCCGGTCGCGCGCGGCCGGCGAGCATTCGCGACGATGATCTGGCTGGCCGCGGGATCGCTGCTCGTCCTCGTCCCCTCGATCGCCGATGTCACCGGCCAGCTCGGCGGACGCGGCGCCCAGACCCTCCTGCCGTCGGTCGAGGCAGCCTATCCGTGGATCCTCGGCCTGATCGGGACGTGCCTGTTCACGGGGTTCGGGATCGCCCGGCGGCGGCTCGGCGAGGCGGCGATGCGCCGACGGCGACTGGTCGGCGGGCTCACGTTCGCGACCCTCCTCGCCATCGCCTCGGGCGCCGCGTTCGCGGCGGTGGCCATGGGCAACGAGCTCGCGCTCCGCGATCGAATCGCCACGTCGTCACGGTTCGGACCGACCGACATCGATCGGGATCCGCCCGTGTGCGACGGCCCGATGGGGATCGGGCCGACCGCGCGGATCGGCGTCGAGTTCCACGGCACCGTCGACGGCCGATCGATGGGCTCGATCGAGCTCGGCGGGGATCGGAATCGGGCCGACACGAAGTGGCTCGCCTACACCGCGACGAGTCGCGACCTCGGGATCCACGGCGCGGCCGTGATCGGCACCGTGGCCTGGCTGCGGGAGCCCTTTGCGGCCTGGCGGCAGGTCGCGCCGGCCGAGGTCGGCGACGCGGAGCTCGACCTGACCGCGTTCCGGGTCGCGCTCTCTCCCGAAGCACGAGCCGCCGCCGAGTCGCGCGGCGTGGGAATCATCGAGGGAGCCCGTTCCCGGCAATGCCGGATCGCGGTCGACGGGCCCACGTTCCGGGCCGCGTTTCCGCAGGTCGGCTGGCTGGTCGGCGACGCCGACCTCGCCCACTGGCGCGGCCAGCTCGACTACTGGGTCTTCCTCGACGGGCAGATCGGCCGGATCAGTGGCAGCGTCAACGGCGACGCGACGGACATCCAGACGGGCGCTTTGCAGGCGACGATCCAGGTCGAGCTCACCGCGACCGATCGCGGCAGCTCGATCCCGATCACTCCCCCGACGCCATAGTCCCGCGCGGGCGATGATGCTGTCGATGGATGAGGAACGGACCTCGAGCAAGCGCGACCGGCTGGCCAGGATGACCCGGATGATCGCCCTGCTCAACGCCCATCCCGATGGGATGAAGCCGGCCGAGATCGCGCGACGCGTCGATTCCTCGGTCCGGACGGTGTATCGCGACCTGCGCTCGATCGAGGGCGAGCTGAGCATGCCGCTCTGGTCGGAGGGCGGCCGCTGGGGGATCGAGGCCGACGCGTTCCTGCCGCCCCTCAAGCTGACCCGGAGCGAGGCGATGGCCGTCGTGCTGTCGGCGCGGCTCATGGTTCGCTACGCCGACAAGTACGACCCGGACCTCGCGTCGGCGTTCGAGAAGCTGGCCGCGGTCCTGCCGGCCGCCCTCCGCGCCCATGTCGACCGGACTCTCGACGACCTGTCCCGGCGCCCGACCGACGAGATCTTCAGCCGCCACGTCCGCCTCCTCACCCAGGCCTGGGCCGAGCGACGCGTGGTCTCGCTCGAATACGCACCGGCACCCTATGCGCCAGAGGCGGCGCCGCGAGCCGCTCGGGTCCGGCCGTACCTCATCGAGCCGTCGCTCCAGACCCACGCCCTCTACCTGATCGGCTGGGATGAGACGCGGAACGCGATGCGGACCTTCAAGATCGAGCGGATCCGCGACGTCGCGCTGACGCCGGAGTCCTTCGACGCGCCGGACGCCGACATCGACGGGATGTTCGAGCGGGCGTGGGACATCATCGCCGACCAGGAGCCGGTCGAGGTCGTGCTACGCTTCACGGCGAAGGTCGCGAGCCGGGTCCGCGAGGCGCGCTGGCACCCCAGCGAACGCGTCGCAGAAGAGGACGACGGTTCGTTGACGTGGCGCGCGACGGTGGCCGGCCCGATCGAGATCCGCCTCTGGATCCTGTCGTGGGGCGACGACGTCGTCGTCCTCGAGCCGGCGGCCTTGCGGGAGGACGTCGCCGCGACCCATGCCCGGGCCTCGGCTCGGTATTCGGCCGGCGACGCCGCCGGTGTCGCCGCCCGTGCCAGCGCCCGTGCCGCCGCCCGTGCCGCCGCCGGATCGCGAACCTGATGCCGCGCCACCCGTTCAGCGCGGTCAACCTGATCAGCGACCCGATCCACGGCTATGTCGAGCTGACGAAGCGGCTGACGGCCCCGGAGTCGGCAGCCGCTGGGCTGCCGGCCGAGGACGCCGCAGAGGAGGACCTGCTCGACACCGCATGGCTCCAGCGGCTCCGCCGAATCAGCCAGCTCCAGAGCGCGCGGTGGGTCTTTCCGACCGCCGAGCATTCCCGGTTCACCCACGGCCTGGGGGTCATGCACGAGGCAGGGCTATGGGCCCGCCAGCTCCATCCGTCGCTCCGATCGGCCCTGGCGGCACGGGGCGAGCCGGCGCCGAGCGAGGGCCTCGTCGTCGAGACGCTCCGGCTCGCCGGCCTCCTCCACGACGTTGGTCACGGGCCCTTTGCCCACTTCTTCGACGATCACGTTCTCGCCGCCTTCCCCGCCCCACCCGATCCGCGGCGGCCGGCCGGCAAGCGCCTGACCCACGAGGACCTCTCGCAGCTGATCATCGAGCGGGAGCTCGGCGCGCTGATCCGCGGGCTGCGCCGGGCGCCGGGCGAGGTCCCCGACCGCGACGCGTTCGCCGATGACGAGGCCGTCGACCCGCGCTGGGTGTCATTCATCGTCTCCAAGCCCGCCCTGGCCGACCCGACGATGCCGACCTGGGTGCGCTGGCTGCAGCCCCTCCTATCGGGCGTCTTCACCGTCGACAACCTCGACTACGTACGGCGCGACGCCTGGATGACCGGCGTCGCGCTCGAGGTCGATGTCGAGCGGCTGCGGCGCTACACGTTCATCAGCGAGCGCGGCCTGACCCTGTACGAGCCGGGCCTCGGCGCGCTCGAGATGTTCCTCACCTCGCGCCTCTTCCTGTACCAGCAGGTCTACTTTCATCGGACGGTCCGGGCGATCGACCTCGACCTCGCCGACGTGTTCGGGCCGTCGATCGCGGCGATCTTCGGCGACCGTTCGCCGGCCGACGCCCTCGATGCCTATGTCGATCTCGACGAGTACGCCCTGCTCCATCGCGCCGCGCGATGGACGCGGGGCGAGGAACTGGCCACCTCCCCCGTGGCGGGCGACGGCTCGGTCACGCCCCAGGTGGCAGAGGTGTGGCGGGCCGTGCTGCTCCGCCGGCCGCGCTGGCGATCCGAGGCCGAGCTTCGGGTCGAATACGAGGCCGGCGCCCGACCGGACGAGGCGATCGCGGCGCTCGGATCCGCCGAGGCGGGGCGAGTGGCGATCGACCTGGCCGTCGTCGATGCCCGGCCCGCCGACGCGACGGCGACCGATTCGCTGCTTGCGGTCGAGGGCCGCGATGGCTCGTCTCTGTCGCTCGCCCGCTCGCTCGGCAGGCTGCCGGCGTACGCCCTGATCGCGCGGCGGTATCGGCGGATGGTCGACAGGTAGGTTCGCCGCTCCGACGGCCAAGCGTCCCGTCGCGGCGGCCCATCGGGCGGCGCGGCAGAAGGCCAAATTCCAGCCCCCGGACCCTTAGGCTCGGTGCGACCCTTTCGTTCGGGCACGCTGATGCTTCCGTTAGCTGCGATGGGCTAACGCAGGCCGCCATGGACGACCCGACCTCGCCGCGATCGGGCCCAAGGGTCCTCCGGCGGGAATTTGGCCAAGTGCATCGCCTTGAGAGGCGACGGTCGGCCTCGACGCGAAGTCCGCTAGAGGTCGCGGGCCCGCACCCCCAGCGTCGCGGCGTCGGCTGCCGACGCCGCACTGGCCGCCTCCGCATTGACGGCTGCAATCGCCGCGGCGATCTGGCGCGTCCGGAGTGCGACATCACCGCCTGGCAGGACGAGGAGCGGGTCGATCCGGGCGATCTCGAACGGAGGCACCTTCAACCGTTTGAGGATGTCGGCCCGGACGCCGAAGGTCTTTGTCTCGAATGGGCTGAACAGGCCGAAGTGGACGTGGCAACCCGACGCGTGGCCAGTCGCACCCTCGTGGCCGATGAGCTCGCCTGCTCTGACCGCCTGTCCGACGCTGACCGTGACGTCGCGGAAATGGGCGTAGATCGAGCGATAGCCGTTGCCGTCGTCGATCACGACGACGTTTGGCAGGTCGTTCCACATGTGGCGCGAGTTGAGGACGTAGAAGTACGGCAGGAGGCTGCCGATCCAGCCGACCTGCTCGTCGAAATGGCGACCCGCCGCGAGGACGACGCCATCGTGCGCTGCGCCGACCGGCGCGCCGCAGAACGACGCCATGTCGACGCCGTCGTGGAAGAGCTTGCCGTCCTTGATCCTCGTGCCGCCAGGGATCGCCTTGAACGGCAGAGAGATCCGACCCTGCCTGATCGGCCATTGGTAGCCGGTGAGCGACGCGATCGGTGGCGCCGAGCGCACGACGATGGTGGGCGACCCATCTGGAGTGACGATGGGCGACGGCGCGATCTGCGGGTCGACGGGAGGCGACGAGGGTTCGGTCCGCGGCGGTTCGTGGCTGCCCGAGACGGCCCCGGCCACACCGCCGGCAAGCGGTTGGAACGGCCCGCCGGCGGCACCCAGATACCCGAACGCGAGCGGGACGACGAGGGTCAACCCGACCACCACGACCAGCGCCACCACGGATCTCCGCCCCACCTTCAGCCGTCGATCGCGGTCGGCGAGGGGCTGCGGGGGCAGGAAATTCGGAATCGGCGCCTGGGCGCGCAGTGGCCGGGCGTGGCGACGGTGGGGCACCGCGCATGTGTACCACCGGCCATCCGGTCCCGCAACCCGAGTCTCGCTCCCGCTCCATCCGGAGCTCCCCGTCCAGCGTCAGGCGGGCCTCCTTGCCGATGACGGCGGCGCGGCAGCCGGGGCGATGGATCGGACGCGGTATCATCCCGCACTGTCCGCCCGTAGCTCAGTGGATCAGAGCGACTGACTTCGGATCAGTAGGTCGGGGGTTCGAATCCCTCCGGGCGGGCCAGTCATCTCCAGCGCGATTGCGGGGTTGATCGCGGGGTCGGACGTGAGGGAGCGGTGGGCGCGGGTGGGAGCGTTCACCAGATCGAACGGTGACGTTCCGCGGCCGCGTTGCGGAGTGCTCGCCCACTGAGAGGGGCGCCTGTGATTCTTCGTGTCGTCAGCGGACGGGTTCCCGCCGGACAGCTCGACGCCGTGGTCGATGACTATCGGCGGGCCTACGTTCCGGTGGCCCGTCGGACGGCCGGGCTCGATCGGTATGCCGTCGCCGCCCGGCCCGCGTCGGTCGGCGGTCACGAGCTCGCCGCGATGACGATCTGGTCGACGGTCGAGGCCGCCCTTGCCGCCTACGAAGGCGACCTCGCGGCCGTCCGGACCCTCGACGCCCGGAGCCACGGCGAGACGCTGTCCCGTGTCGATTACTACGAGGTCGATGAGGGCGCGGCTCGGCACCAGAGCGGCAGGCCGACGCGGCTTCGCCTGACGGCCGGCACGGTTGCCCGCGGGCTCGATGCCGAGCTCCAGCAGGAGCTGCGACGTCACCTGCCGGAGCTCCCGGTCGAGGCGATCGAGGCCTATGTCGGACGGCGGGTGCTCGGCGCGGCCGTCGAGATCGCCTTCGTCTCGACCTGGTCGGCCGCACCTGATGGCGTCGACCTCGAGATGCCCCTGTGGCCGGCGATCGTGGACCGCTACGAGGTGTTCCGGGTGGCGGTTCACGACATCCTCGTCGAGGGCGCCGGAGGGGCTCGACGACGGTCCTGATACGCTCGCTGGTGTGACCCATCGGACGGCCGCTCAGCTACTCGTCGAGTGCCTCGCCGCCGAGGGCTGCGAGTACGTGTTCTCGGTCCCGGGCGAGGAGACGATGGACGTCCTCGACGCGCTCGGCGCGGTTGCTGCCTCGGCGGGCGATGGCGGCGGGCGCTCGGGCCCGCGCCACGTCACCACCCGCCACGAGCAGGGCGCCGCGTTCATGGCCGACGTGTACGGCCGGCTCACCGGTCGCGCGGCCGTCGCCATGTCGACGCTCGGGCCCGGGGCGACGAACCTGATCACCGGCGTCGCCGATGCGTATCTCGACCGGGCGCCGATGGTCGCGATCACCGGGCAGGCGAGCTCCGACAAGCTCCACAAGGAGGCCCACCAGGTCGTCGACATCGTCCGGATGATCGAGCCGGTGACGAAGTGGAACACCCGCGTCGAGCGGGTCGAGGCGATTCCGGAGATCGTCCGCAAGGCGTTTCGGACGGCGATCCTCGAGAAGCCGGGCCCGACCCACATCGAGCTTCCGGAGAACGTCGCCGCGGCCCCCGTCGACGACGACGCCCGGCCGCTCGTTCCGGGCAAGGCGTATTTCCCCGAGCCGACCGACGAGGCGATCGCCCACGCGGCCGAGCTGATCGCGACCTCGGAGCGGCCGCTCGTCCTGGCCGGCAACGGGGTCCTGCGCCGGCGGGCGGCCCCGGAGCTGCGTGCCTTCGCCCGCGGGCTCCATGTCCCCGTCGCGGTCACGTTCATGGGCAAGGGTGCGATCGATGACCGCTCCCACCTCTCGCTCATGGCCGTCGGGTTGCAGGCTCGCGACCACGTCCTGAGCGGCTTCGACCGGGCCGATCTCGTGATCTGCGTCGGCTACGACCTCGTCGAGTACGCGCCCGCCGGCTGGAACCCGGACGGCCGCAAGCGGATCGTCCACATCGACACGCAGCCGGCCGAGGTCGACGCCCAGTACCGGCCCGAGGTCGAGCTGATCGGCGACATCGAGGGCTCCTTGCGCCGGCTCCTGGGCGCGGTCCAGCCGCGCGGAATCAGCGGCCGCGACGCCGGCGAGCGGCACGAAGCCCGCGAGACCCTCGTCCACGCCGACCTCCGAACCGCCCTGCTCGAGGAGCTCGCGGCGGGCGCGCGCTCCGATGCGCTCCCGATCACGCCGCAGAAGGCGATCGCCGACCTCCGCGAGGCCCTCGGTCCGGAGGACATCGTCGTGTCCGACGTCGGCGCCCACAAGGTCTGGGTCGCCCGGCTCTACCAGGCCTACGAGCCGAACACCGTGATCATCTCGAACGGCTTCGCGGCGATGGGGGTCTCGCTACCGGGCGCGATCGCCGCCAAGCTCGTTCATCCGGATCGAAAGGTCGTGGCGCTCTGCGGCGACGGCGGGTTCCTGATGAACAGCCAGGAGCTCGAGACGGCGAAGCGGATCGGGGCCAACATCACGGTCGTCGTCTGGCGTGACGATGGGTACGGGCTGATCGATTGGAAGCAGCGCAACGAGTTCGGGCGGCCGTTCGGGGTGGAGTTCGGCAACCCCGACTTCGTCGACTACGCCCGGTCGTTCGGGATCGCCGGGTTCCGGCCGTCGTCGGCGGCGGACCTGCTGCCCACCGTTCGCCGCGCCCTCGACGTCGACGGCCCCGCCCTGGTCGAGATCCCGATCGACTACCGCGAGAACCTCAGACTCACCGAGCAACTCGGGGCGCTCGCGGGCTCCTAGCCGGGCCCAGCGGCGTCGGCGGCTGCTCAGGTTAGGGCGCGACGGGCTCCGCGGGCTCCACGTAGCCGTCGTACTCGACGACCGTCCGGTAGCCGAGGCGCTCGTAGATCGGCAGGCCCATCGGGCTGGCCTGGAGGATTGCGACGTCGCATCCCTCTGCCGCGCCGTCGGCCGCGACGCGCACCGTCATCGCGGCGCCGAGCCCCTGCCGACGTGCGCTCTCGATCGTCGCGATGTTGTAGACCCCGATGGTTCGGTCGGTCCGGACGCCGAGGCCCGTCGTCACGGGTTCCCCATCCGTGTAGCCGACGTAGACGGCGCGCCCGGGCTGCTGCCAGAGGTCCGCGGCGAGGAATGCCCGGAGCATGTCCTCGGATATCCCGAAGCCCGCGGCGCCCGTCACGATGTGGTCCTCCATGCCGGCGGCATCCGTGATCTGACGGATCTCGTGCCGGGCGACGGATCCACGGGCGCCGCGCGGCATCGGGTGGAGAGCCATGCCCGGCATCGGCGTGTCCTCTCCCGGCAGCACGAGGCCGAGATCGGCCATGAGCGGAACAAACCGGTCGTCAGAGCCCCTGCGGAGGTGGACGACAAAGCGTTCCTTTCGTTTGCGCATGACGGCCACGCCGGCCGCGATCTCATCGGCGCTGGCGGATTCGTCCTCGACCACGACCTGGTTGAATATCCGGACTGGCAGGCCGGTCGCGAACATGGCGACGCCAGCGGAGCGGCGGACCAGCGAGCCCGGCACGGCCGCTGCGCCGCCGGTCATCGTCTCGATCATGTTCTCGTGCTCGAGCGCGGCGAGCGCCTGCGGGTCCACCGGGCGACGGTACCAGCGAAACGGTCGTGCCGCGCACCGATTCGCGTCCGGCGAGCGCTGCTAGGCTGCCGGCGTGTCATCGCCCGTCACGCCGGTACGCACGTTCCTCGGGCGGATGTTCGCGATGCCGTCATACCCGGCCGACGAGCGCGACCGGCGGACGTTCCGCTTCGCCGGGCTCGAGCTGCCGATCCGGTCGACCATCGTCGTGGTGGCGGTCATCCTAATCGTGATCTTCGACTTCCAGCGGACGCTGATCCCTCACGAGCTCCTCCACTACGACCGGAATCCCGTCGAGCAGCGGCTCCAGTCGCTCAGCCGAGTCGTGCTGTTCTTCTGCGTGCCGATGTTGATCGTCCTCGTCGGATTCCGCGACCGGCCGGGCCGCTACGGGCTCCAGCTCGGCGACTGGCGCTGGGGGCTCGGGCTGGCCGTCGCCGGCGGCGTCGTGATGACGCCGGTCGTTCTGATCCTGTCGGGCTCACCGGATTTCAAGGCGTACTACGCGCCCTCGGCCGAGCCGCTGCCCGGGCTGCTGACGACCAACGTGTTCGACCTGGTATCGACCGAATTCGTCTACCGCGGCTTCCTGATGCTGGCGCTCGCCCGGATCTTCGGGCCGATCGCATTGGTTGTCGCCCTCTTTCCGTTCACGTTCACTCATCTCACGAAGCCCGAGGCCGAGCTCCTCTCGACGTTCGCCGGCGGCGCGATCTACGGCTGGCTCACGTGGCGAACCCGATCGGTGCTGTGGGGCGCCCTGGCCCACGTCTACATCGTGACGCTGCTCATCGTGGCGGCGGGCGGGTCCGGGTTGCCGCGGTAGGAGCGAGACCAGTCCGCAGCCGGCGGGTGTCGACGGCACCGAAATTGACAAACGAACCTCACCCGATCGCAAGGCGTTGCGTTCCTGGCACATGACCGCATCAGATTCGTATGACAGGAATCGGCCGTCCATCCACGCTCAGCGGCGCTCGCGCCATGCTCGTCGGACGGGCGAACGACCGCCTGGTGTCCGCCTGACAGAGACTCGCGTCTCGCCTCTCGCGTTCGCGCCGCGTCGCGCGCCGCTCGCCGCCGCCTCAGCGCTTGGCGGCCTTCGCGACGGCGTCGCTGTCGTCGACCTCGACGCCGTGCTTCCGGGCGGCGGCCAGGATCTTTCGAGCGGTGGCCGATTTCGCGCCGGGCTCGTCGAAGTCGGTCTGATTGAAGCGGGCGATTGCGTTGCGGACGTGGGTCTCGTCGTTGATCGGAAGGTGACGCTCGCCCTGCTTGTCGATCCACGCAAAGGACTTGTCGTGGAGCCGATCGCGATGGGCGGTGTCGAGGGTCGCCATGAGATGCCTCCTTGTCCGGAGCTGAGGATCGCCCGGACGAGGTCAACGGCGGGTCATCGACCCGCCGATGGAATGCTTCAGCAGCGTTGCGAAGGTTCGGGGCGTCAGGTTCCCGAGCTCGAGACGGGCGCCGGGCCGCCGAATCGCCTGACCTCGGACTCGAGGTCGAGGGGTCGAATCGCGCCGCGACGCTCGTCATCGCCCCACGCCTCGCGGGGAACGCGCCACATCACCTCGAACTCGTTGCCGTCGGGATCGCGGCCATACAGCGACTTCGAGACGCCGTGGTCGCTCGCTCCGCCGAGCGCGCCCGCCGCAGCCAGCGTGTCCCGGGCCGCGGCGAGATCCGTGATCGTCGGGACCTCCCACGCGAGGTGATACAGCCCGACCGAGCCGCGGGGCGCGTTTTGCGCCTGCGGCCCGACCGAGAAGAGCCCCAGGTCGTGGTGGTTGCCCTCGAGCGGGCTCCTCAGGAAGATCGCCTGCCCGCCCATCTCCTTGCCGACGACCTCGAAGCCGAAGATCCGGGTGTAGAACTCGGCGGCCCGCTCGGCGTCCCGGACGAACAGGACCGCGTGGTTCAACCTCGCGACGGGGATGCTCATCAAGACCTCAGTTCCGGCTGTCAGCGTCCGACGTCGAGGTCGTCTCGGGAGCGACGAGGACCCACGCATCCTGCCACGTGCCGCCGGCAAGGTTGCGCTGGATGTTCAGCCAGGCCATCCCTTCGAGCGTCCGTGCGCTCGCGAGCGAGCCCGCGTCGACCGGCCGGAACCCGACCGACTCGACGATATCGAGGACAGCCTGCTTCGCGGCTGCGTCATCGGCGGCGACGAACCCGTCCGGGGCGATGCCCGCGACCGTCGGGTTGGCCTGCCGAGAGGCGAAGGCCGTGTTGAACGCCTTGACGACCCGGGCGGTCGGCAGCTTGCCTTGGAGCTCCTCGGCGATCGAGGTGGACGCGCCGTCAGGCGACGGAGTCGGCCGGTTGGAGACGTCGACGACGACCTTGCCGTCGATCATCGGTCCGAGCTCACCCGAGATCTGATCGAGGGCCTGGGCTGGAACGGCGAGGATGACGAGATCGGCGTCCTCGGCTGCGGCGGCGTTGGAGTCCGCCGCCGTCGCGCCGGTCTGGCTCGCGGCCTCCTTGGCGTGGTCGTGATGCGCAGCCGAGATCGTGACGTCGTGGCCGGCACGCGTGAGGGACGCCGCGAGCGCGCGACCGACATTACCCGCGCCGATGATGGCAATCTGCATGGCTCGATCCTCCGGATCTTCGATGTCGCTTGACGTTTGGCTGTCGTCAAGCAATATTTGGTGATAGACAAACCATACGGCGGCAGTTGGCCGCTGTCAATCCCTGTTTGTGGAGAACAACATCGTGACGATGGAATCCCCGACCGAAGGCCCCGGCAGGCGCCCGCCGGCCGTTGGGCGCCAGGTCCGACGGTGGCGCACGGAGCGCGGCCTCACCCTCGCGCGCGTCGCGGACGCGACCGGCCTCAACGTGGGGTACCTCTCGCAGATCGAGAACGACAAGGCATCACCGTCGCTCAGCTGCCTGTCGTCCCTCGCCGCGGCGTTCGATGTTCCGATTGCCTGGTTCCTCGTCGACGAGAGCCGACCGCCCGAGGTCACCCGCGCGGCCGAGCGGCGCTGGCGGGAGAACGACGGTGGGCGCGCGAGCCGGGTCGATGCCCGCGGCTCGAGCGACGTCTCGATCGTCGAGGTGGAAGCGCAGCCGGGCAAGTCGACCGGGGTCCACTCGCACGCGGGCGATGAGCACCACCTGATCACCCGCGGACGGTTCCGCATGACGCAGGGCCCACACACGGTCGAGCTCGGTCCCGGCGACTACCTTCGTTGGGACGGTCTCCTCCCCCACGACGCGGAGGCGATCGGCGACGAGGTGTCCTCGATGCTGGTCGTCCGACTGACCCGCCACGGGGATCCACACGACTGAGGCTCGTTGCCGGGGTGCGGCACTGGCGCGTTTCACCCCATGAGCGTTCCGGGCAAGTGCGGGCCAGAGTCGCGCGGTTCGTGCATCGGGCGAGACGGATCGACGCGAAAGGTCAGGTTCGTGCGCCAACGGATCATGGCGTGGCACGGACGCGCACTGTGGTCGTCGGCCGCGACGGGTGCGCTCACTATATGAAACGGCACGAAGCGCGGCGCAGGCCTGGGCGAACCGCCATCGAAGCCGGCACCGAACCCCGCCACCGAACCGCAACCCCGGAGCCGCCACGCGCTCGTCCGACGGTCGGTATTCTTCCACCGTCCCATGCGATCCCCCGCATCGATCCGCGAACACGACATCAGGTGGTGCCCATGAAGGTCGGCGTCGCCAGGGAGTCTGCGCCCGGCGAACGGCGCGTCGCCCTGGTCCCGGAAGCGCTTGGCAAGCTGACCGCGGCCGGGCTCGAGATCCTCGTCGAGCAGGGCGCCGGCAGTGGCGCCGCGATCCCCGACTCCGCCTTCGCCGACGCCGGGGCGTCGATCGTCTCGACCGCGGACCTGTACGGCCAGTCGGATGTCGTCCTCCGGGTCCAGAAGCCCTCCGATTCGGAGGTCAAGTTGATGCACCAGGGCCAGGCCGTCCTCGGGCTGCTCCAGCCGCTCATCGACCCCCAGACCGCGGCTGCCCTCGCGAAGCAGGGGGTCACGGCGATCAGCCTCGACGCGATCCCGCGGACCCTCAGCCGGGCCCAGACGATGGACGCCCTGAGCTCCCAGGCGAACGTCGGGGGCTACAAGGCGGTCCTGATCGCGGCGAACGAGTATGGCCGCTACTTCCCGCTCCTGACCACTGCCGCCGGCACGGCCAAGCCGGCAAACCTGCTGATCCTCGGGATCGGGGTGGCTGGTCTCCAGGCGATCGGAACGGCCCGCCGCCTGGGCGCCGTCGTCGCCGCCTACGACGTCCGGCCCGAGACCGCCGAGCAGGCGGAGAGCCTCGGCGCGAAGTTCGTCAAGCTGAAGACGACGATCGACGCGACCGGCGCCGGCGGCTACGCTCGCGAGCTGACCGCCGAGGAGCGGGCCGCCCAGCAGGCCGAGCTCAACGAGGTCATCGGCGGCATGGACATCGTCATCACCACGGCCCAGGTTCCCGGTCGCAAGCCGCCGGTCCTCGTGACTGCCGACGCGGTTGCCCGGATGAAGCCGGGCTCGGTGATCGTCGACATGGCCGCGTCCTCGCTTGGCGGCAACTGCGAGCTGTCGCAGGCCGGCAAGACCATCACCACCGACAACGGCGTCAGGATCATCTCGCCCGACAACCTGCCAGCGACGATGCCCGCCGGCGCGTCCGCCTTCTACGCCCGGAACATCTCGGCCCTCCTGCTCGGGATGGTCAAGGACGGCAACCTCGACCTCGACTTCGACGACGAGGTCACGAAGGCAACGGTCATCACGAGGGACGGGGCCGTGATCGCCGAGCCGGTCAAGAAGTTGCTCGAACCCGCGCCGCCGCCGGCGGCCACCGGGGCGGCGCCCGCCGCGGCCCCAGGAGGCAACGCGTGAGCGACACCGAGGCCCTCCTGGCCGCCATCACCGTCTTCGTCCTCGCGATCCTGGTCGGGTTCGCGGTGATCAGCAAGGTCCCGGCGACCCTCCACACGCCGCTGATGTCGGGGGCCAACTCGATCCACGGGATCGTCCTCGTCGGCGCGATGTTCATCGCGGTCGAGGCGACGACACCGATCAGCCAGCTCCTGTCGCTCGTCGCGGTCGCCTTCGCCACGATGAACGTCGTCGGCGGGTACGTCGTGACCGACCGGATGCTCCAGATGTTCCGGAAGAAGCCGGCGGCGCCCGCGCCCAAGGCCGACGGCGGAGAGGGCTGACACGGTGGACTACGAGACGCTCTTCGTCATCGTCCGCCTGATCTGGCTGGCGGGCGCAGCCCTGTTCGTCCTCGGCCTGATGCGAATGAACTCGCCCGCGACCGCCCGCAACGGCAACATCCAGTCGGCGATCGGGATGGCGGTCGCGGTCGGCGCGACGGCGGTCCTGCTCCTGGCCCGACCAACCGGATCCGAGGGCTTCAACGCGGTCGGCTGGCTGCTCATCGTGATCGGCATCGCGATCGGCGGCGGGCTCGGGTTGTACACGGCGCGGACCGTGAAGATGACCGCGATGCCGCAGCTGGTGTCGTTGTTCAACGCGGTCGGCGGCGGGGCGGCGGCCCTGATCGCGATCGACGACTACCTGAAGCTGGCCGCGGCGCCATCGCCACAGGTCAACGTCGCAACCGTCCTCGACATCGTCATCGGCTCGATCACGTTCACCGGCTCACTGATCGCGTCCGGCAAGTTGATGGGCCGGATCCCGGGCAAGCCGATCCTCATCCCCGGCGGCCGGATCGTGACGGCGGGGCTGGCGGCGATCGTCGCGATCGGCGCCATCTACCTGTGGGCCGGCAACCTAAGCGTCCCCGTCGTCGGCGTGATCCTCATCGCCGCGCTGGTCTTCGGCGTGACGATGACCCTGCCGATCGGCGGCGCGGACATGCCGGTCGTGATCTCGCTCCTCAACTCGTTCACCGGCACGGCCGTGGCGATGGCCGGCTTCGTCCTGAACAACGTCGTCCTGATCATCGCCGGCGCCCTCGTCGGCGCGTCCGGCGCGATCCTGACGAAGCTCATGGCCGACGCGATGAACCGCTCGGTCGTGAACATCATGATCGGCGGCTTCGGCGGCGGGGACTCCGTTGCCGGCGCCGTCGGGGCCGAGGGAGCGTCCGTCCGCGAGCTCGGGATCGACGACGCGGCCATCCAGCTCGCCTACGCTCAGCACGTCATCGTCGTCCCGGGATACGGCCTCGCCGTTGCCCAGGCACAGCATGCCGTTCGCGAGCTGGCCGACCTGCTCGAGGCACGCGGGGTCGACGTGAAGTACGCGATCCATCCGGTCGCGGGGCGCATGCCCGGCCACATGAACGTGCTCCTGGCCGAGGCGAACGTCCCGTACCCTCAGCTCAAGGAGATGGACGACATCAACCCGGAGTTCGAACGGGCCGATGTCGCCCTCGTCATCGGCGCGAATGACGTCACGAACCCTGCCGCGCGACGGGCGGGAACGCCAGTCTCGGGGATGCCGATCCTGGACGTCGACCACGCCAAGTCGATCATCGTGATGAAGCGATCGATGGGCAAGGGCTACGCCGGCATCGACAACGAGCTGTACACGAATGCCAAGACGGGCATGCTCTTCGCCGATGCGAAGGATGGCCTCGCGGCATTGACCGCGGCAGTCAAGGCGCTCTAGCCGCCGCGCCACGAGACGCCTACTCTTCGGCGCCGGTCGATTCCATCAACTCGACATCGGGAAGCGTGGTGATGGCGGTCACGAGGTCCTGCGGTCGGGTCGCCGCCGTGAACCGGAGGTCCAGGTCCACCTCGTAGCGGCCCTTGGCGATCCGCTGGCTGTTGATCCCGGCGATCTCCACGCGGCGTTCGGCCAGGAACCGCGACACGTTGCCGATCGCGTCGAGCCGCCCGACCTCCAGGCGGAGATGGAGCGTCTGGTTTCCACCGCGATGGATCCGCTCGTCGATCCGGCTCAGCGGCCAGAGCGAGATGAACACGATCAGGGTGCCCACCCCCGCGATGAGCCACTCGCCGGCGCCCGCCGCCACCCCGATCGCCGCGGTCGTCCAGAGGCTCGCGGCCGTCGTCAGGCCGCGGATCGACGTCCCGGACTTGAGAATTGCCCCGGCTCCCAGAAAACCGACGCCCGTCACGATCTGGGCCGCGATCCGGGTCGGGTCCACGGGCGCGGACCCGGCACCCGTCCCCTGGCCCGTGAAGCCGAAGATCGACAGTTCCGTGAACACCGCCGAGCCGAGGCTCACGAGGAGATGCGTCCGCATCCCGGCCGGGTGGTTGTGGACCTCGCGCTCGAATCCGATCGCGGCGCCCAGGACGGCCGCGATCAGCATCCGGACCGCGAGGTCCGCCTGGAGGCCGAGATCGATCTGGGGCATCCGGGAACACCTCCGGCTCGGATCGGAGATGGGCGCAGTCTAGGCGGTCAGTCGTGGGTGTGGGGCAGCTCTTCGACGCTGACGTCGGCGACGGTCGCGCCGAGGCCGGCGATCAGATCGGCGGGGGCGACGTGGAGGTTGATCCCGAAGCCGCCGCCGCCGATCGACACGACCGGCTCGTCGACGATCGTGGCGTCGGCGACCACGGGCCAGACCCGGCTCGACCCGAACGGCGTGATCGTGTAGCGCTCGTAGCCGGTCACCGACAGGGCCTCGGCGGCATCGGGCAGCGTCATCCGACGGACCCCGAGGAGCTCGCGCAGCTTCGGCCAGTCGAACCGGCGGCCGGCAGGCACGAGCACGAAGAGGTAGTCGTCCTCGCCGCGGCGGACGACGATCGTCCGCAGCAGCTGGTGCGTCTCGATCCCCTGGAACCGGGCGGACTCCTCGGCGCTCGATGCCCGCTCGGTGCGGACGACGCGGTGCGGAACGCCGGCGGCCGCGATCGCGGCGAGGGCCGGGGTCGATGGCGGCGGCTGGTCGGTCATCGTGGGATCGGCGGCTGGTCGGTCATGGCGCGATGGTAGCCAGCGCTAGACTCCGCCGCGATGACTCACGAGCCCGCGACGCCGAACGTTCGCCCGGCGACCGCCGCCGAGGTGGCCGACCCGAGGGCGATGCACGCCGCCAATCGGGCCGCCTGGGACGAGGCCGCCGAGCGCTACGAGGGCTGGTTTGACGATGCGGTCGCGCTGATCCGGGCCGGCGGCTCGAACCTCTTCGGTGTCGAGCACGACCTGATCGGCGATCTCCGCGCCGGGGCCGGGACGCGACGGGCCATCCATCTCCAGTGCGCCGCCGGACGCGACACCCTCTCGCTGTGGAATCTCGGAGCGCAGGAGGTCGTCGGCGTCGATATCAGCTCCCGTATGCTCGCGCTGGCCGCGCGCCTGGCGGCCGCGACGGGAACACCTGCCCGCTGGATCGAGGCGGACGTCCTCGACACGCCTCACGACCTCGACGGCTCCGCCGATCTTGTCTACACCGGCCGCGGGGCGATCATCTGGCTCCACGACCTCGACGGGTGGGCAGCGGTCATCCGCCGCCTGCTGTCCGCGAACGGGCGGCTCGTGATCTTCGACGGCCACCCGGCGGAGTGGCTGTTCGACGCCGACGCGCAGGGCCGCCTCGTCGCGACCGGCTACGACTACTTCGGCGGAGCGGAAGCGTCGAAGGGCTGGGCGCCCGAGTACATCGACCGGCTGACCGTGGCGGAGGACGACCAAAGCTGGAAGTTCGCCCGCGCCTGGACGCTTGGCGAGATCGTCACGAGCCTCGTCGGGGCGGGGCTGCGGCTCGAGCGCTTCGTCGAGTATCCGGTCGACTGGTGGGCGGGCCACCGCGACCTCCGGCCGGAGGATCGCGGCCGGATCCCCCTCTCGTTCGGGATCGTCGCGACCCGCGAAGGGTGAGCCCGAGGGCGGACACTGGGCTCAGCCCTCCGGATCGACGAGCTCCAGGCGGATCCGCTTGTTGATCCGGCCCTTCGATTCGTAACCGGTGACCCTGATCGACCCGACCTCGCTCGTGTTGGAGACGTGCGTCCCGCCGTCGGCCTGGAGGTCGAGGCCGACGATCTCGATCGTCCGGATCTCGGCGATCCCCTCGGGCAGGAGGTTGATCTTCGTCCGGATCAGGTCGGGGATCGCGAACGCCTCGGCCCGTGGCAGGACGTTCACCCGGACGTCGCGCTTGTGGGCGAACTCGGCGTTGACGGTCGCCTCGATCTCGTCGACGAGGTCGCCGCCCATCCGCTCGAACTCGAAGTCCATCCGCCCCCGGCCGGGCTCCATGTTGCCGCCGGTCACGAGCGCGCCGTAGTCGCGCCAGACGACGCCGCACAGCGCGTGGAGCGCCGTGTGCGTCCGCATCAATGCGTAGCGGCGGGCCCAGTCGAGGTCGACCGTCACGAGATCGTCGGGGTTGGGCGGCTCGTGCGGGCCGGGCTCGAGCTCGTGGACGATGTCGCCGCCGGACTTGCCGGCGCCGCGGACCGTCCAGGTCCGCCCGTCCGTCGTGCGGATGAGGAGCCCGCGATCCGACGGCTGACCGCCGCCACCGGGGTAGAACACCGTCCGGTCGAGGACGACGAGCGGCACCTCGCCGCTCCCGTCGACGGCCGCGACCCGTGCGACGACCGACCGGGCGTAGGCATCCGAGTAGCTGAGCTGCTCGCGCGCGTCCATCGCCGGCTCCTCGCCGCGGGCCGGGCGAGTCAGACGCGGCGTCCCCGGCCGGGCGCCCGCGACCCCGTTCCTACTTGACGGTCAAGGTTCCCTTCATCGTCGTCGGGTGGACGATGCAGGAGTACGCGTACTCGCCGGCCGGGAGCGCGGGCACGGCGTAGTCGCGGGTGCCGGGGCCCTGGAAGAAGGCGGTGTCGCCGCCCAGGGTGACGTCGCCGGACGGGCCCTTGAGGGTGACGTTGTGCGGCGCCTGGCTGTCCTGGTTGTCGAAATGGATCGTGAATGGTGTGTTCGCCTTCGCCTCGAGCGTCGTCGGCTGGAACCCGCCGGTTGCCGCACCAACCGGAGCCATGATCGTGAGGGTTGCCGCGCCACCCGAGGCCGATGGGCTCCCGCCCGCCGCGGCCGACGGGGCGGTGGACGGCTCGACCGAGGGCGCGACGGACGGAGCCCCGGATGGCGCGACCGATGGAGCGCCCGACGCGCCCGAGGCCGCGGGGGCCGTGGACGCCGCCGGGGCATACGTCCAGCCCGGGGTGGCGCTCGCGGAGCAGGCAGCGATCGCGACGATGACGAGACCGACCAGGGCGAGGGCAGGCAGGCGGCGCATGTCGTCAGTAGACCTCTGTGGATGGACGTCGACGTCCGGATTCCCCGGGTCGACGCGACAGGCATCGCGTCGGCCCCGAATCTACCGCCCGGACGGCGTTCCTGCCGCGACCGGCTCCGCCAACCCGAGCCGGATGGAGACCGCCGCCGCTTCGACCCGACCGGAGACACCGAGCTTCGCGAGGATGTTCCCGACGTGGACGCCCACCGTCTTCTGGCTGATGAACAACCGCTCGCCGATCTCGCGATTGGTCCGGCCTTCGGCGATCAAGGCGAGGACCTCGCGCTCGCGCCGCGACAGGCCGAACGTGTCGCGCCTCGTGACCGGTGCCTCGCCGACCACGCCCCGGACGACGGCCGATGGGGCGCCTCCGGAGGTGCCGTCGGTGACCGCCGCGCCGTTTCCGCCGCCCGCCGCCAGCCCGTCCGGTCCCGGCCCGACGGCGACGAGGCCGCCGTCGCCGGTGTCGGCACCGCCGAGCAGCGACGCCGTGGACACCGGGCGCTCGGGTTCGTCCAGGAGCGCGTCGACCGCCTCGGGGAGTCGAATCATCGCCCGGCCGGCCAGCTGGCGGATCTCTCGCAACATGGGGCGGGCCGAGAGGATCAGGCCGATCTCGGCCGCTTCCTCAAGGATGGGGCGGGCGCGACCGCGACCGGCCCGACCTTCGCCCGACGCGAGAATCGCCTCGGCCTGGCGCCAGAGGGCCTTGGCGACCTCGTACGGGTTGGCGAGGGTCCGCCAGGCGGCCGCAAGCCGGCTCCATGCCAGCGGGTCGTCCCGCCCCTCGAGCCGATCGCGGTGGGCCGTGGCGAGGGCCAGCCAGGCGTCGGCCTCACGACGCGAGCCGATCGTCGGGCCGACGCCCGAACGCGCGATTGCCGATGTTGCTGCCTTGATCACATTCCGTGACCGGCCCCGGATCATCGCGATCGTCGCGAGGTCGCGGCGCACGCCGGCATCGGCGGCGGCCATCGAGTCGACCTCGGCCACGGTCGCGGCCATCTTGGCGACGAGGCTCCAGTCGCCGCTGTCCTTGACGAGGTCCCAGCCGCGTCCGGCCGCGCGACTGGCGTCGGCGTGATCACCCTGCCACAGCGCGAGGGACGCGGCCGCGCGGTAGATCGGGACGGCATGCTGGGCGTCGCTGACCGTCTCGAGCTCGACGAGCATCTGGCCGAGCCGGCGACCGGCGGCCTCGCCGGCATTGGTCTCGATCTCGACGATGGCGAGGGTATCGATCGGGCGGACGAAGGCGACTCCGGCCGGGCTCCACTCGAGGGCCCTGGCGCTGATCTCGCTCGACTCGGCCCAGCGCCCGAGGAGGTACAGCGAATCCGACGCATTGCCGCGGAGGAAGTTGCCGTACACCGCTTCGAGACCGGCGCGGCGGCTGGCCTCGATGCCCTCGTAGGCGACCTTCACCGCCTCTGGCCGCCGGCCGACGAGATCGAGGACCGTGGTGAGGTTGGCGTAGACCCGGAACACCTCGTCGGCGTCGCCGGCCAGCTCGGCCAGGCCGCGCGCCTCTTCGAGAAGGGCCACGCCGGCCTCCGGTGCGTCGCCCCAGCCGAGGGCGACACCGAGTGTCGTCGTGGCATGGACGACGATCGTCGCACCCTCGGGACCGCACGTTGCGCCGATCCGCATAGCGTCGCGGGCGAGGCTCTCGGCCCGAGCGAACGAGCCATCGAGCATCGTCGCCTGGGCAAGGGCGGCGAGGACGGTCGCGCGTTCCAGGGTCTGCCCGTCGGGGACGAGGTCGACGGCGCGCTCGAGCGCCGCAAGTGCACCCGTTCGATCTCCCGCGGCTCGCCGATACCGGCCGAGGCGCTCGTGGAGGAGGCCCAGCGCCACCCGGTCGCGACGCTCGTCGAAGGTGCCGAGGATCGCCTCGAGATAGGCCACGGCGCGCGCGGGGCGGCCGGCCGCGAACGCAGATTCGGCGGCTCGCAGCTGGAGCGGCGTGGCGACCTCGCGGAGCGCGTCGGCCCGGGCGCGACCGCCCTCGGTTCGGGCCTCGGGCGTGGAGGCGCGCCGGCCCTGCGTCGAGCGAGCAGGCGTCTTCGTGACGGTCCCGGCATCCCCCGCAGGCAGAGCGCCGGTGCCGGCGGCCGGGGGTTCGTCCGACCTGGCCGATGGGTCGACGAGGGCGAGCGCGAGCTCCAGTGCGGCGAGCGCGTCCTCGGGCGCGTGCGCCGCTTCGGCACGACCCGCCGCGTCGACCGCCGCGGCGAAGGCGCGATCCGGCACGTGGGCGGCCAGCCAGTGGCTCGCCGCCTCACCCGGATGCGCAACGAGCCCGGCGGCGAGGGCGAGGTGGTGACGGTGCTGAAGACGTGGCAGGAGGTCGGCCGCGGCTGCTCGCCGGATGTGCTCGTGTCGGAACGCCACCCCGTCGGGCTCCTCGACGAGGACCCCGGCAGCGACCGCCTCCTCGAGGCCGGCCGCCAGGTCGGGATCCAGCGCTCCGTCGCCGTGCCGTGGGAGCGTCGACGAACGCGGTGGCAGGCGATCGGCAGTGAGCTCGAAGGCGGCCGCAGTCGCGGCCAGCTCGTCGTGATCGATCGGTCGCCCGGCGAGCGCGAGCAGCCGCAGGACCCGCCGGCACTCGGGGCCGTAGCGGGCGAGGCGGGCGATCACGATATCGGCGAAGGAGCCGATCATCGTCGCGTCGGACAGCTCGCGGCGGGCCGCGAGCAGCTCCTCGGCGACGAGCGGCAACCCGCGCGACCGATCGGCGACGAGGACGAGTGCGGATGCGGTCGGCCGTTCGCCCTCGATCGCCTGGACGAGCTCGGCGAGCTCGGCGCCCTGGAGCGGCGGAACCGAGATCCGGGCCGGCCCGCGATCCGGAGCGGCCGCCATCTCGGCGAGGGTCCGCGACAACGGATGGTCGCGGGTGAGCTCGTCGGGCTGCCACGTGCCGATCAGGCAGACCCGCTGCGACCGATGGATCCGGCTCATGAAGGCGACGAAGGCTCGGCTGCCGGCATCCGCGTCGTGGAGATCCTCGAGGACGAAGAGGACGGGTTGTCGCTCGGCGATCCGCCCGACGACGCCGAGGAGACCTTCGAGGACCCGGCCCTGACGCCGCTCGAGCGCCGTCGACGTCGGGCGATCCGGCAGCGCGCCGGCTGCCGACAGCCGTCCGACGACATCCGGAAACAGGCGGACCACGTCCTCGGCGGCCGGCCCGACGACCCTCGCGAGCTCGGCGTCATCGACCGATTGGAAGACGGGCCGGAGGGCCCGGATGATCGCTCCGTAGGGCTCGTCGGACGCTGGCCGGAAGGACCGACCGCGGACGACGATGAACGATTCGTCCAGAGAGGAGACGCGACGGGACAGCTCGGCGACGAGGCGGCTGACGCCGACGCCGCCGGGGCCGTCGAGCAGGACCGTCGTGGCTTCACCGCCCGACGCCGCCTCGAGCGCGAGGGCGAGTCGAACGAAGGCCGCGTCGCGTCCCACGAACCGCGCGCTGTCCATCGTCGCGGGCATGACAGGCATTCTAGGCGTCACGGCGACCGCTCCGGGGGCCAGTGTCCGGACCGACCCGCTCTCTGGATCGTCGCGTCGTGCCCAGGGCGGCGGTCGAGCGGTGTTCCGATGTCTGCCGTCCTCTCCCGTCGCGTCGCCCGCCCGCCGAGCGGGTGGCTGGCCAGCGCGTCGTTCGATCCGACCGATGTCGGGAGGAGCCGTCGCCGCGCGACGGCGACGAATCAGGCCCGAGCGCGCGCGGTCAGGAACGCGGTCAGGACGTCGTCGTCCACGTCGCGGGCCTGGGCGATCGGGATCGCGTCGCTGACGACCTCGCCGAGCGTCATCTTGTGGAGCCAGCCCTGGCGTCCGTCGGGACAGAGCACGAGCCAATAGGATCCGGACCGCTCGATGAGCTGGACCTCATCGCCCCGGTCGAGCTGGCCGATCTCCGCCGAACGCAGCTCATCGGGAGCATCGAGAAGGCGGACGACGGCGTATCGGATCGTCCGCCGCTCCCGACCCTCGTCGGCATTGACAACGCCGTTGTCGAAGCTCATCCGGTTGCCGGACGCGACCGACCTCGTCGGATCGGCCTTGCGCGCCTCGATGAGCGATGGGCGGCGCCACCGGGGCATCCCCGCCTCACCGTCAACCGGGGCGGGTGTGAGCGCGCCGCGGACGACGCCATTCACGATGTCGCCGCTCGGCACGGTGCCGTGGCCACGCGCGGCGTTGGCACGGAGGACCTCGTCGGGGGCCGGCGGCTCTTCGTCGCGGCGCTTCTTGCCGAAGATGGCGAAGGCGAATGCCATGGTCATCGCGGTGCTCGTGCCGACGAGCATCGGCAGGATCGTCACCGACGGCGGTCGGTTGATCCCGAGGGTCTCGAGTGCGCTCGCCAGGGCGCCCCAGCCTGCTCCACCGGTGACGACGTCGCGGCCGCCGCCCAGCTCAGCGCCGGCCGGGCCGCCGGCCGGCCGATCCGGCCCGCCGACGCCTCCGGTGCCCGCGACCGAGCCGGCCCCGGTCAGGCCGTCGCTGTTGGGATCAGTCGAGTTCGAGGAGGGGCCGGAGCCGTCGGTCGTGCCGTCGGTCGTGCCGTCGGTCGTGCCGTCGGAGCCGGAGCCGCCCGTCGCGCCCGCGGCGGGCGTCGGGGTAGCCGCAGGAGGATCGGGCGGGGCGGGTGGAGTGGTCGGGTCGGGCGT
>Ga0070706_100000598_pt1 | contig 41792 bp, 35 predicted proteins | sample KBSK5501metaG_FD_65476 | JGI IMG/M metagenome (GOLD analysis project Ga0070706, IMG submission 65476) | Corn, switchgrass and miscanthus rhizosphere microbial communities from Kellogg Biological Station, Michigan, USA - KBS K5-50-1 metaG | ecosystem: Host-associated > Plants > Roots >... | reverse complement strand
GCATCCGACCAAGGCGCTGACGGTCAACTACGGCCTGCGCTACGACCAGGTCTCGACCGTCGTCGACGAATCGCAGCTCAGCCCGCGGGTCGGCCTGGTCTACCAGCTCGGCAGCGACACGCGGGTGCACGCCGGCTACGCGCGCTACTTCACGCCGCCGCCGACCGAGAAGATCGACACGACCTCGGTGCAGCAATTCCTCGGCACGACCAACGCGCTGCCGTCGGATGCGAACACCGCAGTGCGCTCGGAGCGCTCCGACTACTTCGACCTCGGCATCTCGCACCAGCTGACGCCACGCCTCACGCTCGGCGCCGACGCCTACTACCGCAAGGTGCGGCACCTGCAGGACGAAGGCCAGTTCGGCAACGCGCTGATCTACTCGGCATTCAACTTCGAGCACGGGCGGATCTACGGGCTCGAGCTGTCGGCGTCGTACAAGGACGAGCGGCTGTCGGGCTACGTGAACGTCGGCTTGTCGCGCGCGATGGGCAAGGGCATCGAGACCGGGCAGTTCAACTTCGACGACGACGAGCTCGCCTACATCTCGCAGAACTGGGTGCACCTCGACCACGACCAGACGATCGCCGCGTCGGCGGGCCTGAGCTACAAGCTCGACGAAGCGACAACGCTGGGCGCTGACGTGCTGTACGGCAGCGGCCTGCGGCGCGGCTTCGCGAACAGCGAGCACCTGCCGGGCTACACCCAGGTCAACGCGTCGGCCTCGCGCAGCTTCCGGCTCGACACGTTCGGCAAGTTCGACGTGCGGCTGTCGGTGATCAATCTGTTCGACCGCAGCTACGAGCTGCGCGACGGCAGCGGCATCGGCGTCGGCGCGCCGCAGTTCGCGCCGCGGCGTGGCGTGTACGTGGCGTTCAGCAAGCCGTTCACGTTCTGAGGCCACGCCGGGCGAACGCTTCGGCCCGGGCGCGGTATTCGCTCGGGCCGAAGGGATCGAGATCTTGGGATGCCCTGCAGCGTAAAGTACGGCGATCCGGATTCAAGCTCACGTCGAACGCTGGAGCGCATCCGTCATGTCGACGACCCTTCCTGCTTCTCCGATCCCGAGCCTGCAAACGCTCGAGCTGACGTCTGCGCAGGCTCCCTTGCTGCAGCGGTTCTTCGACGACAACCCGGCGTACTTTCTTGCCACGTCGGGTGAGGCGGCCGGCCCGAACGAAGCGATCGAGGAGATCACAGGCGAACTGCCAACCGGCTGGAGCTTCACGAAGAAGTGGGTCATCGGCTATCAGGATCCAACGGGCTCCCTTGTCGCCATGGCGAACGTCGTCAGCGACCTGTTGGCGTCGTCTGTCTTTCACGTCGGGACGTTCATCGTCGCGACAGCGCGGCACGGCAGCGGGGACGCACAGGCGTTGTATCGGAGCCTGGAGCGTTGGGCCGTCGCCAGCGGCGCGACATTCATGCGCTTGGGCGTCGTGCAGGGGAATGCGCGAGCCGAGCGATTCTGGGCTTCAGAGGGCTACGTTCGAGTGCGCGATCGGCCGGGCATTCCCATGGGGCCGCGCACGGTCACGGTCCAGGTCATGGTCAAGCCGATCGCGGGCGGTTCACTCGAGCATTACTTCGCGCTGGTCCCGCGCGACCGCACGGACGACGATGCGCTCTGACGCTCTTGCGTTCGCTCGGTGACATAGCCGTCGCGACCACCGCATGGCCTCCGTTGCGTCACTGCTCGCCGACGTGCGCAATTGCGCGCTGTGCGCCGAGCACCTGCCGCTTGGGGCCCGTCCCGTCGTCCAGCTGCATCCTTCGGCGCGCATCCTGATCGCGGCCCAGGCGCCCGGCAGAGTGGTGCACGAAACCGGCGTGCCGTTCAACGACGCGAGCGGGAATCGGCTGCGCGACTGGTTGGGGTTGTCTCGCGAGGTGTTCTACGACGCGAGGCAAATCGCCATCCTGCCCATGGGCTTCTGCTTTCCCGGAACGGGCAAGTCGGGCGACATGCCGCCGCGGCCGGAATGTGCGGCGACGTGGAGATCGGCCTTGCTGTCGCACCTGAAGAGGCTCGAGCTGACCCTCGTGGTCGGCAGGTACGCAATGGGCTATCACCTGCCGCTCGAGAGGTCGTCGGTCACGCAGACTGTTCAGGCGTGGCGCAGGACGTGGCCGCACACGGTTCCGCTGCCGCACCCGAGCCCGCGCAATGGCATCTGGCTCAGGCGCAACCCTTGGTTCGAAGCCGAACTCCTGCCCGCGCTTCGCAAAAGAGTGTCGCAGGTGCTCGACGCTGACGGCTGACCTTCAGCGAGTCATGGTCGGCCGACGTACGCCTGCATCCGCTGGCGCGCCGCCGCATCGGGCAGCTGGCCGAGGCCGGCGCCCATGTTCTCGTCCAGGTGCCCGGGCCGGCGCGTCGCAGGGATCGCGCAGCTCACGGCCGGATGCGCGATCACCCACTTGAGGAAGTACTGCGCCCAGTTCGCGCAGCCGAGCTCGGCCGCCCAGGGCGGCAGCGGCCGGCGGCCGACCTGGTCGAACAGGTCGCCGCCGTCGAACGGGCGGTTGATGATGACCGCGAGGCCGCGTTCGGCGGCGAGGTTCATCAGCGGCTCGGCGCGGGTGTCGGCGAAGTTGTAGGTGATCTGCAGCACGTCCAGCGGCTCGCTGCGCAGGACGCGCTCGGCCACGTCGTGCTTGTTGCCGTGCGAGGTCGAGACGCCGATGTAGCGCACGCGACCCTCGTCCTGCCAGCGGCGCAGCGTCTTCAAGTGGGCGCGCCAGTTCAGCAGGTTGTGCACGAGGAGCACGTCGAATCGCGGCTGGCCCCACAAGCGCAGCGAGCGCTCGAGCTGGCTGGGGCCCAGCGCGTCGAACGGCGTCCAGACCTTGCTCTCGGCGATCAGCCGGCCGGCATGCGGCAAGCCCGGCAGCAACTCGCCGAGCAGGCGCTCGGCGCGGCCGTACATCGGCGACGAGTCGATCAGGCCGCCGCCGGCGGCGAAGAAGTGCTGCAGCACGTCGCGCCGCTGCGCGATCGCGTCGGGGTCGTCGCCGACGTCGAAGGTGAGCCAGGTGCCGAGGCCGACGACGGGAACGCTGTCGCCGCGGCGCCCGAGGGGGCGGCGCAACAGCGGCTGCTGCGTCTGCGTTCGAGTCTGCGTCCGTGCCGGCACTGGCATGCCCGCCGCCAGTGCCGGCGCCAGGGTCATGAAGCGGCGGCGGTCCATGTCTGCGCAGACCTCGCCGCACCGGAGGAAGTTCAATGCAACGATGCCGCCGCCGAGCGCGCGCGGCATCGGCGAGCGCCTCCTGTCCTCCCCCGCCGTCAGGCGTCGGGCGTGCCAGAATCTTGCCCATGCCGTTCAACCCGTACCGCTCGATGCGCTTCGTCCTGTGGTTCGCGCTCGGCCGCCGCCGGCTGTTCATGCCTCTGGCGGCTGCCGCAGGGCTGGTCCTTGCCGGCGCCCCGGCCCGCGCACTCGACCCGCCGGCCGGCAAGGTCGTGCTGAGCGTCACCGGCAAGATCACCACGCGCAACGCGCCGGACGGTGCGCACTTCGACGTCGCCCTGCTCGAACAGCTCCCGCAGCAGAGCTACACGACCAAGACGCCCTGGTACCCGAAGCCGCGCAAGTTCACCGGCGTGCTGCTGCGCGACGTGCTGAAGGCCGCCGGCGCGGCTCCCGGGCGGCTCCAGGCGGCGGCGCTCAACGACTACCGCGTCGAAATCCCGGCTGACGATGTCGTGCAGGGCGACGCGATGCTCGCCTACCGGCTCGACGACCAGCCGATGACGGTGCGAGAGAAAGGTCCGCTCGTGATCATCTATCCGTTCGACGACAAGCCCGAGCTGCGCAGCGCGGTTCACTACAGCCGGGCGATCTGGCAGCTGCGCTCGCTCGACGTCCAGTGACGGCGCCTCGATGACCAGGCCGAGCGGCGAGCCGACGACTGCGGCGCGGCGACACCGCGGACCGGCGTGGCTGCTGACCGCGGCGGCGGCCGTCGCGCTCGCGCTCGCGCTGCTGGCCGTGGCGTACGTGCAATGGCGCCAGTACGAGCTGCTCGACAGCGCCACGCATTTCCAGAACGATGCGCTGGGCTGGAGCTTCTCGCAGCTCGAGACCGAGCAGCTGCGGCTGCGCAACCAGATGCAGGCCAGCCTGCAGGGCCTGCAGCCGCCCGATCGCGAAGCGCTGCAGCTGCGCTACGACATCTTCATCAGCCGCATCGGCCTGGTCGATCACGAACGCGCCGCGCACATCATGGCCGCGCAGCGCAGCTACGCACCGGCGATCGCGCAGGTGCGCGCCTTCGCCGTCGACGGCGATCGCGTGTTCGGCGACAAGGCTTCCGAGCCGCTGACCGCGCAATCCCTGCAGCGGCTGCTCCAGCAACTCGATGCGCTGACCGTGCCGCTGCACGACCTCTCGCTCGGCGCCTCGCATCTCCTGTACGAGCGGGCGACGCAGCGCAACGCCGCGGTGCGCCAGCAAAGCGTGCTGAGCCTCGCGCTGACGCTGTCGCAGTGCGTGCTGCTGCTGGTCCTCGCGGTGATCGTGCTGACGCAGCTGCGCACGCTGAACGAGCGGCGCAAGAACCTCGAGGCGCTGGCCGAGAACCTGCACGCCGCGCGCACCGAGGCCGAGACCGCGAACCGCGCGAAGAGCGTGTTCCTCGCCAACATGAGCCACGAGATCCGCACGCCGTTCCATGGCCTGCTGGGCATGATGTCGCTGCTGCAGGACACACGGCTGACGGCGCAGCAGCAGGGCTTCCTGCGCACCGCGAAGGAATCGGCGAACCACCTGCTCGCGATCCTCAACGACATCCTCGACATCTCGCAGCTCGAATCCGGCAAGCTCGTGGTCCAGCCCGAGACCATGGAGCTGCCGCTGCTGGTCGCGCAGGTCGAGGCGCTGATGCGGGTGCAGGCGCAATCGAAAGGCCTCGCGCTGCACGTGCAGATGGACCCGGACGTGCCGCGCTGGGTGCACGCCGACCCGACGCGGCTGAAGCAGATCCTGTTCAACCTGCTCAACAACGCGGTCAAGTTCTCGGAGGCCGGCAGCGTCAGCCTGCGGGTGGCCAACGGCCCCGATGCTCGCCTGACCTTCACGGTCGCCGACACCGGCGTCGGCATGGACGCGGGCACGCTCGAGCGGCTGTTCCAGCGCTTCATGCGCGCCGACGAGAGCCCGTCGCGGCGCCAGGGCGGCGCCGGCCTCGGCCTGGAGATCTCGCGCGACCTGGCACGGTTGATGGGCGGCGACATCACGGTCAAGAGCGAACCCGGGCGCGGCACCGTCTTCACCGTCGCGCTGCCGCTCGCGCCGACCGCACCGCCGACGCCGGCGCAGCTCGGCCCCGGCGCGGTCGCTCCCGCGGCGCGTGCACCCGGACCCTTGCGCGTGCTGGTCGCCGAGGACCACCCGGTCAACCGCGCATACCTCGAAGCGGTGCTCGACAAGCTCGGCCACGACGCCGTGTTCAAGGAAGACGGCAACGGCGCGCTGCGCGCAATGCAGGAGCGCGATTTCGACGTCGTGCTGATGGACCTGCACATGCCCGGCATGGACGGCTTCGCCGCGGCACGCGCGATCCGCTCGATGCCGGCGCCGCGCGGCCGTGTGCCGATCATCGCGCTCACCGCCGACGCGTTCCAGGCCTCGCGCGACCTCGCACGCCAGGCCGGCATGGACGGCTTCCTGACCAAGCCCGCGCACCTGCCGCAGCTGCGCGAGGCGCTCGAGCGCCACAGCGGGATCGGCGGCAACGCGCCGGCAGCGCCGCTGGACGGCGCGCCCATGACCGCCGCGCCAGTGCCCGGCTCAATGCCTCTGGATGGCATGCTCGACACCGCCACCGTCGACGACATGCGCCAGGCGCTCTCGCCGCACGTCTACGCCGAACTGCTGAAGCGGTTCTTCGACGACCAGCCCGAGGCGCTGGCAACGCTGCGCGGCGCGATGCGCGTAACCGACCACGCAACGCTGCGCTCGCAGGCCCATGCCCTGAAGGGCGCGGCGCTCAACCTTGGGCTGCGCGTGGTGGCCGATGCCGCGCAGGCACTGCAAGCCGCCGCCGGCACCGCCCGCGCCGAGCTGCACATCGACGCGCTCGAGCACGCACTGGCCCGGTCACGCGCGCACTGCACGCGCGACGGCTTGCTGCCGGGGTGAGTCCGGTTCCCTCTGCCAGCGGCAGAGGGAACAACACCAGCCTCTACGCGCCCGGGTGATACCCCTTCGATCCGATGACGCGCGCGAGCGGGCTTCTCGGGTCGTCGCCGCAGCGCACGCTCGCGAGAACCCGCTCGAAGTCGTAGCGCGGCGTCCAGCCGAGCACCGTACGCGCGCGCTCGTTGACGTAGACGCGGTCGATCTCGGCCGGCAGCTTCCAGCCGCGCGCCGCGTACACGGCCTCGACGCCCGGGACGCGGCGCTTCAGCACCGCGCCCGCATCGTGGCGCAGCTCGGTCAGGTCGTCGGCCGTGAACGGCGTCGTCGCGCTGACGATGAACTTGCCGAAGCCGAGTGCCGACGCGCGCGCCAGCGCCTGCAGGTGCGCGTCGACGACATCCTCGATGTCGACGCGGCGATTCAGAAACTCGTTGGCCTTGAGGTTCGCGTCGTCATACGCGCTGCGCTGCGCATCGTCGTCGTCGCCTTCGGGGAAGAAGCGCGACGTGCGCAGCACCAGGCAGGCCAGGCCGTGATTGCGATGGAACAGCCGGCACAGGTCTTCCGCGGCGGTCTTGGTCGCGCCGTAGATGTTCTTCGGGATCGGCGTCACGTCCTCGGTGATCCACGCGGCCGGCGCGCCGGGCGGCGGGCTCAGCGCATCGCCGAAGGCGCTGGTCGTGCTGGTGAAGACGAACGCGACGACACGCGCCGCAACGGCCTCTTCGAGCAGGTTCAGCGTGCCCGTGATGTTCGTGTCGACGAAGCTTTGCCGGCTGTGCGTCGCGACGTGCGGCTTGTGCAGCGTCGCCGCGTGCAGCACGGCGTCGACGCCGGCCATGCAGCGCTGCACGAGACCGCGGTCGGCGATCGAGCCGACGTGATCGGTGAACGGTGAGGCGATGACGTCGACGCCGACGACCTCGTGTTTCGCATCGCGCAGCGTGCGGACCAGGGCCTCGCCGAGGTGGCCCGAGCTTCCGGTGACCAGGATTTTCATGCGCGGGACTCTACCGTGAGCGCGCGCCACGGCAGGACTCGCGAGGCGCCTCAGACCACCACCGGCTCCGGCTCCAGCCGTATCCCGAAGCGCCCGTAGACGCTCTCCTGGATCGCACGTGCGAGCGTCATCACTTCCGAGCCGATCGCGCCGCCGCGGTTGACGAGCACCAGCGCCTGCTTCTCGTAGACGGCGGCGCCGCCGACGCTCTTGCCCTTCCAGCCGCAGGCGTCGATCAGCCAGCCGGCGGCGAGCTTGACGCTGCCGTCGGGCATCGGGTAGTGCACGACCGCGGGGTCGCGGCCGATGATGTCGCGGCACTGCTCGGGCGTGACCACCGGGTTCTTGAAGAAGCTGCCGGCGTTGCCGACCTGCGCCGGATCGGGCAGCTTCGCGCGGCGTATCGTGCAGATCCAGTCGAAGATCTGCAGCGCGCTCGGCGCCGTGATTCCGGTCTCGGCGATCTTGCGCTCGAGGTCGAGGTAGCCGATCACCGGCCGCCACGGCCGCGGCAGGCGCAGGCGCACCCGCGTGATCACGCTGCGGTTGGCGAGCGAGCGCTTGAACTCGCTGTCGCGGTAGCCGAAGGCGCAGATGCTCTCGCGCAGGGTGACGCCGCGGCCGGTGACGAGGTCGACCGCGTCCAGCGACTCGAAGCGGTCCTTCAGCTCGACGCCGTACGCGCCGATGTTCTGCACCGGCGCGGCGCCGACCGTGCCCGGGATCAGCGCGAGGTTCTCGAGGCCCGGCCAGCCCTGCGTCAGCGTCCATGCGACGAGGTCGTGCCAGGTCTCGCCGGCGCCGGCTTCGACGATCCAGGCGTCCGCGCGTTCCTCGACCAGGCGCATGCCGCGCACCTCGACCTTGAGCACGAGCTGCGGCATGTCGCGCGTCAGGATGATGTTGCTGCCGCCGCCGAGAATGAACTTCGGCGCGCGCCCGAACTCGGGATGGTCGACGACCTGGCGCACATCGGCATCCGACGCCACGCGCACGAGCGTGCGCGCGACCGCCGGCAGGCCGAATGTGTTGTAAGCCTTCAGGCTCACGCCCGTCTCGATTTGCATGCCACAATTTTCGCCTGAAGCGACCCCGCTGCGGGTTTCACATCGAAAGTACATCATGCCCAGCTTCGACACCGTCCTAGAGCCGAATCTCGTCGAGGTGCGCAACGCCGTCGATCAGGCGTCCAAGGAGATAGTCACGCGCTTCGACTTCAAGGGCTCGTCGGCCCGCCTGGAGCTGAAGGACAAGGAGCTGACGCTCTACGCCGACAGCGATTTCCAGATCGGCCAGGTGATGGACATCCTCGTCGCCAAGCTGACCAAGCGCAGCGTCGACATCCGTTTCCTCGACCGCAGCGCCAAGATCGAGAAGATCGGCGGCGACAAGGTCAAGCAGCTGCTCGTCGTGAAGAACGGCATCGACAGCGACACCGCGAAGAAGATCCAGACGATGATCAAGCAGAGCAAGCTGAAGGTGCAGGCCGCGATCCAGGGCGACACGGTGCGCGTGACCGGCACGAAGCGCGACGACCTGCAGGCCGCGATGGCGCTGGTGCGCAAGGAGATCGCCGACGCGCCGCTGTCGTTCACGAACTTCCGCGACTGATGTCGCGCACGCTCGTTCGCGTCTCGGGCGCTGCATTGCTGATGCTCAGCGCGGCGGCGGCAGACGCGCAGACCGTCTCGATGAGCGGCAGCCTCGGCGACAAGGCCTTGCTGGTGATCGACGGCACGCCGCGTGCCGTCGCGACCGGCAGCACGGTGCAAGGCGTCAAGCTGATCCGCGTGTCGGGCAACGAGGCGGTCGTCGAGGTCGCGGGCGAGCGCCGCACGCTGGCGCTCGGCGGCCAGGCCAGCGTCAGCGGCACCGAAGGGCCGGGCGGCGGAACGACCATCGTGCTCAGCGCCGACGGCGCCGGCCATTTCTGGACCCGCGGCATCGTCAACGGCAAGTCGGTGCGGATGCTGGTCGACACCGGCGCGACCAACGTCGCGATGAGCCAGTCCGAGGCCGACCGCCTGGGCATTGCCTACCGCGACGGGCAGCGCGGCGTCAGCAACACGGCGAACGGGCAGGTCGCGTCGTACCGCGTGCCGTTGACCGCGGTGCAGGTCGGCGACGTCATCGTCTACAACGTCGCCGCGACCGTCGTGCCGGTGCCCATGGATTACGTGCTGCTCGGCAACAGCTTCCTCACGCGCTTCCAGATGAAGCGCGAGAACGAGACGCTGACGCTGGTCAAGCGCTACTGAACGCTGCCGCGGCTGCCGAGGCTGCCGAGGCTGCGAAATCGGCCCCAGCCGCGGCTTGCGGCGGCCACCGGGATCAAGTCCGCTTCGGCCGGCCGGCGAGCGCGAACGCGAGCAGCGCCCAGGTCTCGGCGCCGGCATGCTGCGCAGGCGCGCCCAGGGCACGCCTGCGGCATGAGCGCGGTGTGAGAAGCCCGAGCCCGAACGCCTGTCACGCCTGGGACAGGAAAAAAGCGCACGGTCGTGCTAAAACCCGAAACGACTTCGCGCCGAAAGCCGGCGTGACACCGCACCCCACCTGCGCCGGAGACAAGCCGCAATGGACCTCAATTTCACTCCCGACGAGCAAGCCTTCCGCGACGAGATTCGCGCCTGGGTTGCGGCCAACCTGCCGCAGGACATCAGCCACAAGGTCCACCACGCGCTGCGCCTGAACAAGGACGACCTGCAGCGCTGGGCCAAGATCCTCGGCAAGAAGGGTTGGCACGGCTACGGCTGGCCCAAGGAGTTCGGCGGCCCGGGCTGGACCGCGATCCAGAAGCATCTGTTCGAAGAGGAATGCGCGCTCGCCGGCGCGCCGCGCATCGTGCCGTTCGGCCCGGTGATGGTGGCGCCGGTGATCATGGCGTTCGGATCGCCTGACCAGCAACGACGCTTCCTGCCCGGCATCATGAGCGGCGAGGTGTGGTGGAGCCAGGGCTACAGCGAACCGGGCTCGGGTTCGGATCTCGCATCGCTGAAGACCAAGGCCGAGCACCGCGGCGACTACTACGTCGTCAACGGCCAGAAGACCTGGACCACGCTCGGCCAGTACGGCGACTGGATCTTCTGCCTCGTGCGCACCAGCAGCGACGGCAAGCCGCAGACCGGCATCAGCTTCCTGCTGATCGACATGAAGAGCCCGGGCATCACGGTGCGCCCGATCATCACGATGGACGGCGAGCACGAGGTCAACGAAGTCTGGTTCGACAACGTCGAGGTGCCGGCCGATCAGCTGATCGGCGAAGAGAACAAGGGCTGGACCTACGCGAAGTACCTGCTCGCGCACGAGCGCACCAACATCGCCGACGTGAACCGCGCGAAGCGCGAGCTCGAGCGGCTCAAGCGCATCGCGAAGGCCGAGGGTGTCTATGACGAGACGCGCTTTCGCGACGAGATCGCGAAGCTCGAGATCGACATCGTCGCGCTCGAGATGATGGTGCTGCGCGTGCTGTCGGCCGAAAAGAGCGGCAAGCAGTCGCTGGACGTCGCGGGCCTGCTGAAGATCCGCGGCAGCGAGATCCAGCAGCGTTATGCCGAGCTGATGATGCTCGCCGCCGGCCCGGCCGCGGTGCCGTTCATCCACGAGGCGATGGAAGCCGGCTGGCAAGGCGACCAGGCTGCGGGCGCGAGCTTCGTCGCGCCGCTGGCCGGCACCTACTTCAACATGCGCAAGACGACGATCTACGGCGGGTCGAACGAAGTGCAACGCAACATCGTGGCGCAAACCGTGCTCGGCTGAACGAACGCACAAGGAAACCAATCATGGACTTCGATTTCAGCGACGACCAGGAGATGCTGCGCGACTCCGTGCGCAAGTGGGTCGACAAGGCCTACGGCTTCGAGCAGCGGCGTGCGATCGTCAAGGCCGGCGGGTTCTCGGCGCAGGCGTGGAGCGGCCTGGCCGACCTCGGCCTGACGGGGCTGCAGGTGCCCGAGGCGCAGGGCGGCATGGGCTTCGGTCCGGTCGATGCGATGGTGGTGATGGAAGAGCTCGGGCGCGGCATCGTGCTCGAGCCGTATGCGGCGGTCGCGCTGGTCGCGACGCACCTGCTGAAGGCTGGCCATGCAGCGTCGGCCGAGCCCTGGCTGCAGGGCATCGCGAGCGGCAAGGAGCGCGTCGTGCTCGCGCACCAGGAGCGCAGCGCGCGCTACCGGCTCGCGCATGTCGAGACGACTGCGACGAACGTCGACGGCATATGGCAGTTGAACGGCACCAAGACCCTGGTGCCGGCCGGTGCGCATGCCGGCGCGTTCATCGTGCCGGCGCGCGTGAATGACACCGGCCCGGTCGACGATCCGCTAGGGATCGCGCTGTTCCTGCTGGTCAACGGCGACAAGGGAAACAAGGGCGCGAAGGTCGACGGCCACGCCACGCAAGACGGCGCCTGCGCCGCGACGCTGACGTTGACCGACGCCGAGGCCGTCGAGCTGATCCCGGCCGGCGCCGCGTTCGACGCGCTCGAGGAGGCGATCGACATCGGCATCGCCGCGCTGTGCGCCGAAGCAGTCGGCGCGATGGACAAGCTGCTCGCGGTGACGGTCGAGTACATGAACACGCGCAAGCAGTTCGGCGTGCCGATCGCGACCTTCCAGGCGCTGCGGCATCGCATCGCCGATGTGAAGATGCAGCTCGAGCTCGCGCGCTCGATGAGCTACTACGCGAGCCTGAAGCTCGGCGAGCCGGCCGCCGCGCGGCGCCGCGCGATCGCGCAGGCCAAGTTCCAGCTCGGGCAGTCGATGCGCTTCGTCGGCCAGCAGTGCATCCAGCTGCACGGCGGCATCGGCGTGACCGACGAGTACGCGGCCGGCCACTACTTCAAGCGCCTGACCGTGATGGAGATGACCTACGGCGACTCGCTGCACCAGCTCGGCGAGGTGTCGGCGCGGATGCAAGACACCGCAGGTGTCTTTGCCTGATCCGACCGCAGGTGTCTTTGCCTGATCCGACCGCCAGCCCCTTCGTTCAGCTGCCGCGACAGGTCGCATACGCCCAAGGCGTCACGGTGATCGGGATGTGATAGGCGCCCTCCGGCTCGGCGATGCCGAAGGCGATCGGCACCACGTCGAGAAACGGCTCGTCGGCGACCTCGACACCGCGGCGCGCGAAGTACTCGCCGACGTGAAAGCACAACTCGTAGCGGCCGATGCGCAGCGGCTCGCCTTCGAGCAGCGCCGCACCGGTCGAGCCGGCAGCGTCGGTCTCGGCTGCGCGCAGCCGGCGCCGTCCGGCGTCGCCGGTCTCGTGCAGCTCGACGCGCATGCCGCGCGCCGGCCGGCCGCAACTCAGGTCGAGAACATGCGTCGTGAGCCGGCCCGTGATGTCGCGCAAGCCGTGGTCGGCGATACGCACGGCGAGCCGCAGCCGCGAGATGCGGCCGATCTCCGCGAGCGCGTTGCGCAGCTCGACGTTGCGCTCGTTCGCCAGGCGCCGCTCGAACTCGCGCAGCGCCGACGCGCGCGTGTGGCGGCGAATGCACAGCATGAACGGAAAGCCGAAGCGCGCCCGGTAGTCGGCGTTGAGCCGGTGCCACACGGCCGCACGGTCATCGGCGAGCTCGCCGAGCGCGAGCGAACCTTGCTCGGCCTGCGAGTCGCTCGTCATCGTGCCGGCGCGCGCTTGCGCGCCGGCCAGTTCCGGGTGCCCGTTGAGCAGTTCGAGCTGCGCGCCTTCGCCGAGCGCATCGAGCTCGGCCAGCATCGCCGCATGCAACGCGGCGACGCTCGCATGCGGCCGCCGGCGCGCCACCGCGACGGCCACCCACGGCGCGTACTCGAACACGCTGCCGAGAAGGTCGACGAACTCGGCCTCGCTGCAGCCGTTCAGGAACTCGAGCGTCGGCAGCATCAAGGCTTCACGAGGTCGGCCGCCTTGATCGCCGGCGCCCAGTCCTTGACCTGCTTCGCGACGAAGCCGCCGAAGTCGGCCGAACTCATCTTCATCGGGGTGATGCCGAGCTCCTCGAAGCGCTTGACGATCGCCGGCTGCGCGACGATGTCGGCGAGCGCAGCGGCGAGCTTGTCGCTCACGTCCTTCGGCAATCCGGCCGGGCCGGACACGCCGAAGTAGTTGTCGACCACGAGATCGGGATAGCCGAGCTCGACGACGGTCGGCACCTCGGGCGCGAGGGGCGAGCGTGTGCGCGCCGTGATCGCGATACCCTTGATCTGGCCGCTCTTCATCATCGGCACGTACGCGGTGATCACGTCGATGCCGATCGGAATGGTCCCGGCGATCAGATCGGTCGTCATGGGCGCGCCGCCGCGGTACGGCACGTGCGTCATGTTCAGCTTCATGTCGATCTTGACCATCTCGCCGACGATCTGCCCGATCGAGCCGGGGCCGCCGCTTCCGAAGCTGAGGTTGCCGTTCGCAGCGGCGACCGCTTTCGGCAGGTCCTTCAAGGTGGCGACGCCCGCTTTCGGATTGGCCATGATCGCGACCGGCGCCACGCCGAGCATCGAGATGTGGCTGAACTGCTTGACCGGGTCGTACGGCAGCTTGGTCAGCGTGTACGGGCCGATCGACAGCGGCGTCGAATTCGACAGCATCAGCGTGTAGCCGTCGGGTGCGGAGCGCACCACCTCGGCACCGCCGATCGTGCCGCCGGCACCGGGCTTGTTGTCGACGACCACCGGCTGACCGAGCGCCTTGGACAGCGGACCCGAGATCTCGCGCGCGACGATGTCGCTCGCGCCACCCGGCGCGAAGGTCACGACGATGCGGATCGGCTTGTCGGGCCAGGCCGCCTGCGCCGCCACGGCGCTCAACGCGATCAGCGCGGCAACGCAGACGCGCAGCGCTCTCGGCAGGCCCGGCAGCGCGCTTGGCAGCGGACCCGGAGAATTCGGCAGTGGCATTCGGTGCTCCTCGAAGCGGCTTGATCGCGACCGATCGTAGGATCCTCGAGCGTTGCCGTCCATCACCGATTGGGCAATACTGCGTACTCAGAATGAGTATGCAATCCGTGCCCGACCAGCCGACTGGAAGACGCAGCTCGCTGCTGCCGATCGTGCTGCGCTACGTCGACCAGGTGGCGCGTTCAGGTTCCATCCAGGGGGCTGCGAAGGAACTGCACGTCGCCGCGTCGGCGGTCAATCGACAGGTGCTCGCACTCGAGCGCGAACTCGGCGTGGCCTTGTTCGAGCGGCTGCCGCGCGGCATGCGGCTCACGCCGCCGGGCGACTTGATCGTCACGTTGGCGCGGCGCTGGCGCAACGACGAACGCCGCCTCGCGTCCGACATCCGCCAGCTGCAAGGCATCCACCAGGGCCATGTGCGCGTGTTCGCGATGGACAGCCACAGCACCAGCGTGCTGCCACGGCTCGTCGAGCGGCTGATGAGCGAGCACCCGAGAGTCTCGCTGTCGATCGAGCTCGGCAGCAGCGACGACGCGGTCGCCGCGCTGCTCGCCGGCAAGGCCGACGTGGCCGCGGTCTTCAACCTGTCGCCGCGGCGCGAGCTGCACAGCCTGTGGAGCGGCGAGCTGCCGCTGGGCTGCGTGGTCGCGCCCGAGCACCCGCTCGCCGGGGCGCGCAGCGTGAGCCTGCAGGAGGTCAGCGCCTATCCGATCGCGCTGCAGAGCAAGGCACTGGCGATCCGGCGCTACCTCGAAGCGCACTACACCTGGCTGTTCAACGAAAGCCGCACCCGGGTCGAGACCAACTCGCTGCAGCTCGTCAAGATGCTCGCACGCAGCGGACGCCACGTGGCCGTCACATCCGAGCTCGATGCGGCCCCGGAGCTGATCGCGGGCACGCTGCGTTTCGTCCCGGTGCGCGACAAGGGCGCCGAGCCGCAGACGGTGGGCATTGCGATCGACGCGAGCAAACCGCTCGGGCCTATCGTCAAGATCGTCGGCGAGCTGCTCGCCGAAGGAATCCGGACCTGCCTCGCGGAAGTCCGCAGCGTCGCCCCCAGGGACATTGCCGAGATGGATTGATTTGAACAATCCATCCGGCGCCCCCTACGATGCGGCTCCGCGGAGGCATGCCCTTGAACGTTCTCTTCATCATGGCCGACCAGCTGCGCTGGGATCACCTCTCGTGCACCGGCCATCCGTACCTGCAGACGCCCACCCTCGACGCGCTCGCCAGGCGCGGCGTGCGTTTCTCGAACGCCTTCGTCAACAGCGGCGTTTGCGGCCCGAGCCGGATGAGCTTCTACACCGGCCGCTACCCGATCAGCCACGGCGCGACCTGGAACCGTGTGCCGCTCGCGGTCGGCGAGGTCACGCTGGGCGAATACCTGAAGAACGCCGGCCGCACGCTCGCGCTGGCCGGCAAGACCCACGTGATGCCGGACCGCGAGGGCCTGGCTCGCCTGTCCATCGACGGCCAGTCCGAGCTCGCGACGTTCCTCGAGCGCGGCGGCTTCATCGAGATCGACCGCTACGACGGCCATCACGCGCCGGGCCCCGAGAGCGGCTACGCGGCGTTCCTGCGCGCCCACGGCTATGACGGCGCCGACCCGTGGACCGACCACGTGATCGCCGGCATCGACGCGAACGGCCAGCTGCAAAGCGGCTGGCACATGCGCAACGTGCATCTGCCCGCACGCGTGAAGCAGGAGCACTCCGAGACGGCGTACATGACCGACCGGGCGATCCGCTTCATGCGCGAGCAGGGCAGCCGGCCGTGGGTGCTGCACCTGAGCTACGTGAAGCCGCACTGGCCGTACATGGCGCCCGCGCCCTATCACGCGATGTACACGGCCGACCAGTGCCTGCCGGTCGTGCGCAGCCGGGTCGAGCTGGCGGACGCCCATCCGGTCGTCGCCGCGTACCGCCAACACGAGGAATCGCTCAGCTTCCAGCGCGACGACTGCATCCGCACCGTGCGGCCGGTCTACCAAGGCCTGATCCGGCAGCTCGACGATCACCTCGGGCGCCTGTTCGACGCGATGGAGTCGCAGGCCCTGCTGCGCGACACCCTCGTGATCTTCACGGCCGACCACGGCGACTTCCTCGGCGACCACTGGCTCGGCGAGAAGGAGCTGTTCTACGACACGGTTCAGAAAGTGCCGTTCATCGTCGTCGATCCGCGCCGCGAGGCGGACGCGACGCGCGGCGCCGTCGACGATCGTTTTGTCGAAGGAGTCGACGTCGTGCCGACCATCCTCGACTGGCTCGGCGTGCCGGGCGCCTCGCAGCGCATCGAGGGCCGCAGCCTGCGCCCGCTGCTCGAAGGCGGCGCGCCGGCATGGCGCGACTTCGCCTACTCCGAGCTCGACTACGGGTTCCGCCTCGCGCGCGAGCTGCGCGGCAAGACGCCGCAGCAGGCGCGCGCGTATTCGATCCGCACCGCACGCTGGCGCTACGTCTACTGGCTCGACGAGCCCGAGCAGCTGTTCGACCTCGAAGCCGATCCGCAGGAGCTGCATGACCTCGGCCGCGACGAAGGCCACGCCGGCATTCGCGCGACGTTGCGCGAGCGCCTGCTCGACTTCCTGGCGCGGCGCAAGCACCGCACGACGGTCAGCGACGAGTTCGTCGAGCAGCGCACCAACCAGTACAAGAAGGCCGGCGTGTTTTACGGCCAGTGGTGAGCCGCGAACCCTCGAACCCGCGAACCCGACAACGATCCTGGAGACACCCATGAACCCCTCCCCGCTGCGCCGCCTGCTCGCGGTGACCCTCGCGTGCGCCGTCGTCGGCCCGGCCGCCGCACAGAGCGGTACCGTGCGCGTCGTCGTCGGCTATCCGCCCGGCGCGACGTCGGACTCGCTGACACGCCTCGTCGCCGAGCACATGCAGCGCACGCTCGGGCAGAGCGTGATCGTCGAGAACAGGGCCGGTGCCGGCGGGCGCATCGCCAACGAGTTCGTGAAGGCGGCTCCGGCCAACGGCAGCACGCTGCTGATGACGCCGGTCGCGACGATGGCGATCTTTCCGCACTCGTATGCCGGCCAACTGCGCTACGACCCGTTCAAGGACTTCGCACCGGTCGCGCACCTGAGCAACTTCCAGATCGGCCTGGGCGTCGCGGCGAACGTGCCGGCGAAGACGCTGCGCGAGTACGTCGCCTGGGTCAAGGCGGACCCGGCGAAGAACGGCTACTACGCGTCGGCCGCGCCGGGCAGCATCCCGCATTTCTTCGGCGTCATGTTCGCCAAGGCCGCCGGGCTGGAGCTGACCCACGTGCCGTACAAGGGCACGGCCGCCGCGATGACCGCCATCGGCGGCGGCGAGATCAGCGCGATCTCGACGGTCGCCGCCGACATCCGCGCGCTCGTCAGCGACCACAGGGCGCGGCTGCTGGCGGTCGCCGGCGATCAGCGCGATGCCGGCTTCCCCGACGTGCCGACCTTCCGCGAGCTCGGCTACGACCTCGTCGCGAAGCCGTGGTACGGCTTGTTCGCGCCCGCCGGCACGCCGCAGGCGACGCTAGACCGCATCGCGAAGGCCGCGATCGCGGCGGTCACCGACCCGGCGTTGCGCAAGCGCCTGGTCGAGATGGGCCTCGAGCCGACCGGCGAAGGACCGGATCGCCTGGCTGCCGTGCTGAAGGACGACTATGCGCGCTGGGGTCCGCCGATCAAGGCCTCCGGCTTCAAGGGCGACTGATGCAGTGCCGCCCGCCGGGCCGCAGTTGCCGTGCGGCTCGCCCCGCGGCTAAGCCGCCTTCAGCTCCGCGGCCTGCTGCAGCGCCCGCTGCAGCTCGCGCTGCTTGACCTCGGGACCGAGGTTGACGCCTTCGGCGCGCACGACCTCGATGTCGGTGATGCCGACGAAGTTCAGGAAGCTCACGAGATGGCTCTCCTGGTGCTCGAACGGCGCGCGCGGCGTGTCGGCGCCGTAGAAGCCGCCGCGCGACGACGCGATGATCGCGCGCTTGCCGCCGAGCAAGCCCTCCGGGCCGCTCGCCGTGTAGCGGAACGTCTTGCCGGGCACCGCAAGCGCATCGAGCCAGGCCTTGAGCTGGCTCGGCAGGCCGAAGTTGTACATCGGCGCACCGATGACGATGAGGTCGGCGGCAAGCACCTCCTCGAGCACCGTGACCAGCAGCGCCGCGTCGCGCCGCAGCTCGGCGCTGCGCTGCTCCGGGGGAACGGCGAGCGCGCCGGCCAACGCGCCGGTGAACTGCGGCAGCGGGTGGCTCGCGACATCGCGGTAGGTCAGCGCGAGGCCCGGTGTCGTCTCGCGCAGGCGCGCGACGATGGCGGCCGACAGGGTGCGGCTGACCGAGTGCTCGCCGAGAATGCTGGAATCGATCTGGAGGACGTTCATGCGTGTGTCGCCTGGTTCAGGCTCTGCAGGTGGAAAGACGTATAAGAAAGACGGTATAAAAGCGGAACCGAGTTCATCGTAGTGACCACCCTAATCGCCCACAAGGAGGCACAGTGGCGACACCCAGGCACATCGCCGTAACCACCCCCCGCGCGCCGCGCGCCCCGAACGGCCCCGAGCTCGAGAATCGCTTGCGCAGCAACGGCGGCGCCTCGCACGAGGGCTGCCGCCCTGTGGTCGAAGTGCTCGCACGCGTCGGCGACAAGTGGACCGCGCTGGTCGTGATACTGCTCGGCAACGGGCCGAAGCGCTTCAACGAACTGCGCCGCCTGATCGGCGTGATCTCGCAGCGCATGCTGACGATGACGCTGCGCGCGCTCGAGCGCGACGGCATCGTCACCCGCGAGGTGTTCCCGACCATCCCGCCGCGCGTCGACTACGAGCTGACGCCGCTCGGCCGCTCGCTGATCGAGCCGATCACCGCATTGGCCGATTGGGCGCAGGCGAACCGCGGCGCGATGGAGAAGGCGCGCACGGCCTTCGACCAGCGCGCGGTCGGCTTGGTGCTGCCGGCGGATCGAACCGTGCATCGGATCGCGGATCAGCCGGCGCGTCGCCCGCCGTCGCGCGCGGCATCGCAACCGGTGAAGCCATCGGCGACGCGCCGGGCATGAGCGCGCCGGGCCGCCCCAAGGGCGAATACCGGAGCGCGCAGCGCGAAGGTACACCCGTGACCTCGCCCGATCACGTGGCGCCGCGCGGCGCCGGCAGCCTGACCGATGTGCGCGGCCTCTCGGTCGGCCACCACACCGACACGCGCCGGCCGACCGGCTGCACCGTCGTGCTGTGCGGCGCCGACGGTGCGGTCGCCGGCGTCGACGTGCGCGGCGCGGCGCCGGGCACGCGCGAGACGGAGTTGCTGTCGCCGTTGAACGCGGTCGAGAAGGTGCATGCGCTGATGCTCGCCGGCGGCAGCGCGTTCGGCCTCGACGCGGCCGGCGGCGTGATGCGCTGGCTGGCCGAACGCGGCATCGGCGCTGTCGTCGGCCCGGCCCGCGTGCCGATCGTGCCGGCGGCGATCCTGTTCGATCTGTGGATCGGCGACCCGAGCGTCGTGCCGCCGATCGCGCCCGACGCGGCCGCGGGCTACGCAGCCTGCGCGGCGGCGAGCACGCAGCCGGTCGCCGAAGGCAATGTCGGCGCGGGCACCGGCGCGTCGGTCGGCAAGCTGTTCGGCATTGCACGCGCGATGCGCGGCGGCCTGGGCAGCGCATCGCTCACGGTCGGTGGCGTCACGGTCGCGGCGCTGGCCGCGGTCAATGCGCTCGGCGACGTGATCGATCCGGCCAGCGGCGAGGCCATCGCCGGCGCGCGCAGCCTGGATGGCCGCACGCTCGTCGGCACGATGCGCGCGATTCGCCGCGGCGAGGTTCCGGCACTGCTGCAGCCGGGCGCGGCGACCACGCTGGGCATCGTCGCGACCGATGCGGTGCTGACGAAGGCGCAGGCGAACAAGCTCGCGCAGATGGCGCACGACGGCTTCGCCCGCAGCATCAACCCGGTGCACACGATGGGCGACGGCGACACGATCTTCGCGCTGGCCACCGGCGAGGCCGGACGCACCGCCAACCTGACCGTGCTGGGCGCGCTCGGTGCCGACGTGATGGCGCTCGCGGTGCAGCGCGCCGCGCGAGCGGCACGGGCACTGCACCTGCCGGACGGGTTCGTGCTGCCCGCCGCCGCCGATCTCGGAACCACAAGCATCCCTTCACCATGAGCCCTGCACTGATGACCCGTCGAACCGTGCTGGTCGGTGCCGCTGCCAGCGGCGTGCTCGCGGCCTGCGCCACCACCGGCCCGGCCGGCGGCGAATACCCGCCCATCCTGTTCGTGCACGGCGACGGCGACACCGCCGGGCTCTGGCTGACGACGATCTGGCGCTTCGAATCGAACGGCTGGCCGCGCGAGCGGCTGCACGCCATCGACCTGCCCTACCCGCTCGCGCGCGACGACGACACGAAGCCGCAGCCCGGCCGCACGTCGACCGACGAGCACATGCGCTATCTCGCCGCCGAGGTCGACAAGGTGCGCGCCGCGACCGGCGCCGCCAAGGTCGTGCTGATCGGCAACTCGCGCGGCGGTTATGCGATCCGCAACTACATCGCGAACGGCGGCGGCGCCGACAAGGTCTCGCACGCGATCCTCGGCGGCACGCCGAACCACGGCGTGCGCGTCGACGCGAGCAGCGGGCTCGGCAACGAGTTCAACGGCGCCGGGCCGTTCCTGACCGCGTTGAACGCGCCGAAGGGCGCGAACGGCGACGAGGTCTCGCCGGGCCCGAAGTGGCTGACGATACGTTCCGACGACAACGACAAGTACGCGCAGCCCGACGGCGCCTGGCTGGGCGCGAAAGGCACGCCGACCGGCGTCACCTTCGAGGGGCCGGCGCTCAAGGGCGCCGAGAACGTCGTGATCACCGGCATCGATCACCGCGAGACCTCGTTCAGCCCGAAGGCGTTCGAGCAGGCGTATCGCTTCATCACCGGCAAGGCGCCGCAAACGCTGGGCATCGCGGCGCAGACCCGCGTCGTGCTCGACGGCAAGGTCAGCGGCTACGGCATCGACAATCAGCAGGGTGTGGCGCCCAGCAACCTCGCGCTGGTCGGCGCAACAGTCGAGGTCTACGCGACGAACCCCGCCACCGGCGAGCGCCTCGGCGCCGCGCGGCATCGCAAAACGATAGGCGCCGACGGGATGTGGGGCCCGTTCACGACCGATGCGCAGACCACGCTCGAGTTCGTGATCAGCGCGCCCAGCTACACCGCGCCGTACGCGACGACGCACCTCTACCGCTCGGCGTTCCCACGCTCGTCGGCCATCGTCAACCTGCGTGCCGAGCGCTTGCTCGGGGCCGACAAGGACGCGAAGGCGGTCGTCGTGCTGACCCGCCCGCGCGGCTACTTCGGCGTGCCGCGCGACCGTATCGCGCTCGACAGCAGGAGCCCGCCGGCGGGCATCCCCGGCGGGGTGGCCGGCATCTCGACCGCGAAGCTGAAAGTCAGCGACGCCGCGATGCGCCCGGTCGCCGGCGAGTTCAACGGCGAACGCATCGTCGCCCGGGCCTGGCCGGTCGCGGAGAATCACGTCGTTCTGCTCGAACTGCACCACTGATCGACGCTTCCCGACAACCCAACGGAGAACCCCATGGCCCTGACGACGATGACGACCCGATCGACGATCCCCTCGCTGCTGCTGCTCGCCGCTGCGCTGGCCGGCTGCATGAGCCAGGGCGGCACGGTGGCGAAGACCCTGCCCGGCGCCGTCGCGCAACTCCAGCCGACCGCAGGCAACAAGGCCGCCGGCACGGTCTGGTTCACGCAGGACGGCCTGCGCGTCAACGTGCGCGTGCAGGTCAGCGGGCTCGTGCCGAACCAGGAGCACGGCTTTCACGTGCACGAGAAGGGCGACTGCTCGGCGCCCGACGGCATGAGCGCCGGCGGCCACTTCAACCCCGGCGGCCAGCCGCACGGCCCGCAGAACGCGCCGCACCACGGCGGCGACATGCCCTCGCTGAAGGCCGACGGCGCCGGCAACGCCCAGGCGAGCTTCCAGATCGAAGGCGTCAGCATCGGCACCGGCATCGACGGCCTGCTCGGCAAGGGCGTGATCGTGCACGCGAAGCCCGACGACTACAGCACGCAGCCGACCGGCAACTCGGGCGGGCGCATCGCCTGCGGGGTGATCGCCGCGTCCTGATCGAACCGGTGGCGTCGAGGTCGGTGACGAGGCCGACGACAATCGGCGCCGTGAAACTCTCCCAGCTGCTGTTCTCCCAGGGCTTCGGCGCCCGCCGCGAATGCGAGGGGCTGATCCTCGGCGGGCACGTCACGATCGACGGCCGCGTCTGCGACGACCCGTGGCACGAGGTCGAGCCGGACGGGCTGACCTTCACGGTGCGCGGCCAGGCCTGGCCGTACCACGCGAAAGCGCTGGTGCTGCTGCACAAGCCCGCCGGCTACGAATGCTCGCAAAAGCCCAAGCACCACCCGAGCGTGATGAGCCTGCTGCCGCCGCCGCTGCGCGTACGCGGCGTGCAGCCGGTCGGCCGGCTCGACGAGGACACGACTGGCCTGCTGCTGCTGACCGACGACGGGGCGCTGATCCACCGGCTCACGTCGCCGAAGAAGCACGTCGCGAAAGTCTACGAGGTCGGCTGCGCCGACCCGGTGAGCGACGCGGCCTGCGCGGCGCTGCTGGCCGGCGTCGTGCTGCACGACGACCCGCTGCCGGTGCGCGCCGCAGCCTGCGAGCGCACCGGGTCGCACGGGTTGCGGCTGACGCTGCTCGAAGGCAAATACCACCAGGTCAAGCGCATGATCGCAGCGACCGGCAACGCGGTCACGTCGCTGCACCGCAGCCGCTACGGCGCACTCACGCTGACCGACGATCTTGCGCCCGGCGAATGGCGCTGGCTCCGCGGCGCCGCCGACGTGCTGGGCTGAACGACAGGCAGACGCTACTGCCCGGCTTTCGCGCTCGACGCAGCCGGTGCCGGTTCCGCGGGCTTGGGCCGGATCGAATCCGCCGTGCCCTGGATGAACGCCTGGATCTTCGTGACCTGCTCGGCCGTGAGCTTGCCGGTGAAGTCGGGCATGCCCTGCGACACGAACGGCCCGTTGAACACGAACTTCGGCAGCCGGCCGAGCTCGTCGGCGCTCACGTAGCCCAGGTTCTTGATGTTGCCGCCGCGGTCCACGCCGGGCACGCCGTGGCAGAAGACGCAGTTGCTGACGTACAGCGCCCCGCCCTCGGCCACATGTGCCGGGTCGTACTTGACGCCGGCGACCAGCGTGCCCATGCGGTACTTCGCGAACGCGGGCAGCGGCGCCTTGCCGCCGATCTTGTAGGTGTAGACCGTGCCCGGCCCTTCACGATCGGTCGTGCGCTGCGAGAGCCCGTAGACGCCGCCCCAACCGACCGCGATCGAGACGTACTGCGTGCCGTCGACCTCATAGGTGGCCGGCGCCGCGACCGCGCCGGTACCGACCGTCGCCTCCCACAGCTTCTCGCCGCTCTTCGCGTTGTAGGCGACGAAGCGGCCGTCGGCCGTGCCCTGGAACACGAGGTTGCCGGCGGTCGTCAGCGTGCCGCCGTTCCACGGCGAGACGTGCTCGACGCGCCACGCCTCCTTCTTCGCGACCGGGTCCCACGCGACCAGGCGGCCGAACGGCTTGTCGGCCGGCGTCGGCGGGCCGAGGTTCACCGCGAGGTTCCAGCCGATGCCGCCGTGCGGCTGGCCGGGCTTGTTGCTGTTGAAGCCCCAGTTCTTGTCGTCGGCCATGTTGATCGGCACGTTCTGCGCCGGCAGGTAGACCAGGCCCGTCATCGGGTTGAACGACATCGGGTGCCAGTTGTGTGCGCCGAACGGGCCGGGGATCGAATCGCGCAACTGATCGCCGCGCGCCTCGGCAATCTCGATCGGCCGGCCTTTCGCGTCGTAGCCGCTGGCCCAGTTCACGTCGACGAAGTTGTTCGCCGAGATGTAGGCGCCGTCGGTCCGGTCGATCACGAAGAAGAAGCCGTTCTTCGGCGCGTGCAGGATCACCTTGCGCGGCTTGCCCTCGATCGCGATGTCGGCCAGGATCATCGGCTGGGTCGAGGTGTAGTCCCAGTTGTCTCCCGGCGTCTCCTGGTAGTGCCAGACGTACCGGCCGGTGTCGGGGTCGAGCGCGACGATGGACGCGAGGAACAGGTTGTCGCCGCCCTTCGGGCTGCGCAGGTTGCGGCTCCACGGCGAGCCGTTGCCGGTGCCGACGTACAGCAGGTTGAGCTCGGGGTCGAACGCCATCGTGTCCCACGGCGTGCCGCCGCCGCCCGACTCCCAGTACTTGCTGCTGGGATCCCAGGTGGCCGCGGCCATCTTCATCGCGTCGTTCTCGTACGGCTTGTTCGGGTCCCCGGGGACCGTGAACCAGCGCCACTTCAGCTTGCCGGTCATCGCGTCGTAGGCGCTCACGTAGCCGCGCACGCCGTACTCGGCGCCGCCCTGCCCGATGATCACGTTGCCTTTCACGACACGCGGCGCGCCGGTGATCGTGTAGGAGCGCTTGTGGTCGACGACCGTGTCCTGTTCCCAGACTTTCGCGCCGGTCGCCGCATCGAGCGCGATCAGGCGGCCGTCGTACGCGCCGACGAAGACGCGGCCCTTGTACAGCGCGACGCCGCGATTGACCACGTCGCAGCAGCCCTTGTAGCCGCTCCTGCGCGGCACCTTCGGGTCGTAGGTCCAGAGCCGTTTGCCGGTGCGCACGTCGATCGCGTGCACGATGCTCCATGAGGCGCTGACGTACATGATGCCGTCGACGATCAGCGGCGTCGCCTCGACACCGCGGGTCGACTCGAGGTTGTAGGTCCACGCGAGGCCGAGATCCTTGACGTTCGCGTCGCTGAGCTGCGTGAGCCGGCTGAAGCGCGTCTCGGCGTAGTCGAGGCCGTGGCTGGGCCAGTCCTTCGTGCTCGCGGCGTTGGCGCGGATGCTCGCGCCGTCGACCTTGCCCGTGACCGCGCGGATGTGCGGCGCCGTCCCCTTCGCGGCCGCTTCGGCGGCGACGGCATTGTTCCCATTCAGCACGATCGCCAGCGGCAGCGCGAGTGCGGTGGCCACGCGCCGGCGTGCCGAAGTCTTCCAGCCTTGTTGCATCGTCGTCTCCTGAATCACCCTCGCCCCGCCTCGCTCGGGCGGTGGGCTCGCAGGATCGGCGAGCCGGGATACGACCTCAACAAGGTAGTTTCCCGGGGGCGAAATCTGTTCCGATTCATGACAGATTCGCCACCATGCCGATCGCAAGAAGCACCCCGTCGTTCCCGGCCCTCACGGCGCTGCGCAGCGCTGCGCTCGTGCTCATGGGCGGCTGCTCGGCCGCGGGCGCGCAGACCGTCGCCGCACCGGCGAACGCGCCCGCATCGGCGCCGGCGGTGACGCTGCCGCCGGTCACCGTCACGAGCTCGCGTCTCGAGGTGCCCGCGTTCGACGTGCCGGCCTCGATCGACCGCATCGGCGCCGAGACCATCCGCGACCAGCGCGCGCAGGTCAACATCAGCGAGAGCCTCGCGGGCGTGCCCGGTCTGCTCGCGCGCGACCGGCAGAACTACGCGCAGGACGTGCAGCTCTCGGTGCGCGGCTTCGGCGCGCGCTCGACCTTCGGCATCCGCGGCGTGCGCCTGTACGTCGACGGCATCCCGGCGACGCTGCCCGACGGGCAAGGCCAGATCAGCAACGTCGAGCTCGGCTCGGCCGATCGCATCGAAGTGCTGCGCGGGCCGTTCTCGGCGCTGTACGGCAACTCTGCGGGCGGCGTGATCAACGTCTACACCGAAGAGGGCCGCGGCCCGCCGACGCTGAACGCGAGCGTCGCGGCCGGCAGCGATTCGCTGCTGCGAGTGGGCGCGCGGCTGAGCGGCTCGAACGGCGCATTCGGATATGTCGTCGGCGCGTCGCGCTTCACGACCGACGGCTACCGCGACCACAGCGAGACCGATCGCCGCGTCGGCAACGCGAAGCTGACGATCACGCCCGAGGCGGGCCGCAAGCTGACGCTGATCGCGAACAGCGTCGCGCTGCCGCAGGCACAGGACCCACTCGGCCTGACCCGCACGCAGTTCGAGGCGAACCCGCGCGGCGTCGACCCGTCGGCGCTCGCGTTCGACACGCGCAAGACCATCGAGCAGACGCAAGGCGGCGTGATCTACGACCACCGCGTCGACGACGCGAACGCGCTGCGCCTGCTCGGCTACTACGGCCATCGCGGCACCGACCAGTACCAGGCGATCCCGACCCAGCCGCAGGGCAACCCGCTGCATCCGGGCGGCGTGATCGTGCTCGCGCGCGACTACCAGGGCACCGATGCGCGCTGGACCTTCAAGGGGCGGCTCGCCGACGCGCCGTTCACGCTGATCGGCGGGCTCGCCTATGACTCGCTGGTCGAACACCGGCAGGGCTTCCAGAATTTCATCGGCCCCAGCGCGAGCCCGACGGCGCAGGGCGTGCGCGGTGCGCTGCGGCGCGACGAGCAGAACACCGTGATCGCGGTCGACCCGTATGCGCAAGCCTCGTGGCAGTTCACGCCGCGCTGGACGCTGGAAGCCGGCGTGCGCCGCAGCACCGTGCGCTTCGATTCGCGCGATGCCTACATCGTCGGCACGAACCCCGACGACAGCGGCGGCGCGCGCTACTCGGCGACCTTGCCGGTGGTGTCGCTGATGTTCGCGCCGAACGAGGACGCGCGCGTCTATGCGACCGCCGGCCGCGGCTTCGAAACGCCGACGTTGAACGAGCTCGCCTACCGGCCTAACGGGGCGACCGGGATGAACTTCGCGCTGAACCCGGCGCACAACACCAGCGTCGAGCTCGGCATCAAGCTGCGCAACACGATGCTCGGCGAGCTGAACGCAGCCGTGTTCCAGATCCGCACCGAGGACGAGATCGTCACGCTGAGCAACCTCGGCGGCCGCGCGACCTTCCAGAACGCCGGCGCCACGCGGCGCACCGGCCTCGAGCTCGCCTGGGCGACGAGCTGGCTGCAGAACCTGCGCGCGCAGGCCGCGGCGACCTGGCTGGATGCGCGCTACCGCGACGGCTTCGCCACCTGCACGACGACACCGTGCGCAACGCCGAACCTCGTGATCCCGTCCGGCAACCGCCTGCCCGGCATTGCGCGCGCCTCGCTGTTCGCGTCGCTCGGCTGGCTACCCGCGACCGGCTGGCGCGGCGGCGTCGAGCTGCGCGCGCTGAGCCGCGTCGCGGTCAACGATGCGAACAGCGATGCGGCGGCGCCTTATGCCGTCGTCAACGCGAGCGTCGGCTACAACCTGCGCGCCGGTCCCTGGGAGCTCGCCGCATTCGTGCGCGGCGACAACCTGTTCGATCGGCGTTACGCCGGTTCGGTGATCGTCAACGAGGCGAACGCGCGCTACTTCGAGCCGGCACCCGGCCGCACCTGGCTCGCCGGCACCTCGGCCAGCTACACGTTCTGACGCACACCGGCTACGCACCCCGGCCGAAAGTCGAGCATCATCGGCCGCGGCCCAGGCCCGTCAACGCCCCGTGGAGACAACTCGCGTGACGCAAGCAACCGAAACCACTGCCGGCGCCCTGCCGGTGCAGCCCTTCTTCTCGACGCCGCAACAGCGCCTCGCGTTCGCCCGGCAACGCTACTTCGACGAAGGCGTGCGGCCGTCGGGCCTGGTCAGCGAGGGCTTGATCCAGTCCTGGTCGCGCTGCGTGCAGGCGCGCCGAGACCCCGGCGAGGCCATCGCGTTCCGGCCGGTCACGCTGAGCCGCGCGCACTCGGCGCTGCAGCGCAGCCGCCTGCTCGTCAGCTCGGCGGCCGGCGAGCTGAGCCAGCTCGAGGCGACGCTGGCCGGCACCGGCTGCACCGCGATCCTGACCGATTCGCAAGGCGTGGTCGTGCATGCGATGCGCTCGGCCGGCGAGCAGGACGCCGTGCTGCTGCCGCTGGCGAGCCGGCTCGGCGTCGACCTGGCCGAGGAGCAGATCGGCACCACCGCGCCGGGCATGGCGCTGCGCACCGGGCAATCGAGCGTGGTGCTCGGCAGCGAACACTTCTTCGGCTGCCTGCAGGTGATGTACTGCGCCGCCGCGCCGATCCGCGACATCCACGGCCAGGTCGCCGGCGTGCTCGACGTCTCGAGCGAGTCGCGCCCGTTCGGCTTCGACGCGGCCGCGGTCGTCAACATGGCCGCGACGACGATCGAGAACCGGCTGCTGCGCGCCCAATCGACCGAGCACATCGTCGTGCATCTGCAGACCATGCCCAGCCTGATCGGCACGCCGATGGAAGGCCTGGCCGGCCTGGACGGCCACGGCCGCATCGCCTGGGTCAACCCGGCTGCGGCGCGATTGCTCGGGCTCGCGTGGCCGGCGCACGGCGCACCGGTCGACAACGTGTTCGGACTCGAGCTCGCGGCGCTCGCCCGACTGACCCGCCGCGACGGCGCCAGCGCACACCGGCTGCCGAACGGGCTGATGGTCTGGCTGGTCGCGCGCATGCAGTCGAACGACGGCGCCGGGCCGCTCGTCGGCGTGAGCGGCGGTGTGGGCACGATGGTGCCGGCTGCCGACCCGACGCTGCCCGAGCATTCGACGCCGCCGACCGCGGCGCCGGCAGCGGTCGCATCGACCCTGCGCGACAACGACCGGCAGCTCGTCGAGCAGACCGTCCGGGCCTGCGGCGGCAATGTCTCGAAGGCGGCTCGCGCACTCGGCGTGTCGCGCGGGCTGGTCTATCGGCACCTCAAGGCGGCGAGCGCTTCCTAGCCCTTCTGCTCTCTTCCCTCTCTCCCGCTGGCAGAGGGAGAAGCGCGGGCCCCGATAATGCCGCGCATGCAGGTGTTCCGCGGCTTCCACCACCCCGGCATCGCGCGCGCATGCGCGCTCACGATCGGCAACTTCGACGGCGTGCACCGCGGCCACCAGGCGATGCTCGCGCTGCTGCGCTCGGAGGCGGCGCATCGCGGGCTGCCGTCGTGCGTGATGACCTTCGAGCCGCATCCGCGCGACTACTTCGCCGCGGTCGCGAAGAAACCCGAGATTGCGCCGGCGCGCATCGCGCCGCTGCGCGACAAGCTGGTCGAGCTCGAGCGCTGCGGCATCGATCAGGTCGTGGTGCTGCGGTTCGATGCGCGTTTCGCGGCGCAGTCGCCGCAGGCCTTCATCGACGACGTGCTGGTCGCCGGGCTGGGCACGCAGTACGTGCTGGTCGGCGACGACTTCCGCTTCGGCGCGAAGCGCGCCGGCGACTACGCGATGCTCGATGCCGCCGGCGCCCGCGCCGGCTTCGACGTTGCGCGCATGAACAGCTACGAGGTGCGCGGCACCCGCGTGTCGAGTTCCGCCGTGCGCGAGGCGCTGTTCGCCGGCGACATGGCGCGCGCCGCGACGCTGCTCGGCCGGCCGTATTCGATCAGCGGCCACGTCGTGCACGGCCGCAAGCTCGGACGGCTGCTCGGCGCGTCGGCGCCGGGGCGCGACGACGGCTTTCGCACGATCAACCTGCGCTTCAAGCACTGGAAGCCGGCGGCCAGCGGCATCTTCGTCGTGCAGGTGCACGGCCTGGCCGGCGGGCCGCTGCCGGGCGTCGCGAACCTCGGCGTGCGCCCGTCGCTGGACCCGACCGACGTGAACGGCGGCCGCGTGCTGCTCGAAACCCACTGCCTCGAATGGCCGGCCGCGCTCGGCGGCGAAGGCGGCTACGGCGAGGTCGTGCGGGTCGAGCTGCTGCACAAGCTGCACGACGAACTGCGCTACGCGAGCGTCGAGGCGCTGCAGGCCGGGATCGCGAACGACACGGCGCTTGCGCGCGCCTGGTGGCGCTCGCGGACCTGAGCTGAAAACCCAAGCGCCTTCACCGCAAACGAGCAAAGGACGCCGTGGTGCCGGTCCGGGCAGTGGGCAGCCCCGCCCGCTAGAATCTGCACCGTGAACACACTCCGCCTCGCCTGCGAGCCCGCCACCGGGCACCACCGCACTCGTCGGCAGACGACGCGCGATCGAATTCAGCGCTGACGCCACGCGAGCCTGCGCTCGCCGTCGCGACCGGCCTTCTCCGCCACCCGGCCGCGCGACGACTCTCCCCGCTGCACCGCGCCGCGGCGCCTCCTTCGATTTCGTGAGCGACCCCCATGTCCAACGTCACCAAGACCCCTGCCGCCGTCGACTACCGATCGACGCTGAACCTGCCCGACACGCCGTTCCCGATGCGCGGCGACCTGCCCAAGCGCGAGCCCGGCTGGATCAAGGAGTGGGACGAGCAAGGCGTCTACCGCAAGCTGCGCGACGCGCGCCACGCCAAGCCGCGCTTCGTGCTGCACGACGGGCCTCCTTACGCGAATGGCACGCTGCACGTCGGCCACGCGGCGAACAAGATCCTGAAGGACATGATCGTCAAGGCGCGCCAGCTCGCCGGCTTCGACGCGCGCTACACGCCGGGCTGGGACTGCCACGGCCTGCCGATCGAGAACCAGATCGAGAAGACCTACGGCCGCAACCTGCCGCGCGCCGAGGTGCAGGCGAAGAGCCGCGCGTTCGCCACCGAGCAGATCGCGCAGCAGATGGCCGACTTCAAGCGCGTCGGCGTGCTCGGCGAATGGGACCGGCCCTACCGCACGATGGACTTCGGCAACGAGGCCGGCGAGATCCGCGTGCTCAAGCGCGTGATCGAGCGCGGCTTCGTCTACCGCGGGCTCAAGCCGGTGTACTGGTGCTTCGACTGCGGGTCGTCGCTGGCCGAATTCGAGATCGAGTACGCCGACAAGAAGTCGCAGGCGGTCGACGTCGCGTTCCTCGCCGCCGAGCCCGACAAGCTCGCCGCCGCGTTCGGCTGCCCCAAGCTGGCCAAGCCGGCCTACGTGCTGATCTGGACCACCACCGCGTGGACCATCCCCGCGAACCAGGCGCTGAACCTGAACCCCGAGCTCGAGTACTCGCTGGTCGACACCGATCGCGGCGCGCTGATCCTTGCCAGCGCGCTGGTCGAGAAGTGCCTGCAGCGCTATGACCTCGAAGGCACGGTCGTCGCGACGACACTGGGCAAGAACCTCGGCGGCCTCGAGTTTCACCACCCGCTCGCGCACGTGCACCCGGGCTACGACCGGCGCGCGCCGGTCTACCTCGCAGACTACGCGACCGCGGAGGACGGCACCGGCATCGTGCATTCGTCGCCGGCCTACGGTCTCGAGGACTTCAACTCCTGCCGCGCGCACGGCCTCGCGGTCGAGGACATCCTGAACCCGGTGCAGGGCAACGGCTCGTACGACGAGAAGCTGCCCCTCTTCGGCGGCATGAACATCTGGAAGGCGGGGCCGGTGATCGTCGACACGCTGCGCGACGTCGGCCGGCTGTTCGCGAGCGGCAGCCTCGTGCACAGCTACCCGCACTGCTGGCGTCACAAGACGCCGGTGATCTACCGCGCCGCGGCGCAATGGTTCGTGCGCATGGACGAAGCGGAAGGTTCAACGGCGGGCGTCTTCACGAAAGACAAGCCGGCCAAGACCCTGCGCCAGCTCGCGCTCGATGCGATCGAGGAGACCGGCTTCTACCCGGCGAATGGCAAGGCGCGGCTGCACGACATGATCGCGAACCGGCCCGACTGGTGCATCAGCCGCCAGCGCAACTGGGGCGTGCCGCTGCCGTTCTTCCTGCACAAGGACAGTGGCGACCTGCACCCCGACACGCTGGCGCTGATCGACAAGGCCGCGGCCATCGTCGAGCAAGGCGGGGTCGAGGCGTGGTCGCGTCTCTCGGTCGAAGACGTGCTCGGTGCCGACGACGCGAAGCACTACACCAAGAGCAACGACATCCTCGACGTCTGGTTCGACTCGGGCTCGACCTTCTCGCACGTGCTCAACGAGCAGACCGGCAGCCACCCGGGCACGACCAGCACGAACGGCCCCGAGGCCGATCTCTACCTCGAGGGCCACGACCAGCACCGCGGCTGGTTCCACTCGTCGCTCCTGATCGCCTGCGCGATCGAAGGCCATGCGCCGTACCGCGGCCTGCTGACCCACGGCTTCACGGTCGACGGCTCGGGCCGCAAGATGAGCAAGAGCCTGGGCAACTTCATCTCGCTGCAGGAGGTGGTGCAAAAGCGCGGCGCCGAGATCGTTCGGCTGTGGTGCGCCGCGACCGACTACTCGGGCGACCTCGCCATCGACGAGAAGATCCTCGACCGCGTCGTCGACCAGTACCGCCGCATCCGCAACACGCTGCGCTTCCTGCTCGCCAACACCAGCGACTTCGACGCGACGACCGACGCCGTGCCGTTCGCGCAGATGCTCGAGATCGACCGCTGGGCGCTGGCGCGCGCCGCGCAGTTCCAGGACGAGGTGCTCGCGCACTACCAGGTCTACGAGTTCCACCCGGTGGTTTCGAAGCTGCAGGTGTTCTGCAGCGAGGACCTCGGTGCGTTCTATCTCGACGTGCTGAAGGACCGCCTCTACACCACCGCCGCCAAGAGCCCGGCGCGCCGCTCGGCACAGACCGCGCTGTGGCACCTCACGCACGCGATGCTGCGCTGGATGGCGCCGTTCCTGAGCTTCACGGCCGAGGAGGCGTGGAAGATCTTCGCGCCCGCGACCGACGCAAAGGCATCGGTTTCGATCTTCACCGAGACCTACAGCGACACGAGCGCATGGCGCGACGACACGCTGCTCGCGAAGTGGTCGCGCATCCGCGCGATCCGCGACGCGGCGAACAAGGAGATCGAGGCGGTGCGCGTCGCCGGCCAGGTCGGCTCGTCGCTGCAGGCCGAGCTGAAGATCACCGCTGACATCGCCGACCACGCGCTGCTCGCCTCGCTGGGCGACGACCTCAGGTTCGTGACGATCACGTCGAAGGCCGTGCTCGAAGCGGCCGACGCGCTGGGCATCACGGTCGCGCCGTCGAGCGCGACCAAGTGCGAGCGCTGCTGGCACTACCGCGACGACGTCGGTGCCGATGCCGCTCACCCGACGATCTGCGGCCGCTGCACGAGCAACCTCTACGGCAGCGGCGAGATCCGCCGGGTCGCCTGATCATGGCATCCAACAAATCGGGCGGCTCGCTGCTGCCCTGGCTGGGAATCGCCGCACTGGTGATCCTGCTGGACCAGCTCACGAAGACGCTGATCCTGCAGACCTTCAAGCTCAACGACAGCCTCTCGATCACCGCGTGGTTCAACATCGTGCGCTGGCACAACAGCGGCGCAGCGTTCTCGTTCCTGCACGACGCTGCCGGCTGGCAGCGCTGGCTGTTCGTCGGGTTGGGCACCGCGGCGGCCGCGTTCATCGTCTGGATGCTGCGCGGCCACGCGGGCCAACGGCTGTTCGCCTGGGCGCTGGCGCTGATCCTCGGCGGCGCGCTCGGCAACGTGATCGACCGGCTGCTGCACGGCTACGTCGTCGATTTCATCCAGGTGCACTGGCGCAATGCCTACTTCCCGTCGTTCAACGTCGCCGACAGCGCCATCACGGTCGGCGCGGCGCTGCTGATCCTGGACGAACTGCGCCGGGTGCGGCACGCCCGCTGACGCCGGCCCGAGCCGCCACGGCAACCCCCTAGGACTGCAGGGCGTCCCTCGTTTGCGGGGGACCGGGAAAGTCCCAGGAACCCTACATTCCCGTCCCATGTCGCGCACGTACCGCTGCGCGCTCCACGAGGGACCGGGGATGAATCGCAAACTGACCCACGCATTGTTCGGCGGCGCGCTCGCGCTGGCCGCAACCGGCAGCGCTCACGCCCAGCTGGTCGTGTTCGAGGCAGGCGACGATCTGGCGTTCAACACGCTGATCAGCAACGCCATCGCCGGGCTGACGGTGAACAGCCTGAGCTTCGACCTCTCGGGCACGACGACGACCGATGGCGGCCACCTCGTCTTCGGCGGCCTGAGCTACGTGTTGCCTCCGTTCGGCGGCACGGCGTCGCTGCTCAGTGGCACCTCGACCTTCGGCTTCAACTACACCAGCTTCGGCACCGGCGACGCATCGCTGTTCGGCTGGGATCCCGACTCCCAGGCCAACCCGAACTACGGCGCGCTCGGGCACGAGTTGATCGGCACCAAGGTGATCGCCAACACGTCGGGCGGCCTGTACAGCGGCACGATCGGCGCGATGTCGTTCGCTGGCATCAGCGGCTACGGCGTGACACTGGTCTCGGCCATTCCCGAGCCGTCGTCGTACGCGCTGCTGGCGCTCGGTCTTGTCGGCATCGCCGTCGTGACGCGCCGGCGCCAGCAGCAGGAATGACCCGTCGGGTCGACGACCGTCACGGGATCAGCACGCTGCTGCCGGTCGTCTTGCGCGCCTCGAGGTCGCGGTGCGCCTGCGCGACATCGGACAGCGCGTAACGCTGCTCGATGTGGATCTTGACCTTGCCGCTGCCCACCACATCGAACAGCTCATCGGCCATCGCCTGCGTCGCTTCGCGCGTCGCGATGTGGGTGAACAGGGTCGCGCGGGTCACGTACAGTGAGCCTTTGGCCGCGAGAATGCCCGGGTTGAACGGCGGCACCGCGCCCGACGAGGCGCCGAAGCAGGCCATCAATCCGAACGGGCGCAGGCAGTCGAGCGACTTGTCCCAGGTGTCCTTGCCCACCGAGTCGTACACGACCTTCACGCCGCGCCCGCCGGTGATCTCCTTGACGCGTGCCGCGAAGTCCTCGGTGCGGTAGTTGATGACGTGGGCCGCGCCGTTGGCCTTGGCGAGCGCGCATTTCTCGTCGCTGCCGGCCGTGCCGATCAGCTGCAGCCCGAGCGCCTTGGCCCACTGGCAGGCGATCAGCCCGACGCCGCCGGCCGCGGCGTGCCAGAGCACGTGATCGCCGGCGACCAGGCCCTCGGCCGGCAGCGTCCTGCGCAGCAGGTATTGCACGGTCAGCCCCTTCAGCATCATCGCCGCGGCCGTTTCGAACGGGATCGCATCAGGCAGCTTCACGACGTTCTTTGCCGGCATCACCCGCAGCACGCTGTAGGCGCCGGGCGGGTTGCTCGCATACGCGGCGCGGTCGCCGACCTTCAGGTGCGTGACGCCGGGGCCGACCGCCTCGACCACGCCGGCTGCCTCCATGCCCAGCGTCGGCGGGTTCGGCATCGGGTAGGCGCCGGAGCGGTGGTACACGTCGATGAAGTTGAGCCCGCAGACATGGTGGCGGATGAGGATCTCGCCCATCCCGGGCTCGCCGACCGGCCGATCGACCAGCTTCATCACCTCGGGGCCGCCTTGTTTGTCGATGCAGATGGTGGGGCTGGTCAAGGTCGTCGTCATGCAAAGCTCCTTTTGTGTGCGCGAAGGTGCGCTATCGTGCCAGTACCGTCTCTTGCGCGCAGCGCCGCCGCCGCGATCCCATGAAGGCGATCCAGTGAAACGTCTGACCTCGGCTCCGAACCTCGCGCTCGCGACCTTGTGGGCCGATCTGCTCAGCCACGCCGGCGTGCCGACGACGGTGCAGCGCCAGTACGCCAGCAGCATCGCCGGCGAGGTGCCGGTCGACCAGACGCTGCCCGAGCTGTGGATTCAGGACGACACCCAGTTCGAGCATGCACGCCGCCTGCTGCACGAGCTGCGCCATCCGCCGATGCGGCGCTGGCGCTGCACGCAATGCGACGAGCTGATCGAGGGCCCATTCGAGCAATGCTGGAACTGCGGCGCGGCGATGCCCACGCGCTGAGCCGCGGCCGCACCGCCGCGCGGCGTCACCGACCCGCTGTCGGCTCGCCGGGCTTCTGCTCGTACATCGACTTGTCGCTGCGATGGAGCACCGACTCGGCCGTGTCACCGGCGCGCGCCTCGCTCAAGCCCAGGCTCACCGACATCCGCAGGCCCGGCGCGACCGATTCCCAGTCGAACGCGGCGACCGCGGCGCTGATGCGCGCGCAGATCGGCCGCGCCGCCTGCTCGGAGGCGTCAGCGAACAGCACGACGAACTCGTCGCCGGCCCAGCGCGCCGGCAGGTCGTTCTCGCGCACCTGCGACGCGATGATCGCGGCGATCGTCTTCAGCACGCGGTCGCCGACGCGGTGCGTGTAGCGGTCGTTCACCGACTTGAACTTGTCGACGTCGACCATCGCGACCGTCAGCGCGCGCGGGCTACCGCCCTGCGCCTGCGCTTGCAGTCGCTCGTTCAGCGACTGCTCGAAGTACCGCCGGTTGGCGATGCCGGTCAACGCGTCTTCGAGCGACCAGCGCTCGAACTGCTTCGACACGACCAGCGCCTGCTGCAGATGGCGCTCGCTCTGGCGCGCACCGAGCTGCCACGACACCAGCGACTCGCGGCTGCTCAGGCTTTCCGCGACCACGCGCCGCTGGCGCCGCCACAACGCGCGGTGCTCGCTGCGCGCCTCTGCGTCCTTGCCCTGCAGCTCGTAAACCTGCGCGAGCAGCAGATGCGCGCGGCAGGCGAGCTGCTCATGCTCGACCGCCAGCGCGGTCTGCTTCATCTCGAGCAGCTCGCGTTCGGCGCCGGCCCAGTCGGCGCGGGCCCAAGCGAGCTCGGCCGCGCACCAGCGCACGAAGGAATGGAGCCAGGTCGCCTCGCCGCTCGACAGCGAACGCGCCGCCGCGTCGACGCCGCGCGAGGCGGCGTCCAGATCGCCCTGCCACACCATCGCGAGCGCCGAGCTCGACAGCGAGATCGTGCGTGCCATCGCGCGCAGCCCGGGCAGGAGCGGCAGGCCGTTGCCGGTGCGCTCGAGTTCGTGGCAGTCGGCCAGCAGCCGCTGCAGGCGCTCGAGGCTTTGCATGCGGCCGGTCTGGTAGCGCTCGTCGAGCAGGCGCGACGCTTCGACCCACAACTGATTGAGCCGCGGGTGATAGATGCTCAGCGGCGGCGTGCAGGACTGCGCGAGCTGCACTGCCTTGTCCAGCGACGCTTCGCCGCGGTCGTGATCGCCGCTCCACGAGTACGCGAGGCCGAGGCTGTTGTGCGCGAGCACGCTCTGCTGCTGCAGCGGCAGCTTCTCGCACAGGCGCACCGCGAGCAGCGCGGCCTCGACCGCTTCGTCGTTGCGGCCGAGCAGCATGCACACGTGGGTCAGCGTCGTCAGCGCACGCGCCTCGCCGGGAACGTCGCCGAGCTGCTCGAACAACTGTGCCGCGCGCCGGCTCGCCTCGGCCGCACGCCGCAGCCGGGAGCCGACCCGGTCGGCATGCGCCAGGCACGCCAATGCGCTCGCTTCCAGGCGCAGATCGCCACCCTTCGCGCCATCCAGTACCGATTGGGCGAGCTCGCGCGACTGCTCGACGTCGCCCTGCTCGAGGGCGGCGTAGGCGGCGCCGAGCGCCGCATCCGCGGTGTGGGTGAATTCCTCGCGAAGCCCGCTCATGACACGTCGGCCTCCCGCTGACTGCCGATAGCCTCGAAAGCCTCCCGCTTCGAGGCGTGTTCCGGCCTGCTCGCCAAAGTGCGGATGCTATCGGAAACGCCTGGAAACGACCCGGGAAACGCCGCGGCGGCGCCGTGAACTTGTCTCACCCTTTACACGCCAGCCCGGTTCACCTACCCTCTCGCGCTTTTGCGCGCAGCCCGCAGGGCCACACCCCATGCTCCATCAGTTCACCCGCAAGCATCGACGCGATCAGGCCTTGTTCGAGCGCTGGGACCAGCTCGACGACACGCTGTTCGAGCGCGCGCCGCGCGCGCGGCTGAAGGCGGCGCAGGCCGACCTGCAGGGTCACATCGTGCTGCCGGGCAGCCCCGACTACGACACCGACCGCATGCTGTTCAACCCGGTGTTCGATCCGTACCCGGTCGTCATCGTCTACTGCGTCGTCGAAAGCGATGTCGCGATCGCGCTGCGGCTGGCGCGCGATCTGATCCTGCCGTTCACGGTGCGCTCGGGCGGGCATTGCACGGCCGGATTCTCGGCCGGCTACGGCGCGCTGATCGACGTGAGCGGCCTCGCCTGCGCGACGGTCGACACGGCGAGCAGCATCGCGACCGTCGGCACCGGCTGCACGTTCGGCAAGCTCGAGGCGACGCTGGCCCCCTATGGCCTGCATGTGCCCGGCGGCGAGTGCCCCGACGTGTGCATCGGCGGCTACCTGCAGGGCGGCGGCTACGGGTTCACGTCGGTCACCTACGGCATGAACTGCGACAACGTGGTCGACCTGCGCGTGATGCTGGCCGACGGCAGCATCGTCACCGCGAGCGCATCGGTCAACAGCGACCTGTGGTGGGCGATGCGCGGCGGCACCGGCGGCAACTTCGGCGTGCTGCTGTCGGCGCGCTACCGGCTCCGGCCGCTGGCCGACGCGTTCGGTTGGGCGCTGATCTGGGCGCTGCAGACCGAGGCCGATTTCGAGAACGCGACCGGCGCGCTGATGCTGCTGCAGTCGAGCTACATGCTCGCGAACTTGCCGCAGGCGCTGAACATCCAGGTCTCGCTGTGTTATCAGCCCGGCACGCAGGGCGGCCTGCCGCCGACCGCGCCGCTGTATCCGTACCTGATGGTGCGCGGGCTGTACGTCGGCTCGCAGAGCGACGGGCAGGCCGCGATCCAGCCGCTGTGCGAGTTGCCGGGTGCGGTTCTGCAGTGGACCGAGGTCGCGGGCTTTTCCACGCTGAACGTCGATTTGCTGAACCAGCCGTACGGCATGCCCTGCCTGCCGCCGGACAGCCCGATGCCGTGCGAGGACAAGGCGTCGCGCTACGTGACGCGGGCGCTGGCCGCGACCGAGTGGCGTGCGCTGCTCGACTACTACGTGACCTCGCCCAACACGCTGTCGTACTTCTACATGGAGTTCTACGGCGGCGCGATCAACGCGTACCCGGCGTACCCGGCGCCCGGCAATGCCTTCGTGCACCGCACGTCGGCGTTCAATGCGGTGCTCGACGTGTTCTGGTTCAGCGACGCCGAGCGCGCCGCGTCCGAGAGCTTCCTCGCCGGCTGGATCGCGCTGATGGCACCCCTGTGGAACGGCGAGATCTATCAGAACTATCCGCAGGTCGACCAGCCGAACTACGGCGCTTGTTATTGGGCCGACGCGCAGACCGGGCTGTACGCGGTGAAGTGCAAGTACGACCCGACGCACGCGTTCCGCTTCGCGCAGGAGGTTGCGCCGCCGATGCCACCCGGCAGCGGCATCGGGCCAGTGATCATCCTGCCGCCGTGGCTGCAGCAGGCGTTGGAGCAGCCGATCGTGTATTCGGCGTAGCCTCGGCGATCAGAACGTCCCGGGATACGCGCCGCCGTCGAGCAGGATGTTCTGCCCGGTCAGGTAGCCGGCCTGCACGCTGCAGAGGAACGCGCAGAACGCGCCGAACTCGTCGGCCGTGCCGAAGCGCTTCGCCGGGATCGCCGCGGCGCGCTTGGCCAGCACAGCGTCCAGCGGCTGGCCGGTCTTCGCGGCCGCGCCTTGCATGGCGCCGCGCAGCCGGTCGGTGTCGAATGCGCCGGGCAGCAGGCCGTTGATCGTGACGCCGTGCGCCGCGAGGTCGCTGCGCGCAACGCCCGCGACGAAACCGGTCAACCCGGAGCGCGCGCCGTTGCTCAGGCCCAGCACGTCGATCGGCGCCTTCACCGCGCCCGACGTGATGTTGACGATGCGCCCGTAGCCGCGCGCGGCCATCGCATCGACCGTCGCCTTGATCAGCTCGATCGGCGTCAACATGTTGGCGTCCAGCGCCTTGATCCACGCCTCGCGCCCCCACTCGCGAAAGTCGCCGGGCGGCGGGCCGCCGGCGTTGTTGACGAGGATGTCGACCCGCGGGCACGCGGCGAGTGCGGCGGCGCGGCCTTCAGCGGTCGTGATGTCGCCGGCGACCGCGCGCACCTCGGCGCCCGTCGCGCCGGCGATCGCCCGCAGCTCGGCGGCGGTGGCCTCGAGCGCCTCGGCGCCGCGCGCCGTGATCACGACGTTCACGCCTTCGGCCACGAGCGCCTTCGCGCACCCTTTGCCCAAGCCCTTGCTGGCGGCGCACACCAGCGCCCACTTGCCGGTCAGTCCGAGGTCCATCTTCTCGATCTCCTTCTTGTCAACGCCACTTCGCGAGCAGCCAGATTCCCGCCAGCACCAGCGCCGTGCCCGCGGCGATCCACGCGGTGAACGGCTCACCGAGGATCACGACGCCCATCAGGATCGTCGACAGCGGCCCGATCATGCCGGTCTGCGCGGCAAGCGTCGCGCCGATGCGCTCGATCGCCATCATCACCATCAGCACCGGCGCGAAGGTGCACAGCGTCGCGTTCAGCACCGAGAGCCCGATCACCTCGGGCGCGACCGCGAGCGCGCCGATCGGCCTGAGCACCAGGAACTGCACGATGCACAGCACGCACGCGACCGTCGTCGCGAGCCCGGTCAGGCGCAACGCGCCCAGGCGCTTGACCTCCTCACCGCTGTAGACGAGGTAGACCGCGTAGCTGACCGCGCTCGCGAACACCAGGCCCGCGCCGAGCGCCGCGTTGCCGCCCTGGAAGTTCAGCTCGTGGCCGAACACGAGCAGCACACCGCTGTAGCTGACCGCGAGTGCGAGCAATTGCCGGGCCGTCGCCTTGCGCTTGAACAGCACGAGGCCGAGCGCCAGCACCAGCGTCGGGTTGAGGTACAGGATCAGCCGCTCGAAGCTCGCGGTGATGTACGCGAGCCCGGCGAAGTCGAGGAAGCTCGCAAGGTAGTAGCCGGTGAAGCCGAGCCCGAAGATCACGGCCCCGTCGCGCCGCGTCAGCGCCGGCTGACCGCGCCCTGCCCACCACGCGAGCATGAGGAACAGCGGCAGCGCGAACAGCATGCGATAGGTGATCAGCGTGACCGCGTCGACGCCGTAGCGGTACGCGAGCTTGACGATGATGGCCTTGCCGGAGAACGCGATCGCACCGAGCGTCGCAAGGAGCAGGCCGGGCCAGACGGGACGTGTCGCTGCGGCGCTCGATTCGACGGGGCCCGATGCCGTCGCGGCGGAAGAAGAAGACATTCCGCCGGATTCTACGGAGCATGATCCGGCGCCGCTGCCCGCGCCCGGCCGCGGCCGCTTCGTCAGTAGGCGACCGCCTGCCCGTCGCGCCGCGGGTCGCTCGCGGCGACATACCCTTCGACCGCCGGATCGCCGAGCCGCCAGATGAACTGGCCGGCGCCGAAGTCCTGGTAGCCGTCGCCGATCACGCCGACGCGGTGGCCGCGTTCGATCAGGCCCTGCACCACGTCCGGCTCCATCGTCGCCTCGACGTTGATCTCCAGCCCTTCGCTGAAGCGCCAGCGCGGCGCGTCGCATGCGGCCTGTGGCGTCTGCCGGTGATCGAGCATGCGCACCAGCGTCTGCAGATGGCCCTGCGGCTGCATGTTCGCGCCCATCACGCCGAAGCTCATCTGCGCCTGGCCGTCGCGGGTCAGGAACGCCGGGATGATCGTGTGGAACGGCCGCTTGCCCGGTGCGACGACATTCGGGCTGGCGGGCACGAGGCTGAAACCGTGGCCGCGATTCTGCAGCGACACGCCGTAGCCCGGCACGACGACGCCCGATCCGAAGCCCATGTAGTTGCTCTGGATGAAGCTGATCATCATGCCGCTCTCGTCGGCCGCCGACAGGTAGATCGTGCCGCCGCGGCGGTGCACGTCGTTCGGCGTGCCGGCTTCGAACATCTGGGCGCGCTTCGGGTCGATCAGCCTGGCGCGTGCCGCGAGGTAGTCGCTCGAGAGCATTTGCTGCGGCGTGACCTCCATGCTCGCCGGCTCGGCGATGTAGCGGTACACGTCGGCGAACGCGAGCTTCATCGCCTCGATCTGGATGTGCCGCGACTCGACGCTGTCGACCGGCATGCCGGCGAGGTCGAACTGCTGCGCGATGCCCAGCGCCATCAGCGCGGCGATCCCCTGGCCGTTCGGCGGAATCTCGTGCACGGTGTGGCCGGCGTGCGCGAT